>Ga0007795_10000437_pt1 | contig 13184 bp, 13 predicted proteins | sample CryBogmetaGMA1M_FD_60369 | JGI IMG/M metagenome (GOLD analysis project Ga0007795, IMG submission 60369) | Freshwater microbial communities from Crystal Bog, Wisconsin, USA - MA1M | ecosystem: Environmental > Aquatic > Freshwater > Lake | place: Crystal Bog, Wisconsin, USA | collected 2009-07-06
GGCGTCGCCCTGATTGCTGGCGGGGCCATACTAGTCGCCTATCGGGGTTAGCTACGCGCAATCAGGCCTCTGGAAACTCATAGACGATCGCGTCGAACGAATCGGCGGCAAAGACATAGAGCAGCCTCAAAGGCTCTGCCCCGACCCCTATGGCGCCATGCCAAACCCCGCCAGGAATGAAGACCGTATCTCCCGGGGCGAGATCATAATCGACGCCGTCAATCTGCATGATTCCCCGGCCCGATAGGATGTAATAGGTCTCGTCTTCGGCATGCCGATGGATTTTTGGAGGTCCGCCAGCCCCCTCGGGCACATCGGCCACCCCTATGGTCAAGCCCCTGGACGGGGTCCGGTCTGCACTGAGCAGGGTGCGCCAGGTGACAACGCCTTTCACCGGATCATTCCAGGCCTCAAGGGGAACCTGTGATTCCTTGAGCACAAAGGGTTTGGGGTCCATGGGAGCCTTCGAAAAACAAGAAAAGAACTAGGAGACACCATCCTTGACGTAAGGACACCGTTTCCTGGATTGAAAACCGGTCTTAGAGTTTTCTCATGACCGAGGAAACACCCCCTATCCGCCGCGCTGATGGATCCCGCATGCGCCCCGAAGGTGCACCCGCTGTAAAGCCAAGGGATGCTGCTACGCTTTTCATTATTCGCCGAGACGGACCCAAACCCCGCGTCCTGATGGGCAAGCGCAATGGCGGCCATGATTTCATGCCCAATCTCTGGGTGTTCCCAGGTGGACGTATCGACAGGGCCGATTTCCGCGCGCCGTTCGCGACGGAGCTGAAGCCAGAGGTCGCCGGCAAGTTCCATGCGCACCTTCCCGGCAACCGGGGGCGCGCCCTGGCCCTGGCGGCCATTCGCGAGACCTTTGAAGAGGCGGGCCTGCTTCTGGCCAAACAGGCCGAGCCTCGCCCCGCGGCGGGCCCCTGGCGGGAATTCCTGGCCCTGGGTGCCCTGCCTGACCTGGAAGCCCTTTCCATCATCTATCGCGCCGTGACGCCGCCCGTCCTGGCCAAGCGGTTTGACACCTGGTTCCTGATGGCCGACGCCGAACGGCTGATCAGCCTGGAGCGCCAGCCCGATTGCGGAGAACTGGAAGAGATCGCCTGGTTCGAGTTCGAAGAGGCTCTGGAGCTCAACCTGCCCATGGTCACCCGCTCTGTGATCAAGGAGGCTGAGGCCCGTTTGGAAGACCCAAATCGGCCTATTCCCTATATGCGCTTCCGAATGGGACCAACAAAACCAAGAGTTCTGTAGGTCACCATTGACTTTGGTCCGGGGATTCGTATTTTCCCCCGCTCTTTAGAACACCCGCCGTCGCGATCTCGCGTCCGGCCCCGCCCAAGGATCGATCATGGCGAAGCCCGCCTCAATCAAGATTCGCCTGAATTCGTCGGCAGACACCGGCTTTTTCTACGTGACGAAGAAGAATGCGCGCACCAAGACCGAAAAGCTGGTCATGCGGAAGTATGACCCGGTCATCCGCAAGCACGTGGAATTCAAAGAAGGCAAGATCAAGTAGGATCAACACCCTCCTACGGGTCAAAAAGAAGCGCCCGGACCGTGAGGTCGGGCGCTTTTTCTATGTCTAGGCCTGCAGCTGTTCTTATTACGCAGCTTTGGCGATCACCTTATTTCGACCTTGGGCCTTGGCCTCGTAGACCCCCTCGTCAGCCCGCTTGAGCAGCATTTCTGGCTTATCGTCGCCACCGAGGGTCGCCGCGACGCCAATGGAAATCGTAACACTCAGCAATTCCGATCCGCCCATCACGCGAAACGGGGAACCTGCCACATGACGGCGTATCCGTTCAGCGATCCGCTCGGCATCTCCCAGCTGGGTATCTGGCATCACAACGACGAATTCCTCACCGCCAAACCGGCAAGGGATATCGATTGCCCGGACGTTTGAGGCCAGCCGAACAGCAAATTCACTCAAGACCTCATCGCCGACATCGTGACCATAATTGTCATTGATACGTTTGAAGAAATCGATGTCGATCATTAGGGCTGAAACCGGATCTCCGCCAAGAACGGCTCGCTTCACGAGTGCGTCCAATTGGCCCACCATATACCGGCGATTGTGGAGGCCCGTGAGCTGATCTGTGACGGCAAGTTCCAGCGAGTGATCGAGGTTGTCCCGAAGATACTCCGTGTAGCGTTTCCGCTTGATCTGGGTCCGCACCCGGGCTGCCAGCTCCTGAGGGTCAATGGGCTTTGCCAGGATATCGCTGACACCCAAATCCAAGGCCTTGACGAGACGGGTCCGCTCATCGAAATCGACGATGGCCAAAATCGGCAGATGACGCGTCGCTTCCTCCGACCGGATTTGGGCTGTGAGCCTAAGTCCGTCAAAGGTCGTGGCTGTGGCATTGATAATGATCAGGTCGACGGGCCCCTTGGCGGAAAGCAAAGCCTTTTCCGGATCGCTTTCGACGATAGGACGATGCTCGATCGACAGTTCCGACGCAACCCGGCCAGCCTGACGCTCATTGTCGTCCACGATCAGAATGCGGCCACCCGTGCCCCCAAGCCGTGCTGAGGCACCAGCGATAACACCCATCCGTCGGCCCGAAGCTTCACGCTCGCGCAGCTCGTCTATCACCATTTTCAGGCGGGTCAGGCTGCGCACTCGGGCGAAGAGCATGACGTCATCAATAGGCTTGGTGAGGAATTCATCCGCCCCGGCCTCTAGGCCTAGAATACGGTCTGAGCGGCCATCCAAGGCCGTCACCAGAACAACAGGAATATGCCGGGTCTCTGGATCGTCCTTTAGCCTGCGGCAGACCTGGAACCCATCCATTCCAGGCATCATCACATCTAAGAGGACGATATCGGGCTTATCAGCAGCAGCCTTGGCAAGCGCAGTTGGCCCATCGTACGCGGTCAGAACCTCATAATATTCAGCCGTGAGCTTGGCTTCGAGCAACCTGACATTGGCCTCGATATCGTCGACGACGAGGACTCGCGCGGTCATGAGGGCTATTCCAAAAGTCTGCGAATGGTTTCGAGGAAATGCGAAACAGAGATCGGCTTCGAGATATAAGCCTCGCAGCCACCCTCCCGTATCCGTTCTTCATCGCCCTTCATGGCGAAGGCTGTCACCGCGACAACTGGAATAGATGCCAGATCATCATCTTCCTTGAGCCATTTCGTGACCTCGAGGCCTGAAATTTCAGGGAGCTGGATATCCATAAGGATCAGATCGGGGCGATGTTCACGCGCAATCGATAACGCCTGCAGCCCCTCACGGGTCTGCAGAGTCTGATAACCCTGAGCATCAAGCAAATCATGAAAGAGTTTCATGTTGAGCTCGTTATCCTCGACGATGAGGATTTTCTTGACCATTTAAGTTCCGTCGATGCACTCGAATCCAAGCGATTCTCGCCTGAACCCCATGATTTCGCGATTAATCACACGGATATCCTTAAACTCACGTTAGCCGCGCTGGAGACGATGTGTCAGAAAATAACGACTCTCTGGTGAAAAGTCCTGACCTAGCCGCTATGGGTGTAGTCCGATCTCGCCCGCTGGTGATTGTCGATGTCGATGAGGTTCTTGGCCTCTTTATGCAGGGGTTCGCTGACTATCTGTCCTCTCAGGGCCTTGAGTTCCGGTTGGACCGGTTTGCACTGTTCCAGAACATTTACCGTCCAGGTGAGACAGAGCACCTCGACATTGACCTCGGCAAAACTCATTTCGATAATTTCTTCCGCTATGCGGCCGGAGATATGGCCTTAGCCGAAGGTGGCAGGGAGGCTTTGCACGACCTGTCCAAGATCGCCAATATTGTGATCCTGACCAATGCGCCCGGCCAGGCTAGGCTGGCACGGGCCCGTTGGCTGGGTCGCCACAGGATGGACTATCCGCTGATCCTCAACAGTGGCCCCAAAGGCCCACTCTCAGCTGCCCTTGCCAAGCAGGTGTCTGGCCCGGTTGCGTTTATTGATGACATGCTCTCGAACCTCGACTCTGTCGCAAAACATGCCCCAGCGATCTCACGGTTTCAGATGGTCGCCGACCCTCGTTTGCGCCCCCTGGCCCCAGCAAATCCCGAACTACATCGTAGAATAGATGACTGGGGCGTGCTGCGTGCAGCGATCGAGACGGCGATTTCCTAGTTAGAGCCCCGAGAGGTATGAAAACAAGTCGGGGCCACAGATAGACTGCCGAGGCAGAAATTGACTGCGACACACATGAGCGATCGACGACCATGATGGGGCTCTGCCGCGATTGCTATTCCTGCGGCACAATAGATCGGCGGTGCCACATCTGCGGTTCCCCCAGGGTCGTGCGTCACGCCGAACTGCTTTCCCTTTCCATTGCCCACATGGACTGTGACGCCTTCTATGCGTCAGTTGAAAAGAGGGATCGCCCAGAACTCCGAGACAAGCCAGTCATTGTGGGTGGGGGCGTCAGGGGCGTCGTCACGACCTGCTGTTATATTGCACGCATATCTGGCGTGCGCTCAGCCATGCCCATGTTCAAGGCATTGAAGGCTTGCCCACAAGCCATCGTGATAAAACCCGATTTCCAAAAATACCGAACGGAGAGCAGGCGCATCATGGCGTTGATGCGCGATCTGACTCCCCTTGTTCAGCCGCTCTCCCTGGACGAGGCCTGGATGGACCTCTCAGGTACATCTCGCCTTCACGGCACCGCCCCAGCGGTTACCTTGGCAAAGCTTCAAGCACAGATTGAAGCCGAAGTTGGGATAACCGTATCCATCGGCCTTGCCCCAAATAAGTTTCTGGCAAAGATCGCTTCGGACCTCGACAAGCCGAGGGGGTTTTCAGTGATTGGTCGGGAGGATGCCAAGACCTTTCTCGCAACACGGCCAGTCGGAATTTTGCCAGGCGTGGGCCCCGCCATGGTCCGGAGTCTCGAGGCCAGCGGATTGACCACAGTTGGCGATATCTCCCGCGCCGACCTAAAGTTCCTGGCAAAAACATTTGGCCAAAATGGCCTTCGGCTACATCGCCTTGCCCAGGGCGAAGATCATCGGCCTGTGGATCCAGATCAGGTGCGTAAGTCCATCAGCGCCGAAACCACCTTCAATCTTGATCTAGAGACTTATGACGATCTCGACGACCAGCTGGTCAGGCTCGCCGAGAAGGTCGGCAGACTGTCCCGCAGTTCGAATTTTGCAGGTCGGGTCGTAACCCTCAAATTGCGCGCCGATGATTTCAAAATTCTCACGCGCCGCCGTGCCCTCCCGGTCCCGACCCAAACCGCCAAGACGATTTTGGGAATTGGACGCGAGCTCTTAAAAGCAGAACTGGATACTGGACGACCGCGCCGGGCTTTTCGCCTGATCGGTATCGGTATTTCCGAGCTCGTTGAAGCCAGCGCTGTTGAGCACGACTTTTTCGAAGAGGCCGAAAGGCGGAGTCTGGCCAGCGAAAAAACTGCCGATGCCCTCCGCGCGCGATTCGGCGCTTCAGCCCTCACCTCAGGGCGCGCGCTGAAGCGGAAAACATCAGAATCCGATTGAAATCAGACCTTTGAAATCCTGATAGGGTGCAGGTTGAGAGCTCAATTTTCAGACCGTCCACACGATCTATCGCCCTGAAATGAATTCAACCCTTTCAAACTGCGCCAGATTCCATATCTAATTAAAGTGCAGGAGCGGCAAAGGTGCCGTTTGGAGACCTGTTCGATGGCCGAGCGTAAGCAAGGTGATCAGGCGACGGGCGACCGTACGACGGTGATCACCAAGACAAAGACGAAGACTCAAAAGCCTTCGCTCTACAGAGTGTTGATATTAAACGACGATTACACGCCGATGGAATTCGTCGTGTACGTCTTGGAGCAGTATTTTCATAAGTCTCGTGAAGAGGCGACTGAAATTATGCTGCACGTCCACCAACACGGTGTTGGTGTGTGCGGCGTTTATACCTACGAAGTGGCGGAAACGAAGGTGGCTCAAGTTATTGAGACTGCTCGACGGCACCAACATCCGCTTCAATGCACCATGGAAAAGGACTAGGCGACCTTGCCGTCATTCTCGCGCCAACTCGAAGACTCGCTCCATCGCGCCGTCGCATTCGCCACCCAGCGGAAGCACGAATATGCGACGCTGGAACATTTGCTGCTCTCACTCGTCGATGATGAAGACGCAGTCGGGGTCATGAAGGCCTGCGACGTTGACCTCGCGGCGCTGAAAACAACCCTCAGCAACTATGTGGACAACGAATTGCGGTCCCTCGTGGTTGACGATGGCGAAGATGCCAAGCCAACCCCAAGTTTCCAGCGAGTCATACAGCGCGCGGTCATTCACGTTCAGTCCTCTGGTCGGGAAGACGTGACCGGGGCCAATGTCCTGGTCGCTATTTTCTCAGAACGCGAAAGTCATGCGGCCTACTTCCTGCAAGAGCAGGACATGACCCGCTATGACGCGGTCAACTACATCGCTCACGGCATAGCCAAGAAGGCAGGTGCTAGTGAATCAAAGCCCGTAAAGGGTGCTGATGACGATGAAAAGCCCAACACTAAGACGGGCGGCGAGGCCCTAGATGCCTATTGCGTCAATCTCAACGAGAAGGCCAAACAGGGCAAGGTCGACCCCCTCATTGGTCGCATGCCCGAGGTTGAGCGATGCATTCAAATCCTCTGCCGCCGCACCAAGAACAACCCCCTGTTGGTCGGCGATCCTGGGGTCGGTAAGACCGCCATTGCCGAAGGCTTGGCTCGCAAGATTATCAATAAGCAGGTCCCAGAGGTTCTGGCCGGCGCGACCATCTTCTCATTGGATATGGGCTCGCTTTTAGCCGGCACGCGCTATCGCGGGGACTTCGAAGAGCGGATCAAACAGGTGATGAAGGAGTTGGAAAACCATCCCGACGCGATCCTGTTCATTGATGAAATTCATACCGTTATCGGGGCTGGTGCGACCTCTGGCGGGGCCATGGATGCTTCGAACCTCCTAAAGCCTGCCTTGGCCTCAGGCACCCTGCGGTGCATGGGCTCCACCACCTACAAAGAGTTCCGCCAGCACTTCGAGAAGGACCGCGCCCTGGTGCGCCGGTTCCAGAAGATCGACGTCAATGAGCCGACCGTCGAGGATACCATCAAGATCCTCAAGGGCTTGAAGACCTATTACGAGGACTTTCATAAGCTCAAATACACAAACGACGCCATCAAGGCGGCAGTGGAACTGTCGGCCCGCTACATAACCGACCGCAAGCTGCCCGATAAGGCGATCGACATTATCGATGAAGCCGGTGCCAGCCAGATGCTGCTGCCGGAGAGCCGTCGCAAGAAGAGCATTGGCGTTAAGGAGATCGAGGCCGTCGTCGCCAAGATCGCTCGCATTCCGCCGAAGTCAGTGTCTAAATCCGACACCGAAGCCCTGAAGCAGTTGGACGAAGATCTGAAGCGTGCCGTCTATGGTCAAGACAACGCCATAGAGCAGCTATCCGCGGCTATGAAGATGGCGCGGGCCGGCCTGCGCGATCCAACCAAACCCATTGGCTGCTATTTGTTCTCCGGCCCCACAGGCACGGGTAAAACAGAAACGGCCCGTCAACTGGCCTCGACCATGGGCATAGAACTCATGCGGTTCGACATGAGCGAATATATGGAGCGCCATACGGTCAGCCGGCTGATCGGGGCCCCTCCTGGCTATGTGGGCTTTGATCAGGGGGGATTGCTCACCGACGCCGTCGATCAGCACCCACACTGCGTGGTCCTGCTGGACGAAATCGAAAAAGCCCATCCCGATGTGTTCAATATTCTGCTGCAGGTCATGGACCACGGCTCACTGACCGATGCCAACGGCAAGAAGGTGGACTTCCGCAATGTCGTCTTGATCATGACGACCAATGCCGGTGCCTCTGACGCCCAGCGCAATTCTATCGGTTTTGGTCGCGGCAAACAGGACGACGAGGTTGATGAGGCTCTAAAGCGCCTGTTCACCCCAGAATTCCGCAACCGGCTGGACGCCGTGGTGCAGTTCCGCGCCTTGACTCCAGACATTATCCGCCAGGTTGTTGTTAAGTTCATCATGCAGCTAGAGGCCCAATTGGCCGATCGCCACGTGACCATCGAGACAACGGACGAAGCCGCAGATTGGCTGGCCAAAAACGGCTTTGATGAACTCTATGGCGCGCGCCCACTTGCACGGGTCATCCAGGAGCACATTAAGAAGCCGCTCGCAGACGAAATTCTCTTCGGGAAGCTGGTCAAGGGAGGCCACGTCAAGGTGGTGCTGAAGGACAGCAAGCTGGCCTTTGAAATCGAAGACGAGGATCGTGAAACCGGAGCTCCGGTGGTCGAGCGCCCTGCGAAAAAGTCCAGAAAGTCTGCGCCTGAACTGGCAGACTAAATATTACTGAATCAGCCTGGGGCCCCGGAGGTAACTCCGGGGCTTTTCCTTGCTCGCCTCAAAAGGTCGCGCCATGAATGCCTTCATTAACGGCCTGCCCAAGGCCGAGCTTCACCTGCATATCGAAGGCAGTCTCGAACCAGAACTTATGTTCGATCTGGCTAGGCGCAATAAAATCTCCCTGCCCTTCAGCAGCGTCGAGGCGGTTCGTGCCGCCTATGCCTTCGCAAACCTGCAGGATTTTCTAGATATCTACTACCAGGGGGCTCAGGTCCTGCTGAGCGCAGAGGACTTCCACGATCTAGCGGTCGCCTATTTCACAAGATTGGCCGCAGATGGTGGTGTCCATGCTGAAATCTTTTTCGACCCACAGACCCATACGGACCGGGGGGTACCCTTTGCCATTGTCGCTGAGGGATTGCTGAGTGGCATGGCTTGGGCTGAGCAAAACCTTGGCATCACGTCAAAGCTCATTCTCTGCTTCCTGCGACATCTCTCGGAAGATGCCGCCCTGGCGACGCTCAAAATGGCCGAGCCCTGGCTTGACCGTATAGCCGGCGTAGGTCTGGATTCATCAGAAAAGGGGTTTCCGCCCTCCGGCTTTGTCCGGGTCTTCCAGGCGGCGCGGGAGCGAGGCTTAAAGCTTGTGGCACACGCCGGTGAAGAAGGTCCCCCAGACTATGTATGGGAGGCCCTGGACCTACTGAAGGTAGACCGGATCGATCACGGGAACCGCGCTCTTGAGGATCAAAAGCTTGTCGCGCGCCTGGCCGCTGAAGGCATGACCCTTACGGTTTGCCCCCTATCCAATCTAAAGCTCTGTGTCGTGGACGACCTAAAGGTCCATCCCTTGAAACGCATGCTCGATCTTGGCTTGAAGGCCACCATCAATTCCGACGATCCTGCATATTTTGGTGGCTATCTCGGCGAAAACTGGCGTCAGACAGCGGCGGCTCTGAACCTTAGCCGTGACGAGCTCATCCTGCTGGCAAAGAACAGCTTCAGAGGCTCTTTCCTGTCACCCACAGAAATCCAAACCCACCTGGCCAGGATCGACGCCTACGCTAGCTAGGGCCTCTCAGCTTTTGCCCCTAGCACCTGAAGGGGTCAGAGCATTCTCTAGTCATGGGTCATCATCTCGCGCGTCATGCGCCAGCGCCCATCGAGCCAGTCGACGATCTCTCTGGCCCCTGGGTGATCATAGGCGGCATATCGCGTTCTCAGGGCCGTGGCCGTGTCACCCAGATTGTCTAGGCCCCAATCATTTAGAAAGACAAGGTGGCGCTGAACCCTGGCAGCGATATCTGGACCCAGCACCGCAGCAGAAGCGCGATTGAAAGCCTGCAGATACTGATAGTCGTCGCCCCGGGCATAACTCTCCGCCAGGCTCAAAAACGGTATCCGCGACAGGACGGGTTGCAGGGCGGGATTGACGGCATGGGATTCCAAATAGGGCCGGATAGATGCCGGACGGCCCGTTACCGAGCGGATGAAAAGGTAAGGCGACATCCTAGGACCGTCATTGACGGGGTAGTTGTCCCAGAGAACGGGCTTTCGCCGCAAAACATCCCCAACCCGGGCGAGATGTGCTGCACTATATTCCCGGCTACAGACCTCTTCCCCCGTCCAAAATACCCCGATCTCTGGGGCCAATCCGGCTCCAAGATCTTGGAGATACCCCGGTGGTCTAATGCCAAAGGCTGAGTCTAGGTTTGGATCGTCGGAGTAATAAGTTCCGCACATGATCAGCCGCTTGGCCGAGGTGCGCTCTGCGATCCAGTGAACAATGCGGATCTGGGTCTCTGCCAATCCGGGCAGGTCACCCCGCATATCGTCAAACAAGATACCAAGCTCGTCTATCCCCAAGCTATCGAGGTGCTTGAGCTTAGCGCCGAGATCGGCCTGCGCCTGAGCATTGAAGTCGCGATAGAGCTCGAAGGGGCTGAGGCCTACGCCAAATCGAACCCCAGACCGCCGACAATGGGTGGCGAAGTCGGCGATGGATTGAGATTGATCGTCGGGGTGAGGCTCACGCCAGCGCTTGCGTAGGAAGGCGTCTGCCTTCGGGGCATACATGTAAAACTGCAATCCATGGGGCTGAAGGAATGAGACCTGCTCGGCCCGCGCCGCCCATGACCAAGGCTCTCCATAATAGCCTTCGATAATCCCGATAGGTGCTGGATCTTCCATTTCAGACCTCTGCTAGCGGGAGCGCGGCACCCCCCTTCGAAAACCCGCATATATACAGATTTCGTCCGAATTTTCGTAATTCTGCGCCTTCTGGCCTCGACCCAAAAGATGCTATCTGATCCCGCGTCCGATCTCATCGGACTTATCTTCGCGGAGCGTTTTCATGCATTCAGCCGTCATTGCCGCAACTGGACTCTATACGCCGCCCCAGACCGTCTCCAATGCAGAACTGGTCGTAGCGTTTAACGCCTATGTAGAGGCCTATAACGACGAGCATTCCGCCGCGATCGCTGCTGGGGAAAGGGAGGCCCTGACCCCCTCCTCCGAGGCCTTCATCGAAAAGGCGTCCGGCATTAAATCGCGTCACGTGATGGACCGAACCGGCATTGTCGATCCTAAGATCATGCGTCCAATCCTGCCCGAACGCAGCAATGACGAACCCTCTATCATGGCTGAAATCGGCGTTGCCGCCGCGCGCGATGCCTTGGCCCGTTGGGGCAAGGACGTAAGTCAGATCGATGCTGTCATTTGTGCGGCTTCGAACATGCAGCGCGCCTATCCCGCCATGGCCATTGAGATCCAGCAAGAGCTGGGGATTGAAGGCTTCGGTTTTGACATGAACGTGGCGTGTTCCTCTGCGACCTTCGGCATCAAAACCGCGGTAGATTATATCGCCTCAGGGTCCGCCAGAGCGGTCCTGGTGGTGAATCCTGAAATCACCTCCGGGCACCTCAATTTTTGCGATCGCGACAGCCACTTCATTTTTGGTGACGTGGCCACGGCGATCATTGTCGAACGGTCTGATTTGGCCGATGGCGGCTGGGATATCTTAGGCACCCGCCTCAAGACGCAATTTTCTAACAATATCCGCAATAATTTCGGTTTTCTGAACCGTGCAGCCCCTGAGGGCATCGGCGCCAAGGACAAGCTCTTTGTTCAAGAAGGTCGTAAGGTCTTCCGCGAAGTGGTTCCCATGGTGTCAGAAATGATCCTCGCCCACGCTTCAGACCTGGGGTTGGATCCAACCTCCCTGAAACGCCTTTGGTTGCATCAGGCCAACATCAATATGAATGAAATGATCGGCCGCAAGGTCCTAGGAAGAGATCCAAGTCGCGAAGAAAACGTCATTATCCTGGACGAATACGCCAACACGTCGTCGGCCGGTTCGGTGATCGCCTTCCATTCTGCCAACGCAGACTTTGCGGCCGGCGAGCTCGGACTTATCTGCTCGTTCGGAGCAGGCTATTCCGCGGGGACAGTTTTCGTCAGGAAACGCTAAGGACGGGGTGGCTCAGTCGGCAAATTAGCCCCATGCGCGGCCTTCCAGTCCATGGCTCTGCGGATACGCCGACTGACGGCTGGGTGATCATAGAATAGCGCTTCTTCCAGGCGGCTGGGCGAGGCCGCTCGATATTCAATGGTCTTTGCCAACGCTTTTGACAGGCCGTCAGGCTCATTGACCCGCTCGAGCGAGAACCTATCCGCATCGCTTTCCCCGAGGCGGATCATCGTGGTTCGGATCGGTGTTGATACCAGGGCCAGACAGGTCAGGATAATTCCGAAAACAGGAAAACCCGCCGGATCAGCTATGCCTTCAACCCCCTTGGCACCGGTCCATTTGAGAACCTGCGGAAAAAGGCGATCCACCGCAAAGAAGCCGACCAGGGCAATGAGCACATAGGCCGCAGAAAACCACAGGACATGGTGGTGCGCATAATGCCCCATTTCATGACCGACCACGCCCTTGACCTCGGCAAGGTCGGCGTCCTTCTTGAACATGACATCGCTCATGGCGACGCGCGCAGACCCAAATAGGCCAGAGACATTGGCCGTATACCTGTTGGACTGCTTGGAACCGTTATAGATAAAAATCTTGTCCGACCGCACGCCATTGGCCCTCGCCATCTCGGCGACAGCATCCCTCACGGGGCCTGGAGGTGCGGGCGTGTACTTGTTGAACAATGGCTCGACGACGACCGGGCTGATCACCATGACAAACACCAAGAAGGCAGCCGACATCAGGGAGCCCCAAAGCCACCAGGTCGACTTCGTGCGCCGGATCAGCGCATAGAGCCCCAGAATCAACAGAGGTGTCACAAGGAGAGACAGGGCGTTGGACAAGGCCCATTCGCCTATCCAGCTACCGAACGCCTGGCTGGTTAGCCCATAGGACTTTTCCCGCCACCAATGGGCATAAATGTCCCATGGCAGAGCCATCACCGATTCAATGATGGCATCGACAAGCACGATAAGCAGGATCACTCGGACCGGCTTGGGACGCCCAGCCTCGACCCAGTTGCGTAGCCGAGGCAAGACACCGGATCTAAGGACCAGAACACTCGCAATAATACTGACCAGAGCACTCCAGAGCAGGAGCCAATGTCCGCCCTGGGTGTAGGCCACAGCCTTGGCGTGCTGGTCAGGTGTCAGGATTGAAAGATAGGCCTGAGTTGCCGCGGCAGGATCAAAGTTCGCCATGGCTTAGGGCTCCTAAAGATCTATTTCGACAATCGTGACGCGAACCTTCTCGAATCTACCGATCTTTTTCCCGCTCTCCAATCGCGGCCTGGGCAGCCGCTAATCGCGCGATTGGGAGTCGATAGGGCGAGCAGCTGACATAATCCAAGCCGACATTTTCGCAGAAGCTGATCGAGGCTGGATC
>Ga0007795_10000439_pt1 | contig 13167 bp, 12 predicted proteins | sample CryBogmetaGMA1M_FD_60369 | JGI IMG/M metagenome (GOLD analysis project Ga0007795, IMG submission 60369) | Freshwater microbial communities from Crystal Bog, Wisconsin, USA - MA1M | ecosystem: Environmental > Aquatic > Freshwater > Lake | place: Crystal Bog, Wisconsin, USA | collected 2009-07-06
GAAAAACCGCGCCCTACCCCGCACATTGTGGGAAGCCGCCCAAAAGCTCAAAGGTTCAAAGCCTGCCCGCTCTTTGTTCGGAGATGCCTTTGTTGACCATTACGCCGCAACGCGCGAATGGGAAGAACGCGAATTCCGACGTGCGATTACGGATTGGGAATTGCAGCGCTATTTTGAGATTATTTGATCGGGTTAGGGTGTAGGGTTTAGGGAGTAGGGCGTAGGTAAGTCGCCACCTTCGAAACCCAAACCCCCTACGCCCTACTCCCTACACCCTCTGCTCACCTGAGAACCCATCCCATGCCCGACATCCTATGCATTTCCCCCATCGACGGCAGTGAAATAGCGCGTCGCCCATCGGCGTCTCCAACTACAATCGACGCGACGCTGAAAGAAGCCCGCGCGGCGCAGAAAATTTGGGCTAAGGTTCCGCTCGCCGAGCGCATGGCGAAATTAACCGCTTTTGTCGATTCGATGCTCACCATGAACCAAGAAGTTGTGCCAGAAATCGCGCAGCAAATGGGTCGTCCGGTGAAATGGGGCGGCGAGTTCCGGGGCTTTGAAGAGCGCGCGCGGCATATGATCAGCATCGCGCCCGAGGCCTTAGCCCCGATTGTTCCCGCCAAGAAAGCAGGCTTCACGCGGTATATCGAGAAGACCCCCGTCGGCGTTGTGCTCGTTGTGGCCCCCTGGAACTATCCCTATCTAACGGCAGTGAACTCGGTCGTTCCTGCATTGATGGCGGGCAACGCCGTGATCTTGAAAGCCGCCGCCCAAACCATTCTGGTCGGCGAGCGCTTTGCCAAAGCCATGGAAGCGGCGCAATTGCCGAAGGGGCTGTTTACCAATCTCGTCCTGACCCATGACGATACAGCGAAGATTCTCTCCACAGGCTCGGTCGATCATTGCAATTTCACAGGCTCAGTGGCGGGTGGCCGCGCAATTGAGAAAGCGGCGGCGGGAACCTTCACCACGCTTGGCTTAGAACTTGGCGGCAAAGATCCGGCCTATGTCCGGGCCGATGCCAATCTTGATCACGCCGTTGAAAATCTGGTCGATGGTGCCTTCTTCAATTCCGGGCAGTGCTGCTGCGGGATTGAACGCATTTACGTGCATGAGAGCCTATATGACCGTTTCGTCGATGGGTTTGTGGCGCTAACCAAAACCTACAAACTCGGCAATCCGCTGGATGAAACCACCACGCTGGGCCCGATGGCGACCGCCAAGGGTGCCGAAGTCGTGCGTGCTCAGGTCAAAGAGGCGGTGGCCAAAGGTGCCAAGGCGCACATCGATACTTCGCTCTTTCCCCAAGATAAAGGCACCGGCACCTATTTGATGCCGCAGGTACTAACCGACGTTGACCATTCCATGACGCTGATGCGCGAAGAAAATTTCGGACCCGTCGTCGGCATTATGAAGGTCAAGGACGATGCTGAAGCGGTCAGGCTGATGAATGACAGCCCCTATGGCCTCACCGCCGCCATCTGGACACAGGATGAGGCCACTGCCGCCTCCTTAGGCCGCGAGATCGAAACCGGGACTGTGTTCATGAACCGCTGCGACTATCTCGATCCTGCGCTCGCATGGACCGGCGTGAAAGACACGGGCCGTGGCGTCAGCCTATCCGAAATCGGCTATGACATGCTAACGCGGGCAAAGAGCTATCATTTGAGAACAATATAGTTCTTGGGGTGTAGGGTGTAGGGCGTAGGGTGTAGGGCGAGATGTGTTGGGTGGTCAGAAAAGCCTAATTTCAAATGGGAGCTTAACAATTCCATGCCCGGCGCTCAGTCCTATCGCGACTTAAAAGTGTGGCAAAATTCCATGGCGCTTGTAGAAGGTTGCTATCGATTGACCCAAGGATTTCCGAAAGAAGAGATCTACGGCTTATCGTCGCAATTACGTCGCGCAGCGGTCTCAATACCCGCCAATATTGCCGAAGGATATGGCCGTGGAAGTCGTCCGACTTATTTGCATTTTTTAAAAATTGCTCAAGGCTCTCTCAAAGAACTTGAAACCCATCTTTTGCTCAGTCACCGCTTAGGGTTAACTTCTACCCTTCTATCAGAACCTTTGCTTGACCAATGCGATCAACTGGGGCGAATGCTGGGCACTATGATCCGAAAATTTGAAACCGAAACCAAGACGGGCTGACACCCTACACCCTACGCCCTACACCCTACACCCTAGTCCCTTCAAAGCGAGCCTCCCCATGACCCAATCTCCAACCGCCAACTGGAACTACCCAACCACCATCAAATTCGGTGCAGGACGTATCAAAGAATTGCCGCAGATTTGCGTCGATTTGGGCTTTAAAAATCCCCTGCTCGTCACCGATCCGTTCCTTGCCACCCAGAAAATGACGCTCGAAGCGGTTGCTTCCCTCAAAGCGGCAGGCCTTGGCGTGGCGATCTTCTCCGAGATCAAGCCGAACCCGGTCGATAGCAACATTGAAGCGGGCCTCAAGGCCCTAAAAGCAGGCGGGCATGACAGCGTTATCGCCTTTGGCGGCGGCTCGGGGCTTGATGCCGGTAAAGTCATTGCCTTCATGGCCGGACAAACGCGCCCGATGTGGGACTTTGAGGATATTGGCGATTGGTGGACGCGCGCCGATCCTAAAGGCATTTTCCCGATCATCGCCGTACCAACCACCGCCGGCACCGGCTCAGAAGTCGGCCGTGCTGGCGTGATTACGCAGGAATCGACGCATACGAAAAAGGTTATCTTCCACCCACTGATGATGCCGAAGGTGACGATCTGTGATCCGGAGCTCACCGTCGGCATGCCGCAGAAAATCACGGTCGGCACCGGTATGGACGCGCTCGCCCATTGCTTAGAGGCCTATTGCTCGCCGTTCTATCACCCGATGGGGGAAGGCATCGCGGTCGAAGGCATCCGGCTGGTGAAGGAAAACCTCGCCCGCGCCTTTAAAGATGGGCACGATCTTGAAGCCCGCGCGCACATGATGTCGGCTGCTGCTATGGGCGCTACCGCTTTTCAGAAGGGATTAGGCGCTATTCACGCACTCTCCCATCCGGTTGGTGCTCTGCACGATACCCATCACGGCATGACGAATGCCGTGTTTATGCCCTACGTCTTGGTGTTCAACCGTCCGGCGATTGAGGCCAAAATTGCGCGTCTCGCTGCCTTTATCGGGTTAGAGCCAACTTTCGATGCGTTCCTTGGCTGGGTCCTAGATTTGCGCAAACAGCTCGGCGTTCCCCATACGCTGAAAGAGTTCGGCGTCGAACTAACCCATCTCGACCTTATGTCAAAAATGGCACCGGAAGATCCAACCGCTGGCGGAAATCCTGTTCCGCTGACGGAGGCCGCAGCCCGAATGCTGTTTGAGAAGACCTATAAAGGCGATCTCTGATTTCTACCCCGCGCAAGCGCTCGGGTCCGCCTTTCGGTCATAGACGGCGGGCCCGATTTTGACGTCGGTGAGACGGTAAATCACAAAACGCTCGATTAGGGCTCCCTCATAGCTGCGGTCTACGGACCCAAGTCGTTCCGCAGCGCCGTAACAGGCGCGGTGGGACGCCAAAAACGCCTCGCCCTCCGTTTCCCAATCAATGAACAAGGCTGGCTTGCTGGTCAGTGCGGGGTCAGGCGGGGGCAAAAAACCGTACCGCACCCGTTCATTGATTTGCACGACCTCCGCTTTGCCCCGCAGCGCAAAACTCAACGCGCCTGTTTCTTCATAGGTTGCGGTCGCAATCCAAGCTGTTCCGGCCTCTTTCTGCTTTGTGACAAGTGTGTCGCCTAGCTCGATCCATCCATGCGTGAGCATGGCAGGATTGCGATCTGGAGCAACCGGCAAAAACGGATGGAGAATTTCGACAAAGGCAAAAGCGGCCATCAGATAGCCGATGGGCGCGGCCATGCGTGTTAATCCCGGAAAACGCATCCGGCCAGCGATCACGGCTCCAATGATTGCCAAAGCGGGCATCAGCGGGGCCGGCCAATTGCCATTCACCCGGTCATGCAAAGCGTGCAGCAAAAGATAGGCGAGAAAAGGTAGAGAAATTGCCAAAAGCAAAGCTTCGCCTGATTGCCGTTTGCGCCAAAGGCAAGGGAATGCCGCAACAAGCCCATAAAGTGCAAAACCACCGATCAACGGTGTCATCAACAACCACTGAACGCCGATCAGCTCCAAAACATGGTCGGGGCGGAATTCATCCGCCGTTGTCCGGCCAAGCTGTTTGGCAAACGACACGTAATCATGCTGCACATTCCACAAGATTACTGGCGCAAAAAGCAGCAGCGCGATCCCACCCCCCGTCCATGTCTGCCATTTCCCAAACCAATGCCGTTGGTCTTGATCGATGATGAGCCACAGTAAAATACCGAGTCCGATAAAGACGCCCGAATATTTTGAAAGCAGTCCCAGCCCGGCGGCCATTCCCACCGCTAGCCACCAATTGCCATTCCCGGATGTTTTAAGTTCCGCAAGCGCCCAGAGCGTCAGGCCCCAGAAAAAGACCGATGGAATATCCGGCGTTATAACAACGCTGCCAACCCCCACGACCAGCATGGCATTGAAAAACAAAACGGCACGGTCGGCGATTTTGGCATCAAACAGCAAGGCGGCTGTTCGCCACAAGATGATCGATCCCAGCCCGGCCGATAAAACCGCTAACACCCTTGCCCCAAGCGCAGTGTCGCCGATCAAGGCGTGTCCGGCTGCAATCCACCAGGCCACCATGGGTGCGTGGTCATAATAACCAAACGCAGGCGCGAGCGCCCAAAGCCTGTAATAGGCCTCATCAAAAACCAAGCCAGAACGCGCGGCAACGATCAATCGGACGAGGGTCAAGCCCGCAACAAGAATGAGAATCCATCGACTCGGTAGAAAAGGTAGGGAATGTCGGCGCATACGCAAATAAGGCTCCGGTAAATCAATAGGGCGAGCCCACCATGTCATTACGCCGATGCCACGTCCATCATCGAGGAGGAATCGGTTTTAAGACAAATTCAGGTGTACAAAAGTTAATTTTCTATTTATTCGTGTAATCAACGGTAAAGCTGTAGCATCTATAACCGTTTTTTGAGCACGCACTTAGGGCGGAATAGACGAAGAGGGGCCTTTTTCATGGTGGATGGATCTTACCGCTCTGGCCTTCCTGCGCTTGTTAATAATGGCCCTGTTTCGCGCCCGTCCAAAACCGATGAGCCACCGATTGAGGGGAATTTTGACCGGGCGTTCGATGGCGAGTCGGCGGACGATTTCGCCCAAGAGCCGCCGATTGAAATCGTCATTAATCCGCAAGAAATCCGTGAAAAAATTCTGCATTATCTTGGAGCTGTCCTAGCAAGGTGTTGGATTGACCGTGGCCTGCTTGTTGAGATTGAACGCGACGCTCACCGTGCGCTGCGCCATCTCGGCATTCTTTTGCCCGACGAGATCGAGATTAAGGTTGAGCGCCCCAACAAGGACCGTCCCCGCCTTGTGATCTATGAGCATGATGAAAACCGTCGGTTCCGCCGACGCATTTGCTATCTCCAGCTGATTATGATGGCTGGGAAATAAGCCATCGCTCTGCACGGTCTTCTGACAGGAGTTGGCCCTATCAGGGTACAATCCGATCTGTTACCCGATCTGATCACTTTGTAATCTTGCAGATAGGGTAACAGTTTGCCTCTGTTTTTCTCAACGCTTTCCCCCTTTGCGCTGAGCGTGATGCTGGGTGGTCTGATCCTCGGCTCTCTGGCGCGCGGTTATTCGGGATTTGGCTTTTCCGCCGTGCTGGTATCGAGTTGGTCGCTGGTAACCGATCCGGGCAAGGCGATTGCCGTTACCGTTTTGCTTGAGATTGCGGCCAGCATCATTCAAGCGTTTTCGGTGTGGAAGGACATTCCTTGGAAGCGTGTTCTCTTGCTCATGGGCGGCGCAATACCTGGAATGGTGCTCGGTGTTATGGTGTTGACATCGGTTCCGGTCGATACGCTGAAATTAGGTCTTTCTATTTTTGTTCTGGTCGCCGCCGCTTTGCTCTTTCAAGGCTGGAAATTGAAGACCCGGGCCAACGACAAGGGTACTTTTGCGGTAGGAATTATATCCGGAATCACCAATGGTGCGGTCGGCATGGGTGGCTTGCCTGTAGCCCTGTTTCTGACTGCGGATGGTGATAGTCCGACGAAAATCCGAGCCGCCGTAACCGCCTATTTTTTCCTGCTCGATATGGTAGGCCTTGTTCTGTTTAGCCAAGCGGGCATTGTGAGCGCTGAATCGTTTTCTATGGCGCTGGTAGCCTTTCCCGTTTTGGTGATGGGAATGGTGCTTGGAACACGGCATTTTCTGGGGGCAACACCTGCAGGATTCCGGCGCGTGACGCTTTTCATGCTGATGGGCATTGCTTTGGCCGGGATCGTTCGTAGTCTAGTGGCTTAACGTCGGGAGTGAATAGAATGCGCGATCTTCATTTGCCGGGCCGCTCCGTGGCCTATGGTTCGGGTGGTGCGGTGGCCACCTCTCAGCAGCTTTCCTCCACGCTGGCGATGGAAGTATTGCGCCATGGCGGCAATGCGATGGATGCAGCGCTGACGGCTTCTGCCGCGCAATGCGTGATTGAGCCGCATAATACGGGTATTGGCGGGGATTGCTTCGCGCTCTATTGGCGGGCCGATCATAAGAAGCTCTATGGCATGAACGGGTCGGGTTGGGCGCCTGCAGGCCTGTCCGACCAATTTCTGCTCAATCAGGGCATCTCCTCTATTACGCCGGAAAGTATTCACGCGGTCACGGTCCCGGGTGCCATTGATGCTTGGTCAAAGCTGTTGGCCGATCATGGAACGCGGTCATTTGCCGATATTCTCGCTCCTGCCATTGAACTCGCCGAAAACGGCTTCCACGTCCATGAACGCGCCTCGGCGGATTGGAACGAAGAGGTCGAAAAACTATCTGTTGATGCAGGTGCCCGCGCGCAATTGCTTATCGATGGTCGCGCGCCAAACCCTGGCGAACGCATGCGCTTTCCCGAGCTAGCTGCGACACTGAAACTTCTCGCCAAAGAAGGCCGAGACGCTTTTTATAACGGCGCGATTGCCGAAGACCTCGTAGCTTTCTTGCGCTCAAAGGGCGGCACGCACGCGCTTTCCGATTTTTCGGAATTTTCGACGCAGTATGTCGAGCCGATCAGCGCACATTATCGGGGCGTTGATCTGTTCCAAATTCCGCCGAGCGGGCAGGGCCTCACTGCGCTCGTTTTGTTGAAAATTCTCGATGGGTTCTCGTTTAAAGGGCTTGATCCGTTTGGCGTGGATCGTTTCCATCTCCAGATTGAGGCGACACAGCTGGCCTATTCCGTCCGCGATGCGTTTGTTGCTGACCCTGCTTTCGCCCATGTTCCGGTCGATGAGCTTTTATCAGACAGCTTTATTGCGTCCCTGCGCGAGAAAATTAATCCGAAAAAGGCCTCGCCCAATCTCTCCCACGTGCCGACGAATTTCCAGCGCGACACGATCTATCTGACGGTGGCGGATAAATGGGGCAATGTCTGCTCCTTCATCAATTCGCTCTATTTCTCCTTTGGTACAGGTATGGTGAGCCCGAAAACCGGTATCGCGGTGCAAAACCGCGGCGCGTGTTTCCGCGTTGAGCCAGGTCACCCCAACACGGTCGCGCCCCGTAAGCGGCCGATGCACACGATCATTCCCGCAATGGCGATGAAGCAGGGTAAGCCTTGGCTCGGTTATGGCGTGATGGGTGGTGCCTACCAGCCGGTCGGCCAAGCCCATGTGATGCAAAACCTGCTTGATTTCGGCATGAACATCCAAGAAGCGTTCGATGCGCCAAGAGGTTTCCGCAAGCTCGACGCGTTTGAGGGCGAGCGCGGCATATCCGACAGCGTGATGCTGGACCTTGCGATGCGCGGTCATCCGGTCACCCGGCCCGTTATGCCATTGGGTGGCGGGCAGGGCATTCTCATCGCGCCGGATGGGTCCTATGCGGTCGGCACCGATCCGCGCAAGGATGGTGTGGCTTTGGCCTATTGATTGAATTTAATCGCAGGCCTGCAATTTGCTTTTCCAGCAGGCATCGGCAAGCCTTTCGGCCGTCAAGAGGTCGTCTTTCGGCATCATCTGCTCTAACGCGTCGCGGGCTTTGATCGCGGCGCGAGCGGCCACAATCCGTTCTGGCACATTATCCGTCACGGCACTTGCGGCGAGGCTAAACCACATGAAAGCATGCGGGTAACTCTGCTCGACGCCATAGCCGTAACGATATAATTCACCTAGACCAAGCTGCGCCTCACCGTCGCCTTTGGCGGCAGCAAGCCTGAACCAATGCAGCGCTTCCTCAAAATCTTGAGGCACGCCTCCGCCTTTCCGATAGGCTTGACCCAAAACGCGTTGCGCTTCGGTATTGCCTTGGTCGGCAACATCCCGCAGGAGATGGATGGCCGTGTCGGGGTCATAGGAGGATCCGGCTTTGTTCAAATAAATGTGAGCTAATGCGAGTGAGGCACCTATATGATGCTTTTCGACGGCCATTTTAAGCCACACACCAGCCATTTTAGCATCTTCTGCCACGCCGCGGCCCCTAAGATACATCATGCCCAGTCGAAATTGCGCCTCGGAATTTCCACGGGTGGCGGGTTCCGTCCATAATTGGATCGCGCCGCTCTCATCACCCCGCATCAAGGCATTCTGTCCGGCTGTAAGCTCATCCGCACGCGCTGGAGCGCCCGCGATGAGCAGACCCGCAACGACTCCCAACTGAACAACGCGATACGCTATACGCTTAACCATGCTTCATCCTATCGCGTATCGGGCGCTTCCCGCAATCCTGCGTATAGGCAGCCTTGCGCGAACGGGTGTAGCGACTTAAGTCGTATCGTTAATCGTTCAGATTGCTTCAGATCCGCCGTCATTTCGCCGCAGTTTTAATTTCACATTCATTATATGTAGTTATTTGCTGTGCCTACCCTTCTAACGAAAGCCACCATGCCCTTGCCGTCTGAAAAATCAGCCTCCTCGCCGATCCGCGTTTGGGATCTTGGCGTTCGCCTGTTTCACTGGAGCCTCTTGTTGGCGGTCGCGGCAGCGGCGCTAACGGGCTTTTTCGGTTCGCCCGATTCCTTGTCAATTCATCTGATTGCAGGGATTACAATCGCCTATCTCCTGCTTTTTCGCGTCATTTGGGGCTTTTCGGGTTCAACCTTTGCCCGCTTCCGGACTTTTATCTTTGCGCCTTCCGTGATGGTGGCGCGTGTCAAAGACATCATTTCCGGCCGACATGTCAGGTATTTAGGCCATAATCCACTGGGCGGTGCGATGGTGTTGGCATTGATTGGTGTATTGGCGCTCATTTTGATTACCGGCACGGTGGTTCTCGGCGGAACGAACAAACAGGGCCCCTTGGCGTTCATCACAACCTATTCAACGGGGGGGCTCGTTAAAGAGATCCATCAAATTTTGGCCTTCTTGTTGGTCGGTCTCATTGCGCTGCATTTGGTTGGCGTCATTTATGAATCGATCATCGGCAAAGAAAAACTCGTCCAGGCGATGGTGACGGGTGACAAGCCTGCTCTTCCTGCCGTGGCTCTGCCCCCAATGGCCCGTGCGAGGCCTGTTCTTGCGCTCGCAATCGTCGGGATTGTGGGCCTAGCCGGTGCTTCTGCAACGGTGAGTTTTTCAGCTCGCCCCGGGCTTGGTGTACCGGTTGCAGCCCTTGATCCTGTCTATCAGAAAGAATGTGGTGCCTGCCATTTCGCCTATCATCCAAGCATGGGAACAAAGGTCCTTTGGAGTGGGATTATGGCGCATCTCGACCAACATTTTGGCGAAGATGCCAGCCTGCCTGATGCAACATATACGCAATTGGCCACCTATCTGGCTGACAATTCAGCGGAACATTGGGACACACGGATCGCGCATGTTTTAGCCAAGACCAATCCCGAAAATCCGCTGCGCTTTACGGCCACGCGGTTTTGGACCCGCATGCATCACGACATTCCAGAGGGCGTGTTTAAATCTAAGGCAGTAGGCTTCAAGGGCGCGTGCAATGCCTGCCATAGCGACGCTAAAACGGGCCTATTTGCACCCCAAAATATTGAAATTCCCGAAGGAGCCCACTTATGAAAATACGCTTTGTTGCAGGTCTTGCTTTGGCCGCACTGGTTCCCGTCCTTGCCTATGCGGCGGCGGCCCAAAAGCCGGTTCTTGATGCTTATGCGGTAGCAGCGAAGGCTGAGAATACGGGTTTCTCCGGCTTCTCGGCCGAGCGTGGCAAGGTATTCTTTTTGGCCAAGCACGATGCCGCCTCTGAGACGCCGTCCTGCACCACTTGCCACACGGCCGATCCTACCAAATCGGGACAGACCCGGGCAGGAAAGGACATCGCTCCGATGGCGGTATCCAAGACGCCAGATCGGTATACAGATGCCGAGAAGGTCGAGAAATGGTTCACACGCAACTGCCAGAGCGTCCTGGGCCGTGCCTGCACCGCGCAAGAAAAGGGCGATTTCATCACCTTCATGGCCAGTCTCTAACGCGAACTCGAACACAGGAAAAAACGATGCAGAAATCATGGGCATATCTGGTTGCGGGTTCCGTCGCTCTTTTGAGTGTTATTGCATTCGGTGCTGGGAGCGTTTCTTCGGCGACGCCGGCACCCGATCCTACCTACGTCAAAGAGTGCAGCGCCTGCCATATCGCCTATCCGGCGCAGTATCTGCCTAAGCGCTCATGGGAACGCATTTTGGGCACGCTCGATAAGCATTTCGGCGAGAATGCGACGCTGTCGCCCAAGGCCGTAGGACCCATCAAGGCCTATCTTGATGCCCATGCAGCTGATTCCGTCGTGGGTAATCCACGCACCTTACGCGATGTTCCTGCCTCAGCGACACCTATACGCATCACCGAAATGCCGTTCTGGACCCGCGCGCATGCCAAGTTGATTGCGCGTAAGGCGTTTGATGTACCCAAGGTTAAAAGTGGCGCAAATTGCATCGCCTGCCATCGCGGCGCGGCAAATGGTCGTTTTGAGGACGATGATTGAGTCTGAGCTCAAGTTAACGATTGACCATCGTGAAAGGTGGGGAGTAGCCTTTATATCGACGTCGGTCCCTTCGAATGGGCCGGCCGCAAAACCGGAGGAGCTTCCATGAACGATATTACCGCAACAAGCCGTCGCCAACTTCTGAAACTCGCCGCTATGGGCGCTGCAGGCGTTGCTCTGCCGATGCCTTTCATCACCCGCGCCCGTGCTGACAATAAGCGCATCGCGATGGTCGTGAAGAATCTCGGGAATTCCTACTTCGATGCCTGCGCGAATGGCGCCAAGCAAGCCGCTGCCGAAGTGGGTGGCTATGAGATCATCTACACCGCGCCAACCAAGGCGACCGCTGAAGACCAGATCGCGATCATTGATTCGCTCATCGCCCAGAAGGTCGACGGCATCATCGTATCCGCCAATGACGCGAACGCGCTTGTTCCCGTTGGCAAGAAGGCTGCATCGCGCGGCATCAAGGTGATTTCGTTCGACTCGGCCATCGCCAAAGACGGCCGCATTATGCATCTGAACGCTTCCTCGACGCCTTTGATCGGTGCCAAGCAGGTGCAGATGATCGCCAAAACGCTTAAGGGCGAAGGCGAAGTGGCGATCCTTTCGGCCGCTTCCACGATGACGAACCAGAATTCCTGGATCGCCGCCATGAAGGAAGAGTGGAAGAAGCCAGAATATGCGAAAATGCCATTGGTCGCGACCGTTTACGGCGACGATCAGGACGACAAATCCTACCGCGAAATGCAGGCTTTGGTGAAGGCTCACCCGAATTTGAAGGGTGTGATTTCGCCAACCACCATCGGCATTCGCGCCGGCGCAAAGGCCATCATCGATGGCGGCCTCATCGGCAAGGTCTTCATCACGGGTCTTGGTTTGCCATCCGAGATGAAGGAAGGCGTGTTGAAGGGCGCTTGCGATAGCTTCGCCATCTGGAATCCCGTTGAGTATGGCTATTCCTCCACCCAGATCATGATCAATATCCTCAACGGCGCGGATGCGAGCGCTGGGAAGACGGTCAAGATGGGCAAGAAGGGCGAAACCAAAATCGGTGACGACGGCGAAGCAGCGATGGGCGAGCCCTTCGAATTCAACAAGTCAAACGTTGAAGAATTCGCGAAAATCTTCTGATCTGACGCTGTATTAAGCAGATTTAGGATATTTGCCGTCCGGCAGAGCCAGCTTGGCTTTGTCGGGCGGGCTTTTAATACCGAACACCGAAAATGGTCGCCGTGAACCCTGCTCCCCCCGTTCTTTCGCTCTCGCATGTGTCGAAAAGTTTCCCCGGCGTGCGGGCGCTGCACGACGTCTCCTTTACACTCTATCCCGGGCAGGTAACCGCGCTGATTGGCGAGAATGGCGCGGGCAAATCAACGCTTGTGAAGATTTTGACTGGAATCTACACGCCGGATGAGGGTCAGATCGAGGTCGCAGGCTCCGTCCGGCATTTTTCTTCGCCGCGCGATTCCTGGGGCGCGGGCATTGCCGCCATTCATCAAGAAACCGTAATGTTTGACGATTTAAGCGTCGCCGAAAACATTTTCATGGGCCATATGCCCGGCGGCCGCCTGATCGATTGGCGTCAAACGCGGGCAAAAGCGCGTGAGCTTCTTGCCAGCATCGAAGCCGATTTTGATGCCGATGCTCCGTTGAAAACGCTCTCGGTCGCGCAAAAGCACATGGTCGAAATCACGCGTGCGTTAAGCCACGCCGCCAATGTCATCATCATGGACGAGCCAACCGCTTCGCTCTCGCGCCACGAAATCGATGAACTCTTTCGCATTGTCGCCCAGCTCAAAGCCGAAGGCCGAGCGATTATTTTTATCTCGCATAAATTCGACGAGATTTTTAGGTTGTCTGACCGCTTTGTCTGCCTGCGCGATGGTGAAAAAGTCGGCGAGGGCCTTACAAAAGACGTCACAGAACCCGACCTTGTCCGAATGATGGTGGGCCGCCCCATAGATCAGGTGTTTCCAAAACGCGATATTCCACTCGGTCAGACCGTCTTGGAAATCGAGGGACTGTCAAACGCCACAGAGTTTGCCGATGTGTCGCTCTCGCTTCGCAAGGGCGAAATTTTGGGATTGTATGGCCTTGTGGGTGCCGGCCGTTCGGAGGCGATGCAGGCCGTCTTCGGCATGAGCGAGCCGACCAAAGGG
>Ga0007795_10000440_pt1 | contig 13144 bp, 15 predicted proteins | sample CryBogmetaGMA1M_FD_60369 | JGI IMG/M metagenome (GOLD analysis project Ga0007795, IMG submission 60369) | Freshwater microbial communities from Crystal Bog, Wisconsin, USA - MA1M | ecosystem: Environmental > Aquatic > Freshwater > Lake | place: Crystal Bog, Wisconsin, USA | collected 2009-07-06
AGAAGAGACGATCGGACTGGGAGGCATGATTCCGTTGAAGCGAAAGGTTTCCCCCAACACATCCACCTCGGGGCTCGTTTTTTTAAACAAAACACCGGTCACCATCTTTAAAATCAACGTAGCCGGTGAAGAGTACTCAGCCCTCTTCCATAACGAGTGATGGACTAGCTAGCCCCTTGGAGAGAGCGTGGCTGAACAGGAGAGCAGGGCGAACTTCTACCTTTGAACCCGCTTGCGGGGCGTGGGGGACGGAGAAGCCGTTGGCTTAGGAGTTGGCGTTGCTGAGGGAGATGGAGACGCAACGGGAGCGGGCGACATATCAGGCGTTGCTGATGGTTCCAGTGATGGAGTTGGCTCAGGAGCAGGAAGGGGTTGATCTGCCTTCAAATCACTCACTGCCGGCAGGTGCTGCCCCTCATGTTGAGAGCTGGTAGAGCGGCCGAAAGCCCAAAAAAGAATCAATCCAAGCACGAAGAGCCCCGCAATAACCCAACGTACAAGACTCATTGCCGAGTTGCTGTTTTGTCCACCTGTGTTCCGGTTTTCCAAGTAATTTCTCCCGGAATGAGTGACATAGCGGATCTCAACCCTCTTGGGTTTTCCGTCTACTCCACGCGCTACGTACGCCTCGATCCACCCCTCCTTCAGAAGCCTCAGGACCTCACCAAGCACATCCTCTGGCGACTCGGAACAATCAGGAAGAGGGCACTCTTCGAGTGTGAAGACAACAGGCAGCTTGTGGGCCGGTTGAGCGATGACAAATTCCAGAATTGGGGTGGCGAGGTACTTCATGCTTCAGTCCATTATTATCTCCATGAGTATGAGATTGGTCTATCTAATCGTTCCAGTCTGGCTGGATCTCAAACCTTGACTGCTCTAACTATAAAAAGAGCTTTTCCCGAAGCTTCTACTTATCCCTCTAAGTGAGTCGTTTTGCACCAAAGACTCAGGTTCAATTCCTTGAATCGATCATCACTTCCACAAGGTGGGAGTGGAGCGGGCGAAGGGATTCGAACCCTCGACATCAACCTTGGCAAGGTTGCACTCTACCAACTGAGTTACGCCCGCATTAACTTAACGGAAATAAACTATGCAACCCCCCAAGGGATGTCAATCGCACTTTTGACCCATCTCTTTCCTTGGAATTCTAAAATTGGTTCTGCCCAATGAAGGCACCCGTGCGTGCATTGTAGCGGCGGACGAGGTGCGAAGACTGGACGAGGATGACTCCCCCTGTGACTTGGACGCCGATGCATCCCGATCCCGGCTGCATTTGGCCGATGAATGCTCCTGTCTCGGCATTGTACCGAGAGACGACCCCGTGGGGAGAAAGGACCGCGATGGTCTCCCCGTCGCAGCCAACAGAGAGGACTCCGCCCGAAGGCTGGATCTGTCCCAAAAATGCCCCTGAGCTCCCCTTGATGCGGTAGACTAGAGATGGACTCTTCATGACAGCCGTCACATCCCCGGCCTTCATGGTTAATGTCATGGCAGCGAGGAGGCCTGTAATAAGGAGGGTCTTCATGTGACGGAGTAAAGGGGAGCCGCCGCCGTCATGACAACAGGAAAGGTATCGCCTGAAGAAGGCGCATCGGGTAATCGGAGAGGATGTGGAGTATGTCGATTCATTGGTGGGAACTCATTGGAAGGGGGCTGCTTGTTTACTTTTTCCTCATCCTACTGCTCCGATCGACCGGGAAGCGGCAGATCGGGCAGATGAGCCCCTTTGACCTGGTGCTCCTGATGGTCCTCAGTAATTCGGTCCAAAACTCCATGAGCGGCGGTGACAACTCAGTGACCGCCGGCTTGATCCTTGCGGTGACGCTGGTGGCGGCTAACTGGATAGTTGGCAAGGTCACCTCATCGAGTAAAATCGTGGAGCAATTCATCGACGGCAATCCTCAGGTTCTCTTTCACGATGGGAAGGTCTATGACAAGATCCTGAAAGATTCCCAGATCACCCGCCAAGAATTGATCGCCGCTGTGCACAAGGCCGGCTACGCCGATCTGGACAGGATCCATGCCGCCATTTTGGAAAACGACGGGACTATAAGCGTGATCCCCAAGCAACATTAATCATGGAAACTCATCAGAACGCACTCACTCCGCGTCCCTCACTGCTTCGACGCGAATGGATGCTGCTTGCCAGCTACGCAACCACCGCCGTCTTCATGATCCAGGGGAACGCCTGGCTGGGCACTAATCCCGGCCGCGGCTTCGGATGGGTCCTCTTTCTCTGGCTCTTCCTGGTCATGCTCGCCTCTTCCTTTGCCGTTGTGAGGCATGCGGACCACCTGGCCGAACTGCTGCGTGAGCCGCTCGGGACAATCATTCTTACCCTGGCCGTCACCAGCATCGAGGTGATGATGATCTCGGCCCTGATGCTGAACGGGAACAACCCGGCGCTTGCCCGGGACACCATGTTCTCGGTCGTGATGGTGGTGCTAGGCGGCCTGCTCGCTCTGGCTCTCCTTACCGGAGGCCTCCGTTTCGGCGAGCAAAACTTCAACCTCAAGGGAGTGAACTCCTTCCTCGGCCTCATCCTGCCGCTTTCAGTGCTCTCCCTAGTGCTGCCGAATTTCACCAAGACGGGTGGAGATGGCATGTTCTCAACCCTGCATGCAGTCAGCCTGATTGCCCTCTCTCTGATCATCTACGGAGTCTTTCTCGCGGTTCAGACAAGCCGTCATCGAGAGTTCTTCAATGAAACCGAGAGTATGGCGGCCTCGGCAACCACTGCTCCTCAAGCTCATGGATCCGTCACCAAGGAATCACTCCTACTGATCCTCCATCTCGTCCCTGTTGTCCTGCTCTCCAAGCAACTGGCTCACCTGCTTGACTACCGCGTGCATGCCGGAGGCCTGCCGGTCGAACTGGTTGGCCTCGTGGTGGCAATCCTGATCCTTGCCCCAGAGGGGCTGGCCGCAATCCAGGCAGCCTCCCGTAATCAGATGCAGCGCTCCGTGAATGTCCTCTTGGGATCCGTGCTGGCCACCATCAGCCTGACAGTACCAGCAGCGCTCGCCATCAGCATCGTCTCGGGAAAGCCGGTGCTACTTGGGCTCTCTCCAGCCTACATGACACTCCTCGCTGTCACGCTCGGAAGCTGCATCATCACCTTTGCCCAAGGACAAACGAATATCCTTCAAGGATTTGTCCACCTACTGCTCTTTGCAGCATACATTGTGCTGATGTTTGATTGACGGCACTTGCCTCCCGGCAAGCTGTGCCGCCCTGACGGGCTACCTGTGGTAGTCTTCCGCACCGCTTCCCAGCGGATTGGTTGAGCCCCGAAATACAAGGGTTCAGGGTAAAAAGTGGAAAGGTAGGAAATTAAAAGGATTCCTGACCTTCAGGTCTCAGCTTTCAGGTTTGCTTGCTCGGCCGTTGCTTCGCAGCCGTTACGGCAGCTTTCAGCTTTCCCTCCACTCGACTCCCGTCGAGTGGAAACAGCCACCCACTCCGTCTGGGGGAGAATGAACTTTCGGATGGTGATCTCGATCCAGCGAAGGCCAAATTCAGACAGAAGCTCCTCAGCGATCTCATCGGCTAGTGTCTCGATCAACTTGCGCGGATGGTCGCCCGCCATCTCCGCCACACTGAGGCTCACGGTGTGGTAATCAACGGTCAGAGCGATGTCGTCGTTGAGCGTCTCCGGTTGGCTCAACGCCGCAAACTTGAGATCGACAAGGAGCCGCTGGGGAGTCGCCCTCTCTTCGTCGGGTACGCCGACACGGGCGCTCACTTCAAGTCCCCTGACGGCGATAATGCGTTCGTTCTCCATGGGCAGGGTCAGAGGATAAACTTGATGTCCCTGATCACTTTCTCTCCGAACTGATCCCGGAGCTTGCGGATGATCTGAGGTTTCCACGTCCGGTCCAGTTCGTAGCGGACACTCGACTGGATCACCCTGACGTGGAGTGTGCCGGCGACGAGCCGCTCCGGTTGGGAATGCTGCGCAATGAAGTCACCCACGATTCCAGCCCACGCTGCGGTGATGTCGGCCTCCTTAATGCGTGAATCCAGCCCCAGCTTGGGAAGGAGCTTCGCTAGGATCTCACCAACAGTGCTGGAGCGGTCGGGTCGGGGCTCGCCCGGGAGCCCCCGCCACTCCTGCAGGATCCGCTGCGCAGCTGACCATTTCGCAGGGAAACGGCCGCCGCCTGCAGGGGGATGACCTGCCACTGGGGAAATAGAGAGCATTAAGCGTCGTTCCCGATCGCCTCAACAGGGCAGCCTTCCATGGCTTCCTTGCAGAGAGCCTCCTCCTCGGGAGTCTCGGGCTGCTTGAAGACATAGGAGTGTCCACCGTCTTCGTTGCGCTTGAAGTTGGCGGGAGCCGTCTCGCGGCAAAGGTCGCAATCGATGCACTGGTCGTCACAGTAGTAGGCGCCAGGGACATTCTCGGGATACTTGTTGGATACATCAGCCATAGTGGATGAAAGGTTAAAAGCGCCCACACTGATTGCAACGGTTTTTTACAGCGCGTTGCCAAAATCCGCAATTTGGTCACAATTCACTCCATGAGCGAACCTACATTCAATCTTCCAGTCATCCTTCCGACGGAGGGACGCCATGTCCTTCACCTCTTCTACCGCATGGAGCAGGAACCATGGCAGTACCTGGAAGCAGCCGATCGTCGGAAACGCCGGGATGGCCTCGCCCGCCTTGTTCGCGAGATCCAGGCCCTTCCTGACACGCAGCTTCTGCCCTTCAGCATGGTGAGCCCTAAGGCCGATCTGGGATTCATGCTGATTACGCCCGATCTGCAGGTGGCCGACCGTTGCGCCAAAATGCTCGGCGAGGGGCTCGGAGCCGGAATGATGACCCCGGCTTTTTCCTGGCTCTCAATGACGGAGCGAAGTGAATACACCACCACGGAGGCCGAATACATCCAGATGCTCAAAGATGAGGATCTGGAACCGGGCACACCCGACTTCATTGCCAAGATCGCCGAGTTCCATGACCGTATGGAGAAGTACATGCGGTACCGCGTGGAGCCAGTCTTGCCTGAAGCGCAGGAGTGGCCGGTCTTCTGTTTCTACCCGATGTCGAAGCGCCGCAGCCCGGATCAGAACTGGTACGCCCTCCCCTTTGAGGACCGCAAGCGCCTCATGATGGGCCACGCCAAGATTGGACGCACCTACTCGGGGCGAGTCCTTCAGCTCATCACCGGCTCGACAGGCCTCGATGACATGGAGTGGGGCGTCACCCTTTTTGCCAAGACGACCAGCGAGATCAAGGCGATCGTCTATGAGATGCGTTTCGACGAAGTGAGCTTCCAATACGCGGAATTTGGAGAGTTCTTCATCGGCATCCGGATGGATGTAAACGATCTCTGCAACCGACTCAACCTCTGACCTGAGAGAACGTGCACGGCATGGAGACTGAGCTGGCAATCAAGGAGGCACGACTCCGGGAGATCGTGGCAGCTCATGCTCCCTTGCTGATCGCTTACTCGGGTGGCGTCGACAGCACACTCCTACTGGCAGTGGCCCGGCAGGTGCTCGGCGATCAGGCCACAGGTATTATTGCTGACTCCCCCAGCCTCCCTCGTGCCTCCCTTGCCGAGGCCCTACAGGTGGCCAAAGAAATCGGGATCTCCGTCGAAGTCGTCTCCACCACGGAACTGGAGGATCCACGCTACGCGGAGAATCCCATAAACCGCTGTTACTTCTGCAAAGCGGAGCTCTTCACCCAAATGGATCGCGTGGCGGGAGAGCGGGGATTCTCCTCGATTGCCTATGGCGAGAATGCCGATGATCCCGCTCATCTTCGCCCAGGGTCGGAAGCTGCCGCCGAGTTCTCCGTGATCGCACCGCTCAAGGAGGCAGGCCTCACCAAAGCCGATGTCCGAGAGCTCTCACGCCGCCTTGAGCTGCCAACTGCCGAGGCGCCCGCCCAGCCCTGCCTGAGCTCGAGAATTCCACACGGCACCCGCGTGACGCGCGAGGCGCTCGATCACGTGGAAAGAGGTGAGTCCATCGTCCGCCAGTTCGGATTCAAGGTCTTCCGCGTCCGCTACCTCCCTCCCGTGGAGTCAGTTAAGTCGAGTTCCTCCCGGCCCGGCGCCAAGGTGCAGATCGCGCAGGAGGAGATGAGCCGGTTGCCCGCAATCCAAACGGTGTTGATTGCAGCCCTCTCAGCCAGCGGATTTAGCAATGTGGAGATCGATCCTGAGCCTCTGAAGAGGTAAGACCAAGATTCTCGCACTGAGGCACGGAGAACGCAGCGGCTCTGCATTGATTTCCCTGCGTCTCTGCGACTCTGCGGGAAAACAATTCAGTATCCTATAAAGTTAGTTTCCATCACCCACATGGTGTCGCCAAATTGCTCGGAGATCTTTTCCTTAAGATTCCCCACCGTTTCCTCCGGAGCATCGGGGGCGATCACCGCCACCATGGTGGAACCGGAACCGGTCATGAAAGCACTCTCCACATCGGCCTGTTGCCGAAGCCAATTCTTAATCACAGGAAGGAGGAGGTATTTCTCAAAGACTGGACGCTCGAGATCATTGATGATTTGGATGGCACCGAAAAACTGAGCTGGCTCCTCAACGAGCTTGGAAGGGGAGCCCGAGAGTTCGGCGTAGCGTTTATAGGCCCATGCAGTCGGCACTGGGAAAGGTGGCTTGATCAGCAGGAGCCTCCGACCGGGAAGTGATTCGACCTCTTTCAGGGGATCGAGGATCTCTCCTCGCCCGCGACACCAGGCAAGACGGTCACCGAGGAAGAAGGGGACATCGGAACCGAGCGTTGCCGCGATCTGCTCAAGCTCCTCAAAGACCAAGGGATGATCGAAGAGCTGATTCAGCCCTTTCAGCACGGCCGCAGCATCGCTGCTACCTCCACCAAGACCCGCTCCATGCGGTATTTTTTTGAGCAGCGTGATGGCGATCCCGTGCTCGAGTCCCGTGGCCATCAGGAATGCCCGGGCCGCTTTCACACAGAGATTATCCTCACCAGTGCTGAGTTCCGGATCGTTGCAGGTCAGGGTGATTCCCTTACCCACTCCGTGGGAGATCTCAAGCATGTCGGCAAGTTGGATCGGCGCCATGAGCGTCTCCAACTCATGAAATCCATCAGGACGTTTCCCGAGAATGCGGAGAGAAAGGTTGATCTTCGCGGGTGCCGCGATTGAGATAAGTTCAGTCACTTTATTCAGAATACCCACATCGTGTGAAACTGCCGTCCCGACCCCAAGACAAAATCATCATCGCCCTAGATGTTCCCGACACCGTAGGAGCCCTCCGTCTCCTCGATTCCCTTGGAGAGCCACCCGCGCTCTGCAAGATCGGTCTGGAACTTTTTACGGCGGAAGGCCCCGCCGTGGTCAAGGCCGTGCAATCCCGTGGCTGCGGCATCTTCCTCGATCTCAAGTTCCACGATATCCCCAACACGGTAGCTCACGCCGTCCGCTCCGCAGCTGGTCTTGGAGTGGCCATGACCACTCTGCATGCGGTAGGAGGTCCGCTCATGCTTGAGGCAGCAGCAAAAGCCGCAGCGGCTTCAGGAAATAAAGATTTGCTTCTTCTGGCAGTCACCGTGCTCACCAGCATGGATGCAGCCCAATTGTCCTCCACTGGCATCAGCGTGGAGCCTAAGGAACAGGTGCTAAGGCTAGCAGGACTTTCTAAGGATGCCGGCATCGGGGGTATCGTCTGCAGCCCCCTGGAAGTCACCGCAATCCGTGAATCCTTTGGGGGTGATCTTCGCATCGTGACGCCTGGCGTCCGCCCCACATGGGCCGCGGCAGGCGATCAGAAGCGCGTCATGACACCCTCCGAGGCCTTAGCAGCAGGATCTGACTGGCTTGTGATTGGACGTCCCATCACGGGGGCAAGCAACCCGAACGAAGCCTACGCCAAGGTCGTCGCCGAACTGCTGTAGAACTGCTCCGGGACAGGCGCGCTCGTCGCGAAAGCCCGATAAGTTTTCAAGAAGAGGGGCGTCAATCAAGTCGTTAAACAAACGGCTTATCTTTCCTCCTCCTTCCCTTTTTCAGATCGAGGAATAAGGGTCGATCGTCGAGGGCTTGGAAGTTTGGATGCCGCGCCAGGCGCGCGCGCGAAGCTGTAGTGAACTACTGCGAGCGAGCAGCAACACCGCGCAGCGCCATAAATCCCAAGCCTTCCTTAACTCTCCATCAGGGAGGGGATAGCCCCCTCAAAGGTCTCGTTGAGCATCGCGACCGGCCAAGCAAAGACAGAGGCGCCCGTGGTGATCGAGAGGTCTGCCTGAGCCGTGACGGCTCCGATTGCACGGAAAGGAACGCCGCTCTTGGAGAGTTCTGCTTCCACTGCTGCTTTATCGGAAGGGCTGACTGAGATAACAATTCGTCCCTGGGTCTCGTTGAAGAGAACCACATCAGGACGCTGCTGGGTGTCACCAAGATCGACGGTTGCTCCGAAATTCGTGCCGAAGCAGCTCTCAGCAATCGTGACAGCAAGGCCACCCTCGGAGCAGTCGTGGGCACTGCGCACAAACCCCTTGCGAATGAGACCGAGGAGCGCGTGATGGATGGCGATCTCCTTATCAAAAACGAGCGCGGGAGGTGCTCCCTCCTTACGGCCATGGATGGCCAGAAGGTAATGTGATGCACCGAGTTCGCTACCGATCTCTCCGATTAGGAAGATCTGATCACCGGCCTGCTTGAAGGCCTGTGTGGTGATATGGGCGACTTCATCGATACGGCCCACCATGGAGATGGTCGGGGTCGGATCAATGGCTCCGGCGGGGCTCTCGTTATAGAGGCTCACATTTCCACCAGTGACTGGGACATTGAAGGCGCGGCAGCCTTCGGAGATGCCCTCCACGGCGGCACGGAGTTGGTAGAAGTTCTCCGGCTTGTGGGGGTTGCCAAAGTTCAGGTTGTCGGTGACGCCGATCGGCACAGCTCCGGAGCAGGCAAGGTTGCGCGCGCACTCGGCCACGGCGATACGGGATCCAACGGAAGGATCCAGTTTGCAATAGATGGCATTGCAGTCGGTGGCAGCGGCTAGGATCTTGTTCGCCTCCCTCACAATGAAGACCGCGGCATCCGAACCCGGGAGCACCGCGGTACCGGTACGAACCATGTGGTCGTACTGGCGCCAGACCCAGCGCTTGCTGGCGATGCTCGGGTGGGAGAGAAGCTGAGGAAGAGCCTTGAGCGGGTCGGTCTGAGGCACGGTGGCCAAGTCAAGCGGAGCGGGAGGAGTGAAGGGAGCTGCCTCGCGGCTGTAGAGCGGGCCGTCATCGGCGAGCGAGCGTGCGGGAACATTCACCACGACGTCGTTGCCATTACGGACACGCATCATTCCATCGTCAGTGACCTTGCCGATCTCGGCGTAGGGAAGATCCCATTTCTCGAAGATCTCCTTCACCGTGGCCTCTTGACCCTTCTTGACGATGACGAGCATACGCTCCTGAGACTCGCTGAGGAGAACTTCGTAAGGTGTCTGTCCCTTGGCACGCTGTGGGACGAGCTGGATGTCGATCTCCACACCCGTTCCTCCACGACTGGCGGTTTCACAGGTGGAGCAGGTGAGACCTGCGGCCCCCATGTCCTGAATGCCAGCCACGCAATCCGTCGCCAGAAGTTCCAAGCAGGCCTCAAGGAGAAGCTTCTCGCGGAAGGGATCTCCCACCTGCACGGCAGGACGATCCGCCTTGGATTCCTCAGTCAGTTCGCGCGAAGCGAACGCTGCTCCGGCCAATCCGTCGCGGCCTGTCTCAGCCCCAACGTAGAAGACGGGATTGCCGATACCCTCGGCTGCGCCACGTGCGATCTGCTCGTGCCGAAGGATGCCTAGACAGAAGGCATTGACGAGCGGATTGCCATTGTAGCTGTCGTCGAAGTAGACCTCGCCGGCCACGGTCGGCAGTCCAATGCAATTACCATAGTGCGCGATTCCGGCAACGACTCCCGCGAAGAGACGGCGGTTTGTCTTTGCCTGCTCGCTATCACCCTTGATGGAACCGAAACGAAGGGAATCCATGAGGAAAACCGGGCGGGCTCCCATGGTAAAGATGTCACGAATGATGCCTCCGACGCCGGTTGCCGCACCTTGGAAGGGCTCAACGGCACTGGGGTGATTATGACTCTCGATCTTGAAGGCGACGGCCCATCCGTCACCGATGTCGATGACGCCAGCATTCTCCTCGCCCGCCTTGACCAGAACGCTTGGTCCGGTCGTGGGGAACTTCCTCAACTCGGGTCGGGAGTTCTTGTACGAGCAATGCTCGCTCCACATGACGGAGAAAACTCCAAGCTCCTCGAAGCTCGGTTCGCGGCCAAGGATGGAGAGGACTTTTTCGTACTCCTCGGGTGAGAGACCGTGCTTGGCGATTAACTCGGGAGTAATACTTGGATTGGCGGGCAGGTTGGCCATGTTCGGAAAAAATCAGTTGTTGGATTTGTGGGTGGCCATCCACTCGATCATCGACTTGAAGATACCACGGCCATCGGTGCCGCCGAGGATCGGCTCGCAGACGCGCTCAGGGTGAGGCATAAGGCCAAAGACATTGCGCCCGTGGCTGCAGATGCCGGCGATGTTCTCCAGCGAGCCGTTGGGATTAGCTGCCGCAGAGACATTCCCCGAAGCATCGCAATAACGGACGAGCACTTGGTTATTCTCATTCAGAGCCTTGAGCGTCTCGGCATCGGCAAAGTAGCTTCCCTCGCCGTGAGCGATCGGGATCTCAAGCACCTGCCCCTGATGAAGGACGGAAGTGAACGGGGATTCGTTGTTTTCGACCCGGAGATGGAGAGTCTCGCAGCGGAAGAGAAGATCGCGGTTGCGCATCAGAGTCCCGGGCAGAAGCCCAGCCTCGCAGAGGATCTGGAATCCGTTGCAGATACCAAGCACCAGCACGCCGGTCGAGGCGGCATTCCGAACCGCCCCCATGATTGGGGAGAAGCGTGCGATCGAGCCGCAGCGCAGGTAATCGCCGTAGGAAAAACCTCCCGGAAGAACGATGGCATCATAACCGGCCAAGGAGGTCTCCTTGTGCCAGACGATCTCGGCAGTGACGCCCGGAAAGGAGGCCAAGGCGGCCTGACAATCGGTGTCGCAATTCGACCCGGGAAACTGAATGACCGCTACCTTTATGGCTGTGGGAGCCTTGGAAATGGTGGCCACCGGACTAGGAGAGGATCTCGAGCTTGTAATCCTCGACCACCGGATTGGAGAGAAGGTCGTGGCAGATCTCGTGAAGTTGCTTCTCATCGGCTCCATCGACCTCGATCTCAATCGATTTGCCGATGCGGACGGAACGAACTCCCTTGAGGCCGAGGTGCTCCATAGCGCGGCCAGCGGCTACGCCTGCTGGGTCGAGGATGGCAGGTTTCGGCATGACGGTGACGACAGCTTTCATAAAGAGTGGAAAATCGGGCGAAGAGGCACCATCGACAAGTCAAAACGAGTCGATGAAGTGAAATCCTTGAAATCAGAGAAAGAATTTTTAAAAAAATCCTGCTTTTCCCACTTCTTAAATCAACGCTGTTCCCTCATCCTTGGAAAATGAAATCCGCTGCTTCCCCTTACGAATTCCTCAAGACGCTGCTCAACACCCCCTCCCCTTCGGGCTTCGAGACCCGCGGGCAGAAGGTCTGGGTCGACTACGTGAGCCAGTTCGCCGATTCCGTGGAGATCGACTCCTACGGGAATGCCTATGCCACGCTCAATCCCACGGGGAACCCGACCGTCTTCATGAGCGGCCACGTCGACGAACTCGGCTTCATGATCGCCCACATCTCGGACGACGGATTCCTCTCGATCCGGGGAATCGGGGGAGTCGACAACACGCTCGTGCGGGGACAGCGCGTGACCGTCCACGGGGCGCAGGGACCCGTCCCCGGAGTCACCGGACTCCTTGCCATCCACATGCAGGAACTGGACGAGCGGAAGAAGGTGCCCGATCTCCACTCCATGCATATCGACATTGGAGTCTCCTCACGCAAGGCAGCCGAGAAACTTGTTTCTGTTGGCGATGCTGTGACCTACTCAGCAGAGTTCCAGGAGCTCCAAGGGGGTCGTTTTGCGGCTCGTGGCTGTGACAACCGGATCGGTGCCTGGGCGGCAGCGGAAGGACTGCGCCTCGCCTCACTCAAGAAGGAGAAGCTCAAGGCCAAGATCGTGGCCGTCTCCACCATCCAGGAGGAGAACGGTCTCTACGGGGCCTCGATGGCCGGATACAATGTCCATCCCGATGTGGCCCTTGTTGTTGATGTCACCCATGCGACCGACATCCCCAACTGCTCCAAAACCAAACACGGAGACGTAAAAATGGGGAGCGGCCCCGTGATCAGCATTGGAAGCGCCAACCATCCCGTGGTGAACGAACGACTGCGCGAGGTCGGCAAGAAGGCCGGCATCTCACTGCAGGTGGAGGTAAACCCTCGATGGACCGGGACGGATGCCGACGCGATCTTCAAGACCAAGGGAGGCATCCCGACAGTCTCCATCGGCGTTCCCAACCGCTACATGCACTCTCCCGTGGAGATGATCCAATTCTCCGATCTGGAGGAGACGGCAGAGCTCTTGGCTGCCTTTGCGCTCAGCTCAAAAAAGGGAGAGCGATTCGGAGTGACGCTGTAAAAGCCCGAAGGCTTCACATGCTCAGGCCTGGCTACTCTTAGGCTCTTGGAACTGAGCGGTTTGATGCTCACGGAAAAGGTACCACTCCAGAAAGAGAGGCTTCTTTCCCGCTTTCATCATCCCTCCTTTTTACTTCATCTTCTCTCAAGTGACTTCCCCCACCCCCTCCCAGAATATGGGCTGGCGCGTTGCGCTGGCTGGACTTGGTATCAACCTCGCCCTCGGCGTGCTCTACACGTGGAGCATGTTCAAGGGAGCCATCGAAAAAGATTTTGGCTGGAAGGGATCCCAGCTCAATGACCCCTACGCTCTCTGCTGCTTGGTCTTTGCTTTTGCGATGATTCTTGCTGGGCGCTGTCAGGACCGTTTCGGACCTCGTCTCACAGCCACGATCGGCGGGCTGCTTGTGGCGGTGGGCATGATCGTCATCTCCACGACGAGTAGCTATGTCGTCTGGGTGCTCGGCTTCGGCGTCCTTGTGGGGTCAGGTATTGGATTCGGTTACTCCTCGGCGACACCTCCCGCGCTGAAGTGGTTTCCTCCTTCCAAAACCGGCCTCATCGC
>Ga0007795_10000442_pt1 | contig 13137 bp, 9 predicted proteins | sample CryBogmetaGMA1M_FD_60369 | JGI IMG/M metagenome (GOLD analysis project Ga0007795, IMG submission 60369) | Freshwater microbial communities from Crystal Bog, Wisconsin, USA - MA1M | ecosystem: Environmental > Aquatic > Freshwater > Lake | place: Crystal Bog, Wisconsin, USA | collected 2009-07-06
ACGTGGGAGCGAGTGTTGGTTGGGCGGCGTCGGCAGGAGCATCAGAGGACGGAGGGGAAATGAGCTGCGACCAGACCGCCGACGCACCTGGCGCGATCAATGCGATAAGGAGGGCGGTGACGCCAATCGCGAATGCATTTGACGCGACACCCACCAGGTTCCCCAAACTAGGGAAAGAAAAGGTCCTGCGCGAGCGTTCGCGCTCCTCGATACGACGCCAAACGTCTCGGTTCAGAGACTGAGGAACGGGCTTTAGCGCCGATTGCCTGAGGGTGAGACGAAGCCCACGGAAGGAAGTGACTTTGTCACGGCACGCATTGCACCCATCCAGGTGCACGTCAAGCTCGTGGCGAAGGGACACGGCAACTTCGCCATCGACATAACTCGATAGCATTTCGCCGTTTGGATGTTCACCCCTCCAGGGAGTGCCCTTTACCACTTCGTCATCCTCGATTGTGTCGACCGCTGAATCGGGGTCTTGCTATTGGCCGTTAGCCCACCAGCCAGTTGTGCAGCTATGGGCAGGCACCAGTACATCCCGGTACCAATTACACCGCTATTACTGGCCTGCGCGACCCGGCTGACGCTCAACCTTCGCAAAAACCTGCCTGAATTCTTCCCTGGCCCTGAATAGCAGTGATTTGACGGCCGCGCGGGTTGTGTTCAGGACTTCAGCGATCTCATCGTACGAAAGATCGTGGTATTCCCTCAGAATTAGACACATTCGGTACTTCGGGTGCATCTGAGCGAAGATCAGCTGAACTTCCTCGGAGTTTTCCCGGTTGATGCAGTCCCGTTCAGGACTGTCCTTGGCGACTTGGGTCGGGTGAAATGCCGCAACAAAGGTTTCCCACGGCTGCCACTTGATCAGCTTGCGATGTCGCAATTCATCAAGACAGACATTTGTGGCGATTCGGTAGAGCCAGGCCCCGACACGCAGGTCTTGTGACGTCTTTGACAAGGCGAGGTAGGCCTTGAGAAACGTGTCCTGGGTCATGTCGTTTGCGTCTTCGGCACTTCCCATCAGGCGATAGATGTAGTTGTAAATCTGCGCCTGATACTGGTTGAACAGCTGTTCGAAGGCCTCGTGATCGCCTGCCTGCGCACGGGAAATCAGGATGCTTTCAGAACCGATACCTCCGGCATTCAACAATCCGGCGGATCCGGTCGCCTCCATAGTGCCCACCATGCCCACAGACTCCTTCGTGCCGTAAAACGGCGCGGGTTCGATGAAGTTGCGCGAAACCGCGTCGGGTTTCCGGTCCAATCTTTCATCGAGGTTCGAAACGCTCTCGTCTTCGTTGACGACGGGGCCACGCGCGTCTGAGAGGCTCAAAAATTCGGACGCATTGATGCCGGCTAGGACAGCTGCAGGTCGCGGGTCGAGGTCATGCGACAAAAATGGGGCGTCAGGAGCAAGCGTGTTGTTGCTAGACGGGGCACTTCCAACATCGACTCCCGTGGGCGTGGATTCGCCGGTTCGGTCTTCCAAGTTTTGGTTGATTGACGACGTTTCGGACGTCATGCTTCCGACCTAGGCCCGTGCAAGGTGTTGGGTCTCCATCGTCCTCGCTGCGCGGTACTCAACAGGACCTACTGTTCTGGACTGAGTACGAAAGTCCGGACTTGCTAAATCCGACCGCTATTGGCAGTCGACGGAACATTGAACGCGCGGCGCGCGGCGATGTCGGCACGGACACAAAGACAGGGAAGGGCGGCCGTCACCGCCCCTAAAGGGGTTGGGTGGCGGCCGCCCTTCTCACGAAAGCGGCAGAAGATCTGACCAAGTGCACCTGATGTTTGCGGTACCGACGTCGCAGAGACGGCTTTTCTGCCCTGCGATGTCGGTTGTCTTTGCCCGCTTACTCCAGGTGCGCGATTGGCTCCGGAACTCGGATTGTTGAAGTCGTGCGGGTCTCATGTCCAGACCCGGTGATCGTCCCGTCAACCCCGACACGGACGTCCCCTGAGCCATCGGATGCCACCTGCGGATACCGGTACGTCTTGCCGGCGTAGTTCCGCATCACGACTTCATCATCGTTGATCTGCGTGACATATTCCGGGAGAACCGGAACCTTGCCTCCACCACCCGGGGCGTCGATCACGTAGTGGGGTACGGCCAGCCCCGACGTGTGACCTCTTAGCGCCTGGATGATTTCCAGACCCTTTTCAACCCGTGTCCGGAAGTAATTGGTCCCCTTGGTCAGGTCTGCCTGATAGATGTAGTACGGGCGTACGCGGATGGTGAGGAGCTTCTGCATGAGCTCCTTCATCACCGCGGGATCGTCGTTTACTCCCTTGAGTAGAACAGTCTGGCACCCTACAGGAATCCCGGCATCCACTAGCATCCCGACGTGTTTCTTGGTGACTTCGTTGACTTCACGTGGGTGATTGAAGTGGGTATTGACGTAAAGCGGGTGGTACTTCTTCAAGATTGCACAAAGTTCAGGCGTGATCCGCTGCGGAAGCGCGCACGGAACCCGACTGCCAATCCGAAGTATTTCGATGTGCGGGATCGCGCGAAGCTCACCAAGGAGCCAATCGATGGTGTGGTCCGGGAGCATCATGGGGTCTCCACCGGAGATGATGATGTCGCGGATTTCAGGGTGGGACCTGATGTATTCGATACCAAGCTTTAGGGTTTCCCGGTTCCACCAACCGGGTTCACTTACCTTCCGCTTTCGGGTGCAGAACCGGCAATAGATTGGGCATTGGTGGTTTACAAGGAACAGAACACGGTCCGGGTAACGGTGCGTCAAGTTCGGGACGGGACTGTCAGCGTCCTCATTCAGCGGATCGTCTGGGCAACCCTCGTCATCAAGTTCCGCCGGATCCGGCACAACCTGCCTCCAGATGGGATCTCCAGGCTTCTCAATGAGGCCGAGGTAGTATGCGTTGATCCGGATTCGGAAATCCTTGCTGATTTCCTGAGCCATTTCCTGATCAACACCAAACCTCTGGAACAGCTGTTCGGCGTTGTTGACGCCGTCTCGAAGCAGTCGCTGCCATTCTTCCATTGTCGTGTTCTCTTCCGGGTGTGCTTCAGTCGTGTCTCGCGTCGTCGCCGATTTTCCGGTCGAAAGTCGCAGTGAATCTGCCTGCGACGTGGTCGAGGTGCCCAAGCGTCAATCGGCACGCTACGTGGTAAGGGCCGTGTCACTCTCTTGGCGCCGTATCGCACACGGAACCATGACTGCATCAACCATTCCATGAATAAGCTTTTTATCTATTGGAACCACAGTTGCCATCACACCGCCAAGCGTTACACCGCCATCAGTGCCGCTTGCAAAGTAATATGGGGTCAGCCGTGCCCGGCCTGGCATTGTCTTGACTGTCCCGGTCTCAAAGTCGTACCACGGGACCGTCGCGCGCCTGACTGTCTGGAACCGTTGGAGAATTGACCGGGTTGACGTAAACCCGGCGAGGGCGGCGTCAACCGCGTCGCGCCATTCACCCTCCGGCAAGTCATGTCCAATCTTCACGCCTCGACTTCCCCAGGCAGTGGCATCGAACCCAGATGGCTTTACCACGAGTCTGCGGTCCTTCTGACCCAGGGACATGAGCTGGTTCCATGATTGAAGCGGTGCCCCGTTTGCCTCGAAGCCGGGAATGGTTGCATGAGGGGGGAGCGGGCGAGGATCAAGAATCCACGTTTCCGGAATGACTGCCTTGACGCGTTCGAATACCGGTGACGTCATCTCGGAGGACCAGTATCTTGCCAGCGCCGGGTGGTGCATCAGCGCGAACGTCAATTTCTCCTCAAGATAACTCTTGATCGGCGGCGTAATGACAACCTTCTGTTTTTTCGCAGCATAGAGCATCAATTCCCACTTGGGAACATTCTTGATGTCATACAATTCGAAAAATCGATAGACCACGGAAACCTGAATCGTCGGGAGAGTCTGGTCGGTCGGTTCCGGGTCGCGCGGGCCAGGCGTGACACCCGCCGGCACCCTGAGCCCATCCTCGGAAAAACTCACATCTTGCGGTCTGACAGCGAAGACCTGATGACCCCGGTCGCGACACGCTTGCGCCAGCCATGCCATCTCGTCCCAGTAGTCACCCGATTCATCGGAAACGACGATTGCGGTCACCGGGTCAGGGGCGCCCGCAGCCGATGCAACCATGCCGAGAAACCCGTTGATCATCCCATCTTCACCACCGAGGACCTGATCACCGAGTGACGCGTAAAGGGCCCCCATGCTGGCCGAAAACCCGATGCCGCCAGGTACCGAATCAAGTTCAGTGGCAACGAAGCCAGTGTCAGTGTAGAAAAGGTCGGGTCTGATCACACCAGGAATTGCACGCCTGGTGCGGTTCAATCGACTGTAATCAACCAATGTCTCGGGTCGTCCAAGGTCGAAATACTCGGCTACCCATGCCGGTTGCGAACCCTTTACAGAAGCTAGATACAACGTATTGATTGCCCGATAGAAGGATTGAAGGTCACTGCCAAGGTTTGTCAGGAAGTTGCCCATCTCTTCCGTGATCCAGAATGGCTCGGGGCTGAGCCTCCAAGACGCTCGCGATTCTGGATGTATCGCACGCTTCGCGTCGCTGTACAACGACCCCGCTGGCAGATGCGCATTGATCCACCGCACGCGCGCCACTGGGTCGCCGGTCACTTCGGCGGGAGCCCGCATCAGTGGAGAGAGGTGATTGTCGGGAAAAGACGCATCTGACTGATGCATGGTGTCGATCGTGAAAGTCATCGGGGATGCCTGGGTGTCGTGATTGCGGGACTGACCCGCGCAAGAGCAGCCGGAATGCAGTGTTTTGAAACTACCACCGGATATCGAGCATCTCCCAATCTGAAGCTATTCACGATGGGAGAACCCCCCACGTGTCACGCGGACAAGCAATTTCTTTCACCATTGCTTCCGTAATGGAAGCGTATCACACCCCCCTGCCGGGGCCGTTCGGGGGAAACGGCGGCCGTGCGGAGCCATTTGGGCACCGCGCAGCGCGTTGAGTATCGGTACGATGGCGGGTAGCGTCGAGAAATTGCCCGGCGCAGAGGAGAGACGGAGCTGATGTCAAAACAGGGCCAACGTTGGACTTGGGACGCGGTACTCACGGGAATTGTCCCACCAGTCATCTCACCGTTGACTGACGCAGGCGCTATCGATGTTCCGGCGCTAGACGGCCTGAGCAATCATATTCTTGCGGAGGGCGCCACAGGGCTTTTCATCTTAGGGGGGTGCGGCGAGGGCGCGTGGTTGACGTCAGGCCAACGGCTCGATGTTGTCAAGCACTCCGTGAAGGTCTCCGCAGGCAGGGCACCCGTACTTGCGGGAGTTATGCTTCCCGCAACAGGACCTACGTTGGACGAGGTGCGACGCGCCACTGATGCAGGCGCGGACGCGCTAGTTGCCGGCTCTCCGTATTACAACGACGTTGACGGGGACGCGCATGTACGGCACATCGAGGCGATCCTAGACGCCTCCCCGCTGCCGATTCTTCTTTACAACATCCCCCAGTCGACGCACCACAACATAGCGCCGTCGTCGGTTGCAAAGCTTGCACACGAGCCTCGCATCCTTGGGATCAAGGACTCGTCGGGAAATCTGGCGCATTTCCAGGCTCTTCTCCGCATAAAGGAGCGCCGTCCAGATTTCCGTGTCCTGCAGGGAGCAGAGTTCGCAATGGCGGCGAGTGCCTTGCTTGGCGGTGATGGTGCGGTACCGGGCATGGGAAATCTGACTGCGGGTACTTTCAAGGATTTATTCGAAGCAGCCCGGCGGAGCGACCTCGCCTCGGTCAGGACCCTGCAAATCCAGATCAATGACCTTGCCGGGCTTCATTCATTAGCTGGTCACTGGCTGGCTTCGCTGAAGGGAGCAATAAGCCTGTTGGGCTATGGAGCAGGAATTCCTGCACAGCCCCTCGTGCCAGCCAGTCCGGCACAGCTCGAGGCAATCCGGAAGTGCCTCGAAAGTCACTTGCCGGCCCACCTCGCCACACGCGTCGCACAGCACTGATCGGATCGACGAACTAGTCGTAAGTGTGGTGCGCTTCCCTACTCAGACGGAGGCACCACACCGCTCAGGGTAAGTTCCGACGCACGATGGCATCGAACCAGATGACCGTCCGCGCTCGATTGGAGTACGGGAGCCTCCGTGCGGCATCGGTCGATGACATGACGGCAACGTGGGTGAAATGCGCATCCCGTAGGAAGGTTGGCTGGGTCAGGCACGTCCCCCTCCAGCACAATCCGTCGCGACTTCCAGTCCGGGTTTGGTTCCGGCACCGCTGATAGCAACGCTTCGGTGTACGGGTGCTGGGGTGCTGCGAACACCTTTGCAGCGACTCCCATCTCCACAATCTTGCCTGCGTACATCACCGCGACACGGTCTGAAAGGTGCTTTACTACGGCGAGGTCATGCGACACAAACAGGTACGTGAGCCCGAACTCTTCCTGGAGTTCGAGAAGCAAGTTCAGTATCTGGGCCTGCACGCTCACGTCGAGTGCGCTTACCGGTTCGTCTGCAACCACAAGACTTGGGCGGAGGGCAAGTGCTCGTGCAATCCCGATGCGCTGTCTCTGCCCTCCCGAGAAAGCGTGGGGATATCGGCCCATGTATTCAGGTCGAAGCCCGACCCGCTTCAGGAGGGCCTCGACCCGCGCCTGTCGTTCACTCGCACTCGACACCCCGTGAACAAGAAGTGGCTCACCGACCAAGTCCAGGAGCGTCATTCTCGGGTTCAGCGATGACCAAGGGTCCTGGAAAATAAGCTGCATCTCCTTGCGGAGAGGCTGAAGCGCCTTCCTCGGCACGTTGGTCACGTCGATGACCTCACCGCTCTGGCTGAGGAACTTCACGGTGCCACCAGTTGGCTCAACGGCACGCAATATGGCCCGTGCTGTGGTTGTCTTTCCGCAACCGGACTCGCCTACCAAGGCCAGTGTCTCACCCTTTGTCACCGTGAAACTGACGTCGTCAACGGCACGGACATATCCGACGGTTCTTCGAAAGAGGCCTTGTCGGATTGGAAAGAATTTCTGCAACCCGGACACGTCAAGAAGGGTCGGCGCGCCACTAGGTGTCGCGGTCATCGCTGCACTCCGGATGCCGACGTAGTCTCCACCGCTTGATGGGGGTGGTGGAGGAAACAACTGACGAGACGGTCGCTGCCGTCGGCACCCCCCACGGGCTGAAGGATTGGGTCGTGGGTGTCACAAATTCCGGCAATTGCCAGATCACATCGGGGGTGGAACGGGCAACCTGTCGGCCGGTTTAGCGGGTGAGGAACCGTACCTTCGATGGTCGCAAGCGGTTGGCGAGGTGGATTGTGCAATGACGGAATGCTGCGCAGGAGTGCCTGGGTATAGGGATGCTGAGGTGAGCGGAACAGTTCGCGTACCGAAGCATGTTCCACCACGCGTCCCAGATACATGACAGCGACGTCGTCGGCCATCTCCGCGATGACACCCAAGTTGTGGGTGATCAGCATCACTGCCATCCCCCGTTCGGCCTGAAGTCGGCGGAGAAGGTCCAGGATCTGAGCTTGAGTGGTCACATCAAGAGCCGTAGTTGGCTCGTCCGCAATGAGCAGCCGAGGGTTGCACGCAAGGGCGAGTGCAATCATTGCCCGCTGACGGAGACCACCTGAAAGCTGGTAGGCGAACTCATCCACGCGTCGCTCGGCTCGTGGAATACCCACCATCTGCAGGAGTTCGATTGCACGATCACGAGCTTCGCGCTCCTTGATGATTGTGTCGTGGATGCGAATGGTCTCAATGATTTGATTCCCGATGGTGTGTACCGGGCTGAAACTGGTCATTGGCTCTTGGAAAATGAGAGAAATGTCCCCGCCCTGGATCGACCGCATCTCCGGACCGTCCGCAGATAGCTTGGTCAGGTCTCGCGGCGTGCCACCCGGTTTCGCGGGATGGAGCAGGATTTCACCCCGAACAATGCGTCCCGGCCGTTCGACGATCCTCAGGATTGAACGCGCAGTTACCGATTTGCCACAGCCGCTCTCACCGACGATTCCAAGGGTTTTGCCGGCAATGATGTCGAGATTGACGCCGTCAACGGCCTTGGTCGTGCCTTCGTTGGAAAAATAGTATGTGCAGAGATCGCGGACAGTAAGGACTGGCTGAGGCGCGATCGCACCGACCGGCGTGGACGTTTGCGCCATATTGTTCAGACTCCGTAGGGGTCGGCGGCGTCACGCAATCCATCGCCGAGGAAATTGAAGGCGAGGATCACAAGGATGACGGGGACCGCGGGATACAACAACCATGGTGAGAGGGCCACCGATTGGACATTCTGGGCTTGCTGGAGAAGCACCCCCCAACTGATGGCCGGGGGTCGCATCCCCAATCCGAGGAAGCTCAAGCTTGTTTCCGAAACGATCATTGATGGCAATGCAAGCGATGTGGCTGCGATGATGTGGCTAAGCACCAAGGGAACCATGTGCACAAAAATTATTCGGGGTCTGCTGCAGCCGATCAGGTCAGCAGCGGTCACAAAGTCTTCTTCGCGCAATGCAAGGAAGCGTCCACGCACCACCCTCGCCAGATCGGTCCATCCGATCAAGCTGATGATCAGTGTAATGACGAAGTAGACCTGTTCAACCGACCATTCGCGGGGGATTGAAGCCGCCAATCCCATCCAGAGGGGAATGGTTGGAACACTTCTCAAGACTTCTATTACCCGCTGAATAAGAGAGTCGATTGCCCCGCCGTAGAAGCCAGAGATGCTTCCAAAGACGACCCCAAGCACCAGGCTCAACGCAACTCCAACCAGTCCGATAGTCAGGCTGATGCGCGAGGCAATCATGAGCCTGGACCACATGTCACGCCCTTGCTGATCTGTGCCAAGGAGGAAAAGCGTGGTTTCTGGGGACAGCTTGATCTGGGCTGCCGCCGGCGCTGCAGGTGCCGCGGGTGCGGCGCCCGGCAAACCCGCTTGCCGTAATCCGAGCTGAGCAGCCAACGCCGCGCCTGTCGCCTGTTGAGGTGCCAGGCTTGCACCCGGGGCGAGGATTGGCTGGCCGATGCCGATGAGGTGACGATCAGTTTCGATCAGGCCGAGAAGCCTGTACTTGTACCCAGTTCCGAAAAACACAAGTGGAATCTTTATCTTCGGATCTTCCACGTAGACACGCTTGAAAGTCTTCGGGTCGCGATCACCCCGCAAGTAATACACGTGTGGTGCAAACGAACCATCAATAGTCCAGTTGATGGTCTGAGGCGGAATGTACTGGCGATTCGCGTCAGACATGTCAGGGTCTGCATAAGCCAGGAAGTCAGCAAGAATGACGCCCACGTAGAAGAGGATGACAACGATTCCGCCAATCACTGCCAGGCGGTGCTTACGGAACCTCCACCACATCAGCTGCCACTGTGTAGCAACCGAAAGCCGTTCCTCAACTTCGCTGGCACGCGTTCTTGCGATTGGAGCAGCCGTACCTGTCGCCAGCGGTGCGGGCGCCGACGACATCACTTGCCCTCCAGACGGATTCGGGGGTCGATGAGGACCAATATGACGTCCGACAGCAATGTGCCAAGAACAGTCAGGCATCCGAGCAAGAGCACAATCGTGCCCGCGAGGAACATGTCCTGGGCAATCAACGCCTTGAGGAGCACCGGTCCGACGGTCGGAAGGCTCAACACTAGGCTCACGATGATGCTCCCTGAAACGATGTACGGGAGCGTGTATCCGATGGTGCTTGCGAACGGATTGAGGGCAACTCGGACGGGATACTTCAGGATGACCCGGACGGGATGAAGGCCCCGCGCTCGCGCGGTCATTACATAGGGCTTGCGAAGCTCATCAAGCAGATTTGCCCGCATGATGCGGATCCCTTGGGCCATCCCTGACAGTCCGAGAATCAGGGCGGGCGTGGGAAGGTGCTTGAGGAGATCCCAAACTTTCCCGGGTGTCCAGGCTCCTTGCGCGTATTCCGGAGAGAACAGGCCGCCTATGTTCAGGTTGAAATATTTGAACCCGAAGTACAGCACCAGAAGCGCAATCATGAACCCTGGCACCGCAAGGCCGATAAAACCGATAAAGGTGACGATGTAATCACCAACCGAGTACTGTCGAACGGCCGAGTAAATGCCAATTGGCAGAGCGAGCACCCACGTGAAGAAAAGGGCACCGACACTGACGACCATCGTCAAGGCAAGTCGGTCTCCGATCACCTCGGAAACGGGCCGGCCCCACTCCATTGACTGTCCGAATTTGCCCTGAAGGACCTGAATGATCCAACGGGTGTACTGGACGTAACCGGGTTGATCCAGACCATAGAGTGCCCGGAGATTGGCTGCCTCTTCGGCCGAGACCATCGACCCGGACGCCGACTGGGCGGCGATGTAAGAAGTCACGTAGTCGCCTGGCGGCAACTGGATGATTATGAAAGACAGCACAGACACGGCCCACATTGTGAAGACGGCCAAGGCAAGACGTCTGACGAGAAACGCGACCATCAAGTTGCCCCCGGATACAAACTCGTCGAAGAGGACGCTCGAACCAATCGCTTGAGGCGGTAGCCAAAATCAGTTACGAGCCGTGTGTGGACCACTATGCCGAATAGCCTGAATGAAGGAGGCTGGTCCCTGGGAAATCCAGGAACCAGCCTCAGATGATCAGGACTTGAAGTAGAACTGCTCAGGTCGGGCGTTGCCCGGCGTCTGGCCCGGCGTGCTGCCTGTGACCATGTCCGGAACATTGCCGAAGTTGTTCCCAATGATGGCGACACCGAGCACTGCGGGCGAAATGCCGACGGTACCGATGACCCAGTTATTGTCAACCATGAGCCTCAGGATTTCCTTGCCGATGGCCACGCGCTCGTCGGCCGGCTTGCCCTTGCCCTCATTGAGTAGCTCAAGCTGCTTCATGAGGTCGCCTTCAGGCTTCGTGCCGATCTTGCCCCCGGACTGCCACCACTTGCCAGAGTTCGGTCCGATAGCGCTGTCAGACGCATACGCAAGCCCATGGAAGGGGTATGTGAACGGATTGTCGGTCCCGTCGTTCGACCAAACCCGGATCTGCAACTCGTTGTTTGCGAGGCGGGTGGTCATGAGACTGCGCTCGACCTCAGTGACATTCGCCTTGATACCCAGGTTCCGCGCCCACTGCTCCGACACCATCTGTGCGATACCGGTGTAGTTGATGAAGGCGGCCCCAACGGTGGTGACCTCGAGTTGGAGGCGGCCCTTGCCGTCGAGGCGCTGACGGAATCCTTGGGCATCACGCTTTGTCAGGCCGAGCTTGTCGAGAAGCTCGTTGGCCTTGGTTGCGTCCAGAACCGAGTTGAGCTTCCGGCTATCCGGTCCAAGGTAGAAGGCCGAAGCCGGTCCCGGTGCCGAAGAACCAGGGTCGCCCAGTCCAAGCCAGAATGCCTCGTTCAGCTGGTCGCGGTCCATGCCAAGGGAGAGCGCGTTACGGAAGTCCTTGCTGGTGATCCACTGGCGAAGTTCCGGATCCGCATCGAAGTCCTGGTTCATGAAGAAACCGGCGTCGGTTCCGTGTTGCCACAACCAGAACTTGACCGTGTAATTGCCCCGCGCCTCGTTTTCCTTATAGACAGGGACCTTTGCAAGGTCGATATGCCTGACCTGGAAGTCGTATTCGGCCGCGATGGCACGAAGGTTGAGGACCTCAAGGTTCTCGGCAAGTGTCATCTGGATCTTGTCAATGTAAGGAAGCTGGTTACCTTCGGTGTCGACACCGAAATAGAAAGGGTTCCGCTCTAGCCCGAGGACGGGGGTATTGATCGGGCTCGTGACTCTCCACGCCGTCACAACCGGAAGTTCGGTATTGAGGTTTGCGTTGTTCCGGTTCTTGAAGAAAAGAACCCAGTTATCGAACTTGGCCTCTTTGGCCTTCTTGTCAACTTCCTCAGCAGAGGTGTACTTCGGGTGGAACTGCTTGAGGTACTTCGATGGTGCGTAGATGCCCATCGCGAGAGAACCGTTGGTGAAATGCCCGCCTGCCCCGAGACACGCAACCTCTTCAACGAACCCGTAGTACGGAGATTCAAACTTGAAAGCGACGGTGACCTCGTCGATCTTTTCGACAATTCCCTGCTTCCCGTTGATGGCCATCCAGGCAGCCTTGCTGGGGTTCAGTTCGTCGTTGCCATACATGTCCTCGAACCAGAACATGATGTCATCGGCTGTGAACGAGTCCCCATTTGACCACTTCATGCCACGACGAAGAGTGAAGGTAATCGTCTTGCCACCGTTGCTGATTTCCCAGGCCTTGGCGACGTTAGGGATGACCTTCGTGACGGTGGCATCCCAATAGAGCAGGTGATCGTGGCAAAGCCTCTGGATGTTCTGGTTGTCGGCAGGACCAGTGAATCCGGCGCGCCAGGTGCCGCCGTACCGTCCGATATCACGAGTTGGCTGAATCACCAACGGATCCTTGCCGACCCGATCGGCGACCGCGGGCAACTTGCCTGCAGCGACCTGGGATGCAAGCTCCGGGGATTCCTTGAAGGCCGCTGGGACACGTGCCGGATCAGTGATCACCATCGGCACGGCGTCCGAATTTGACTGGGCCGAAGCTAGGCTGACGCTACCGACAGACGCTGCAACCGCCAACGATGCTGATGCCTGAAGCATCGCGCGCCGCCCAAGGCCAGTGTGGGCCAACCATGCCTGGCCGCCATTCCGAGTGGTGTCCATGAGGAATACAGTCCCTTCGTCAATGCCTTCGGACGCCCCAAAATCAATTGCACAGGTGTCGCGGGGCGACGTCAATGCAACCCGTCCGCGCTGTTGACGATAGGGCACATTCCATGACGCGTCAAGCCGCAAACGGTCCAAAAGGTCCACGACGAAGCAGAACCCGGGTTGTCGTGCCGGGTTCTTACGAGGCGAACCTCGATGCTCCGTCAGCCTTGGATGGACTTAGGGTGCGTAGGCAATGGACTAGGCGGTGTAATAGAACGTCGTCGGCATTGACGTGCAAGGCGTCCGGCAATGCTGCGCGTTCATCTGGCGAGCGGGCACATTGCCCAGTGAATTCTTGATTACCCGTACGCCCATAACCGCTGGGGAGAGCCCAACCGTCCCAATGGACACAACATTGTCCACAAGAAGCTTCCAGATTTCCTGAACCATTCCAGCGCGTTCGTCAGCGTACTTTGACGCGGCACTCCGGAAAATCTCAAGAG
>Ga0007795_10000445_pt1 | contig 13084 bp, 13 predicted proteins | sample CryBogmetaGMA1M_FD_60369 | JGI IMG/M metagenome (GOLD analysis project Ga0007795, IMG submission 60369) | Freshwater microbial communities from Crystal Bog, Wisconsin, USA - MA1M | ecosystem: Environmental > Aquatic > Freshwater > Lake | place: Crystal Bog, Wisconsin, USA | collected 2009-07-06
GGGAAGGACGGCGGCCTGCGGGTTCTCGGGCACGAGCTGCCAGGCGATGGAGAGACGGGCCGGGGCGGTCCCCTCGTTGGTCGCCTCGAGCATGGCTCGCTGGCCGAGGAACGGGTTCGTCGCCCCCTCGCTCCGCGTCCACGACCAGGGCTCGCCGCCGGCCAGCGACACCTCGGCGTCCTTCACGATCGCGTAGCCCTCGACCGGCTGCTGCGTGCGCACGAACAGCGGGGCGTCGCTCTCGAAGCGCAGCGTGGCGAGCTCCTGCGGCCGGAGGTCGAGCGGGATTTCCCGGAGCTTCGCCCCGGGCTCCACGGTCACCGCCTCGTGGAACGAGTTGGCCGACGTCAGGCGGGCGAGCGACCGGAAGATCTGGTCGAGCGGCACGAGGGGCGTGAAGGCCGCCGCCACGGCGGAGTAGGCCAGGAGCAGCCAGGCCAGGGGGCCGAGGAATCCGTCGCCGAGGCTCACCCGCGCCTCGTCGGCCAGCCGTGGCGCGACCAGCCGCAGCACACCGTAGGCCGCGAGCGCCGCCACGACGGTGGCGGCCGCGGCGGCGCCGATCATCCAGATCGCGGGCAGCGGGATCAGCCAGCGGCTGGCGTCGGCGAACAGCGGGGTCATGACGGCACCGGAGGGGGGCGGAGCGGCCCGATTATGGCGTGCCGGCAGCCCGGGCGGAAGCGGCCGACACCCCGTCGGGCGTCAGGCCGCGGGGCCGGCGATCACGGTGGCCGCCGGGGCGTCGAGTGGCCACGCGGCGAGGACGCGGCGGACGTCGTCGAGCGACAGCGACTCGACGATGTGGAGGGTGTCGGCCACCGAGCGGTGGATCCGGGTGTGCGCCCAGTCGAGCCCCACCTCGAACAGCCGCCGCCGCGGCCGCTCGCCGCCGAGCACCACGCGGCTGGCGAGCTTGTTGCGGGCCCGCTCGAACTCCTCCGGCGTGATGTCGCCCGGCGCGGCCGCGTAGATGTCGGCGATCCGCGCCGTGAGGGCCGCGACGTCGTCGGGGTCGCAGGAGAGCTGCGTCACGAAGAGGCCGGCGTCGAGGAAGTCTTCGTGGATGCAGGCGGCCTGCTCCGCTTCGCCGGTGTCGACGAGATCCCAGTAGAGCCGGCTGCCGGAGGAGTCGCCGAGGAGGATGGCCAGGAGCCGCGCCGCATGCCGGTCGGGGTCGTGCTCGCCCGGGCCCGCGACCATGCTGACGGCGTAGCCGAGCGCCGCCGCCGGCCGCACGATGCGGTCGATGCCGGGCCGCACGGCCGCCCGCGGCGCGGCCGGCACGATCCGCTCCGGCGTCGGCACCGGTTCCCAGTCGTCGCACAGCCGCCGCGCCGCCGCGACGAGCGCGGGGAAGTCGACCGCGCCCGAGGCGGCGAGCACCATCGTGCCCGGGGCGTAGCGGCGGCGATGGTAGTCGCGCATCGCGTCGACGGGCAGGCCGCGGATCGAGTCGACCGAGCCGAGCACGCTGCGGGCGAGCGGGTGGCGGCCGAAGAAGGCCGCGCGGCAGCGGTCGTCGGCGCCGAACGGCGGCTGGTCGTCGTACATCCGGATCTCCTCCAGGATGACGAGCTTCTCGGTCTCGAAATCCTCGGTGCGGAGCGCCGGCCGCATCATCCGCGCGAGCAGTTCGACCGCCTCGTCCTGCCGCTCCGGCAGGACCGACGCGTAGTAGACGGTGTCTTCCTCGCTCGTGAACGCGTTGACGGTCGCCCCCATCGCGTCGAAGCGGCGGTTGATGTCGTCGCCCGAGATCTCCGCGGTGCCCTTGAACACCATGTGCTCGAGGAAGTGGCTCGCGCCCCAGAGGTCGTCCGACTCGTCGCGGGCGCCGGTGAGCACGAAGAAGCCGACGCTCGCCGAGACGGCACAGTCGCTCGTCTCGGCGATCACGTCGAGGCCGTTGTCGAGCCGCTCATGCTGGAAGGGCACGGGGCACCTCCAGCGGCTCGCGGCCGAGCGAGACGACCGACAGGTCGCTGGGCGGGTTCGCCGCGAGCCACGCCTCGAGGGCCGGCACGGAGAGCCGGTCGTACCGCTCGAGCTCCTCGGCCAGCGTCTGCATCCGGCCGAGGTGGTACCACTGCCGCGCGATCGCCGCGGCGCGGGCGGCACTCGACTCCTGCTGCATCACGAGTCCGCTCTTCACGCGGGCCTTCACCCGATCGAGCTCCTCCTCGGTGAGCGAGCCCGGCAGCCGGTCGATCTCGGCGAGCATGACGTCGAGCGTCTCCTGCGCCCGCTCCGCCGACGTGCCCGCGTAGCAGGCGGCGGTGGCGAAGTGGCGGCGGGTCTGGTAGCCGGCCGAGACGGTGTAGCACAGCCCACGCCGCTCGCGGACCTCCGTGAACAGCCGCGAGCTCGCCCCGCCGCCGAGGATGGAGAGCGCGGCGGTGGCCTCGTGCGAGGCGTCGTCGCGGTAGGGGGGCACCGACCACCCGAGGGCGATGTGCGTCTGCTGCGAATCGTGCGGCACGTGGCACGTGGCCGGCCCGCGGGGCCCGTCCACGACCGGCACGTCGGGGCCGGGTGACCAGTCGCCGAGGAGCGCGTCGATGCGGGCCACGACGTCGTCCCAGTCGATGCGGCCGGCGATCGACACGATCATGCCGCGGGGCTGCTGGTGCGTGGCCACGAAGGCCCGCACGTCGCCGATCGCGATCGCCTCGACGTCGGCGGTGAGGCCCTCGGTGGGCATGCCCCACGGCGCGGGGCAGTGGATCCGCTGGAGGGCCGCGAGCGCGCGGTGCGCCGGGTCGTCCTCGAGGGCGGCGAGGTTCTGCAGCACCATCTGCCGGGCCGCCGTCAGCTCGCCCGCGGGCAGGAGCGGCCGGCGGAGGATGTCGGCATAGATCGGCAGGACGACGGGCAACTGCCGGGCGACCATCGCGCCGGTGTAGCTCGAGTGGGTGCCCGACACGCCGTGGGCCCACTGCGCCCCGGCCGACTCCAGATCCTCCACGATGCGGCGGCTCGAGCGGCCGCCCGCCCCGCGGAGGCACATCTCGCCCGAGAGCGTGGCCAGGCCGCACCTGCGGGCCGGGTCGTGCACGCCGCCGGCGGCCACGACGAACGCCACGGCGACCGATTCGAGGTCGGGCAGGTGCTCGCCGAGAATCGTGATCCCGTTGTCGAGCGTCGCCGAGTGGAGCGTCTGCTTCAAACCTGATCGCCTTCCGAGACCCCGCCGTCGGTCAGGCGACCACGCCGGCCGACGCCGCCTCGTCAACCACTTTGTACACGGTTCGGACGCGACGGAAACCCAGCCGCTGGTAGAGCCGCACGGCACGGGCGTTGTCGGCGGTCACCTCGAGCGACACCCGGCCGATCCCCTGCTGCCGGAAGCCGGCCAGCGACCGCTCGATCAAACAGGTTCCCAGCCGCAGTCCGCGGTGGCCCGGCACGATCCCGACGTTCTGGATCATGCCCACGCCGCGGTGCTCCTCGATCCCCTGGATCGTGCCGCACCACTGGAGCGACTCGGGGGCGGATCCGTGGGCGATGAGCCAGGTCGTGGGGGGCAGGAATCCCGCCTTGTTGCGGATCTCCCGCATCAGCCGGCGGCAGCCGTCGAGGTCGCCGAGGCAGGGGAACACGACCGAGTCGATCTCGTCGCGGAAGGCCCGGAACTTGGTGCGGGCGTGGGTGTCGAGAACGGCCTCGTTCCAGGGCACGAAGCGGTAGTCGGGGGGGAGCGCCGGCGCCGCCCGCGGGATCGAGAGATCGACCTCCATGCGGTAGCGCTTGAAGTAGGTCGAGTCCATGGCGTGCTCCCTCCGGCGGTCCCGACGCATCCGATGATCCCGAACGTAAGTCTGCCACGCCGGGCGGTCAACGCGCCGGCGGTCCGGATTTTCCGTCGCTGCCGGACGCGCCGGGGCGGCTGTCCGGCCACGCCGCGACCGGGTATGATTTTTTGAGTCGTCAAAAAATGATTTTTGATCCCCCAAAAACAGTCTTCGGGACCGCGGGCGCGGTGGGGCTGATCCTCGTCTGCCTGGCGGCGGGGGTCGTCTCGTCCGCGGGCTGCGGTGGCGGTGCCGGTGGTGCGGCCGGCGCGGGCCGGCCGCGCGTCGTGGCGACGACGACGGTGGTCGCCGACCTCGTGCGGCAGGTCGGCGGTGACCGTGTGACGGTCGACTGCCTGATGGCCGCGGGGATCGATCCGCACTCCTACAAGCCGACGCCCCGCGACGCCGACCGGCTGGCGGGGGCCGACCTCGTGGTGGCCTCGGGGTTGCACCTCGAGGGCAAGCTCGCGGCGCTCCTCGAGCGGCTCGCCCGCACGCGGCCGGTCGTGGCGGTGGGCGACTCGCTGCCCGCCGACCGGCTGCTGGCGGCGGGCGGAGGTCAGCACGACCCGCACGTCTGGTTCGACGCGCGGCTCTGGAGCATGGGCGTGCCGGCGGTGGCCGAGGCGCTCGTCCGCATCGACCCGGCGGCCGCGGACGACTACCGCCGACGCGCCCGCGACTACGCGGCGCGGCTCGAGGCGCTCGACGAGCGGATCGGCGGCCAGTTGGCCTCGATCCCCGCCGGGCGCCGCGTGCTCGTCACGGCCCACGATGCCTTCCGCTACTTCGGCCGTGCCTATGGCATCGAGGTGGTCGGGGTGCAGGGTACGAGCACGGAGAGCGAGGCCGGTCTCGGCGACATCAACCGGCTCGTCGACCTCGTGGTGGACCGCGGCATCCCCGCCATCTTCGTGGAGACGAGCGTCTCGGACAGGAACGTCGAGGCGCTCCGCGAGGGGGCCCGGGCCCGGGGCCACGAGGTGGCGCTCGGCGGCCGGCTCCACTCCGACTCGCTCGGCGGGCCGGGCAGCGGCGCCGAGACGCTCGAGGAGGCCCTCACCGCCAACGTCGCCACGATCGTGCGCGGCCTGAAGGGCGAGCCATGACCGGCGCCGTGCCGGACCCGCCGCAGGCCGCTGCACCCGGCCCGCCGCTCGTCGACTTCCACGACGTCACCGTCGCGTACGGCCGGCGGCCGGTGGTGTGGAACGTCGACTTCGAGATCGACGAGCCCTGCCTGTTCGGCATCATCGGCCCCAACGGCGCGGGCAAGAGCACGCTCCTGAAGGCGGCCCTCGGCCTCGTGCCCACCGTCGGCGGGAGCGTGCGGTTCTGCGGCCGGCCGCTCGCCGAGGTGAGGGCGCGCGTGGGCTACGTGCCGCAGCGCGAGACCGTCGACTGGGACTTCCCGGTGAACGTCATGGACGTCGTGCTCATGGGCACGTATGGCCGGCTCGGCTGGTTCCGGAGGCCGGGCCAGCGGGAGCGTCAGCTCGCCCGTGAGAGCCTCGCCCGCGTCGGCCTGGCCGACCTCGCCGACCGGCAGATCGGCCGGCTCTCCGGCGGTCAGCAGCAGCGGGTGTTCCTCGCCCGGGCGCTCGCGCAGGAGGCCGACATCTACCTCCTCGACGAGCCGATGGCGGGGGTCGACATGCGGTCGCAGGAGGGGATCTTCCGGGTGCTCGCGGAGCTCCGGGCCGCAGGCCGGCTCGTGATCGTGGTGCATCACGACCTGCGCACGGCGGCCGAGTGGTTCGACCGCGTGGCCCTCATCGACATGCGGCTCGTCGCCACGGGGCCGACGGCGGCCGTGCTCACGCCCGACAACCTCCGCCGCACCTACGCGGGCCACATCGAGGTGCTCGAGGAGCTCGGACGGGCGGTGGCCGCGCGGGGGCGCACGCCGTGACCGGCCCCGTCGTCTCCTACAACACGTTCGTCGTGGCGGTGGGCGTGGCGGCCGTGGGGTTCGCCGCGGGCGTGGTGGGGAGCCTGTGCGTGCTCCGCAAGCGGGCGCTCGTCGGCGACGCCGCGGCCCACGCCACGCTCGTGGGCGTGGCCGGCGGCTTCCTCGCCACGGGCCGCCGCGATCTGGCCACGCTCCTCGCCGGGGCGCTGGCCGCCGCGTTCGCGGGGCTCGGCGCGGTCGTGCTCCTGCGCCGCTTCACGCGGACCCGAGACGACGCCGCGATTGCGATCGTCATCGGCGTGTCGTTCGGGCTCGGCATCGCGCTCGTCTCGGGCATCCCGGCGTGGGGCTACGCCGACAGTGCCGGCCTCGAGCAGTTCCTCCTCGGGCACACCGCGGCGCTCACCGCGGCCGACGCGGCGCTCCTGGCGGGCGTGGCCTGCGTGGCGACGGTCGTCGTCGCCATCGGGCTCAAGGAGGCGACGCTCGTCGCCTTCGACGCCGCCTTCGCCGCGGCGAGCGGCTGGCCCGTGGCGGTCATCGACTATCTGATCGTGGCCCTGGTGGCGGTGATGGTGGTGGCCGGCCTGCCGGCGGTGGGCGCGGTGCTGGTGACGGCGCTCGTCGTGATCCCGCCGGTGGCGGCGCGCTACTGGACCGACCGCGTGGGCACGATGCTCCTCCTCGCGGGCCTGATCGGCCTCGTGGCCGCGCTCGCGGGCGTGGCGGTGAGCGCCGCCCGCCCCGGCCTCGCCACCGGGCCGCTGGTCGTGCTCGCGGCGGCGGCGATCTTCGCCGTCTCGTTCCTCGCGGCGCCGGGCCGCGGATGGATCGCGCGGCGGCTGCAGGAGCGGGCGCTGGCCGATGCCTGGATGCAGGGGCTCGTGCTCGCCGCCTGCCGGCGGACGGCCGACGCCGCCGACGGCACGTTCGCGCGGCAGGCGGTGGAGGCGGCGGTGGCCGGCGACCGCGCCGACGGTCGCCGCGCGGCGGGCCGCGCCTGGGACGGTCTCGTGCGTGCCGCCGCGCTGGCCCCGGTCCGCGGGGCCGCCGCCGCGTGGCGGCTCACGGCCGCCGGCACCGCGCTGGCGGACGCCCGCCGCCGGCGCCTCGACGCCTGGGAGCGGGTGATCGACGAGGATCCCGACGGGGCCCGCGAGTCGCTCACGATCGACCTCGCCGCCCCCGAGACCGCCGCCGCACGCGCCGAGGTCGGAGGCGGGCCATGAACACGGGCGCCGCGGCGTTCCTCGGCGGCCATGCCGACATCCACGCCTGGGCGATGGCCACGGCGGCGGTCGTGTCGGCGTCGTGCGCGCTCGTGGGCACGCTGCTGGTCGTGCGCCGCATGAGCCTGCTCGGCGACGCGATCGGCCACGCCGTGCTCCCCGGCATCGCCGTGGCGGTGCTCGCCGGCGGGCGGCCCGGCGGCCCGCTCGTGTTCGCGGGCGCGGTGGGGGCGGCGCTGCTCACCGTGTGGCTCACCCGCGGCCTGCGGGCCGGCGGCGGTCCCGAGGAGGACGCCGGGGCCGGCGTCGTCTTCACCACGCTCTTCGCGCTCGGCGTCGTGATCGTCACGGCGGCGCCGGCCGGCACGCACATCGACCCCGCGTGCGTGCTCCATGGCGACCTCACGTTCCTGCCGTTCGACACCGTGCCGATCGCGGGCGTCGCGGTGCCCCGCGCGTTCGCGGCGGGCACCATCGCGTTCGCGGGCCTCCTCGCGGCCGCCGCCCTCACGTGGAAGCTGCAGGTGTTCGTCGCCTTCGACGAGGCGGCGGCGCGGGCCGCGGGATTGCCCGTGGCCGCGGTCACCGCGGGGCTGCTCGCGGCCACCGCCGTGGCGACGGTGGCGAGCTTCGATGCCGTGGGGGCGGTGCTCGTCGTGGCGATGCTCGTGGTGCCGGCGGCCGCGGCGGAACTCCTCACGCGGCGGCTTCACGTGATGGCGGCGGTGGCGATCACGCTGGCCGTCGTCGGGTCGTGCCTCGGCTACCTCGCGGCCTGGCGGTGGAACACGAGCGCCGCCGGCATGATCGCGGTGGTGCTCGGCGTCGAATACGTGGCGGCGGCGATCCTCGCGCCCGAGGACGGCGGCCTGGCCCGCGTCTGGGGCCGGCTCGCCCTCGCCTGGCGGGTGGCCCGCGAGGACCGGCTGGCGGCGGTGTGGCGGGCCGAGGAGGCCGGGGGCGAGCGCGGCCCGGCGGTGTGGCGGTCGCTGCTCGAGCGGTGTGCGGGCTGGTGGCTGCGGGCCGACGGCAGCCTCGTGCGGCAGGCGGAGGGCTGGCGGCTCTCGCCGCGGGGCCGCCGCGACGCGGAGATGGTCGTGCGGTCGCACCGTCTCTGGGAGGCGTGGCTCGGCCGGCATGCGGAACTGCCGCTCGACCACCTCCATCCGCCGGCCGAATGGGTGGAGCATCACCTCGGCGCCGCGATGCGGCAGCGGCTCGAGGCGGAAACGGGCTGGCGCGAGAGCGATCCCCACGGCCGCGAGATCCCGCCCGAGGCGTAGCCACGGCTACGGTTTGTTGGCGAGCCTGCGGAGCGTGGCGAGGTTGCCCTGGTCCATCGCGATCGAGGGCTTGCCGTCGGGGCCCTCCTTCGGCGTCTCGAGGATGAGCGGGATGCCGGCGAGCCGGGGGTGCCGCACGAGGAGCCGGAAGGCCTCGCGGCCGATCCGCCCCTTGCCGATCCCCTCGTGACGGTCCACCCGCGACCCGAACTCGCGCTTCGAGTCGTTGGCGTGGATCACCTTCAGCCGCGCGAGGCCGATCGCCCGGTCGAACCGATCGAGCGTGTCGTCGAGCGCCGCGGCCGGCGCGAGCGGGTAGCCGGCCGCGAACACGTGGCAGGTGTCGAGGCACACGCCCACCCGCTTCCGCAGGCCGGGCACGGCATCGATCACGTCGAGCATCGTCCCGATCTCCTCGAACGACGCGCCGAGGCACGTGCCCTGGCCCGCGGTCGTCTCGATGAGGATGCCCGCGGCCAGGCCGGCGGTCTGTCGCAGCGCCGTGGCGATGCCCTGCGCGGCCCGCGCCACCGCCCGTGCGACGGGCTGCTCGCCCGCCGCGCCGGGGTGCGCCACGACCCAGGGGATGCCGAGCACGTCGGCGCGACGCACCTCCTCGGCGAGGGCCGCGATCGACTTCTTCCGCAGGGCCGCGTCGGCCGCCGCCGGATTGATCAGGTAGGAGTCGTGGGCCACGACGAGTGCGAGCCCCGCCTTCCGCACCGCGGCGCGGAAATCCGCGGCCTCGTCGGGATCGATCGGGGCCACCGCCCACTGGTTGATGTTGCGCGTGAAGATCTGGAGGCACGCGCAGCCCGTCTCGACGGCCCGGTCCACGGCGCGGCAGAGTCCGCCCGCGATCGACTGGTGCGCCCCGACGACGAGGAGAGCGCGGCGGCGGGGCTTGGTCATGGGAGGTGTCCCGGGATGGCGGGGCCAACAGTCTACGCCCGCTTCCCCGGGCGGAAATGCCCTCGTGACGCCGGCGCTGTCGCCTCTGACGGCCGCGGGGCTACACTTGGCGACGGTGTTCCCGGAGACCGCCCGTCGGAGTCCGTCATGGGCTACCTTGTCCTTCACGCCGCGATCACGCTCTGCGTGGCGGCGCTCGCGGTCGGTGCCGCGCTCGTGGCGATGCGGCCGCTGCGGGCCTCCCGGCAGGCCGAGAAACTGGCCCGCGCCCAGCGCGACTTTCACCGGCAGCGGGAGCGGCTCGAAGCCAAGTTCATCGAGCGGGCCGCGGCCAGCGGCAAGCCCCGCGGCCTGCGGTGGACCGATGTCGAGTTCGACGACGACGTCCTCTACGCCCGTGACCGGCGCACGCGTCGGCTCAAGGCGCTCGTCGCGATCGAGGTGAGCTTCGAGGCGGTCGAGGGGGGCGGCATGGAGGAGGTCGAGGCGGTGTCCCGCGTGCGGGCCGCCACGGCCGAGTTCATCCACGACGGCGACCGCTGGGCGACCGAGGGCCGCGTCTACTTCAATCTCGCCCCCTCGGCGGCGGTGAAGTACCTCGCGAGCGACCTCGAACTGGTCGCCGAGGAGCACGCCGGCACGCGCGGCTGACGCCGGCTTCAGCGCGGCTCGGCCCGGCCCATGCCGGGCACCTCGATCTCGATCGGTGGCCCGCCCTCCGTGACCTTGGCGGTGAGGCCGCCGGCCACCGTGGCGTACTTCGCGCCGAGCCGCGGCGGCTTCGTAAACCGTTCGCCCTGGGCGGGGCGTTCCTCCTGGCTGTCGACGAGCACGACGGCGTGCGTGCCGATGACGGCGCCGTCCTCGCCGTCGTAGGTGCGGAGCGTGAACCGGCCCTCGGCGTCGGTCGTGGCGAACGACGTGGGTCGCTTCTCCCCCTCGACGGGCTGCGGCATGAACTGCACCACGATGCCCTCGGCCGGCTTGCCCCCGATCTCGACCGAGCCCCCGGCGGGCACGAGTTTCGCGGGCTTGGTGCAGCCGGCGGTGGCGGCCGCGCAGAGCATCGCGAGCGTGAAAACGACGGCCGGGATCGGCTCCGCGCGGTCGGGGAGCACGCTCATGGGGCGACCACCGACTGGTTGTCGGCGCGGGTGCAGTAGAGGGAGAGGAGCGACTGCGGAAGGTCGTCGGTGATGAAGCGAACGCTGCCGTCGGCGAGGGCCACGGCCGCGCCGCCGGGATGCCGGCTGCCGATCGTGTTCAGCCGCTGATCCTGGAACACGTACCACGCGCTCGAGGACCCCGGCGCCCCGGGGTCTCCGGCCTTGAACGGTGTCTTGTAGTTGATGGGGGAGAAGGCACCGCACATGAAGTTGCCGAGCCCCGTGTCGCCGCTCGCGGGATACCACCGCGACCACGTGCTGATCGTGCTGCCGCTGTTCCACCCGGCCGCGGTGAACGTGTTGAAGTTCGGGTCGACGTGCGAGGCCTCACCGAACAGGATCGTCTTGCTCTTGCCGTCCGGCACGTCCTTCATGCGGACGAGCATGGCCTTGGGGGCCCCCGAGGCCGCGCGGGCCGCCGAGCCGGTCGCCATGAACATGCCGTCGTTCGTGGACGACGTGGCGAAGATCGGTCGGCTTCCACCGTTGGCCCGGTAGCTCGTCACGCCGTACCGCTCCGTCGGGCTGTAGATGTGCGGGTTGCCCTCGGGAAACTCGTCGCTCGGGCAGACGAGGTTGGCGATCGCCGCGGCGGCCTTCTGGCCCGGTGTCGCGGTCCTGTTGTTGAGCGGCACCTTCGCATCCATGCTGTCGAACAGCGACTTCTGCTCCATGTAGGGGAGGAGGAAGTAGTAGACCGAGTGCCCCTGGAAGCTGCCGTTGATCGAGTCCTGGGTGTAGCCCGAGGGGAACGATCGCCGCGCGTCGTGGTGGGCGAGGGCCGCCACGGCGAGTTGCCGCAGGTTGTTCTGGCAACTCGTCCGGCGGGCCGCGTCGCGGGCCGTCTGCACGGCCGGCAGCAGGAGCCCGATGAGCGTCGCGATGATCGCGATCACGACGAGCAGTTCGACCAGCGTGAACCCCGCCGGGCGACTCGCGGCGGCCCGCGTCATGGCGTGCCCTTCCTGCCGGTCGGAACCTCGATCTCGAGCGCCTGCTCCCCCTTCTTCACCTCGACGTCGAGCGGCGTGGAAAGCACGGTCGCATACTGCGGGCCGAAGCGGAGCGGCACGCCCTGCCCGGTCTCCGAGGCGGAGAGGGCGTGGTCCCGCAGCACGACCTTGTGCCGGCCCACGATCGCGCCCGAGCCGCTGATGGTCGGGGTCGAATAGGTGAGGACGAACTCCCCCTGCTCGTTCGTGTCGCCGCTCGACGACGGACCCGCGGTGCCCCGCGCGGCGTCGGGGTGAAACTCGACCCGCACCCGGCCGGCGGGCTGCCCCTGCACCGTGAGCCGGCCGCGAACGGTGCCGAACTCGTAGACCTCGCCGCAGCCGCACACCGCGGCCAACACCGCGGTCGCTGCGGCGAGTCGGAGGCAGGTTGCGGCGTCGGGATGCATCGGCGGAAATCGCCGCGGCAGGGCGGCGCGCTGCGTCACAGTCCGTCCGACGCCAGCGACTCGCCGCCGTTGCGGGTGGAGAGGCTCGCGAGCGTCTGGAGCGAGATCGTGTCGAGGATGAACCGCGTCGCGCCGTCGGTCAACGCGAACACGGCGCCGCCCCTGTGGCCGCTGCCCCAGGCGTTCAGGCGGGCGTCCTGCGTGCTGATGTTGGGGGTGGTGGGGTTGGCCGGCTGGAGCGACCGCACCGTGCTGTTGATCGGCACCGCGGCGGAGCCGAAGAGCATCGCCGTGCCCTTGCGGCCGCCGGACCAGGCCCACACGGAGAACTGGTACATCTTCAGGCCGCTGTTATCGCTGGTCCAGGTGTCGAAATCGGGGTCGCGGTGATACTTCTCCCCGAACAGGATCGTCTTGCTCAGGCCGTCGGTCACCTGGAGGGGCTTCACGGCCGGCAGGTTTTGATGGTTCGACGACAGCGTGTGGAGCGAACCCCCCGGCATCTTGAGTTTCGTGTCGGGGCCGGTCATGAAGAGCAACCCGTTGGGCACGATCGGGTAGTTGGAGAAGCTCGTGTAGTAGGAGCCGGTTCCGCCGTAGTTCCCCGCGTAACTGGTCGCGGAGTAGAGCCCGGCGTAGACGTTGCCCGAGGCGCTCGTCGCCGGACTGAACGTCGATCCGGTCGAGGCGAGGGTGAAGGGATTCTCGAGCAGTTCGTCGGAGGGGCAGACCATGCCCGCCACCCGCGCTGCCGAGCGCGACGTGGAGGGATTCGTGGTCGTGTTGTTCGCGGAGTTGGTGAAGTCCCAGCTCTGGAAGAGCGTGGTCTGCTCCATGTAGGGGAGCAGCGCGATCATGAACGTCGATTTCGACGTGATCGAGTCGGTCCTCATCTCGAGGCCCAAGGGGAACATCCGCCGCGCCGTGACGTGCGTGTGCGCGGCCAGTCCAAGCTGCTTGATGTTGTTCATGCACGTCGTCCGCCGGCCCGCTTCCCTGGCCATCTGCACGGCGGGCAGCAGCAGGGCGATGAGCGTCGCGATGATCGCGATCACGACGAGCAGTTCGACGAGCGTGAACCCGCGAGCGGCGTGGCGGGGTCGCTGAGGCATGGGATTCCTCCCTTCAGCGAAGGTGGGCGAGACGAGCGGACGGGGTGGCAGCGAAGTTTACATCGGTGCGGCCGCTCTTCCCACCCGGCGTTGCGTGAGGATTGGATGAGCCAGCGGGCCGCGGCCGCCGGGCTTCGCGGCGAGTTTGCCGGTCGTGCCCGGAAATCCGTTCCGGCCGTGTCCTTCAGCCGATACCGCTGACACGGGCGGATGCGGCGCGGCGGCGGTCGGAGGAACGACGGATGGCACGGTTGGGCGGAGCCACTGGATC
>Ga0007795_10000447_pt1 | contig 13071 bp, 8 predicted proteins | sample CryBogmetaGMA1M_FD_60369 | JGI IMG/M metagenome (GOLD analysis project Ga0007795, IMG submission 60369) | Freshwater microbial communities from Crystal Bog, Wisconsin, USA - MA1M | ecosystem: Environmental > Aquatic > Freshwater > Lake | place: Crystal Bog, Wisconsin, USA | collected 2009-07-06
AAGTCGGCGGGCGGCCGCTTCGGCTTGAGCGGCTCCTTGCCGGCCGACGCGTCGGGCTTCGCGGCGGCCGACCCGAGCGACGACACGGCGAGGCCGCGGGCAAGCACGAGGTGGAGGGCGACGCTCGCAAGCGCGGCGATCCCGAGCCGCCGGAGGTAGATTCTCCGGCGCTCCTCGCCCCGCCGCGGCGCGTCTCCGACCGTGTCGCTCACGACCGCATCCTCAAGGGCAGGCCGCGTCACTCCTGGCCGGCCGACTGCACCTGGTAGTCGTCGATGCCGGCCTGCACGCAGGCATCCATCGCGGCGACCACGAACTTGTGGGCCGTGTTCTCGTCGGCGCGGACGATCACGGTCTGCCGCTCGGGATTGTCGGCCGCCGTCTGCCGGAGGAGCCGGCGGAGCTCGTCGAGCGGCACCGGCCGCGCGCCCGCGAAGTAGTTGCCGGCACGGTCGATGTTGACGATGAACTCCCGCGGCTGGCTCGTGAGCGGCTTGGCGGCGCTGGCCTGCGGCAGGACGACGTCGATGGCGCGGTCGGCCTCGTCGAGCTTGCTCGCCACGAGGAAGAAGATCATGAGCAGAAAGACGACGTCGATCATGGGCGTGAGCTCGAGCCCGCCGGCGAGCCTTCCCTTGTCGATCCTCACGCTCATGGCTTCGCCGTCCCCAGGGCGCCCGGCCGCGGCACCGGCGGGGGCGTGCCGGCGGCCGGCGCGCCGAGCTGCGCCGGCGTCACGCGGCCCTTGCCCTCGTACTTCTCGAGGTACGGCAGCACGTCGTCGACCACGGCGTCGACGCCGCGGAAGCCGCGGAGGATGCGGCCCTCGAGGTAGTGCGCGATCATGGCGGCGGGAATCGCGACGCACAGGCCCGCGAACGTGGTGATGAGCGCCACGTAGATGCCCTGCGCGAGCTCGGCGGCGCGGTTGGCCCCGGCCTCCAGGTTGGCGGTCGTGTAGAAGGCGAGGATCATGCCCTGCACGGTGCCGAGGAGGCCGAGCAGCGGCGTGACGGTGACGGCGAGGCTGATCGGCCGGATGTTGGCGTAGAGCCGCGAGGCCTCGCGCTCCTTGGTGACCTCGGCGGCGTGCTCGATCTCGGGTATGGGCCGGCCGATCTTCTCGAGCATCGCCTGCACGACGCTCGCCGCCGCCGACGGGTGGTCGGCGCAGAGCTTCCACGCCTTGCGCGGATCGAAGGCCTGGCCCTGCGCGAGGGCCGCGAGCCCGGCGCCGAGCTCCTTCGGCACGAACCGTCCGCCCCGCAGCGCCACGAGTCGCTCGATGCCGAACGTGACGACGACGAGCGACATCGCCACGATCGGCCACATGAGGAAGCCGCCCGCGAGGAACAGCTCCCAGAGCGTCTGGACGCGGTCGAGCCCGGTCATGGTGCGTCTCCCCCGCCGGCCGGCGCGGGGCCGAGCGCCTCGAGCCGCCCGCGGGCCGCCGCGACGTGCTGCGACTGCGGATAGCGGGTCACGAGTTCGGCGTAGAGCTTTCGCGCCTGGTCGGGCTTGGCGAGCACCTCGAAGCAGCGGGCCGCCTCGAACGTGGCCTGCGCCTGCCACGGATGAAAGGCCGCGGGCGCCTTCTCCTCGCCGAAGCCGTAGGCCACCTTGAAGAAGGCCTTCACGGCGTCCTTGTGCTGAGCTTTTTCAAAGAGCACCTCCCCCTCCATCAGCCGGGCGCGGGCGGCGAGCTCGGTCCGCGTGGCGTCGGCGATCGCGCGGTAGCCGGCGAGCGCCTCGTCGAGTCGGCCGAGGTTCTGCCGGGCCCACGCGGCGGCGTAGCGCGCCTCGGGGGCCCGCGGCGCGTCGGGCTCCGCCTTCGCGAACCGCTCCGCGAGCGCGAGGCTCTCCTCCCACCTGCGGTCGCGGGCGGCGGCCTCGGCGGCACGCACGAACGCCGCGGCCCGCATGTCGGCCGACGAGAGGCGGTCGGCCTGGGCCACCGCCGCCGCGAAGGCCTTCGCCGCCTCGGCAGGCTTGTCGAGCGCGAGTAGCGACTCGCCGCGCATCGCCTCCGCGTCGGCCGCGAGCGTGCCCGTGGGGGCGGCGGCGAGCTGCGCGGAGAAGGCCTCGGCGGCCCGCGCATGGTCCTTTCGCATGACGAACGTCCAGCCGAGCTTGTGGCGGGCCTGCTCGAGGAGCACCCCCTTGTCGGCGGCCGATCCGGCGGCGGCGACCGCCGCGTCGTAGGCCTCGGCGGCCGCCGCCCAGTCGCCCTTCGCGAAGCGGGCCTCGCCGATCTCCATCCAGGCATCGGCCGCGTAGCCACTCTTCGGAAACCGCTTCACGAGAACGGCGAACGTGCCGGCCGCCTCGGCGGGCTTGCCGGCGAGGGTCTGCGCCGCGCCGAGTTCGAAGAGGACGCGGTCGGCCGCCGCGAAGTTCGGCTGGTCGTCGAGGAGCTTCCGGAAGGCCGCCGCGGCCTGGGCGTGATTCTTCGCGCCCGCGAGGCAGAGGCCCTGGAGCAGCCTGGCCTCGCCCGCCGCCGCGTCGTCGAGCTTCATGCTGCCGCTCGAGGCGGCCGCCAGGAGTTGCTCGGCGTCGGCGAGCCCGCCCGCGAAGTCGCCCGACCGCTGGCGGGCGTCGGACCGCGCGAGGAGGGCGGCGGCCGCGGCGGACGACTTCGGATGCGCCGAGACGCAGTCGGTCCACGCGCGGATCGCGTCGGGCAAACGGCCCCTGGCCTCGTGGCACCAGCCCGTGGCGAGCAGCGCCCACGGGGCCCGGCTCCCCTTGGGATCCGCGGCGAGCGATGCCGCGAACGCGGCGATCGCGTCGTCGTGGCGGCCGGCATCCTGCCGCAGCTGGCCGAGCCGGTACCAGGCGACGTCGGCGGCCCGGGTCTGCGGATGCTCCTTCACGAGCCGCTCGGCCACGGCGAGCGCGGCCGACGCGTCGCCCGCCTCGCGGAGCGCCCGCACCTGGAGCAGCAGGGCGTCGTCGCGGCGCGGCCACGCGGCGTGGTCCTTGTCGACCACCGCGAGCGCGGCGGCCGCCGGCGCGGGCTGCTTGAGTTCGACGAGGGCGGTCGCGTCGAGGAGCAGCGCCTCGGCCCGCTGGTCGCCCGTGAGTCCGGCCGCCGCCGGGCCGAGCACGGCGTGCACCTCCGGCCATTTCCTGTCGGCGGCCAGGGCCGTCGCCTCGCGGAGCTGCCAGCCGCCGCGACGCGGGGCCTTGGGATTCGCGGCGACGAGGTCGCGGTAGGCGGCCGCGGCGTCGGCGTGGCGGCCGACCGCGAGCAGCGATTCCGCGCGGATCGCCCGCACGTCGGTGATCGTCTCGGCGGCCGCCGTGGCGGCGTGCTTCTCGAGGAAGGCCTCGGCGCGGGCGAGCGATTCGGCGGGCTTGCCCTCCTGGAGGAGGCCGAGCGCGGTCATCGACAGCGCGGTGGCCGCCGCGGGCGCGGCGGGGTCGGCGGCGGCGATCGCGTCGTAGGCGGCCGTGGCCTCCTTGCGGCGGGCCGGCAGCTCCCAGAGCGCGTCGGCCCGGTCGAGCTCGAGCGCCGACACGGCCTTCCGGTCGGCGTCTGCCGCGTTCTTCGCGGCGGCGAGCGCCTTCGTGGCCACGTCGAGCGCCCGCTCGGGATGCTGCGCGTCGAGCTCGAGCCCCGCGAGCTTGTGCGCGATGCGCAGTGCCTGCGGGCCGCCCGCGGCGAGCGCCTGTTCGAGGAGCGGCCGGGCCTCGTCGAGCCGGCCCGACTTCACCGCGAGGTCGGCCCGCCAGAGCACGACGTCGGCGGCGAGCTTGTGCTTCGGGAAGTCCTTCGCGAACCGGGCGAGCGTCGCGGCGGCGGCGGCGCGGTCCCCCGTCTCCGCCTGGCCCACGCCGAGCGCGTAGAGCACCTCCGGCAGCCGCGGCGACCCGGCGCGATCGCGGACGAACTCACCCCACGTCGCGAGCGCCTCGTCACGACGGCCCGCCTGCCAGAGCGCCTCGCCGAGGAGGTGCTGCGCCTCGGCGGCCTCGGCCGCCTGCGGGCTGGCGTCGAGAAACTCCCGGAGCGCCGTGGCGGCCGCCGCGTAGGCCTCGGGCGTGGGCTTCGCCTGCGCCGCCTGGTAGGTGCCGCGGCCGAGTTCCCAGCGGGCGAGCGTGATCGTGGCGGCGTCGGCCTTGCTCGCGACCACGTCGCGGAGCGTCGCGGCGGCGTCGGGCCACTGGCCGTTCTTGATCTGGCAGATGGCGAGGTAGTAGCGGCCCTTGGCGGCGAGCGGATCCTGGGGGTGCGCCTTGACGAGGGCCTGCCACTCCTCGGCGGCGAGGTCCCAGGCCTCGCGGTTTTGGAGCGCGGCCGCCGACGCGTAGGCCGTCCGCGCTGCGTCGTTCGACGCGGGCGGTTCGGCGCCGTGGCCCGGCGGAGCCGCGGCGGCGAGGATCATGGCGACGACGGCCGCGGCGCCGGTCGCGGGCGGGCGTCGGAAGAGAAGGATCGCCCGCATCGCCGCGCCCCTGTCGCTCTCGTGTCCCCGAAACAGGATTTCGAATCCAGCCTACCTGCTATCGTACCGCCCATGCACATCGTGATCCTCGACGGCCTCACGACCAACCCCGGCGACCTCTCCTGGGCGCCGGTCGAGCGGCTCGGCACGCTCGTCGTCCACGACCGCACCGATCCCGCCGAGGTGGTGGCCAGGGCGGTCGACGCCGACGCCGTCCTCACCAACAAGACGGTGCTCGGGGCCGCCGAGTTCGCGGCGCTGCCCCGCCTGAGGTATGTCGGCGTGCTGGCGACGGGCGTCAACGTCGTCGACGTCGCCGCCGCCCGCGAGCGGGGCGTCGTCGTGTGCAACGTTCCCGAATACAGCACGCCGAACGTCGTGCAGGCGACGTTCGCGCTGCTCCTCGAACTCACCAACCGCGTGGGCCACCACGACGCCACGGTGCACGCCGGCCGGTGGTCGGCCTGCCCCGACTTCTGCTATTGGGACGGCGATCTCGTGGAGCTCGCCGGGCTCACGCTCGGGATCGTGGGCTACGGCCGGATCGGGCGGGGCGTGGCGGAGGTGGGACGGGCGTTCGGGATGCGGATCCTCCATCACGGCCGCTCGGCATCGGCCGATCCCGAGCGGGCCGATCTCGACACGCTCCTCCGGCAGAGCGACGTCGTGAGCCTGCACTGCCCGCTCACGCCCGAGAACCGCGGCTTCGTCGACGCCCGCCGGCTCGCGCTCATGAAGCCGACGGCCTTCCTTCTCAACACGTCCCGCGGCCTGCTCGTGAACGAGGCCGACCTCGCGGCCGCCCTCGCCGCGGGCACGATCGCGGGCGCGGGCCTCGACGTGCTCTCGGTCGAGCCGCCGTCGGCGGCGAACCCGCTCCTGACGGCGCCCCACTGCGTCATCACGCCGCACGTCGCGTGGGCCACGCGGAACGCGCGGGTGCGGCTCGTCGACGTCGCAGCCGCGAACCTCGCCGCCTTCGTGGCCGGCCGGCCGCAGAACGTGGTGGGGTGACCGGGCCGGCCCCGCGGCTGCCGGTGGCGGCCGCGGCCGGGTTGCAGGGCACGGGCACGATCGGCGGGGGGCGGTTCACGGGCCGGCCGCCCCGGCATCGGCCGCGGGCTGCGGCTCGAGTGTCGCCTTCCCGCGGCGCGTGGCCCGCACCGTGAGCGAGCCGCCGATCGGCACCGCCTGGTCGCCCGACACGAGCGCGGCGGTGAGCGCGAAGTCGACCGACGCACCGTCGGCCGCCAGCGCGGCCTGCGCGAGGAGGCTGTCGAGGTAGGGCTTCACGGCGCCGCGGAGCGTTTTGTCGGTGGCCGGCCGCGAGGTGTCGCCGATGAAGTTTCGCAGGTCGCCGCCCGCGAGCACGTAGCGGGAGCGCCGCGCGTCGAACGCGGGGTCGGCGCTCGAGAAGGTCGCGGCGGTCGCTCCCGTCGTGGCGTCGCGCACGAGGATCACGAGCGACGCCTTCGCGGGCGGGATGAACGACGCGGGCACGGAGATCGTGATCGCGTCGCAGCTCGCCGTGAAGAACTCGTCCACCTTCGCCGACTCCGCCTTCGTGCCGGCCGCCCTGGTGACGGTGAACGTCAGGCCGATCGTGCAGGGAGGGTCGAACGCCAGCCCGCCGCCGCCGGCGTCGGCCCGCCTGGCGACGGGCACCAGGAGGTGGCTCGTCACGCCGTAGGGCGTGGCGAGATGGACGTCGACCACCTCGCGGCGGTTGCAGTCGGCTGGGCAGCCGGCCTCGGTCCCGCAGGAGACGCAGGGGCACGTCGCGTTCGATGGCGGCTCGGGGAGCGGTTCGGCCGCCGACGCGGGCAGCACGGCCGCCGCCGGCCGCCGGGCCGTCACGGTGGCGTCGCAGGCGGGGAGGGGATCGGCGATCGTGGCCGCCCCCGCGGGGATCTCCACCCGCAGCACCTCCCGCGAGAGGAGCGTGAACCGGGCGGGCCGGCCCCCCGCGATGACGCTCGTGTCGTGCACGCTGAATCCCTTACCGACGAGGAACAGCGTCGTCGCGCCGTCGGGATCGATGCCCGGGCTGCCGTACCAGCCGAGGAGCTCCGGGGCGAGGTCGGTGACGCCCGCGTTGAAGAGCTCGAAGCCGCCGGCGGTGTTCTCGTAGGGGATCTGGGCCGCGAGCGTCTGCAGCGGCAGTTCCCGCTCGAGCTGATCCACGCGGCGGAGCATCCGCGGCAGTTCGCCGTCGCGGTAGAGGTGGGCGCAGCGGCCGCAGGCGGCGGCGCTCGACTGCATCGCCTTCACCGAGCGGGAGAGCACGAGCGACTGCTGCATGCCGGGGTCGGACGACTTCGGGTGGGTGAGTGAGAACCAGTTGGTACGGACGTCGAGCGTGACCCACGGCACGAACGAGGGCATCACGAGGATCGCCACGCACTCCCGCTGGCCCGGCTCCAGCTGCCGGGAGGCGAGGTCGGCGTCGCTCGTCGGGCAGCCGAGGACGGTGCCCCCGAGCGCGGCGAGCGTGCCGCGGGTCGGCGGCGTCTGCACGCGGGGATAGAACCGCCAGCCGAACGTGTCGGAGCCGTGCGAGAAGCCGACGGCGGTGCGGTTGAGCGCGACGGTCGCCATGTCGAGCTCGAGCCGGCGGGTGAAGCGGGCCATCGCCTGGGCATTGAGCCGGTTGCCCGCGGCGGCGGTCGCGAGCGCGATCTGCAGCTCGCGGCGGCGGGCGAAGGAGTCGTCGACGTTCTGCTCGTCGCAGACGGGATCGAGCGCGAAGACGCGGATCGGCCAGCGGCAGCGGACGTAGTCGGCAAACGCGGCGCGGGCCGCGGGCGCCGGGTCGGGGCCGTAGAACGGCCCGGCCACGCGGCCCGCCGGCGCCGCGTGGCCCCGGGCGGTGGCCGCCTCGCGCATGTCCTCGGCGAGCCGGTCGTCGAGGAGGGCCGACTCCACGAGGATGCCCCACGCCAGCACCGCCGTCGTCGTGCGGCACGCCGGCACGAAGGCGTGATCGGCTGCGGGGCATGCGGCGAGTGGCTCGGCGGCGGAGTGCCCGCCCGCGGTCGGGGCGACCAGCTCGATCGCGTCGTCGTCGCCGCCGAGGGCGGCGAGGAACCGGCAGCGGGCCAGGGCGAGGTCGCGGGCGTGGCGGCCGCGGACGAGGGCCACGAGGTTCCAGCCGGCCAGCTCCTCCCAGACGTGCCGTCGCGACTCGAGCGCGAGGAAGTCGGTGGCCGCCTCGAGCTCCTCGGCAAGGTGGCCGCGGACGTCGAGATAGTCGATGCAGGGGCGGTTGGCGGGATGGTTCGCAAGCGCGGCCCGCGTGTCGCGGATCAGGATCGCGATCTGCTCGATGCCCGCGACGTCGGCGAGCTGCGTGAAGGGGATCGGCAGCCGGGCCCGCCGCGTCTTCACCGACGGGGCCGTCGAGGGGGCGATCACGGGGAGCCGCGCGCGGAGCGCCTGCATCGCCGCCATCACCCCCTGCCGCGATTCGGGACGCGGGCCGGACGATCGGGCCGCCGGCCCGCCCGCCGCCGGCGCGGGTTCCGGTCCGCCGGCGATCGTGGCGGCCCATGCCACGCACTCCGCGTCGTTCACGCACCAGGTCAGCGCCGGCGCGATCACGTCGACGAGGTCGTTGATGACGAGGTTGCGGAACGTCGTGGGCAGGAGGTCGTCGCCGAGGCAGGGTTCGGCGATCACGGTGATCTCGGCGCCGTGCCCGGTGCGGGTGCGGCTGCCCGGCAGGATCGAGACCGGGATGCGGACGAGGTTGAGCGCGTAGCCGGGCGCGTCGGCGGTGTCGTCCCCCTCGTTGATGCGCCGGAGCTCGTGTAGATGGTTCAGGTAGCGGGAGAGCTGGTCGAGGTGGACCGTCGGCTCGAGGGCGAGCGGCTCGTCCGTGAACTGGAAGCCGGCGGGCGCCGGTGGGAACGCGAACGGCGCCGTCCGCGCGATCACGACCGGATCGTTCCGGCCGGCCGCCTCGTTGGTCGTGGGGATCAGGCCCTGGATCGTGTTGATCACGCTCGCACTGCCCGTCGCCTCGGGCACGGCCACCTCCTGGGCGGTCCGCCGTCGCCCCGAGGCCGCCTGCACCGCCAGGGCCATCCCGAGAAACGCCTGATCGCTGCGACGGATGGCGGCGCTGGTCCGCTCGGCGAAGAGGCCGAGCTGCCGCCGCATCTCGTCCTCGTATTCCGCCCGCTGCCGCGTGAGGCGGCTCTGTCCCCAGACGTCGGGCTGCTTGGCGACGATCGAGCCGTAGCAGTCGAGGTGATGCTCGAGCCAGTCGATCTGGTCGGCGAGCGCCTCGATGCACGGATCGTTGCCCGGGGGCGGCGGCTGACGGTGCGCGGCCCGGAGCGGCGCGGCGAGGCTGCGAAAGACGCGGCCGAGCTCGCCGGCGTGCGGGCGCGTGTCGGGGCACCACGCCGCGAGTGCGGCGACCGCGATGGCCACGGCGGGGGCGGGACGACTGATTCGCGGGCGACGCACGGCACGACCTCCTGGGAAGAAGGGGGCTCGCAAGGGGGGTAAAACCCTCAAGAGATCGTCAGCCGCGGCCGATCGAATGAGCGGGGGCGGCCCCGTCGAGGAGGTCGCCGTCAGACTCCGCATCTTTCCAGGAGCGAGCCGTGCCGCGATCCGCCCGCCGTCATCCGATCCAGTGCATCATCCCGCCCTACATGGCGGAGCACATGGCCCGCTCCGAGGACCCGCGGGTCCGCGAGCGGGCGATCGCGGCGCTGGCGAACGCCGCCGCGGTCCGCGCCGTCCGGGCCTTCGCCCAGCAGATGCCGCAGATGATGGCGGCGCCGTCGCCGGCGGGCCGGCGGCACCGGCTCGTCTACGACGCGCGGCAGAAGGACGCGCTCCCCGGGAGGCTCGTCCGCAGCGAGGGGGGGCCGGCCACCGCCGACGTGGCGGTGAACGAGGCGTACGACTTCTCGGGCGACACGTTCGACTTCTACCACGCCGTCTTCGCCCGCAACTCGCTCGACGACGCCGGGATGACGCTCGTCTCGAGCGTGCACGTGGGGGAGCCCGACGGCGGCGGCAGGTTCCAGCCGATGGACAACGCCTTCTGGGACGGCGCGCAGATGGCCTACGGTGACGGCGACGGCGAGATCTTCGGCCGCTTCACGCAGTCGCTCGACGTCGTGGGGCACGAGCTCACGCACGGCGTGCAGTCGTTCACGAGCAACCTCACCTACCGGGGCCAGTCGGGGGCGCTCAACGAGCACTTCTCCGACGTGTTCGGGATTCTCGTGCGGCAGTGGCGGCGGGGCGAGGCCGCGGAGTCGGCCAGCTGGCTGATCGGGGCCGAGGTGCTCGTTCCCGCGGCGACACGGCGGGCGATCCGCGACATGGAGCACCCGGGCACGGCCTACCGCGACGATCCCGCGCTCGGCACCGACCCGCAGCCCGACCACATGGACCGCCTTTCCCGGACCCACGCCGATTCCGGCGGTGTGCACGTGAACTCCGGCATCCCGAACCGCGCCTTCGCCGGGTTCGCGAAGACGATCGGCGGGAACGCCTGGGAGACGGCCGGCGCGGTCTGGTACGAATCGCTCCTGCAGCTCTCGCGGAACAGCCAGTTCGCCGACCTCGCGCGGATCACGGTGCAGGTCGCGGGCGACCGGTTCGGCGCCGCCACCACGAAGGCGCTGAAGGCGGCCTGGAAGAAGGTCGGGCTCTGAGCGATCGTCCCGCCGCGGCGGGCCGCGGCCGATCGCGGCGTGCCGGCTGAAAGAGCTGCTCGACGCGGAAAACCGTCCGGAGCCGGCAGGCTGATCGCGGTTCCGGCGTATACTCCCGCCATGATCGTCGAGCGGGTGAAGTATGTGATCTGGGCGGCCGACATGGAGCGGGCCGTGCGGTTCTACCGCGACATCCTCGGCGGCACCGTGCTCAGGCGGAACGACGTGATCGCGGAAGTCGAGATCCGCGGCGCCGTGATCGGCATCCACTCCGGCGGCGAGGGCCGGCGCACGTGGACAGGACTGTCGTTCCAGGTTGCGGACGTCGTCGTCGGGGCCCGCGAGGTGGCGGCCGCGGGCGGGTCGCTCGTCCGGGAGCCCGAGCCCGAGGACGGCCAGCCGCCGCACCTGGCGATGTGCGTCGATCCCGAGGGCAACGAGTTCATGCTCACGCGGAAGCGCGGCTGAACGCGTCGGCCGGCCGGCCACGCTCATCGTGGGTAGACTTCGGCGATGAAGAAGAAGTCGCCCAAGAACGCCCCCCGCCCCGATCGCCCATCTGCGCCGCGCGGCGCGGCGAAGGCGGGTGCGAATCGGGGACCGAGGCGGGCAGCCGGGCAGGGGACGGGCCGCACCGAGGCACGGCGGCCGGCAGCGCCGCCGCGGGACGACGCCCGGCGGCACCAGGCGAAGACCGAGGAGATGTTCCACGGCCTCCGCGCGTGCGAGGCGCTCTTCGCGCGGCGGCCCGAGGCCATCGTGCGTGTCTACGTGACCGACGTCACCCGGCGCCGGTTCGCGAAGCTCCTCGAGTGGTGCGCCCGCGAGCGCCGCGGATTCCAGGTCGTGGCCGACGACAACCTCGAGCGGCTCACCCGGTCGATCCACCACGAGGGCGTCGCGATCCTCGCCCGCGCGCTGCCGCGTTGGTCGCTCGACGACCTGCTCCGCGAGATCGCGGCCCGGGGCACGGTCGGGCCGCTGGTCTACCTCGACGGCGTGCAGAACCCGCACAATCTCGGCTCGATCCTCCGCACCGCCGCCCACTTCGGCGCGGCCGCGATCGTCGGCCGCGCCGGGGAACTTCCGCCGCTCTCGCCCGCGGCGGCCCGCGTCGCGGAGGGGGCGGCCGAGTTCGTGCCCGTGTGTGCCCTCGCCGATCCGGTCGCCGACCTCCGCCGCCTCGCGCGGCAGGGCTTCCGCGTCGTGGCCACGTCGAGCCTGCGGGGCCGGCCGCTCGCCGCCGCCAAGCTCGCCGGCCCCACGGTGATCGTGCTCGGCAGCGAGGGGGAGGGCGTGTCGCGGCCGATCGAGCAGGCCGCCGGGGAATGCCTGCAGATTCCCGGCACCGGCGCGGTCGAGAGCCTCAACGTGTCGGTCGCGTGCGGCGTGGTCCTCGCCGAGGCGTGGCGGCAGCGGACGCCGGGCTGACGCCCGGTCGTCCGCATCGCGCCCGATGTCCCTGGAGCGAGCGCCGGCTCGGGGACGGCAAAAGTCTCGTCGCTGCGGGCCGCGGCGGCCCGATGCTCCTCGAGCGTTCGCCGATCCTCTCGCCTCCCGTCCCCGATTCGCCAGTCGAGACCGTCCTGCCCCGAGCCTTCCGGCGCCTCACTTCTCGAAGCCGGACAGCAGCGTCGAGAACGCCAGCGGCGACTGCAGGATCCCGCTCGAGATCGCGTCGGCCTGGCCGGTCGCGCCGCGCGGGTTCTGCTGGTCGCGGTTGATCGACCAGAAGGCCAGCATCCCGATCTGCTTCGACTTCGCGAAGTCGAGGAGCTTCTGCGCGTCCTGCGTCGTGAAGACCTCGGTCGTCACGTCGTTGACGCCGATCATCGGCGTGACCCCGACCATCTTCCAGAGTTGGGCGTCGGTCCGCGCCGTGCCGTACACGCCCTTGAGCTGCGCGAACGTGGCGGCGGCCGCCTGGATCGCGTAGTCGGCCATCCTGCCCGCCGGGGCGGGAGCGGCGGAGTCGCCGTAATCCATCGCCATCACGTTCACGCCGGCGAGGTTCACGCCGTACTTCACCGCCGACTGCACGACGTAGACGCCGTCGGCCGTGAGCCCCGTCGGCAGCACGGGGAGCGTGGCCCACACCTCCACCGACTTGCCCGCCCCGGCGAGATCCTTCTGGAGCTGGGCCACGGCCTGCCAGCGGCGGTCGACGCTCGCCTTGTCGGCGACGGCCGCCCCCTCGATGTCGAAGTCGATCCGCTTGAGCAGATAGGCGTCGACCACCTTGCGGTAGGCGGCGGTGAGCGTCGAGGTGCTCGTGATCACCTGCGCCAGCTCGCTGCCCGCCGCCCCGCCGAACGACACGGCGGCGTCGCCCCCCGCGGTCCGCAGGCGGCCGAGGTTCGCGGTGAGCTGCGTCTCGAAGTCGCCCCCTGCGCCGACGCGGTAGCTCTGGTAGCCGCCCCACGCGGGCTGGCCGCCCGGATCGGCCGTGATGAACGCCAGCGTGAAGTGCTTCGTGGCGGCCTTGGCCGCGAGCGCGGCGAGATCGACCATCGGTACGAGCGTCACGTCGGCGTAGGGGGCGAAGGCGTGGTCGCCCCAGGCCGTGGCGGAGGGGGCCGGCAGCGGGGCCGGCGGCGCCACGGGGGTGCCCGACACGGAGAGGTTCGAGAGCACGGCGGCCGCGCCGCCGGGGCTCGCCGTGAAGCCGAACGACGTCGTGCCGCCGGCCGGGAGGTCGGCGCTCCACGTCGCCCCCTTCACGACGTACTTCGTGCCGACGTGGCTCTCGATCGTGCCGTTCCAGAGCGACGAGATCTGGCCCGCGAAATCGAAGCTCGTCCGCCAGCCGGTGACGGCCGTCGCGCCCTTGTTGGTGAGCGTGACGTCGCCGTTGAAGCCGCTGCCCCAGTCGGACGTCACACGAAACACCGCGGCCGCGCCGGACGAGGGCGTGGGGGTGGGAGTCGGAGTGGGCGTCGGTG
>Ga0007795_10000449_pt1 | contig 13060 bp, 11 predicted proteins | sample CryBogmetaGMA1M_FD_60369 | JGI IMG/M metagenome (GOLD analysis project Ga0007795, IMG submission 60369) | Freshwater microbial communities from Crystal Bog, Wisconsin, USA - MA1M | ecosystem: Environmental > Aquatic > Freshwater > Lake | place: Crystal Bog, Wisconsin, USA | collected 2009-07-06
CTGCCGACGCGTTGGCGTATCAGGGTGGGCCATTTGATGCCATTTTACTTGATGCGCCATGCACCGCGACTGGCACAATTCGTCGCCATCCTGATGTGGCTTGGACGAAAGAAGCCGTCGATCTTGAAAAGCTCGCCTCCTTGCAAGCTAGACTATTGAAGAAGGCGATTGGGCTTTTAAAGCCCGGTGGCCGTTTGGTGTATTGTACCTGTTCGCTTGAGCCCGAAGAAGGTGAACGCCAGATCGCGATGTTGCTTGAAAACGATGATCGGGTAAAGCGTTCACCCTTTGGCAAGGGTGATATGGCGCGCATCGGTCCCGATCTCGCCCGTGCGATCAACGGTCAAGGCGAGTTACGGACCTTGCCGTTTATGCTCCCGAATGAGGACCCAAGGTTGCAAGGAATTGATGGATTTTTTGCAGCCCGGCTCGTCCGGATCTAAGTATTGCCGCTTTTTTGGTCGATCGATTTGGTGCTCGGCTGACAAAAAAGGGTAGAATAGTCGTTCTTTGGCAAGAGGCGAAGTGGACAAACGGTTGGTAGAAGGTAGCAGATTGGACGTTGGGATGACGCTTCGCTTTGCGCTTCGCCGCATTGCGGTTCGCTCTGCTGCGTCTTTGATGGCCCTGGTCCGTTGGATGAAACCTACGCCTTTCTCAGGCGGCATGGGGCGTATTCTCATTGCACCGCAAGACTTAAGAACAAGCGACCCAACGGCAGCGAGCGACATTTATTCCGGCTATTTTGCCTTTGCGGGCAAGATTGTCGCAACCGGTGGACGATCCCCTTTCTCTGCCGAGCCGCCATCGCGCGCATGGTCAGAAGCGTTGACGGCATTTGGTTGGCTCCGGGACATTCGCGCCGCGGATACCGCGTTGTCACGCGCCAATGCTCGCACCCTCGTTGGTGATTGGATTGCGAGCTCAGGCTCACCCGATGGGTCTCCTGCGTGGGATATCCTTGTCGTCTCGAAGCGGTTGACCGCTTGGTTAAGCCATTCACCCCTCATTCTGGATGGTGCGGATCGGGCATTTTATCGCCGGTTTATGGCCTCAATCCAACGTCAGGCCGCTTATCTTTGGCGGCAATCGCGCCGCGTTGATCATCGCGCCGACCGGCTTCAGGCCGCTATCGCGATGGCCTCCATTGCGTTGTGTACCGATATAGGGCCCAGACGCACCCAGCGGATTGTGCAGCATTTTGTTCGCCAGCTTGATCGCGAAATTTTATCGGATGGTGGTCATATTAGCCGAAACCCTCAGGTTCTTGTTGATATTTTGACCGATCTTCTCCCGCTTCGGCATTGCTTCCTGTCGCAATCGATGACGCCTCCGGCGGAATTGCTGAACGCGATTGACCGGATGATGCCGATGATCCGCCTGTTTCGACATGGGGACGGCACCTTGGCAAGGTTCAATGGAATGAGTGCTACGGCACCCGATGTGATCGCGACCTTGCTGGCTTATCAGGATATGCGCTCGGCGGGCGCTGAAACTGCTGGCCCATCAGGCTATCGGCGTTTGCAGGGTGCTGAAACGGTTTTGGTCATGGATGTGGGCAACCCGCCGCCCGAGACCTATTCCGCAGCAGCCCATGCCGGATGTCTGGCCTTTGAGTTATCAGATGGTAGTGAACAACTGATCATCAATTGTGGTGCGCCTGTCTTAGGCCAAGAAGCTCGGCGACCGCTCGCTCGAGCGACGGCGGCACATTCAACCCTCGTTCTTGGCGACACATCATCGAGCCGCTTTGCTGCCATCCATGAAAGCCGCTGGCCGATGGGAAGTCCTGTCATTAGCGGGCCCAGAGGGGTTACGGCCCTTCGCGAAAGCGATGCAGAGGGCGAACGGATCATTGCAACGCATGACGGTTATGCGAGCCAGTTTGGCCTCGCGCACAGTAGGACCTTGACGCTTGATCATCAGGGTAATTGGCTTATTGGCGAGGATACCCTCCGCCCGGTGCGCGAAAAGAACATGTATCCTGGGCTGGCCTATGCGATCCGGTTTCACCTGCATCCCGGCATTGTGGCTGAGGCGATAGAGCCAGATCAAATCCGTCTTACCACTTCTTTAGGCCAGATTTGGACCTTTACAGCTGATCGGCCGGTTGCCTTTGAAGATAGCGTATTGTTTGCAAGCATGAACGGTATGCGTCGGACAATACAGCTCGTTATTGAGGGCAACGCGCTTGAAAATCCGCATGTTAAGTGGGCAATTCTCAAAAACAGTTCGCCGGATTCATCCCGCTGATTCTTTTGGCATGCGTCTAATGGCCAATCTTATCTGGATTGACCAGTCATGGTATCGAACACGTCCAATTGTGCTTACGAACAAGGTTGACCTCTGATGCCCAGCAATCTGCGCCGCGTAACGCGCGCCCTGATTTCCGTCTCCGACAAAACAGGGCTCTTGGAGTTTGCCCATGCCCTCAACGCGCGTGGCATTGAATTGCTGTCGACGGGGGGAACGGCCAAGGCTCTTTCGAGCGCCGGATTGCCGGTTCGCGATGTTTCTGATGTGACGGGTTTTCCAGAAATGATGGATGGGCGCGTCAAGACCTTGCATCCGAAGGTGCATGGCGGCCTCTTGGCGATTCGTGGCAATCCCGAGCATGAGGCCGCGATGCTGGCGCATGGGATTGGTTCCATCGATCTATTGGTGGTTAATCTGTATCCGTTTGAGGAAACGATTACGAAAACGGATGATTTTGCGACATCGATTGAGAATATTGATGTTGGTGGTCCGGCGATGATCCGCGGTGCTGCGAAGAATCATGGCGATGTTGCCGTTTTGGTTGATACGGGCGATTATCGGCTTATTCTCGATGAATTGCAGACGAATGACGGTTTTACCACGTTAAAAACTCGGCGGTCGCTTGCGGCGAAAGCCTTTTCACGAACCGCTGCCTATGATTCAGCGATTGCCAATTGGTTTGCTGCGCGTGAGGACGAACCGACGCCAGATTGGCGGACGTTGGGTGGTCATCGCATTGAAGTGATGCGCTACGGGGAAAATCCGCACCAATCGGCAGCGTTTTATAGGACGCCTGAGCAACGTCCTGGTGTTGCCACCGCGCGCCAAGTGCAGGGAAAGCAGCTCTCCTACAACAATATCAACGATACGGATGCCGCGTTTGAATGCGTGGCAGAATTTGACCCATCAACAACGGCGGCCGCCGTCATTGTCAAACACGCCAATCCGAGCGGCGCGGCAATCGGGAGTAGTTTGGCCGAGGCTTACCACAATGCTTTGCGCTGCGATCCCGTTTCGGCCTTTGGCGGCATTGTTGCCGTTAATCGTCGCCTTGATGCCGAGGCGGCCCGCGCGATTGTTGAAATTTTCACGGAAGTGATTGTTGCTCCTGAGGCAGATGACGAGGCGATCGCTATTGTTGCGGCCAAGAAAAACCTGCGCCTCCTTCTCACGGGCGGACTGCCTGATCCTCGGCGCGCTGGTCTTATGATTCGCTCCGTTGCCGGTGGCTTTCTTGCGCAATCGCGTGACAATGCGGTTATAGATGATATGGCGCTTCGCGTTGTGACCAAGCGGGCACCGACGCCTGCGGAATTCAGCGATATGCGCTTTGCATTCCGCATCGCAAAACACGTCAAATCAAACGCGATTGTCTATGCTAAGGACGGAGCAACGGTGGGCATTGGTGCGGGTCAAATGAGCCGGATCGATTCGGCGCGAATTGCGGCTTGGAAAGCGGCGGACGCTGCCAAACTTGCCCATGTTCCTGAAAGTCTCGCGCTTGGATCGGTTGTGGCGTCTGACGCGTTCTTTCCTTTCGCGGACGGTTTGCTGGCGGCGGCTGAGGCGGGCGCCACAGCGATTATTCAACCCGGTGGATCGATGCGGGATGATGAGGTGATTGCTGCAGCGGATGCGCATGGCCTAGCAATGGTCTTTACGGATACCCGTCATTTCAGGCATTAAAAGAAAATGAGTCTCGCTTTTGCCAATCCTCGTCGTTTTCTCACCTTCGCCCGTGTTGCGATTCCATGGGTGGCGGTGTTGGGTGTCGTTCTGACCAGTATCGGTTTTTATTCAGCCTTTGCCTTTGCGCCTGCTGATTACCAACAGGGCGAGACGGTTCGGATCATGTATATTCATGTTCCAGCGGCCTGGTTGTCGATGGCATGCTATGGGTTGATGGCAATTTCCTCCATCGGAACGCTGGTGTGGCGGCATCCACTCGCGGATGTTTCGGCGAAAGCGATTGCGCCGATTGGGGCGGCGTTTACGTTTTTGTGCCTGATTACCGGCTCGCTCTGGGGTCGACCCATGTGGGGCACTTGGTGGGTATGGGATGCGCGCCTCACCTCCGTTTTGGTGCTGTTTTTGATTTATTGCGGTATTCTCGCCCTGTGGAATGCCTATGAAGATCCCGCGCGCGCAGGTCGTGCTGCCGCTGTTATGACTTTGGTTGGTGCGATCAACCTTCCCATCGTGAAATTTTCGGTTGATTGGTGGAATACGCTGCATCAACCGGCAAGTGTGTTTCGTATGGGCGGCCCGACGATTGATCGCTCGATGCTTTGGCCCTTGCTGTATGTCGCTATTGGACTCACGCTTTTGATGTTGGCTTTGCATCTTGCCGCCATGCGTAACGAGATTTTGCGCCGTCGGGTTCGTACCCTCGGCTTGATTGCAGCCAGCACCGAAAGCCGAGGACCTTCAGCATGATCGATGATCCGCATTTTGGATTTATTTTGGCGGCTTATCTGATTGCGGCACTGGTTTTTGTTGGTTTGATTAGCTGGATCGTAACGGATTACCGCTTACAAAAGAGGACCCTAGAACAGCTGGAGGCGTCAGGCGTACGCCGCCGTTCGGACAGTGAGGTCTTATGAGCGTTGCGAAAGCAGGAATTGGTTTTTTCGTCTTACCGGGAGCCATTTTTAGCGTCCTCGCGGCCTTGTTGCTCTACAGCATGTGGCGAGGCCCCACGACGATCATGCCGTCGACCTTGATTGGAAAGGCAGCTCCTCGATTTACCCTACCCGCTTTGCCAGGCGTGGCAGGAATCCCAACGACAGATCTTTCGACCGAAGACCTCAAAGGCCAAGTTACCGTTATTAATATTTTTGCATCCTGGTGCGTGCCGTGCCGCGACGAGCACCCCTTGCTTCTGAAACTTGGCGCCGATGCGCGTGTCCGCTTGATGGGTATTAATTATAAAGATGAGCCGGACAATGCGCGGCGTTTTTTAGGGTCACTCGGTAACCCTTATCGCTCGGTCGGTATGGATCCTGCGGGGCGGGCCGCGATCGACTGGGGCGTCTACGGGGTTCCGGAGAGCTTTGTGATCGATAGCAATGGGATTATTGTTTACAAACACGTCGGACCTTTGACCGAGGAAGCCCTCAAAGGTTCAATCAACGATGCAATTGAGAAGGCTAAAAAGGGCAGCTAGGCCCGATTAATCGCCGATTTTTATTCAATCTCGTCTTTTTTCCGTTCATATTTCATCATAAGAGGCGTTTGTAGCATCGCGAACCCGATGGTAAGCGCGGTGGCGCCAAACACCTTAAATTGAACCCAATAGTCGGGGAAACCGTGCCGAACGACCTCGTTCAAACCGGCAAGCACGAAGAAAAACAGACCCCAACGCAGGCTTAGGATCTTCCAACCTTCTTCCGTCAGATCAACAGCCTCGCCCAAGACCGTTGCCAATAAGGGCTTACCCATGAGCAGTCCACCCACCAGCAAAACGCCAAACAAAGCGTAAATGATGGTCGGCTTCATCCGGAAGAAAGTCTCATCGTGAAGAAACAATGTGAGGCCGCCAAATACGGCAACAATAATGCCCGATACGATCGACATCACCGGTAGATGTCGGGTCAGGATGAAGGATGCTGCCATCGACGCAAAAAGAGAGACCATGAAGGCGGCGGTTGCCACGAAAAAATCGGCGAAACTGTAGCCAATGAAGAAAATCACCAACGGACCCAGATCGAAAGCGAATCGGAGAAGCGGTGAAAGCTTTTTGCGTGGCGTGGGTTTGGCATCGTTCACGGCATTCATCCCCTGATTATTCGGTTGCGCTCTTGCCAGTACGCCCCTGCTCGGTCAGTCTTAGACAAACTTTAGCGCAATGCTAGGGTGATTGAGAAGTAAATTGGACCGAGAAGTAACCCCATGACCGCATCCTTTGCTATTACGATTGAGCCACGCGCGACCATTCCGGTTGCGGGATCTGATCAGGTTTTTCCTGTGCGGCGTATCTATTGTATCGGTCGCAACTACGCGGCGCATGCCCGCGAGATGGGCGGTGATCCCAACCGCGAGCCGCCCTTTTTCTTCCAAAAAGCCTCGGATACCGTTCAGAACTGCCCCGCGAATGGGACCATTCAGCATCCTTACCCAACCATGACAGCGAATTATCACCACGAGGTCGAGATGGTTGTGGCGCTGAAATCGGGGGGGCGTGATATCGCCGAGAAGCACGCGCTTTCGCATGTCTTTGGCTATGCAGTAGGCCTCGATATGACGCGCCGGGATTTGCAGGACGAGGCTAAGACACTCAAGCGGCCTTGGGAAGTTGGCAAAAGCGCCGACCATTCGGCCCCGGTTGGCCCGCTTTATCCGGCATCTTCGGTTGGTCATCCAGCAAAAGGCTCCATCAGCGTCTCGGTCAACGGTGAGCCGCGGCAATACTCTGATCTCTCCGACATGATCTGGTCGGTGCCTGAACAGATTGCGATTTTGTCGCGCTATTTTGAGCTCAAAGCGGGCGATATCATCTTTACTGGTACGCCCGAAGGCGTGGGTAAGGTCGAACGCGGCGAGACGATGCGGGCGGTTATTGATGGTCTGGGCGAAATCTCGCTTCATGTTGTTTGACGGGTGACCTTTCATGCGTAGCTTTTCCAACCACGATCCACGCACGTTAAGCGTTCACGCGGGCCTTGAGCCTGACCCGGTGACGGGGGCGATTGCGCCGAACGTCGTCACCGCATCGAATTTTGCCTTTCAACCCGATGGCGTGGCGTTCTCCGCTAATCTCAACCCGGATATGACGGCGTTGCCGTTCTTTTATTCGCGGTGGACCAACCCCACCGTCCGCCAGCTTGAGCAACGGATTGCTGCGCTTGAGGGAGCTGAAGACGGCATTGCTACGGCCAGCGGCATGGCGGCCGCGGCGGCACTGTTTTTTGGTGTGCTAAAGGCTGGCGATCATGTGATTGTCAGCGATGTCTGCTATCCAGGCGTGCGGGAACTTGCCAGCGATATTCTTTCCGATCTCGGTATTGCGTCGACGGCAGTGAATTTATCCGATCTGGCAGCCGTCCGCGCTGCCATCCGACCTGCCACAAAACTGATCCACGCCGAGACGCCGTGCAACCCGCTGATGCGGTTGACCGATCTTGCGGCGTTGGCGGATATTGCTCGCGGTGCGGGGTGTTTGTTGTCGGTTGATTCAACCGTTGCAACACCGGTGGCGACGAGGCCCATTGAGCTTGGGGCGGATATTGTCATCCATTCCCTGACCAAGTTCATCAATGGCCATGGCGATGCGCTGGGCGGGATGTTGCTTGGCAAAAAGAGCCTGATTGAACCGATTCGTGCGCGCGTCGCTGTGCGACTTGGCGCGTCGCTCAGTGCGCAAAGCGCTTGGCTGATTTTGCGCGGCGTTGATACGCTTTATCCCCGAATGGAAGCGATTGAGCGCAACGCCCAGAAGATTGCCGAGGGGCTTGAGGCTCATCCTGCCATAGTGCGGGTGATCTATCCGGGCCTTGCCTCGCACCCGCAAGCGGATTTGGCTCGGCGTCAGATGAAGAATTTCTCTGGGATGATGACTTTTCAAACCAAGGCCGACCCGAATGCTGTCGCTCGCGCGATCGCTGGCGAAGGGGGAACGAAACTGGTGCACTATGCCGTCTCGCTCGGTCATCAACGGAGTAATCTCGTGCTCATGCGCACGGATGAGCTCATGCAATCGACCTTTAAACTCGAGGGTGACGCACTCGCCGATTACCGACGCTATGCGGGGGATGGTGTGTTCCGCTTCTCCGTTGGCCTAGAAGCGCCCGATGATGTTTTGGCGGATTTGTTTTCGGTTCTTGACCGGTTTCGTTAACGCCCCTGCGTCAGAAACAACTTCACCGCAAAAGCGGACACAATGCCCGCAAAGCCATAATCAAAAATACGCATGGCGCGTGGCGACGATTGCATGAAACGCGTGAAGCGTTCTGCGACGAGAATAATCAAGCCATTGGTCGGAATGCCAATCACGAGAAAAAACAATCCGAGAAACAGCATTTTTCCGGAAGCCGCAGGATCGGACGCGTCCACGAATTGCGGCAGGAAGGTCACGAAAAATACAATTACTTTCGGGTTGGTCAGATTAATGCCAAGGCCCGTGAGAAACGTCGCCCGCAGACTTTGTTTTGGAGCACTCGTATTGTCGACAGAGAAACCGGAGCCGTGCCGTATTGCGCCATAAGCCAGCCAACCCAAATAGAGCCCACCAATGATTTTTAAGATGAAAAAGGCGGTAGGTGAAGCGGCCAACAAGGCTGAGAGGCCCAAGCCCGCCAAGGTTGCGTGAACGATGAGGCCAGCGGATGCGCCAAACATCGCGGCAAAGCCCATGCTTCGCCCGCCCGTGACCGTACGCGCGAGAAACAGGGCCATGTCAGGCCCCGGGGTGATCGAAAGCAGGAAGGATGCCACCGCGAACAGGGCGATGGTTTGAAGCGACGGGATAAAATCAAGCGCGAACATGGAATGCCTCGGAGCGAGTGTCGAGCTTCATCCATACGCCTTGGCGCTTCGTTCGAAAACCCGATTCCGATGGTGAATAAAAGACAAGAGAGAGTGAGACGTTAGCCCCTTGCGCGTAATTCCCGCCGGATAATCTTGCCGGTCGTCGTCATCGGAAGGCTCGCCACAAATTCGATTTCGCGAGGATATTCATGGGCGGAGAGCCGCTTTTTGACGAAATCGCGAATATCGTTCTCTAATGTTTTCGAGGGCTCAAAGCCTGATCGTAACACAAGGAAAGCTTTTACGATTTCCGTGCGGAGTGGATCGGGTTTACCGACAGCAGCGGCTAGCGCTACTGCGGGATGGCGGATGAGACAATCCTCGATCTCGACGGGGCCAATTCGATAGCTCGAGGACGTGATTACATCATCATCACGACCGATAAACCGGATATAGCCTTCTTCATCTTGGATACCCTGATCGCCCGTTATCATCCAATTGCCGATGAATTTTTCAAGCGTCGCTTTCTCCCGTTTCCAGTAGCCGAGAAACATCACGGGGTCCGGGCTTTGAATGGCGATTTGGCCTACTTCACCGGTAAAGCAGTGTGATCCGTCCGCTCGGATGATCGCCACATGATGGCCCGGCACCTGTTTGCCGATGAAGCCGGGTTTCGTGATACCGATCACGCCCGATGAGCCGATCACAAGGTTACATTCGGTCTGGCCATAGGCTTCATTGATGGTAAGGCCTAATTCCTGCTGCGCCCATAAAAGCGTTTCAGACCCTAGCGCTTCGCCGGCCGAGGCGATCGTGCGGAGTTGGATATCGAACGTTTCACGGGGATGGGGCACCGTGCGTAACATGCGCAAGGCGGTGGGCGGAATAAACAGATTGCGGATTCTTAAATCGGCGATGAGCCGCCAAGCCTCATTGGGATCAAATTTCTCAAATTTGCGCGCAACAACCGGAACTCCAAGGGCAAGGGACGGCAAGAGGCCATTGAGCAAGCCACCCGCCCAAGCCCAATCGGCGGGCGTCCATAAGAGGTCATCCTCTTGCGGAAAAAATTCGTGTACCAACTGAAAACCGGGCAAGTGACCGGGCAGTACGCGATGGCCGTGTAACGCCCCTTTCGGCTGGCCCGTGGTGCCGGAGGTGTAGATCATCAGCGCCGGATCATCGGGGGTTGTATCAACGGGTGTGAAGGCTTCCTGATGCGCAGCCAAGGCTTGCCCATAGCCAAGTGCTAAGCCATCTGGCCCGTCCACCGAGAGGAGCAATTTAAAGCTCGGTAAACCGTGCGGGGCAGACCGAAGTTTCGCCAAGCCTGCGGCATTGGTAATCAGTGCGGTTACGCCCGCATCCTCCAGCCGATAGGCGAGCGCATCAATGCCAAACAAAACGGCCAGTGGCAGGGCGATGCCGCCCATTTTGTAGATTGCAATGTGGCTTTCAGCCGTTTCACGCGATTGGGGTAAGAGGATGGCGACGCGCTCGCCCCGACCAACACCGGATTTCACCAAAAGATTGGCCAAGCGATTCGATTGGGCTTTCAAATCACCGAAGGTGATGCGCTCAACACTGCCCGTTTCGTGCACGTTTAATAAAGCGAGGCGTTCCGGCTCGCGCTCCGCCCAGACATCGCATACCGCCACGCCGATGTTATAGCGCCCCGGAATATCCCACCGGAACGCAGCGTGGAGCTCTTTTTCGTCTCTGATATCGGGAAGCATCAACCGGCCTCGCCCTGCCCAAAACGGCAGGCACTTTAAGCGCGGATCGTACTCGTTTGCAATGCAGTAGGTGCAGTGCAGCAGGGCAATATCGGATTAGACGGGCAAAGCGCCATCGGATTTGACTTCTTCCATCACCGCATAGGTGCGTGATTCCTTCACTCCGGGGAGTGCTAGCAGCACATCACCCAGCAGCGTGCGATAGGCCGCCATATCGGCCACACGGGTTTTGACAAGGTAATCGAAGCCACCCGCCACCATATGGCATTCGATCACTTCGGGGGATCTTTTAACCGCTTCGGCAAATCGCTCAAACACATCGGGTGTGGTTTTGTCCAACGTCACCTCGATGAAAACGAGCAGGCCAAGCCCGAGCTTTTTAGGGTCAAGCATCGCGCGGTAGCCCAGCACATACTGCTCACGCTGCAATCGCTTGATACGCTCGCTCGCAGCCGTGGGCGATAGTCCTACTTTTTCTGCGAGTTCGACGGTCGTGATCCGACCATCTTCTTGGAGAAGTTTAAGGATGGTGCGGTCGGTACGATCGAGTTCTTGCATATTTCTCTAAAAATCCGATTAATTTAGTGATTTTAACTATATAAATCAAAAATGACCCCATTAAAACACTTATGTTATTGCGATATAAAAGGATTATCACATAACGCTATCAGGAGTGCCTCTCTCATGGCCGACTTTGCAGATTTTCGTACCGAATTCGCTCCTGACGATGAAGGCATTGCCGCAGCCTTATTGGCGAAAGCGTCGCTTTCCCCCAATGCCGAACAGCGCATTGATGCAAGCGCTTCAGCCATGATCGAGGCCATCCGCTCTAAATCATCGGGACTTGGTGGCGTTGAGGAATTGCTGCACGAATATTCGCTTTCAACCCCAGAAGGCTTGGCCCTCATGGTGCTTGCCGAAGCCCTCTTGCGGGTGCCCGATGCAGCGACGTCTGATCAGCTCATCGAGGATAAGCTCGGCCAAGGCGATTTTTTGCACCATGAAACGCAATCTGGTGCATTGCTCGTATCAGCCTCGGCTTGGGCGCTGGGTTTAACGGCCCGCGTTATCCAACCTGGTGAGACGCCGCACAGCATGATCGGTCAATTGGTGAAGCGGCTTGGTCTGCCTGCCGTTCGTACCGCGACCAAACAGGCGATGCGCGTGTTGGGCAGCCATTTTGTGCTCGGGCAAACGATTGGCGAAGCACTGGACCGCGCGCGCTCGGGTGCTGGGCGTTTGTTTCGGTATTCCTTCGACATGTTGGGCGAGGGTGCCCGCACACAAGAAGACGCCAACCGCTATTTTGCCTCCTACAGTGCCGCGATCACAGCGATTGGTGAAGCGGCTGGCAATGAGCCCTTACCCGTACGGCCTGGCATCTCGGTAAAACTCTCCGCCCTTCATCCGCGCTATGAGTGGGTGTCGCGAGAGCGGGTGATGAAGGAACTTGTGCCTGTGCTGCTCAATTTGGCGCAACAGGCGAAACGCTATGACATGAATTTCACGGTTGATGCCGAGGAGGCCGACCGCCTTGAGCTCTCGCTCGATGTGATAGCGGCCGTGTTTGCTGAACCATCGCTTGCCGGATGGGATGGTTTTGGTCTGGCGATCCAAGCCTATCAAAAACGAGCCATGGAGGTGATCGACTGGATCGATGCGCTGGCCACCTACCATGGCCGTCGACTGATGGTACGTTTGGTGAAGGGGGCTTACTGGGATACCGAAGTTAAACGCTCGCAGGAGCGCGGCTTGGCGGATTATCCGGTATTTACCCGCAAGGCGATGACGGACCTCAATTATGTTGCTTGCGCCGAACGTTTGCTGACGGCACGTCCAAGGCTCTATCCACAATTTGCCACCCACAATGCGCTGACGGTGGCCTCGATTCTGGAGTGTGCTGGGAGTGTGGAGGGCTTCGAATTCCAACGCCTGCATGGAATGGGCGATGCGCTTTATCAGCATATCCTTAAAAACCGCCCCGGCCTTGCCTGCCGCACTTATGCGCCAGTGGGCGGGCATAGCGATTTGCTTGCCTATCTGGTGCGGCGTCTTTTGGAAAACGGCGCTAATTCTTCCTTCGTATCCGTCGCCGCCGATCCGACTGTGCCTGTCGAAACGCTCCTGACCCGTCCGCAAGCGATCATCGGCACGGCGGATAAAGCGCGTCATCCAAAATTGCCAATGCCTGCCGATTTATATGCTCCCCGCCGCCGCAATTCGTCCGGCGTGGAGCTTGGTCATGCTGCCTCACTTGATGGCTTATTGGCCCAGATTGATATGTCTAGTGCGGTTACACCCCATGCCGTTCCCCTGATCAATGGCAAAGCCGTTGCAGGCACAGCGCGGGATGTCCTATCTCCGATTGATGGCCGTTTAAAGGTCGGCACGGTTGTGGAAGCCGATGCCGCGACCGCCCGATTGGCGATGGACGCGGCCCGCAAGGGGTTCCGCGCATGGGACAGAACGCCCGCGGCAAACCGCGCGGCAGCGCTCGAAAAGGCAGCCGATCTGTTGGAAGCACGGCGCGGCCTTTTCTTGCATCTTTTGCGGGTAGAAGCAGGCAAGACGCTGGATGATGCATTGTCGGAATTACGCGAAGC
>Ga0007795_10000452_pt1 | contig 13018 bp, 12 predicted proteins | sample CryBogmetaGMA1M_FD_60369 | JGI IMG/M metagenome (GOLD analysis project Ga0007795, IMG submission 60369) | Freshwater microbial communities from Crystal Bog, Wisconsin, USA - MA1M | ecosystem: Environmental > Aquatic > Freshwater > Lake | place: Crystal Bog, Wisconsin, USA | collected 2009-07-06
CTGAGCGAACAAACTGGCGCTTATTGAATCGCGCCCGCCGTCAGGTTGATACTCAACGCCAGCACCAGCATGTTGAAAGCGAAGGCGCTGACGCTGTGCACCAGCGTCAGGCGACGCATGCCACGCGATGTGACCACCACGTCGGACACCTGCGACGTCATGCCCACCACGTGGGCATAGTAGAGAAAGTCAAAGTAATCGGGTGCCAGCTTGCCGGGAAATTCCAGGCCGGCACCGTGGCTGCGGCCGTGGGTGTCGATCCGGTAATACAGGTGTGCGTAGCGAAAAGCAAAGATGGACTGCATCAGCAGCCAGGAAGCCGCCAGCGCCAGCATGGACAGCGCCAGATGCCCGTAGCGCTGCGGCGTCGACAGGTCCTTGACATGCTGCAGCATCAACCCGATGGCCACGCCGCTGGCAAAAACCGACAGAAACAGCAGCAGGAACAGCACCAGGCTGGACTGGTCCTGGGCCTGGGCACGTTCGCGGGTACGGTGCGCATCAAACGCCGTGGCCAGCCACCAGGCAAGCGCCAGGTAGGTGAAGGCCCCACTGCACCAGGCCACCAACCCCTGGGTTTGCACGCTCAGGGGCAAGGGCAGCAGGGCGGCGGTCACGCCAACTACCGCGCCATAGACCAGCCGCTGGTGGCCGGTCGTTTCTGCAAAGTGTTTGCGCATCGGCGGATTAAACCCCGAAATCCGCCGGCGTCGCTTGGTGTGAACAATCGGTCGTTCGTGGTTCACGGGCAGCGGCGGCCGCGCCGCTAATATGTATGCTTGTCTGGCACACTTCCAAGGCACCGTATGAGCTCCGAGTCCCAACTGCGTATCGACCTGGCGGCCGCTTTCCGATGCGCCGTCCGCTGGGGCCTGAACGAGGGCATTGCCAACCATTTCAGCGTAGCGACCTCGCCAGACGGTGCCCGCTTTTTGCTCAACCCGGTGGGCAGCCACTTTTCCCGCATCCGTGCCAGTGACCTGTTGCTGCTCGACGCCAACGATGCCCAGACCCTGACGCGCAATGGCGCGCCCGACCCCACTGCCTGGAACCTTCACGCCGAGTTGCACCAGCGGCTGCCACAGGCGCGCTGTGTGCTGCACACGCACATGCCGCACGTCACTGCCTTGTGCTGCCTGCAGGACTTCGAATTCCTGATGCTCGACCAGAACGCCTGCCGCTTCTACCAGCGCATTGCCTACGACCGCGACTATGCCGGCATGGCACTCGAGGCCAGCGAGGGCAAGCGGGTGGCACAGCTGCTGGGCAAGGGCAAGAACGTGCTGTTCATGGGCAACCACGGCGTGCTCGTGGTGGCGCCCTCGGTGGCACAGGCGCTCGACGAGCTTTACCACCTGGAAAAGGCGGCGGCGCTGCAAATTTTGGCGTTGTCCACCGGCCGACCGCTGGCCCTGATTCCGGACCGTGTCGCCGCACTGGCATGCTTGCAGTGGAACGACTACCCCACCCATTTTTGCGATCTCCACCTGACCGCGATGAAACAGATTCTTGACCTGGAAGAAAAGGACTACCGCGAATGAACCACGACATCATCATTACCTGCGCCGTTACCGGTGCTGGCGACACGGTGGGCAAAAATCCCCACATTCCCGTCACGCCGCGCCAGATTGCGGATGCGGCGATCCAGGCCGCCAACGCCGGTGCCACGGTGGTGCACTGCCATGTGCGCGACCCCGACACCGGCAAGGGCAGCCGCGACCCGGCGCTGTACCGCGAACTGATGGAGCACATCAAGTCCAGCGGGGTCGACGTGATCGTCAACCTCACGGCCGGCATGGGCGGCGACCTGGAAATCGGCCCCGGTGAGGACCCGACCCGCTTCGGCCCGGCCACCGACCTGGTGGGCCCGCTGACCCGCCTGGTGCACGTGGAAGAACTGCTGCCCGACATCTGCACCCTGGATTGCGGCACGCTGAACTTCGGCGATGGCGACACCATTTACGTCTCGACCCCCGCCGCCCTGCGCGCGGGAGCCCGGCGCATCACCGAGCTGGGCGTCAAGGCCGAGCTGGAAATTTTCGACACCGGCCACCTGTGGTTCTCGAACCAGATGATCAAGGAAGGCCTGCTGCACGACCCGATTTTCCAGCTCTGCATGGGCATCCCCTGGGGCGCACCGGCAGACACCACCACCATGAAAGCCATGGTCGACAACCTGCCCAACGCAGGCCGGGACGTCACCTGGGCCGGCTTTGGCATCGGCCGGATGCAGATGCCGATGGCGGCGCAGGCCATCCTGCTCGGCGGCAATGTGCGCGTCGGGCTCGAAGACAACCTGTGGCTGGACAAAGGTGTACCCGCGAGCAACGGCTCGCTGGTCGAGCGGGTCATCCGCCTGATTGAATGCATGGGCGCACGGCCCATGAGCCCGGAGCAGGGCCGCGCCAAGATGGGCCTCAAGCCGCGCGGCTGAGGCTGCACCCGACCAACTCCCCCTACAGAGACCACCATGGCATTCACCACTGACATTCGACTTTTCGCGTCCCTGGGCACAGGCGTAATCGGCAGCGGCTGGGTCGCCCGAGCGCTGGCCAACGGCATGGACGTGGTCGCCTGGGACCCGGCACCCGACGCCCAGGCCCAGCTGCGCAGCCGCATTGCCAAGTGCTGGCCGGCGCTGGAACAAAACGGACTGCGGCCCGGCGCTTCGCCCGACCGGCTGCGCTTCGTCGACACGATTGAAGCCTGCGTCGCCGAGGCCGATTTCATCCAGGAAAGCGCGCCCGAGACGCTGCAGCTCAAGATCGATCTGCATGCCCGTGTCACCGCTGCCGCGCGCCCAGACGTGCTGATTGGCTCCTCCACCTCCGGGCTGCTGCCCAGCGAGTTCTATGCCGGGGCGACCAACCCGCAGCGCTGCCTGGTAGGCCACCCGTTCAATCCCGTTTACCTTTTGCCGCTGGTGGAAGTCGTCGGCGGCGAACACACCGCACCGCAGGCCATTACGGCGGCAATGGACATTTACCGGGCCATGGGCATGAAGCCGCTGCACGTGCGCAAGGAAGTACCCGGCTTCATTGCCGACCGCCTGCTCGAGGCCCAGTGGCGCGAGGCGCTGCACCTGATCAATGACGGCATTGCCACCACCGGCGAAATCGACGATGCCATCCGCTACGGTGCCGGCATCCGCTGGTCGTTCATGGGAAGTTTCCTGATCTACACGCTCGCCGGTGGCGACGCCGGCATGCGCCATTTCATGGCCCAGTTCGGGCCGGCGCTCAAGCTGCCCTGGACCAAGCTCGAAGCCCCGGAACTCACCGATGCGCTGATCGACGAGATCGTGGACGGCACCCGGGTGCAACTCGGCAGCCACAGCATCGCCGACATGGAGCGCTACCGGGACGATTGCCTGATGGCCGTGCAGGAGGCCGTACGCGCGACCAAGATCAAGCACGGCATCGCGCTGGACGAGTAGCGCCATGCACGCACTGTTGACCACCTGGACCGGGGAAATCGCGCACGAATGGGTGGACTACAACGGCCACATGCGCGATGCCTACTACCTGCTGCTGTTCAGCTTCGCCAGCGACGGGCTGATGGACCTGATTGGCCTCGACGCGGCCGGCCGCGAGGCCAGCGGGCATACGTTTTACTCGCTGGAGACGCACCTCAATTACCTGCGCGAAGTCAAGGAAGGCGCCGGCGTCGAGGTCCGGACCCAGATCCTGGGGCTCGATACCAAGCGTGTGGACGTGTACCACGGCATGTACCTGCAAGGCACCGACACCCTGCTGGCCGCCAATGAGCAAATGCTGATTAACATCGACACCGCCGGCCCGCACTCCACCCCGTTTTCTGCTGCCGTGCGCGACAAGCTCGCCGCACTTGCCGCAGCCCACCTCGGCCTGCCCCGGCCAGCCTACGCCGGCAGAGCCATTGCCATGCCATTGCCCAAACATGGATAGCGCCGCCGCCCCCTCCCGCTTGCAGACCCCGCTGCAAGGCACACCGGCGCGGCCCTGGGACGCGCAGGCGCCCATCGCCGCCCCGCTGTGCCTGCACCGGCCGGTGGTGCTGCCCGAATGGGTGGATTACAACGGCCACATGAGCGAGTCCTGCTATTTGCTGGTGTTTGGCGACAACTCGGACGCGTTTTTTCGTTTCATCGGTATCGACGAACACTACCGCGATGCGGGCGGCCATTCGCTCTACACGGTCGAGACCCACATCCACAACATCCGCGAAGTGGCCGAAGGCCAGCCGCTGCGCCTGACGCTGCAACTGCTCGATGCCGATGCCAAGCGCCTGCACCTGTTTCATGCCATGTACCACGCTGACAGCGGCGCGCTGCTGGCCACTGGCGAGCAGATGCTGGTGCATGTGAAGATGGCCGAGGGCCGCTCTGCGCCCATGCCGCAAGACCTGCAGGCCCGCGTGCAGGCGATCCTGACGACCCACGGCCGGCTGGAGCGGCCAGCCCAAGCCGGCGCTTCCATCGGTATCCGCCGCCAACCCTCCTGAGCCCCACGCCATGCAATTTGAATTGACGCACGAACAGACCATGCTGGTCGACACGGTGCGCAGCTTCGCCGAAGCCGAGCTGTACCCGCATGAAGACCTGGTCGAACGCACCGACGCCATCCCGCCCGACCTGGTGCAGGAGATTCAGGCCAAGGCGCTGGCGGTGGGCCTGTATGCCGCCAACATGCCCGAACAGTACGGCGGCGGCGGGCTCGACAACTTTGGCATCACGCTGCTGGAGCGCGAACTCGGACGCGCCTCGTATGGCCTGCAGATGCTGGTGGCACGCCCAAGCAATATCCTGCGCGGCTGCACCGGCAGCCAGATCGAGGAGTACCTGCTGCCGACCATCCGTGGCGAGCGCCACGATTGCCTGGCGATGACCGAGCCCAATGCCGGCTCCGACGTGCGCAGCATGCAGACGCGGGCAGTGCGCGACGGTGACGACTACCTTATCAATGGCAGCAAACACTTCATCAGCCATGCCGACATGGCGGACTACGTCATCCTGTTTGCGGCCACGGATGTGGAGCAGACCAAATCCGGGCCGAAGAAGAAAATCACCGGCTTTCTGGTGGACTTTGACACCCCTGGCGTGACGCGGCGCAGGGGACCGGGCTGCGTGTCGCACCGCGGCTACCACCAGTGCGAGCTGTTTTTCGACAACGTCCGGGTCCCGGCATCCAAGCGCCTGGGCGAAGAAGGCAAGGGCTTTGACCTGATGGGCGAGTGGCTGGGCGCCACACGCCTGACCGTAGCGGCCACCAGCGTGGGCCGCAGCCAACGCGTGATCGACATGGCGACCGAATGGGCTGCCACACGCCAGCAGTTCGGCCAGCCCATCGGGCGCTTCCAAGGCACGGGCTTCAAGCTCGCCGACATGGCGACCGAGCTCGAAGCTGCCGACCTGCTGACACTGCGGGCCGCCTGGAAATGCGACCAGGGCCGCATGACCGACTCCGATGCAGCCATGGCCAAACTGTTTGCCTCTGAAGCCTTGGCCCATATCACCGACGAGGCCGTGCAGATCTTTGGTGGCATGGGCCTGATGAACTCCTTGCCCATCGAGCGCTTCTGGCGCGACGCGCGGGTCGAGCGCATCTGGGACGGCACCAGCGAGATCCAGCGCCACATCATTTCACGCGCCATGCTGCGCGCCCATGGTGCATAAGCTGCACCGCCTGCTCTCACCGCGCAGCATCGCCGTCTTTGGCGGTGCTGCTGCCGCAGAAGTGGTGCGCCAGTGCCGCGCGCTGGGCTTTGCGGGCGAGCTCTGGCCGGTGCACCCGCGCCGCACCCTGCTTGAGGGCCTGCCCTGTTACCCCGACGTCGCCTCGCTGCCGGGCGCGCCCGACGCCGCCTTTGTAGCCGTTCCGGCTGCCGCCACGGTGGAAGTGGTGCGCGAACTCGCGGCGCGTGGCGCGGGCGGTGCCATCTGCTACGCCTCGGGCTTTGCCGAGGTCGGCGGCGAAGGTGTGGCGCTGCAGCAGGCCCTGGTTACGGCCAGCGCCGGCATGGCGCTGCTGGGCCCCAACTGCTATGGGCTGCTCAACTACGTCGACGGCGTGGCCCTGTGGCCCGACCAGCATGGCGGCGAGCGCGTCGCGCGCGGCGTGGCCCTCATCACCCAGAGCGGCAACATGGGGCTCAACCTCACCATGCAGCGGCGCCACCTGCCGCTGGCCTATCTGATCACCGTGGGCAACAAGGCCGGCGACCGTATGGACGCCATCGTTGAGGCCCTGCTGCAGGACGAGCGGGTCACGGTCATCGGCCTGCACATTGAAGGGCTTGATGACGTAGCGGCGTTCTCGCGCGTAGCCCTCAAGGCACTGCAGCGCGGCGTACCGCTGGTAGCGCTCAAGGCTGGTCGGTCTGAGCTCGGTGCCCGCACCGCCATGAGCCATACCAGCTCCCTGGCCGGGCCGGACACGCTGTACGACGCCCTGTTCCAGCGCTACGGGGTGGCGCGGGTGTTCGACATGGCGGGCCTGCTCGAAACCTGCAAGTTCCTGCATCTGCACGGGGCGCTGGCAGGCCGGCGCATTGCCTCGGCGAGTTGCTCCGGTGGCGAGGCGTCGCTGGTGGCGGATCTGGCCGCCACTCACGGCCTGGACATGCCGCCGCTGACCGCGGACGCACAGAACCGGCTGGAGGCGGTGCTTGGCGAAAAAGTAACGGTAGCCAACCCGCTGGATTACCACACCTATATTTGGGGCGACCTGGCAGCCTCGACCGAATGCTTTGGCGGCCTGATGGCCTGCGGCTTCGATGCCCACCTGCTGGTGCTGGACCTGCCGCGCGCCGACCGCTGCGATGGCGCAAGCTGGACCACCACCCTCGACGCCTTCATTGCGGCGCAGCAAGCCACTGGGGCTGCGGCCAGCGTGCTGGCGACATTGCCCGAGGGCATGCCCGATGCGGTGGCTCAGAGGCTGCTGGCGCATGGCATTGCGCCCATGCAGGGCACGGCCGACTGCATGGCTGCCATCGCAGCAGCGGCACACATTGGCAAGCTGCAGCAGCAACTGGCGCACCTGACCGCCCTGACAAACGTGGAGGCGCAGCCCGGACCGGTCACCCTGCTGCACGAGGCCGACAGCAAGGCGGCCCTGCGCGCTTACGGCCTGGCGACCCCTGCGGGCGCAGTCTGCACGGCGCAGGATGCCGCCGAGCGGGCCACGCACATCGGCTTTCCGGTGGTGGTCAAGGCCCTGTCGGAGGCCCTTGCCCACAAGACGGAAGCCGGCGGTGTGCACCTGCACCTGGGCAGCGCGCAGGAGGTCGAGCGCGCGGTGCACGCCATGCAGGGGCTGTCGCAGCGCTTTCTGGTCGAGCGCATGGCCACGGGCGTCGTGGCGGAACTGATCGTCGGCGTGCACCGCGACCCGCAGTTCGGCATCGCCATGACCCTGGGTGCCGGCGGCGTGCTGGTGGAATTGCTGCAGGACAGTGCCACGCTGTTGTTTCCGGTGGAGCGCGGTGACGCACTGGCCGCGCTGCAGTCGCTGCGGGTATGGCCGCTGCTGCAAGGCTTTCGGGGCAAGCCTGCGGGGGACGTGCCGGCGGCGCTCGACGCCATCCTGGCCATCGCCCGCTTTGCGCAGGCCCACGCCGCCCGCCTGGAAGAACTCGATGTGAACCCGGTGCTGGTGCTGGCCGCCGGCCAGGGTGCACTTGCTGTGGATGCCATGGTACGCATGGCGCAAGGAGACTGACGCATGACCGACGCTGTCCGCATGGTGGCCGAAGATGGCATTCTGACCATCACCCTGGACCGGCCCAAGGCCAACGCCATTGATGTGCCCACCAGCCGCGCGCTGTACGCCGCATTTGAGCGGCTGCAAAACGACCCCCAGTTGCGCGTGGGCATCATGACTGGAACCGGGCGCTTTTTCTCTGCCGGCTGGGACCTGAATGCCGCGACCGGGGGCGAAGTCATTGATGCCGACCACGGCCCCGGCGGCTTCGCCGGCCTCACGGAGTATTTTTCGCTGCAAAAGCCGGTGATTGCCGCCGTCAACGGGCTGGCGATGGGTGGTGGATTTGAACTGGCGCTGGCCGCCGACCTGGTGGTCGCGGCAGACACTGCCGAATTCGCGTTGCCGGAAGTCCGGCTGGGCATGATCGCCGACTCGGGCGGCGTGCTGCGCCTGCCCAAGCGCCTGCCCCGCGCCATCGCCGCCGAGCTGCTGCTGACCGGGCGCCGCATGCCAGCCGCCGAGGCCGCCACCTGGGGACTGGTCAACAGCGTCGTGCCCGGTGTCGAGCTGATGGCGCAGGCCCGCAGCCTGGCCGCGCAGTTGGTGCACAACGCACCGCTGGCGCTGGCAGCCGTCAAGGAAGTGCTGCGCCAACTCGAAGCCTGCGGCGTCGAGGAAGGCTACCGGACGCTGCGCTCGGGCACCATGCCCGCCTACCGGGCCATGCTAAGCTCCCACGACGCCCGCGAAGGGCCCCTCGCGTTTGCGCAAAAGCGTACGCCGCTTTGGACGGGCACCTAAGTAGCGCAGACACATTCCTCGTCAATTGGGCCTACCGAACTTGACCACTGCATTCCACACCCCCGCGGCGCTGCGCGCCTGCTTGATCGCCGCCTGCTGCGCCCTGGCGGCACCCGGCGCGCTGGCCATCAACGGCTCGCAGCTCGGCGGTTACGGCATCAAAAATGCCGGCATGGGTGGCGCATCCATTGCACTGCCACTCGATGCTTCCGCCGCTGCCAACAACCCGGCGGGTATGGCCTTTGTGCCCTCCTCTTTCATCGCCAATATCGTGGTGCTGCAAGGAGAAGCCAGCAGCAACTTCGTGCTGCCTGACAACAAATTCAACGTCACCGTCGGCCAGCTGGCGCCCGAAGGCGGCATCAACTATGTCATCAGCCCGGAAGTGACGCTCGGGTTCAGCGTTTCGGGCGGCGGCGCGAGTGCAGATTTCGGCCGGCCGCTGCTGCCAGTGCCTGGCGCACAAACCGCCGTGTCGACGCAAGTGGCCCTGGAGTTCATTCCCAACATGACCTGGAAGCCACGGAGCGATCTGGCGCTGGGGGCGGGCCTGGTGCTGGCGCAGCAGCAGTTCAGCGCCCAGGGCGTCCTGGCTGTGACACCGGGAGGTGTGGTGGGTGTGCCGGGCCACGGCATCCAGACGGCGAGCGGCGTGGGCGCACGCATTGGCGTACTGTGGCGCGCCACCGCGCAACTCGCACTGGGGGCCACCTACAAAACGCTCACCCCCATGGGCCCCCTGGGCGAATATGCCAAAGACATTCTGGCCTACAGCGAAGGCCATTCAGACATACCGCCAGAATTCGGTGTGGGCATCGCCTGGAAACCTGCGGACGCCGTGACGCTGGCTGCCGATTGGATGCTGATCGGCTACAGCAAGGTGAAATTGATGCAAGACCCCAACGGCCCCCTGTGGCAGGACCAGCCGGTGCTGCGGCTCGGCCTGGCGTGGGATGCCAGTGCCGCCTGGACCTTGCGTACCGGCGCGAGCCGCAACCGGCGCCCCATGGACAGCAGCCGCGTACTACAGAACTTTCTGACGCCCGTGATTTTTGAAACCTCCTACACCGCAGGTGCCACACTGCGGCTGGACCCGACATCCGACATCAGCATGAGTCTCGAATTCAACCCGGCGACCACGCTGGAGGGCACGGGCCCGAGCACCGGCAGTTCCATGCGCAACGAGGGGTACGTACTGCGGCTGGGCTATCAGAAGCTTTTCTAGTTCTTTTCAGGCCAAGCACAACACACCCGAGGACACCACCCCCATGAACTCCATCATCGTTGCCCGGAATGGCGCCATTGCCACTGTGACCCTGAACCGGCCCACCGCGCTCAACGCGCTGTCGCCGGAGATGAACCTGGAGTTGTCCGAAGCCACGCTGCGCCTGGAAATGGATGCCAGCGTGCGCTGCGTGGTGCTGCAGGGTGCAGGCGACCACTTCATGGCCGGTGGCGACGTCAAGGGTTTCAGCGAGGCATCGCCCGACCGGCAGGAACGCAAAATCATGCTCGAGCGCGGCATTGCCGAAACCCACACCATCATCACCCGCCTGCGCCGCATGCCCAAGCCGGTGATTGCCAGCGTGCAGGGCGCCGTTGCCGGCTTTGGCGTGTCGCTGATGAGCGCCTGCGACCTGGTGATTGCTGCCGACACCAGCTTCTTCACACTGGCCTACTGCCACATCGGCACCAGCCCCGATGGCGGCGCTACCTACGCACTGCCCCGCACCACCGGCACCAAACTGGCGATGGAAATCGCCCTGCTCGGTGACCGGTTTGACGCGCAGCGGGCGTTGGCGCTGGGGCTGATCAACCGTATCACGCCCGTAGCCGAACTTGCCGCCGCCACAGCGCAGTTGGCAGCGCGCCTGGCCGCCGGGCCCACTGCCGTGTATGGCCGTACCAAGCGGCTGATCAATACCTCGCTGGAGCACACGCTGGCGGCGCAACTCCAGGCCGAGCAGGACAACTTTGTGGCATCGGCGCTAGACGACGACTTCAGCGAAGGCGTGCGCGCCTTTGTGGAAAAGCGCAAGCCCACTTTTGTGGGGCACTGAGGGCAAGGCCGGTCAGGCGCCTTCAGTCCACCTTTGCCCCAGAGGCTTCGACAGCCCCGCGCCAGCGCTCGGTATCACGGCGCACAAAATCGGCGAACTCCTGTGCGCTTCCCCCCACCACCTCCAGCCCCTGGCTGGTGAGGTTGCCGCGCAAGGCCGGGTCCGACAAAGCCTTGTTGATTTCGGTATTGAGGCGGGCAATGGCAGCTGCGGGCGTACCTGCGGGCACCATGATGCCCTGCCAACCCACAGCCACGTAGTCCTTCAGACCCGCTTCGGCCATCGTGGGAACATCCGGCATGACCGGCGAACGGGTCGCCCCCGTGACCGCCAGCGCACGAATTTTTCCGGCCTTGACGTGGGGGACCGCAGTCACCAGGTCGTTGGACAGCACCTGCACTTCCTTGCCCAGCAGTGCGCTGAGCGCTGGGGCCGCGCCCTTGTAGGGGATGTGGGTGAGCGAGACACCGGCGCGCAATTTGAACAACTCCACCGCCAGGTGCGGGAAGGTTCCGTTGCCTGCCGACGCGTAATTCAGGGCACCAGGCTGGCTCTTGGCAAGCGCGATCAACTCGCCCAGATTCGCCGCTTTCACGTTCTCGGCCACGAGCAGCAAATTCGGTACCGTCACCATCAACACGACCGGCGCGAATGCTGCTGCCGTGTCATAGGGCAAGGTCTTGTAGAGACTTGGATTGATGGCGATGTTGGTATTGGCAAATAGCAGCGTGTGCCCGTCAGCAGGCGCCTTTGCGACCGCATCTGCGCCCAGAATGCCGCCGGCACCGGGCTTGTTGTCAACAACGACAGGCTGCCCAAAAACCGCCGACAACCGGACACCGATGGTGCGCGCCAGCACATCAGCAGAACCACCGGGTGGAAACGGCACAACAATCCGGAGGGGCTTTGAAGGAAACTCCTGGGCAGCTGCGGTGCTGCAGCCCAGTGCAATCGCAGCGTGCGCAAGAATCGCAAAGGCGCGGGTGAACAGTTTCATGAAGACTCTCCTGCTTTGGGAACAATCGGTAACAACAAAAAGGAACCGGTGGCACCGCCAAAAGCGATGGTGTGTCGCGTTCGCAGCGGGTTGCAGGTATGCACCCAGATCGGATCCTCTGCGGTCGAGTCCTGGCCCCGGATATCGAGTGCAATGCGATGCCCCTGGCGGAACAGGTTAGCCACCTCCCGGATCTCGATCGCGTAGTGGTAGCTCTGACCGATCACCAGTTCTTCCTTGCCCGCGTGCGTCTGCCAAGGGCGATACGGTGTTGACTTTTCGCTGTCGAGCGCACGCTGGGAGGCGCGCAACCAGCCCTTGGTCAAGGTCCGTGAACTGCCGTCAGGCGCCACATCACGCAAGGTCACAATCCAAGTCGCGTCGGCCTGGTCCAGGGTGGCAGAAAAATTCAGTGCAACCGGGCCGGTGACCTCAAGGTCTGACAACAAGGCCTCGGTCTGAAACGTAACGGCGGGCGGCAGCTGCCCAGGCGGCAAATCCGGATTGTTTTCAAAGGAAACATCACCAGGCGCCTCGCTCTCCGTGGTATTGAGCGTGCCATTGACACCCAGAAAAAATCGGGTCCACTGCGTCCGGGCCAACGGCCACTCGTATTCAAACCGGTACTCGCCACTGCCCTTGATCAGCAACTGTATCGGCGGCTCATCCATCATGCCCGTGTCAATGCCTTTGAGCCAATGGTCGTACCAGCGAAGAATCAAATCATGGTGGTCCGTCCAGGGCCGCAACGGGCCCAGGCGCGACTCCGTCTCCATCACCAGCAGCTTCTTGGGTGCGTTGATGCCTTCGTAGGCTTGAAATGCCCCGGCCAGGTGCACCGCCCAACTGGTCCACCGGGTGACCAAGAAGGTCGGGATCTTGATGCGGTCGAACATCTTGTAGGGCGACCGTTCCCAATAAAACGGGCCATCAAACGGTTCCAGCAGCCATCCGAAAAGCAGTGGATTCTTTTTGGGGTACTTGAGTTGAATGTGCAAGTAGGGGGAATGCTGCACCTCGGGCGTTTGCATCAACGCAGCGACGCGCCGGTCGATTTCATCCTGTGGCAGGTAGTCGTAGCTCAAGGGGCGCATGCCATCCACACTCACATGGCCCCACCACTGGTGCCAGAACCCCTCATTGAGCAGCCCGCCGTGGTAAACGCTTTGCCGATAGCGGTCGGTCAGCGCCTCGTAGGGCACGATGGCCTTCAGATGCGGTGGCTGCTGCGCCGCCACCATGTATTGCATTACCGCAAAGTACGACATGCCCAGCATGCCGCAGTTGCCGTCGCACCAGGGCTGCTCCGCCATCCACTCGATGATGTCGTAGCCGTCTTCCTGTTCCTTGAGTCCCTGGTAGCAGTACTCGCCTTCTGAATCACCGGATCCCCGCGCATCGGCGATCACATGCACATAGCCCCGGCTGACAAAGTATTCGGAGTCGCCCGCTTCCAGTCCGCCATTGCCGATGAG
>Ga0007795_10000453_pt1 | contig 13009 bp, 10 predicted proteins | sample CryBogmetaGMA1M_FD_60369 | JGI IMG/M metagenome (GOLD analysis project Ga0007795, IMG submission 60369) | Freshwater microbial communities from Crystal Bog, Wisconsin, USA - MA1M | ecosystem: Environmental > Aquatic > Freshwater > Lake | place: Crystal Bog, Wisconsin, USA | collected 2009-07-06
GCCCGGCATGCTCCGCGGCATCTGGGGGGATGACGATCGCTTCGTCGAGACATATTGGTCGAAAGTGCCGGGGAAGTATCTCGCCGGCGACAACGCCCGCCAGGACAAGGACGGCTACTACTGGATCATGGGGCGGATCGACGACGTGCTGAATGTCGCCGGCCATCGGCTCTCGACGATCGAGATCGAAAGCGCCTTGGTCAGCCATCCGAGCGTCGCCGAGGCGGCGGCGGTGGGGCGGCCGCACGAGGTGAAGGGGGAAGCGGTGGCGGTGTTCGTCACGCTCCGCAGTGGCGAGCCGACCGACGGCCTGAAGGACGCGTTGCGAAAGCACGTCCGCCAGCAGATCGGGGCCCTCGCCGCCCCGGACGACATCCACTTCGCCGCCACGCTTCCGAAGACGCGCTCCGGGAAGATCATGCGCCGGCTCCTCCGCGACATCGCCGCGGGCCGAGAGACCGTCGGCGACACGACAACCCTCGAAGACTACACCGTCCTGGCGACCCTCCGCGGAAACGACGAGTGAGCGCGGGCACGCACGCCGGTCGTCCAGCGAACCGTCATTCCGGGAGCCCAAATCGGCGGCGGACCAAGGGCCCTGCCTCACCGGTGTGCATTATTCGCCGTCTTGCCCAGCGTCTTGTTTTGCTCCTCCGGAAGCACCGTCTTCGCTCCGTTTTTCCTTCGACTCTTCCGTGAGCATCCGAATGATTCGTTTGGCAAGGGGTTCCTTGATCTCGCGATGGCGAGGCACTGGCTGAGACATGCCCGTGACTGGGTTTCGATACCAGTCATGCCTGCCACCATGCCTCACCAACACGCATCCCCCTGCCTCGATCGTCTTGATCAGATCGACTCGCTTCATGGCATCACGAGCTCACCGACTTTGCGCGCGCCAGGAATGTGCCCGCCGGACAGATCGAGATAGAGATCCTTCAGGTGCTCGATCAGGTCGGCAAGGGTCTCCCCTTGGGTCCAGTAGTCCGGGTACTCCTCGAGGTAGCCGAGCCACCAGTCGCCTTCCTGCCAGTGGACGTACCTGACCGATTGCATGGGATGGCCTCCAGAATGTCGGCGTGCAAACTCCGCGGTCAGGCATTTTACCGAGATACTCGAGCAGAAGGCCAGACGCGGCAGCAGCGGCGGGCGCCGCCTGATCACGGAACCCCCCGTAGCCTGCCGTCCCGGAGCCGACTCCCGCGGCGAGTGGTTCCGCATCTTCTGACTGATTCGCCGGCCAGATTGTTGGTCCGACGCCGGCTGCTCACAACGGAGGCTTGACGTCCTCCTCGCTCGAAGTCCCCTCCGGGAATCCGCGAGCAGCGCGGTAGATCCGCCATGCGAAGGGCGACAGCGCACCTCCGATGGAACAGCCCAGGAGTACTTCCTGTGGCGGCCACCGGCCCAAGAGCCAGAAAGGGATCACGACGAGCGCCACCGCCGCGATTGAGTTGGCAACAGCCTGGGCCAACATCCAAACGATCAATCCGCGCATCGATTCCTCCTTCGACGGAACGTCGGTGATCCCCTTGGAGGTGTCGGTGAGCTCGCCGAACAGGCTGGTGACGTCGCCGTCGAACGCGGTCAGGTCGATCCTTCGGGAGGGCCGTCGCGTTGCGGGGCAATTTCGGACGGCATCAGTTTATAAAAAAAGGTCGGGCCGGCTTTCGCCGGCCCGACCCGTTTTTTGATCGCTCCCGGAGCTCCGGGGGCTTTCAGATGGTGACGATCACAGGCCGAAGGCGCTGAGGGTCTTCAGCATCGGCTCGACGATCGGCCGGAGGATGTCGCCCACGCCGGGGATGGCGAGGACGGTGTCGATGATCGGCTGGAGGGTACCGAGATTGGTGCCCACCATCTCCTTCACCGTCGCCTTACCAGCCTCGGGGAGCTTGTCGGCAGTCGCCTTGTAGCCCTCGAGGATGCCGGCGAGATCCTTCAGCCCGGGCACGGCGGCCTCGGCGGAAGGAACGTCGGTGATCCCCTTGAAGCTGTCGGTGAGCTTGCCGAACAGGCCGGTCATGTCGCCGCTGAACGCGGTCAGGTCGATCGCGTCGGTAGCCTTTTCAACCACAGCAGCGACGGCGTCGGTGGTGGTCTTCACGGCCTCGGCACCCGCGTCTGCAACCTTCACGGCGGCCTTCTCGGCGAGGGCCTCACCCGACTTCTGCGCCTCGGCCATCTTCTTCATCATCTCGGTCTGGTTGGCGACCGGAACGTTCTTCTCGACCGGCTTGCCACCCTTGTCCTTGTTCATCAGCAGGAACGCACCGAGCGCGATCAGCGGCAGGGCGAGCCACGGCAGCCACGACGGGAAGCCCGACGACTCCGGCTGACGCTCGACATGCCCGTGCGAGGCGTGCGACGAGTGGCTCGCGCCACCGGAGGTCGCCGACGTCACGGCCTTGGCGATGTTCCCGAAGTCACCGAGCGACAGGCCGGCCGGCAGGGCCGACTGGATGTTGCGGCTCTGGTCGGCGAACAGGCTCTGGATGCCCGCAGCGTCGATCGACTTGCCGCTGCTGGTGAGCTGCTTGGCGACGGTGCCGAGGACCACCGGAGCGAGGTACGACAGCATCGAGCGGGCGATGCCCCCCTTGATGCCGAGGAACGACGCCAGTGTCTCGACGATCATCGACGTGGCGGAGTTGCCGAACAGGGTGCCGAGGAGGCTGCCACCCTTGTCGGACATCTTCGAGGCGTTCGAGCCGCCGAGCACCCCGGCGAGGTTGCCGAGCATGCCGAGGTCGAGCCCACCGAGAGCGCTGGCGAGCTGCCCGGCGCCCTGTGAGGTGCCGGCCAGCTTGGCGAGGCCGCCGAGCATGGCTGGAACGGCAGCTGCGGTGGCGGCCTTGGTCTGCGCCTCATTCGTGCCGACGAGCGAACCGAGGCTGCCGAGAACCTGGCTGGTCAACTGATCCTTAACGAGATCAACGATATTCATGCATCACTCCCAGAAGCGAAAAAAATTGACGTCACCGGCCACGGTGGGCCCTCCGGATCGGGGACGAAGTGCCCCCGGAACGGGTGTGATCCTTTGTACAAAGGTGATTTTGTCATACCCGCTCGTCGCGGCGATCACAAGCATCTGTGGCAACGCTGGAATTCTTCGCGTCTCGGCGGCAGCCACGGAGCATCCGGGCGATCTTGCCAGGCCGGGTGACGAACCTGCCTATACTCGGTCGGCATGGCCAGCCAACTCTCCGCCACCCCCCCCGTCCCACCCCCCGAACTCCTCGCCCCGGCGGGGAATTGGGACTGCGTCCGCGCGGCGATCGAAAACGGGGCCGACGCCATCTATTTCGGCCTCGACTGTGGCCACAACGCCCGGGTGAGGGCGGCGAATTTTCCCGTCTCCGATCTTCCCAGGCTCATCGAAACCCTCCACCGCCACGGCCTCCGCGGCTACACCACGCTCAACACCCTCGCCTTCGACGGCGAGCTCGGGGAACTCGAGGGCCTGGCCCGGGAAGTGGCGGCCAGTGGGGTCGATGCGGTGCTCGTCCAGGACGTCGGGGTGGCCCGGCTGCTGCGGGCCTGCTGCCCCGATCTGCCGCTCCACGCCTCCACCCAGATGACGCTCACCAGCGCCGAGACGATCCGCCTCGCCGAGGCCCTCGGCATGGAGCGGGTGGTGCTCGCCCGGGAGCTTTCGATCGAAGAGATCAGTGTGATCCGCCGGTCAACCGGGCTCGCGCTCGAAGTCTTCGTCCATGGCGCCCTGTGCGTGGCCTATTCGGGGCAGTGCCTGACGAGCGAAGCCCTCGGGGGACGGAGCGCCAACCGCGGCCAGTGCGCCCAGGCGTGCCGCCTCCCCTACGAGCTGGTCTGTGATGGTCGCGACGTCGATCTCGGGGCCCAGCGCTACCTCCTCTCTCCCCAGGATCTCGCCGCCTACGACCTCACCCCGGAGCTCATCGCTGCCGGGGTGTCGAGCTTCAAGATCGAGGGACGGCTCAAGACCCCGGAGTATGTCGCCAACATCGTCCGGCACTACCGGCGTGCCATCGATGCGGCGATGGCCGGGGGGCGGGCGACGTTCACCCCCCGCGACATCGAGGCGATGGAGCTTTCCTTCTCGCGTGGCTTTTCCCCCGGCTGGCTCCTCGGCTGCGAGCACAAGCGGCTCGTGCCGGCGACGAGCAGCGCGAAACGGGGCGTCCGCCTCGGCACGGTCGTCGCCACCGGCCGGGGACGGGTGACGATCGATCTCGTCGCAGGAGTGAAACGGGGAGACGGCGTCGCCTTCGATCCGGCTGCCGGGGGCGATGACGCCGCCCAGGGAGGACGCGTCTACGAGGTCTTTGAGCGTGGGGTGTCGGTGACCGAAGCTGTCGATCGCGGCCGCGTCGACCTCGCCTTCGGTCATGGCAACCTCGACTTCGCCACGATTCTCCCCGGGCAGACCGTCTGGAAAACCGACGACCCCGTCCTCACCGCGGCCCTGCGGGATTCTTTTCGGGCACCGGTCGACCGCCTCCACCGTCGCCAGCCGGTCGACTTGAAAGTCTCCGTGGCCGAGGGGGAGCCGCTCCGCGTCGAGGCGTCGCTCGGCGACGCCGAGGAGCGCGGCGTGACGGTGATCGTCACGAGCGATCAAGCTGCGGAGCCGGCCCGGCGCCATCCACTCTCAGCCGAGGTGCTCCGCGATCAGCTCGGCCGACTCGGTGGCACCCCGTTCGAACTGCGCTCCCTCGACGCCCTGGTCATCGGAGCCCCGATGCTCCCCTTGAGCGTCATCGGCAAGCTCCGTCGTGAGCTCGTCGACCGGCTCTCGGCCGAGGTGGTTCGCGTCGCGCCCCGGTCGATCCGCGCCGGGGCGATCGAGGCGGTCGCCCGGGCCGACGAGCCGGTGTGGCGCGAGGTGGACGCCTCCGCGCCTGGAGGCGATCCGGTCCTCCATCTGCTCTGTCGAACCCCCGAGCAGGTCGAGGGGGCGCTGGCCGCGGGGATCCGCGACATCGACGCCGATTTCCCCGACATCCGCCGCTACCGTGACGCTGTCCAGCTCGTCCGGCTCGCCGGCGGCACGATCCGCACCGCGACCCCGCGGATCCACAAGCCGGGAGAGAACGGCATCTTCGAGCTGATGCACAAGCAGCAGCCGGACGGAGTGCTCGTGCGGAACTTCGCCGCCCTGAACTTCTTCCACGGCAAGGGCACTCCGGTCGATGCCGACTTCTCCCTCAACGTCACCAACCGCTTCTCGGCGGCGTTCTTCCGGGCCCACGGTGCGCGGCGGATCGTCCCCTCCTACGATCTCAACCGCGACCAGCTCGCCGAGCTCGTGGCGGCGGTGCCGGCGGCAGTCCTCGAGCCGGTCATCCACCAGCGGATGCCCCTGTTCCACATGGAGCACTGTGTCTTCTGCGCCGTCCTCTCCCCCGGCACCGACAAGACCAACTGCGGCCGTCCCTGCGACGACCATGCCGTCAAGCTCCGTGATCGGGTCGGTGTCGAGCATCCGCTCACGGCCGACGTCGGCTGCCGTAACACCCTCTTCCATGCCGTGCCCCAGAGCGGCGCCGAGGTGGTGCCGATGCTCTTAGCCCGTGGCGTCGCGCACTTCCGCGTCGAGCTCCTCGACGAGCCGCCGGAGGCTGTCGAGGGGATCGTCCGCGCCTACCGCGATCTCCTCGCCGGAAGGTGCACCGGCCGCGATGTCTGGACCAGGCTGCGGGCCGTCAACCGCATCGGCGTCACGCGAGGCACGCTCGAAGCGATCTGAGCCGATTGGCCGCCGCATCGTGCGGCGGATTTTCTCCGCACGGCGGGGCTCTCCGCGGACAACCGCCTCCATCGCCGATGGCCCTTCTACGCGGCTGGTGACCGCGGTATCCTGTGCGGCTCGCCGCGATGACCGCGGACGAGTCGGCACCGAGGCTTGTTTCCATGGACATCAACGACATCCTCACCCTCCGGCTCCGCGTTACCGACGCCGCAGGCACCGTCCGCGACTGCCCTGTGATCGCCTCCGGTCTCCTCGCCTACGAAGACTACCCCGAGGCCGATTGGGACCGCTTCATCCCCTGGCGGGTCCTCGATCTGGCGGATGTCGTTCCCCCCGGCATCAGCACGCCGCGGCAGGTGGCGCTCGACATCGAGGAGGTTCTCACCGGCCGCTGCCGCCGGGTGGTGACGCAGATCTTGGCGATGAGCCGGGTGACGATTTCCTGGGACGACGTTCGGGAGAGCCCGGGGCGATTCGACGTGATCCTCGATCTCACCGAACCGCAGGGGGCGGCACAGATCGCGCGGCTCGAGGCCGATGGCGGAGAGGTCGCCCTCGCGTCGCATATCCGCGTCCGCGGCGATCACATGGAAGACCTGCTCGACGGCTGAGCGGCTGTTTTATCTACTGTCGATCGCAATCGTGATCGGCTGCCCGGCCTTGACCTCGGCGACGAGGCCCGAAGTCGCGGCCTTTTCGGTCTTTGCCGGCACCGCCCGGAGTGTTCCCTCGAGGTCGCGGACGGCCACCGGTCGCCCTTCGCCAGCGGTCGCCGCCGCCTTCTTTCCCTGGGCCGCCATCCCGGAGTACATCGACGTCATCACCGCCACCTTGTAGCGGCCGGGCATGATGTCGTAGAGCTTGAACGAGCCATCCTTCGTGATCTGGCTGCTCGAAGACTCTCCCCCGCCTTCCGGCTCGAACACGATCAGCCCCATCTCCAGCGGCGTGCCGTCGAGGGTGGCCGTGCCCGTGGCCTGAATCCCCTTGAGCTGGGTTCCCTGCTGGCCACACCCGACGAGAGCCACGAGGGCGACGAGGATCGGAACGACGGCGAGGCAACGGGGAAGACGCATGCTGGGGGATCCTGATGCTTGATGGGGAACGGGGAGCACCGCCAAACGTCACGTCATTCGAGGTCGACGTTCGCGCCATCCTTGGGGAGGAGGCTTTGGCTCCAGGGAATCGTGTCGACGGCCGTCGACACCGTCCGGACGCTGCCGTCCCCCATGCCGCAGAGGAGCACGCCGGGGGAGTGGCCGATCGCCCGGTACTCCTGCCAGATGCACTGCGCCGGCTTCGGCGTCGACATCGGCGGAAAGAACGTCTTGTAGGCCGGATTGTTGGGGTCGTTGGTGTAGGACGTGTTCGTACGGGCGAAGACAGGCCAGTAGCGGTCGTCGGCCGGATGGCCCCAGGCGTTGCCGAAGGTGTCGCTGTTGTTCGGCCCGGAATCGGGCCCGCACGACATCCTCCGCTCGGCGAGGAAGACCGTCTTCGAGGTGCCGTCGCTGATGTCGGCGAATCGGCGCTGGCCGTGGGTGTTGTGCCAGCTCCAGATGTCGCTCTTGTTGTTCTCGGGGCGGCCGAAGACCTGGAAATTGCAGCCGTAGCTGCAGAGCGCCACGTCGACGGGGTTCTTCCACATCCAGTCGGCTTGGAAGCCGCCGGTGAAGATCGGGGAACTGGCGCTCGAGTCATTGGGGGCGATGAGCGTCGGGACAGGGACGCTCATCGCGGCCCGGTTGGCGTCGATCTGCCCGAGGCCGCTCCCCTTCCAGTTGGAGATGTTCTTGGGGAGGGCTCCCTGCTCGAAGAAGGGGAGGAGGCAGAAGAAGAAGGTTCCGTCGCTGTTGGTGTAGCCGCCGGTGTACTGCGGGCTGCTCCACCAAAAGGCGACTGCCGGGGGGAGGCAGCCGAGGGTGTCGTGGGCGTTGTGGGTTGCCAGGCCGATCTGCTTGAGATTATTGGAGCTCTGCGAGCGGCGGGCAGCTTCGCGGGCCGATTGCACGGCGGGAAGCAGGAGGCCGACGAGCGTCCCGATGATCGCGATCACGACGAGGAGCTCGACGAGCGTGAAGGCCCGCCTTGGCCGGCTCAACGGGGGCGAGATGCGAGTCATAAGGGGGGCTCCTGAAAAAATGGCGATCAGGGATCGGAGCGAAAAATTCATTTTTGAATGTCGGGCGGAGAGTGTCAAACAGGGCCTCATGACGGCCTGAATCACCAGTAGACGTACTGGAGAAACTTTTCCCTGTCGGCCTTGGGGAGATCGTCGATCGACCGGACGACATACCGATTCTCCTCGGTATCGATGAGCATCTTGCCGTCGGTGCCGAAGTCGATTGCCTGGCTCTGCGTCCAGCGGGCGGTGAACTTCTGCCGTCCAACGTCGGTATCGACGTCGAAGTCGAGGTAGCCATGGGCCAGCTTCACATCATGCACCCGGCCGATGGCGCGGACGAGCGAGCGCCGCTTGAGGCCGGTGCGCACCACCGCTTGGTCGGCCTCCGGCCAGTCGGCCAGCCGGCGGATCATCCCCACCTCGATCTCGTCGCCCGATTCGTTCCAGCCGCGCACCGAGAGGTAATCCTCGGGGCGGGAGGCGGGGAAGGTGCGGACGATGAACAGACCGGCCGCGAGCCGCGTGCCCTGCTCCTCGAGCTCGATCCGATCGTGCGGGCCGATGAGGAAGTGGTGGGTGCCCGGCTCGAGCCAGCGAATCGCTCCACTGGCCGGCATCACGGCTGGAGGGGCTTCCACCGCGGCGGCAACCGGCTCGGCAGGCGTCGCGGCAGCGGGCTGGGCCGGCTCCTCCACGAGGAGCGTGTCGATCGTCGGCTGCTTCGTGACCTGCGTCTGGATCCGCACCAGCCGGGCGTAGATCCCGTCGGCGGCGAGGAGTTCGGCGTGGGTCCCCTGCTCCGCGAGGCGGCCGCGATCGAAGGCCAGGATCCGGTCGGCGTTGCGGAGCGTGGAGAGCCGGTGGGCGATGGCGATCGTCGTCCGCCCGCGGACGAGCACCGCGAGCGCTTCCTGGATCGCCTTTTCGGCCTCGGCGTCGATGTTGCTCGTCGCCTCATCGAGGACGAGGATTCGCGGATCGTAGAGGAGCGTCCGGGCGATCGAGAGCCGCTGCTTCTCGCCGCCGGAGAGGCCCGCGCCATGCTCTCCGAGGAGGGTCTCGTAGGCGAGCGGCTGGCGGCAGAGGAAGTCGTGGGCGCCGGCAGCCTTCGCGGCCTCGAGCCCCTGCTCGAGTGTGGCCTGCGGCCTTCCGTAGGAGAGGTTTTTCCAGATCGTCCCGCGGAAGAGAAACGAATCCTGGAAGACGATCCCGAGGCGCTCGCGGAGTTGCTTCGTGGAGAGCTGGCGGATGTCGATCCCGTCGATCTCGATCGATCCCTCCTGAGCCTCGTAGAAGCGGCCGAGGAGATTGACCAGCGTCGTCTTCCCCGATCCCGACCGGCCGACGATGCCGATCATCTCCCCCGGTGCGACCTCGAACGACACGTCCCGGAGCACCGGCTGGTTGCGGTCGTAGCCGAAGGTGACATTCCGGAAGCGGATCGCCCCCTGGGGGTCGTCCCAGGCCTTGGGCCTGTTCGATTCGGCAATCGACACCGGCGTGTCGAGGAGCTCGAGGACGCGCTGGCTTCCCGAGAGGAAGCTCGTCAGCCAGGTGGTGAAGTTCGAGAGGGCGCCGAGCGGGGCGTAGAACATCGCCAGGTAGGCGAGGAAGGCGATCAATTGGCCGAGCGACATCTGTCCGGCGATCACGTCACGGCCACCGACATACCAGACGATCAGGCCGCCGAGTCCGAAGACGATCTGCATCGCCGCGGAGTAGGTGGAGTTCGTGTGCTCGACCCACAGCCGCCAGTTGGAGAGGTGGTCGCTGGCCGTGGCAAACTTCTCCCGCTCCCGCGGCTCCTGGGCGAACGCCTTGACGACGCGGATCCCCGAGAGCATCCCTGAGAGCGCGGCCATCTGCTTGCTCGAGGCGTCCCACAGCCGGTAGTGGCGCGGGTAGACATGCCGCCAGAAAACCCACGAGCCGAGAATCACCAGCGGCACCGGGATGAGCGTGAAGAGGGCGAGCTTGGGGTTGATCCAGACGAGCATCGCCCCCACCCCCACCAGCTGCACGATCTGGAGGAGGAAGCCCCCGGTGATCTGGTGCATGAGCCCGTGGAGCACCTCGCTGTCGTGGGCCACCCGGCTGATCATCGACCCGACTTGATGCCGGTCGTAGTAGGCGATGGAGAGATCCTGGAGCTTGTTGACCATTTCCTGGCGGAGCGTGCCGGTGAGACCGGTGCCGATCGCGTTGGCGAGCCGCCCCTTCAACACGCCGACGATCGAAAGGAGGATCCGGGAGAAGGCGAGCGCCAACACGACCACGAGCAGCGCGGTCTTGAAGTCGGGGAGCGCGTCGACCCCCGTCTGCTCCAGCGCCCGGGCGGAGAGCACGTCGTCGACCATGTACTGCTGGAGCTTCGGTGGCACGAGTTCCGCGATGACACCGAGGAGCGTCAGCAGACACAAGCCCACGGCCCCACGGGCGTGGGGGCGGAGGAGCTCGCTGACGCGGGCGAGGATCCGCCCTTTTTGCATGCAGCGCGGGCACGACTCCTCGCGGGTCGTCTTCCGCAGGCCGCAGGAGGCACAGCGGGGAGGATCGAGCGCGGCGGCCAGTTCTTCGTCGGCGGGCGTCGTGTCCCCGGGCGCGACTTCTGCGGCGGGCCCGGCCACGAGGGGCGGGCTGGCCGCGGCATTGGTCGGCGCCGCAATCGCCCCGCTGACTCCGGGAAACGACGCCGGGAGCTCGATCCGCCCCTCGGCGGTGCGCGGGCATTCGCGCGCCTGTTCGAGCGCCCGCGACACCTTGTGGAAGCGGGTCGCCAGGGCATTGGAGTAGCGGAGGAGATCGACCCAGTCGCCGTCGGTCTTCACCTGAAGCATCCCGCCGCCGACGCCGGAGTTGGTGCGCACCTGCGCCACATTCGTCCAGGGGATGACGCGCAGCACCTTTCCGGCCCCGTCATCAGCCTTCCGAGGGGGGGGCAGGGAAGCCCCATCCCCGCGCGGTGAAAGCCCGTCACGAACCACCGAGAGATGGTCAGGGGTGACGAAAAGCCATTCCTGCCGCGGCTCCCCGTCGAGCGACACGTCGGTATCGATCGAGACGAGGACGGGGCGGTGGTTGAGCCCGGCGGCGTCGAGCGCGGCGCGGGCTGCCGCGGGAAGCGTGCCCGCCACGACGCGGGGCGGGGTGGAGGTTGGCGAGGCCGCGGTCACCGGCGTATGCTCCCGGGGTCGTTCGAGTGACGATTGGGTCAATGGTGTCCTTTCCATTCCGGGGCGGAGAACGTTCATGCGATACGCAGGTGGGTCGGTCGTGGTTCGTGGGCGCGGCATCATGGCCGCGGCGATGGTCCTCGGCAGCTTCGTGGTTGCCGTCGGGGCTAGCGTCGGATCGGTCAGGGCCGACGAGGCCGGCTTCGAGCCGCTCTTCGATGGCAAGAGCCTGGCAGGTTGGAAGGTGAACGAGAACCCCCAGAGCTGGAAGGTCGAGGACGGCCAGATCGTCTGTCACGGCCCGCGCAGCCACCTGTTCTACGTCGGCGCCGATGCCGCCAAGCCGGCCGACTTCAAAAACTTCCACTTCAAGGCTGATGTGATGACGAAGCCGAACGCCAATTCCGGCATCTTCTTCCACACGAAGTTCCAGCCCGATGGATGGCCGGCTGACGGCTACGAGATGCAGGTCAACAATTCGCAGGGGGATCCGGTCCGCACCGGGAGCATCTACAACGTCGTCAAGAACTTCGTCCCGCCGGCCAAGGACGACACCTGGTTCACCGAAGAGGTGATGGTGAAGGACAAGCAGATCACCGTGACCGTCGACGGGAAGGTGCTCTTCGAGTTCGTCGAGCCGGACGGCGTGACGGGCACCCGCAAGCTCTCCAATGGCACCTTCGCCCTCCAGGCCCACGATCCCGGCAGCGAGGTCCGCTACAAGAACATCCGCGTCAAGCGGCTGCCGTGAGCCCCGATTTCGGAGGCCACGACAGACGGTGAATGCAGGGGAAGGGGGCGTCAGGCGACGCCCCCTTCTTCATGCGCTGACGGTGATCGCATCCGCTTCCTGCGACCGGCGGCAGCGCCACCATGGGGCGGCGGGAGACGCCGTCGGAATGTCATGTTGACGCAGACCACCCTGTCGGCGTAACTTTCTGAATCGATTCTGACAAAAGACAATGAACATTGTGATGATTCACCGAACCGCAAGGGGACGCCAGCCATGAGCAAGCTGCAGTCGGCAGGGATTCGCGATGACATCACGCAGTGCATCGGCCGGACGCCGCTGGTACGCCTCCGCCGGGTGACGGAAGGCTGCGTCGCGGATGTCATCGGCAAGATCGAGAACATGAATCCGCTCTGGAGCGTGAAGGATCGGATCGCCGCGGCGATGATCGATGCCGCCGAGCAGGACGGCCGCATCGGCCCCGACACGATCATCGTCGAGCCGACGAGCGGCAACACCGGCATCGGCTTGGCCTATGTCTGTGCCGCCCGTGGCTACAAGCTCCGGGTGATGATGCCGGAGAGCATGAGCCTCGAGCGTCGGCGGATGCTCAAGGCCCTCGGTGCCGAACTGGTGCTCACGCCGGCCGCCGAGGGGATGCCGGGAGCGGTGCGGCACGCCGAGGATGTCTCGAAGTCGAGCCCGCAGTATTTCATGCCGCAGCAGTTCAATAATCCCGCCAATCCCGAGATCCACCGGAAGACGACGGCCGAGGAGATCTGGGCCGACACCGATGGCAAGGTCGACATCCTTGTCTGCGGCGTCGGCACCGGGGGCACGATCACCGGCTGTGGCGAGGTGCTCAAGGCCTACAAGCCCGGCCTCAAGGTCATTGCGGTCGAGCCGCTCAACAGCCCCGTGATCTCGCAGAAGCTCGCCGGCGAGCCGATCAAGCCGGGCCGTCACACGATCCAGGGGATCGGCGCCGGGTTTATCCCCGGGGTGCTCAATCTCAAGGTCATCGACGAAGTCGTGAAGGTTGACGACGAGGATGCCAAGGAGATGACCAGGCAGATGTCCAAGCGCGAGGGGCTGATGTGCGGCATCAGTTGCGGCGCTGCCGCCTGGGGCGCGATCCAGGTGGCCCGTCGCCCGGAGAACGCGGGCAAGATGATCGTTGTCGTTCTCCCCGATCTCGGCGAACGCTACCTCTCGGTCCCGGGGCTGTACCCGGAGTGAGTGGTTGACGA
>Ga0007795_10000454_pt1 | contig 12992 bp, 10 predicted proteins | sample CryBogmetaGMA1M_FD_60369 | JGI IMG/M metagenome (GOLD analysis project Ga0007795, IMG submission 60369) | Freshwater microbial communities from Crystal Bog, Wisconsin, USA - MA1M | ecosystem: Environmental > Aquatic > Freshwater > Lake | place: Crystal Bog, Wisconsin, USA | collected 2009-07-06
GGGAACGCGGCCTATGGCGGCACGCCGTCGGATGCTTCGGTGCTGCGTGCCATTCGGCTTTTAAAAGCGCGCGGCGTGAAGGTGACGCTTTATCCGTTTGCGATGATGGATATTCCGGCGGGGAATACTTTGTCCGATCCCAATGCACCCTCAACGATGCAGCAGCCCTATCCTTGGCGCGGGCGGATCACCTGCCACCCGGCACCAGGTGTTAACGGGTCGCCGAATGGTACGGCGTTGGCCGCGCAACAGGTACAGGTATTTTTTGGGTCCGCTCAGCCCTCTCAGTTTGTGCCCTCAGGTGAAACAGTCGCTTATACCGGCCCGAGCGAATGGAGCTGGCGGCGGATGGTATTGCATTATGCACGCCTTAGCACGATGGCGGGCGGGGTCGATGCCTTCATCATTGGCTCAGAGCTTATTGGCTTGACGGGCGTGGAAAGCGCGCCCGGTGTTTTTCCGGCTGTGGGACAGCTTGTCACGCTGGCTTCCGACGTAAGGGCAATGCTGGGATCGGGCACTAAGATTACCTATGCGGCGGATTGGACGGAATATGGCGGGCGAACCACTGTTTCGGGCGATCTGCGCTTTCCACTTGATCCGCTTTGGGCGTCGCCCTCGATTGATGCTGTGGGGCTTGACGTGTATTGGCCGGTATCCGATTGGCGCAATGGCTCCGACCATGCGGATGCGGATATCGCTCGTTCGAGCGTTGATCTTGCTTATCTGAAGCAACGCATGGGATCGGGCGAGGCCTATGATTGGTATTATGCGAGCGCGGCTGATCGGGCGGCGCAAATTCGGACACCGATCGCCGATGGGTTGGCAAACAAGCCTTGGGTCTGGCGTAAAAAAGATCTCGTCAACTGGTGGTCAAATCCGCATGTGGAGCGGGTTGGCGGGGCCGAGCTTTCATCCGCTACCGCTTGGACGCCGGGTTCCAAGCCGATTTGGTTTACCGAGTTTGGCTGTCCTGCTGTAGATCGAGGCGGCAATGGACCCAATGCCTTCCCCGATCCAAAATCGGGCGAAGATGCGCTACCCCCTTTCTCTCGCGGGACGCGGGATGACCTTGTGCAGAGCCGATTGATTGAGGCGATGATCAGCCGGTTTGATCCTTCGGCTGTGGGGTTTCGCGATGCCGATAACCCGGTCTCGCCGGTCTATGGTGGGCGGATGGTTGATCCTTCGCGGCTGAGTGTATGGGCTTGGGATACGCGGCCTTTTCCAGCTTTTCCGTCGATGAGAGGCGTATGGGCAGATTCCGCCAATTGGCAGGTGGGCCATTGGCTGAATGGGCGGCTGGAAGGTATGCCGCTTGACCGGCTGATTACCGCGATATTGAGTGATTTTGGCGTGGTTGGGTCGGATCTTTCGGTTGACGGGTTTGTTGACGGCTATGCGATCCCGTCGCCTTCCTCGGCGCGCTCTGCCTTGGAACCGCTCGCGGCGCTTTACCGGTTTAATGGATTGGCCTCGTCTGGTGGCCTGCGGTTTTTGGGCCATGATACACGGCACGTGACATCGATTGGTGCGGATGATGTGGTGCCGGATAAGAACCAAGCGCTTGTGACGGTGACACGCGCGCAGGAAAGCGAGTTGCCGCGCGAAGTGCGGATTGGATTTTCCGATTCTGAAAATGATTACCGCTTGGCGAGCGTTGCGTCCCGCCGATTAGCCGTGATGAGCAAACGCGAGATAACGAGCGATCCATCGGTTGTCACGACGCGAGGTGAGGCGCAGCGGCTTGCTGATTTTATGTTGCATGACGCCTGGGCGGGACGCGAAAGCGCCAGTTTCACCTTGCGTCCCGGCATGATCCATCTGGAACCCGGCGATTGTGTGGCACTTGATGCGATTGGGCACACGGGGCTTTTCCGGATCAAACGCATCACGGATCGCGGGGTGCGCGAGGTCGAGGCGCAAACGGTTGATACGGTTTCGGCTGATTTGACGGCGGCGATCGTGACGCCTGTTGCCATAAAAGCGCCAGCGATTGCCGGCAAGCCGCAAGTTGTGGTGGTTGATTTGCCGATCATCAAAGGTACGACGCCCGTGTTACAGGCGATTGCTGCCGCCGCAGATCCATGGCCCGGAAGCCTCACCGTTTGGCGTTCGCCCGATGGCGCGAATTGGTCGGCGTTTGGCACGATGGATCGACCGGCCACGATGGGTTTAACAACGACGCCGCTCGGACCAGGCCCGCTTTGGCGTTGGGATATGGCGAACAGCGTTACGGTTAAATTCGGCAGCGGTTCTCTCTCCTCCGTTGGGGATTTTGCAGCCCTTTCGGGGGATGTGTCGTTGGGTCTTCAAGGGCCTGATGGCCTTTGGGAGGTGATTGGCTTTTCAAAGGCCGAATTGATTGCCGATAAGACTTGGCGGTTGAGCCGACTCCTTCGAGGGCTTGGCGGCTCGGAAGCGCGGGCTAACCGGCTTTTAGCGGCGGGTGCCCGGGTTGTGCTGCTGGATCAGGCTTTGTTGCCGATTGCCTCGGGCGCTTCCTCGCTGGGGGCCAGTTGGAATTGGCGGGTCGTTGCCTCTGCTTATGATTATATGCACCCCACAGCCGTCGCGTTGTCGACCGTTGCAGGCGGGGACGCGCTGAGGCCGCTTTCACCCGTTAACGCGTCGGCTAAACGTTCGGCATCCGGCGTGAGTTTTTTGTTCATTCGTCGCGCGCGCATCAATGCGGATATTTGGGACGTGGCCGAAATCCCGCTTGATGAAGGGTCCGAGCGCTATGAGCTGGATATTCTGAAGAAGGGCAGCGTGGTGCGGACCATCAGCGTCGCAGGTGCCCCTTCGGTGTTTTATCCATCCAGCCTCGAACTCGCCGATTTCGGAACCCCGCAATCGAGCCTTGCCCTGCGCCTTTATCAGTTAAGCGATGCGGTAGGACGAGGCGCTGCGCTTGAAGTGACCTTACCCGTCACCTGAATTTTTATCTAACCCACAAGGAATGACGCCAATGGCCGATACTGCCAATCTTGTGCTGCCGCTGATTGCGGCGGGGCAATCGCAAAAACATGTCACCCATAATGAGGCGCTTTTACGCCTTGATGCGCTCGTTCAGCTGGCCATTTTGGCTTTTGGGCAGAATGCACCGCCATTATCACCCGTTGCGGGCAATCGGTATATTGTTGGCTCAACGCCTTCCGGTGACTTTGTTGGCCAAGCGGGGTCACTTGCCAGTTTTGATGGCCTTTCATGGCGTTTCAACCTGCCCAAAGCGGGGTGGATTGTTTTTAACGCAGCCGATGGTTTGGTTTATGTTTTTGACGGGACCAATTGGCGCAAAGTGTCCGATAGCATCACCCAATTGCAAAACCTTTCGGGTCTCGGCATTGGTACCTCATTCGACAGCACTAACAGCTTTGCCGCCAAACTGAACGCCGCCCTGTTTGCTGCGCGCGGCACAAGCGAGGGCGGCTCGGGCGATGTCCGTTTGACGATCAACAAGCAGGCGACCGGAAATACGGCTTCGCAGCTCTATCAATCGGGCTGGTCTGGGCGTGCCGAAACGGGACTGACGGGGGACGATAACTGGCGGTTGAAAGTATCGGGCGATGGCTCGAGCTGGCGCGAGGCGATGGTCGCCAATGCAGCCAGCGGTGCGGTGCGGATGGATCTCGTTCTGTCGGGCCGCGCGACGCAAGCCAATGCGGGACGGTTTGAGAGTGATTTTGATGGCATCACGAGCACGGCGATGGTGCTGTCCGATACGTCGGCGGCAGCGTCCGCCAGCGCGATTAATTTTCGAAAAGGAGGGGCTACCGTTGGGGCTATCCGATTGGCAGCGACGGGAACAAGCTTTCTTACAACCTCCGATTATCGCTTGAAGCAAGATATTGCGCCGCTGGACGGTGCGCTTGACCGCTTGAACGGCCTCAAGCCCTGCCGGTTCGCCTTTAAAGCCGAAGCCGACCGTAGGGTGGATGGCTTTATCGCGCATGAGGTGGCTGACATCGTTCCAGAAGCGGTGAGCGGCGAGAAGGATGCGGTTGATGCATCGGGCGATATTGTGCCGCAAGCGGTGGATGCGAGCCGTCTCGTGCCGCTGCTTGTCGCCGCCTTTCAAGAGCTGATGGGTCGCGTGAAAGTGCTCGAGGCGCAGCTATGAAAACGAATTTTGAGCGCGCCATCGCACGGCTCTTTGAAAGTGAGGGTGGTTATGTCGATGACCCGGCGGATCGAGGCGGGCCAACGAAATACGGCATCACCCTTCCAACATTAGCGGAGCAGCGGGGACGACCCGTTACCAAGGCCGATCTCATCGCATTGACTTGTGATGAGGCTGCGGTGGTGTATCGCGACCTGTATTGGGCAAAAATCCAAGGCGATGATCTGCCATCGGGTGTTGATTATGCCGTGTTCGATGCCGCCGTTCATTCCGGACCTAGGCAGGCGGCGCGGTGGTTGCAGGACGCTCTGGGCGTCACAACCGATGGGATCATTGGCCCCCAAACAGTTGCGGCGTCGACATTGGCGCAAGCGGACGTTCTTATCGATGCCGTTTGTAACAAGCGGATCGCCGCATTGCGCGGGCTTTCAACGTTCAGCCGCTTCGGACGCGGTTGGGAAAGCCGCGTTAACCGCGTGCGCCGTGATGCGCTCGCATTTTCTAGCCTTCCGTTTTCTCCTCCCCAAACTAGAAAGGATATTCCTATGGAGCAGACCCAATCCATTTTTCAAAGCCGAACCATATGGTCGAACGTCATCGGTTTTGCTGCATTTATTCTCTCGCTGACTGGTCATGGTGTGGCTCTGGATACCGGCCAGCTGACCGACTCCGTGATGCAGCTGATCACGGCGGGGAGTTTTCTCGCGTCTACCGTCTTTCGAATTATCTCGACCAAGAAGGTAGCGCTTTAATCTTGTTCAGCGAGCGTTCACGCGAGGCGACCTATCGGAAGATATGAACGCATATTTGCCTTTGTCCTTTGCTGCCGTCCTGAGCCTGATGGCTCCGGCGGTGGCTTATGCGGATGACGATGCTCCGGCCTGTTTGTCGGAGTCTGAATTGCGTGTTCTGGTCAATTCTGGCGCCATCGTTCCGCAAATTTACGCCTTTCGGACGGCACGTTCTCAAACCGGTGGCGATGTGATTGGCGCATCGCTATGTCCCAAAGAGGCCGGATTCGTGTATAGAATCACCACGCTTACCAAAGATGGCAAGCTCGGCCGTGTTCAAATCGACGCGGTAACGGGTAAGCCGATGGACTCTCGATAGGAATAACCCGCATGCGTCTGCTTGTCGTCGAGGACGACCGCGATCTAAACCGCCAGCTCGTCAAGGCTCTGACTCAAGCCGGATATGCCGTTGATTCGGCGCTTGATGGCGAAGAGGGGCAGTTTTTGGGCGAGACCGAGCCCTATGACGCTGTGATCCTCGATCTTGGGCTTCCCAAAATTGACGGGGCAACGGTGCTGGAGGCCTGGCGTGCGGCGGGGCGCACCATGCCTGTACTGGTGCTGACCGCGCGCGACGCTTGGAGCGACAAGGTAAAAAGCTTTGATGCGGGTGCTGACGATTACGTCACCAAGCCGTTTCACATTGAAGAAATTCTGGCTCGCCTGCGCGCGCTTGTGCGTCGCGCTTCGGGGCATGCGTCAAGCGATCTTGTCTGTGGACCGGTTAGGGTTGAAACGCGCTCGGGTCGGGTGCTGGTGAATGGCGAGCCGGTCCGGTTGACCTCGCACGAATATCGGCTGATGTCGTATCTGATGCACCATGTTGGCCGGATCATTTCACGCACGGAATTGGTTGAGCATCTCTATGATCAGGATTTCGACCGCGATTCGAACACGATTGAGGTGTTTGTTGGTCGCTTGCGCAAAAAGCTCGGGCTAGACGTGATCAAGACCATTCGCGGTTTGGGCTATGTGCTAGAACCACCCGCGCCGCCCGCTCCATGATGTCGCGCTTTTCCTTGGTTCGGCTTTCCATCGGGTTACGGCTATTTGTCTCGGCCATGCTGTGCTCTCTGGTGATCTTATTTGGCGCGGGCTTGGTGCTTTCCGCAATTTACCGGCGCGCGACCGAGCGGTCTTTCGACGAGCGCTTGCAGGTTTATGTGCAATCGGTCGCGGCGAATGTGGCGACTAAAAATACGGCGAACGCGATTGACCCCTATGGCCTTGGAGACCCGCGTTTTACGCTGCCCTTATCGGGTTGGTATTGGCAAGTCCGGATTGAAGGCGCAGCGCAGCCTGACGTTTATGCCTCGCTTTCGCTGTTTGGGGGTCGGTTGCCGCGGCTTGATTCCCTCAAAATCCCTGCGCATGACGGCTCGGCGCGTGAGGGCTATATTATTGGGCCCGATGAGCGCCGGTTACGGCTTGTCGAACGGGCGCTGGAGCTGCCCGATGGGAGCCGGTATCTCGTACAGATTGCCGGAAATGCTGATGAAATCGAGCAGACCATCCAAAGTTTTCGCAACGCGCTATGGACGAGCTTCGGCCTTTTAGCCATGGCGCTTGGTCTCACAACGATCTTTCAGGTTCGCTTTGGTCTTTTGCCCTTGGCCAGACTATCGAACGAAATAGGCGCAATCCGCCGTGGGACGAGCGATCGCATTGGCGGAGCCTTTCCGGACGATATCTCGCCTGTGGCCGATGAAATCAACCTATTGCTGGATGTAAATCGCGATATTTTGGCGCGGGCGCGCACTCAAGTTGGTAATTTAGCCCATGCGCTCAAAACGCCGCTGAGTGTGCTGATCAACGAGGCAGCAGACAGCGAAACGCCATTGGCCGACAAAGTTCAGGAACAAGCGGGCATTATGCGCGATCAGGTGAATTGGCATCTCGACCGCGCGAGGGCTGCGGCGCGGGCCGGAGCGATTGGCGTTGTCACCGATATTGCTCCCGCCGTTGCGGGTCTTGAGCGTACCTTTCAAAAGATCTTTGCCTATAAGCAACTCACCATCGAAAGCGCGTTGGAGCCGGACCTTAAATTTAGAGGCGAAAAGCAAGACCTTGAGGAAATGCTCGGCAACCTCGTTGACAATGCCTGCAAATGGGCCCGATCGCAGGTTTGGGTGAAGGCTTCGGCTCTTATCGACGGAGAAGGGCGCCCTTTTATTGTTTTTGATGTTTCTGATGATGGCCCGGGCCTTCCGCCTGAAAAGCGCGTAGAAGTGATGAAACGAGGTGAACGGTTGGACGAGACGGTGCCCGGCACAGGGTTGGGGCTTTCTATCGTTGCCGATCTCGCCAAGCTCTATGGCGGGAATTTGACATTAGAGACGGCAGAAAACGGTGGACTGAAAGCCATCCTCCGTTTGCCCGCGGTTTGACTCTTTGGTAAAATGATGCCCGAAAAAAGTCTGATTCAAGGCCTAGCCGTATAATGACTTGTCAAATGGTACGGTTAGGGTCTCCTTGCGGGCGAAACCAAAATCGAAACTCGGAGTTTAAGCCACTATGAAACGCGCCTCACGTCTCGGACTTCTCTTTGCAGCAGGACTTGCTCTAACCTCCGCCGGTTGCTCGCAAACCACGGGCCCGAATGAATCGGGTGGTACCATTCTCGGTGCGCTTGCCGGTGGGTTGATCGGCTCGCAGATCGGCAAAGGTTCGGGCAACACGGCGGCAATCATCGCTGGTACGATGGTTGGCGGCATGATCGGCAATTCGATCGGTCGCGGGCTTGATGAAGAAGCCAAAAAGCAGGCCTACGGCGCCCAATCTTTAGCGCTTAAAAGTGGCCGACAGACGCAATGGAAAGCCCCAAGCGGGTCCTATGGATTTGTCGAGCCGGGCCCGGTCTATGCGGAAAACAGCCGCACCTGCCGCTCCTACACGCACAAGATTTACATCAACGGACGGCCCGAAACTGGAAATGGCACAGCCTGCCGCGCATCCGACGGGACATGGGATATCGTCAACTAAGACGGCTGATTTGACACGCCTCTTTTGGCATTTCTGGCCTATTTGATCAAAGGCGCGGGACTTTTGTCGGGTCTCGCGCCTTTTTCGTGCCTCTTTTTCGCGTGACCTTGCGCTCAGGGCGTTTTAGAACCGTATTATGCTCATCTGGCTTTTAATTGCTTCGCTTTCTGGTTTTGTCGTGCTGGGGTTGTTATGGCCCTTAGCGCAGCCGCCCCGTGATGGGCGCGATATCAATGACAGTGACTTTTATCGCAGCCAATTGGCTGAAATTGAACGCGACAAAGCGCGCGGCCTTTTGGATGATGCCTCGGCTGAGGATGCGAAGACGGAAGCCGCCCGCAAACTGCTTGCCACTGCGCAAACTGAAGAGGTGCTGCCTGATCCCGTTAAGATGGCAACCCGGCGCAAACTTGCCTCGCTCATCGCGTTGATTGGTGTTCCGGTTCTGGCACTGTTGCTCTATGCCAAATTAGGATCGCCCGGGCTGCCGGATGAGCCACTCGCTGCCCGCACCGCTTCGATGGGCGAAAATGCTGATCTTTCGATGATGGTCGCAAAAGTTGAGGCGCGGCTTGCTCAGTTTCCAGACGATGGCCTTGGCTGGGGCACGATCGCCCCGATCTACCTTTCGGTTGGCCGATATGACGATGCGATCAAGGCCTATGCGAATGCGTTGCGGCTTGTGGGTGAGACGGCGGATCTTCGCTCAGGACTCGGCGAAGCGCGGATGGCGGCGGCTAATGGTCTCGTTACTGCCGAGGCGCTCACCGATTTCAACAAAGCTCTTGAGCGCGACCCTAAAAATGAGCGCGCCCAATATTATCGTGCCATGGCAGCCGAGCAGGATGGTGATAGGCCCCGGGCGCTTAAGCTCTATCAGGCGCTTCTTGATACGATCCCGCCCGATTCCGAGCCCGGTCAATTGGTCGCGGCGCGGATCGCGAACCTCAATGGGGAGGTGGTCAAACCGGCGTTTGATCCGAATGCTGAGCAATCCGCGATGATCCGTTCGATGGTGGAGCGGCTTGATGCGCGGCTGGCGGGGGATGGTTCTGATCTCGAGGGCTGGCTTAAATTGATGCGGGCCTATCAGGTTTTGGGTGACGGTCCGAAAGCAACGGAGGCCTTTACCCGTGCCAAAACGGCGCAAGCCTCGAATATGGAGGCTTTGGCCAAGCTGAATGCTGCCGCTAAGGATCTGGGGATTGAAAACTGATGGCGATGACACGCAAACAAAAGCGACTGTCCTTGATCGCCGCTGCAGGTGCCGTGTTGGCGGTAGCTGCGGGGCTGATCCTGTTCGCGCTGAGCGACAAGATTGTTTTCTTCTACACCCCCGGTGATATCGAAAAGCAGGGGATCACGGCGGGGACGCGGGTACGGATTGGTGGTATCGTCGAGAATGGCAGCGTGAAACGGGATGAGGCGTTGAATGTTGAATTCCGGGTAACCGATACCGAGAAATCACTGACCGTGCGCTATAAAGGTATTTTGCCAGATCTTTTCCGCGAAGGGCAAGGCGTTGTTGCCGAGGGCGTTTATGCAGGTGCACAAGGGGTGAACGCCGATACAGTGCTTGCCAAGCATGACGAGAATTATATGCCGAAAGATGTCGCCGACGCGCTTAAAAAGAAGGGCGTTTGGAAGGGGGAGGCGGGCCAATGATCGTTGAACTAGGCCATTTCGCCCTCATTATGGCGTTTGTCACAGCAATGGTTCAAACTATTTTACCAATGTGGGGCGCAGTTGCGCGCGATCCGGGCTTGGCCGGGATGGCGCGATATTCCGCCTTTGTGACCTTTGCCCTTGTGCTCCTAGCCTTTGTTTCCTTGACGCTCGCCTATATTGGCTCCGATTTCTCGGTCGCCAATGTCGTCATGAATTCGCATTCGACAAAGCCCTTGATGTATAAAATTTCAGGTGTTTGGAGCAACCACGAAGGTTCAATGCTGCTCTGGGTGCTGATTCTTACCGTATTTGCGGCACTTGTTGCCGTGCGGGGCGGCGGAATGCCCGAGCGTCTCTTGGCTAGCGTCCTATCGGTGCAAGGTGCGATTGCTGCGGCGTTTCTGCTGTTTGTGATTTTGACGTCAAATCCTTTTTTGCGGCTCAGCGATCCACCCGCTGAAGGGCAGGGACTTAACCCTATCCTCGAGGATCCAGGTCTCGCGATCCATCCGCCGATGCTTTATCTGGGTTATGTTGGGTTCTCAGTCGCGTTTTCTTTTGCGGTTGGCGCCCTTATTCACGGCCGCATTGATGCGGTCTGGGCGCGGTTTGTGCGGCCTTGGACGCTGGTTGCTTGGATATTCCTGACACTTGGTATCGCGATGGGCTCGTATTGGGCCTATTATGAACTCGGCTGGGGCGGTTGGTGGTTCTGGGATCCGGTGGAAAATGCGTCGCTGATGCCTTGGCTATTGGGTACCGCGCTCCTGCATTCAACCGTCGTGATGGAAAAACGCGATGCGTTGAAAGTCTGGACCATTCTGCTCTCGATCTTGACGTTTTCGTTCTCGCTGCTTGGTACCTTCTTGGTGCGCTCTGGGGTTATCACCTCCGTTCATTCCTTTGCGAGCGATCCCACGCGCGGTATTTTTATCCTCTGTATCTTGATGCTGTTTATCGGCGGCGGACTTGTCCTCTTTGCTTGGCGAGCGCCGATGCTCCGACAGGGCGGACTTTTTGCGCCGGTGTCGCGGGAAGGCGCTTTGGTCGTCAATAATCTGTTTTTAGCGACTTCGGCGGTGGCGGTATTGGTCGGCACGCTTTATCCGCTCGCGCTTGAAATGCTGAACGGGAATAAGATTTCCGTTGGTGCACCGTATTTCAACATGACGGCGGTGCCTTTGTTCATCGCGCTCTTGCTTTTTGTTCCGTTTGGCCAATCGCTCGCGTGGAAGCGAGGTGATTTGCTGGGTGTTGGGCAGCGCCTACTGGTCGCTTTTGGCATTGCCATTGCGGCAATGATCGGAACGTTTGCTGTAACCCGCGGGGGCCCTGTTGCGGCACCCCTGGGCCTTGGGCTGGGTGTTTGGCTGATCATGGGATCGGCGACCGATATCTTTAACAGGTGCTACCGGAAGGGCATCTCGTTTGGCATTGCGTTTGACCGGGCAGTTGGATTGCCTAGGTCTGCGTGGGGCACAGCTTTGGCGCATGCGGGGATGGGGATCACCGTTATCGGCATATCGGCCACCGTTTGGGGCGTCGAAACCCTCGGAGTTATTCGTAAAAGCGAGCCTTTATCTGTAGGGCCATACACCGTCACCTTGGAACAGGCCTTCAAGCGATCGGGGCAAGGGTTTCGAGAGGATGTTGCGCGGTTCACGGTGAGCGAAGGCGGTGCGCTTCGAGGGGCGGTAGAGACCTCAAAAAGGATCCATTTGGGCCGCGAAATGCCGACGACGGAAGCAGGCATCGTTACCTATGGGCTCGGCCAACTCTACGCCAGCGTGAATGAGATTATGCCCGATGGGAGGGTGAGCATTCGCTTTTATTGGAAACCGCTTGTGACCCTAATTTGGGGCGGTGCGCTCGTGATGGGAATTGGTGGCGCCTTGTCGCTATCGGATCGCCGCGCGCGGATTGCGGTGTCCGTTAAAAATCGAAAATCAGTTCTAACCAAATCCGGGGCTCGGGTATGAAACGGCTGATCGGCCTCTTTCTGCTGCTGCTGGTGAGTGCGTCGCCGAGTTGTGCGGTTGAACCGGATGAACTCTTAAAAGACCCGGGCCTTGAGTCCCGCGCGCGCTCTATTTCTTCCGAACTGCGCTGCCTCGTGTGCCAGAACCAATCGATTGACGATTCCCATGCCCCGCTGGCCCGCGACCTTCGGGTGCTGGTGCGGCAAAAGCTGGTTGATGGCGCAGGCGATGACGAGATACGGAACTTTCTTGTTGACCGCTACGGCGATTTTATTTTGCTTAAGCCGCGCTTTTCCGCTGACACGCTGATTTTGTGGTTTGCGCCCTTTATCGTGCTAGCCTTCGGTGGATTTTCGATTTTTCGGGTAGCGCGGCGTCGTGCTGGCCTGAAATCGGCACCATTGGACGCTTCTGAGCGCCTGCATCTTGATGCTCTGCTCAAGGAAAAAGACGCAACAAAGCTCTGACCTTACGAAAATGTCATGCAGCCGTGAAACCGGCGTAATTCGACAAGGGTTACACCATCATCATGAATTAGGTCGAATAATCCTAATCGCGATATGAATGGAGAGTAAAAGATGAACCTATTATTGACGAAATTTCCCCGTTCCGGACGAACGTTGCGCATCAAATTACTTGCGGGTGTAGCCGTTGCCGGTATCGCTGGATTAGGGCTTGCCGGTTTCGCCAATGTGGTAACGCTTCCGGCAATGGCGCAGTCGTCTGTGCCCGCGGCAGCGCAGATGATGCCTTCCTTTGCTGATATCGTCGCCAAGGTTAGGCCTGCGGTCGTGTCGGTGAAGGTGAAGCTTGAGCAGGCAGCGATGAAGGGTGAAGACGGGCAGGATTTTGCCATTCCTGATCTGCCACCCGGCCACCCGCTGGAGAAGTTTTTCCGCCAGTTCCGCGATCAAAACAAAGGCCCAAATAAAGGGGGCCCGAAGCAGTTCGGAATGGCACAGGGCTCCGGGTTCTTCATTTCGGCTGACGGCTACGTTGTCACCAATAATCACGTGGTCGAAAACGCCGTTGAAGTGACGCTGACCACCGATGAAGGCAAATCACTTGTCGCAAAAATTATCGGGCGTGATCCAAAAACAGATTTGGCTTTGCTGAAAACGGTAACGCCCGGCCCCTATGCTTTTGTACCTTTTGCGGGAACATCGCCGCGCGTTGGTGATTGGGTCGTTGCCGTTGGCAATCCGTTTGGTCTTGGCGGAACCGTGACGGCGGGCATTGTCTCGGCACGGGGCCGCGATATCGGATCGGGTCCTTACGACGATTATATCCAGATCGACGCGCCAGTGAATAAAGGCAATTCGGGTGGACCTACTTTTAACCTGAATGGCGAGGTTGTTGGCGTCAATACCGCGATTTATTCGCCATCGGGGGGAAGTGTTGGCATCGCTTTTGCCATTCCGGCGGAGACAGTTGCAACCGTGATTGGAT
>Ga0007795_10000456_pt1 | contig 12981 bp, 9 predicted proteins | sample CryBogmetaGMA1M_FD_60369 | JGI IMG/M metagenome (GOLD analysis project Ga0007795, IMG submission 60369) | Freshwater microbial communities from Crystal Bog, Wisconsin, USA - MA1M | ecosystem: Environmental > Aquatic > Freshwater > Lake | place: Crystal Bog, Wisconsin, USA | collected 2009-07-06
CGCTGGACATAGAGGGTCTTGCCATCCTTCGACCAGTCGACCCGGGCGAGATAGACATCCTTGTCGGCACCCAGATCAACCTTGACCATGCGCCCGCTGGCCACGTCCAATACATAGAGCTCGGCGACCACATTGGGCCGGCCGACCCTGGGATAGCGCTGACTGACAATGACCGCGCCCGAGGCACCCACATCGGCGCGCTCGACCACATCAACGCCGGTCTGATCGACCCGGCTCAGGGCAATGCGGCTTTCATCTGGGCTCCACCAGTACCCTGTCTGACGGTCCATTTCCTCCTGGGCGATGAATTCCGGCGTCGCCCAGCTGTGCAGTTCATCGCCACCCTGGGTGAGGGCCCGCTCCGGTCCGCCTGTCGCCGGGATCAGATAGAGGTTATCATTGCGGACAAAGGACACAAACCCGCCCCTGGGTGAGACCTTGGCATCAATTTCGTCATCGGCGCTGTTGGTCAGCCGGGCCACTTGCCCGCCATGCCTGGACCAGAGCCAGAGATCACCTTCCACTGGAACCAGGATGAACCGGCCCTCATCGTCCCAGTCATAGGCCACAACGCCCCTTGTCTGGACCCCCTGCCGTTCCCGGCGGCTCTTCTCGGCTTCAGAGAGTTCACGGTCCTTGGGAATCAGGGCCCGGGCATCGATCAGCATGCGCGGCGCGCCGCCCTTGACGTCGGCGGCCCACAGATCGGTCATGCGGGGATCGTCGGTCTTGGCCTTCAGATAGGTGACCATGGTCCCGTCCGGCGACAGGCTGACACCACGGGCTCGAGGGCCGGACAGGTCAGGGCCTGAAAATACCCGCTCCGGGGTCAATTTTTCCGCCTGCGCTGCACCCACGCTCAAGCCCATCAAGACCCCCGCCAAAGCCAATATCCGCATCGTACCGTCCCGTAATCTGAGGGCGCGATCAAGGCCGGGTTTGGCCGTTAAGGCAAGAGCTGGGCTGTGGCGAGGATCACATGGGACGCCTTGATCAGGGCCATTACCCGCGACCCGAGCGCCAGATCCAGTGCCTCAACACTGTCGTGGGTGACGGTCGCGGTAAGGGACTTGCCGTCGGCAATCTGCAGGGTGACCTCGTCATTGACTGCGCCCCGGGCAATGTCAGTCACTACGCCCGCCAGGCTGTTACGGGCGGACGTCCGGATGCCGTCTTCCGCCAGGGCCAGGACGATGAAGCTGGCATTGATCAGGGCCATGGCCGGAACCCCGGTCGACAGGCCAAGGTCTAGGACACTCTGACGGGTCACCACAGCGACGATCCGGGCTTCGCCACCAATGGCCAGGGTGACCTCTGAATTCACAGCACCGTCGGCAATACGCTCGACAACCCCGCGAAGGACATTACGGGCCGAACTCTTCATGGCGAGACTCCAGAACCAGTCATGAGGGACGACCTCAGATGCGGAAGAAATTCGCTGTTCAACAGCGGCCAGAGCCTGGGCCAGCTCACCTTCGATGGCGCGGAACGCCGTGATCACCGACCGCCCCTCCGCCGTCAGCACGGCCGACCCGCCGCGGCTTCCCCCCACCTGGCTGGCAACCAGAGGACGATCAAAAAGGTTGTTCAGGGCCTGGACGGCATCCCAGGCGCCCTTATAGCTCAGGCCCACCGCTGCAGCGGCGCCGGTGATGGAACCGTGGCTTCCCAGGGCCTCCAGCAAGGCGATCCGCTCCGCGCCCACGGCGCTCTGCCCCACCCGGCGCAGGACAAGCCCGGCGGAGAGGGACGACGGCTGTGACATGGCGGAAACCTCCGGTGATGACCTTTTCAGTAGGCCGTCCGAAGCGTCATGCCTAGGGTTCAGGGCGCGACAGGGGCCAGCCGTGAATGTCCTGGATGGAACGCTGCACGGCCTGCCCGCCACATCATAAAGCAATGTTTTTGCTTGGAATGATCGCAGGGGCATGCGGGTAATATGGCCGATTTCCGCCTAAAGCATTGACCCTCAGGCCTGTCGCATAGAGATAGGACGCCTACGGGATCGCCTGCGGAAAGCTCTGCGGCGACGCACAGGCAGATAGGCCGGAGAACTGGGAACATGCAGGCCGGAGCCTTGGATTTTCGCAACCGGACCGCAATTCTGGACGGTCTGGATGGTGCCCGCTTTGACCTGCTGGTGATCGGCGGTGGGGTGACCGGTGCCGGCATTGCCCGTGACGCCGCCATGCGCGGCTTGTCCGTGGCCCTTTTGGAGGCGCGAGACTTTGCCTCGGGCACCAGCAGCCGGTCCTCCAAAATGATCCATGGGGGCCTGCGCTATATGGCCCAGGGCGATCTGGGACTGGTCCAGGAAGCTGCGTCGGAGCGGAAGGCCGTCGAGGCCATAGCCCCGCACCTCACCCGCATGACACCCTTCGTGATCCCGGCCAAGAATGCTGCGGCGATCGCCAAGCTTCGGACCGGGCTCTGGGCCTTCGAAAAACTGGGTGGCGTGCCCAAGGCGCGGCACCATGAGGTCTGGTCGCGCAAGGATGTTGAGACACGGGAACCAGCGATCGACGCCTCGGATCTGACCGGTGCCGTCGCCTATCCTGAATACCTGACCGAAGACGCCAAGCTGACCCTGGCCAATGTCCGCGCCGCCCTGGCTTTTGGCGCGACCGTCATCAGCTATGCGCCTGTCAGCGAAATCCTTGTCGAGGACGGCAAGGCGGTCGGCGTCGTCATTGATGACGCCCTGGGCGAAAGGTCACGGGCCAGGATCACGGCCAGGGCCATCGTCAATGCGGCCGGTCCCTGGGTGGATCGACTTCGGGGCCTGGAGGATGCCGGCGCCAAACCCAGGCTCATGCTGTCAAAGGGTGTCCATCTGGTCGTGGATCAGGCGCGCCTGCCCGTCTCCCGGACCATTATAATGGGTGCCCGGGACAAGCGCAGTGTCTTCGCGGTGCCCAAGGGTCGCTTCACCTATATCGGCACCACAGACACCTTCTATCCCGAGGACCATGCCTGGCCCCTCATCGACCGCGACGATGTCGACTATCTGGTGGAGGCGACCAACAAGCGCTTCGGCATCGCCCCACTTGGGGACGCAGACATTGTTGCTGCCTGGTCCGGTGTGCGGCCACTGGTCGGCCAGGAAGGCAAGTCCGCCTCCGAAATCTCGCGCAAGGACGAGGTCTGGACAGGCCCGGCGGGCATACTCGCCATAGCCGGCGGCAAGCTGACGGCCTATCGGCGCATGGCGGAACGGGTGGTCGATACGGTTGAGGAGCTGCTTGGCCGCAAGCCATCGGCGTCCCAGACAGCCACAACGCCCCTGCCGGGCGGCGACCTTGACGTCGAAGCGGTGACAACGACCCTGGCGGCGACCATGCCCCGGATTGAAGCCGAGCGTCTCGTCGCCCTCTACGGGTCCGAGGCCCCGCTCGCGGCCGGCGGACCTGCGGCCGAAGCCCGGCATGCTGTGATCATGGAAGGTGCCCTGAAGCTCGAAGACGTCTGGGTGCGCCGCTCCAACCGTGCATGGTTCGATGACAGGGGCGGTGAAGCTGCGCTTCCCGTCATGGCCGCTGAAATGGCGACCCTGCTGAACTGGTCGCCCGACCGCGTGGCTTCAGAAATCAAGGCCTGCCTCGACATCCGCGCCGACAGCCTTTCGGCCCTCAACTCCACGACTGCGAGTACCTGACATGTCCGCCATTTCCCAACTGAAGACAGCCCTCGGCGACGCCAAGGTGCTGACCGCAACGGACAAGGTTCACGATCGCCGCCACGACTATTGGGTGGTCAGCCATATCCGTGACCGCCTCGGTGCCGAGGGTCCTGCCCCGGCCTGTGTCGTGCGGCCGGCCAGTGTTGCGGACGTCCAGGCAATCGTCAGGATCGCCACGGCAACCGGAACCCCTCTCATTCCGTTCGGCCTTGGCAGCGGCGTTGTTGGCGGTGTGATCACCAGCCCGGACACGATACTGCTCGACATGGGCGCGATGAACGCCACACGCAGCATCGATCCGGAAAACCTGCTGGCCACCTTCGATGCCGGCAAGAATGGACTTGAGGCTGAACAGGACGTCGCCGCCCATGGCCTGACCACCGGCCATTGGCCGCAGTCCATTGCTGTTTCGAGCGTCGGCGGCTGGGTCGCCACGCGGGCCTCTGGCCAGTTTTCGACCGCCTACGGGAATATCGAAGACCTGATCTATTCCATAGAGGCGGTCCTGCCCGACGGAAGTCTGGTAACCCTGGGAAAGGCACCGCGCGCCTCGGCAGGACCTGATCTGCGCCACATCATGATGGGGTCTGAGGGCACGCTCGGAGTCATTACCGGCGTTACCCTGTCCCTGCGCCGGGCGGCTGAGAAGCAGGCGGTGTCAGCTTTCGCCGCGCCGGACATGCGCACAGGCTTCACCTTCCAGCGGGAACTGGTCCAGCGCGGCTGGCGACCGCCGGTCATGCGCCAGTACGACATCCGCGAAAGCAGACGCCTGCATGAAGCGGCAAAGGACTGCACCGTCATCATGGTCCATGAAGGCCCTGCCACCCTGGTGGATGTGGAGCGCGCCGCCGCCTTCGAACTGGCCGCCTCCATGGGCCTGACGCCCCTGCCTGACGCCATTGTCACCCACTGGCTCGGCCACAGAAACCATGTGGCAGGCTGGGACGAGATCCTCAGCCGCAATATCGTTGCCGATACCGTGGAAATCTCGGCCAGCTGGGACAGGATTGCTGGAATCTATGACACGGCCACGGCTTCGGTCGCCCAGATCCCCGGCTGTCGCGCCGCATCAGCCCATTCATCCCATGTCTATCGCAGTGGCCTGAACCTCTATTTCACCTTCGCCATCCAGAAGGATGGTCCTGAAGAGCTGGAGGCCGCCTATTTCGAGGCCTGGAAACGGATCATGACGGCCACCGCTGACGGCGGCGGCAGCATGGCCCACCATCATGGCATTGGCCGCGTCCGCCGCGACTACATGACCCGTGAATTGGGCCCGGAGGGTGCGGCCCTGCTCCGGACCCTCAAGAGCGCGCTCGACCCTGCCGGTGTCATGAATCCGGGCGTGCTGATCCCCGATGCCTGAACTTCTGCTGGGCCTTGATGCGGGTACCACAACCCTGACGGCGTGCCTGTTCACACCTGCGGGCGCGCTGCTGAGTCAGGCCTCGGCGGCCATTGCCACCCGCAATCCGGCACCTGGCCTCGTGGAACAGGACGCCGCCCGGATCTGGACCCAGGCCCGGCGCGTCATCCGTCAGGCCCTGGCCCGTGCCAACCGTACCGCAGGGGATGTCGCGGGCCTGGGTGTCACCACCCAGCGTACCAGTCTGGTGATGTGGGACCGCAAGACAGGTGCCCCTCTTTCGCCCCTGGTGGTCTGGAGTGACCTGCGCGGCGCAGCCAGGGCAGCCGAACTGCAGGCCATGGGCATCGGCGTCTCACCTCAGCAGGCCATTTCCAAGCTGGAAACAGTCTGGCGGTCCATTCCCGACCATGAATCCCTTCTGGCCCAGGGGCGTCTGGCGTGGGGCAATATCGACTCCTACCTCATCTTCCGCCTGAGCCGTGGTGCCCACGTCACCGATCGCAGCCAGGCATGGCCGCTGGGGTATCTGGACCTGCAGACACAGTCGTGGAACACGCGTCTGATGGACCTTCAGGGTCTGGAGGCCGGTGCCTTTCCCACCCTCTGCGACTCCTGGGGGCCACTGGCGACCTGCCACCCCGCCGTCCTTGGGGCGGCCATACCGATTGCCGGTGACATGGCCGACCAGCAGGCCGCCATGGTCGGTCAGGGTACGGAGGGCGCAGGGGCCTGCAAAGTGACCTTTGGCACCTCGGCAACCGTCAATGTCGGCACGGGCGGAAAGTTCAGATTCGGCGGACCGACCCTTCCGCCCATGGTTCTGTCCGGCGTCGAAGGTGAAACCCGGTTCTGTATTGAAGGCATGATCTTTACGGCGGGCGCTGCCCTGGACTGGCTTCGCCGCAGCTTCAGTCTTGGCCATCACGCGGCATTTGAAGCCCTGGCTGCGGCCGCTCCGGCGGATCCAGGCCTCGCCGTCCTGCCAGCCTTCCAGGGCATCGGGGCCCCGCACGGAGACCTTGGTCGCCGGGGTCTGATCTCCGGCCTCAGCCTGGCCACAACACCGGGCCAGATCGCACGCGCGGGCCTGGAATCCATCGCCCTGCGGGTCTGCGAAGTCATGGACCGGATCTATGGCCTTGAGGACGTGGGCCCCCGTCCGGAGATGGTGCGGGTCGATGGCGGGCTGACCGGTAATGAGCTGCTGATGCAGATGCAGTCGGATTTTCTGGGGCTACCCGTCGCCCGGCACGCCCTGCGTGAAGCCACGGCCTGCGGCGCGGCGATCTGCGCAGGTCGGGGCGTGGGTCTGCTTGGCCCGGACGAGACGTCAGGCTTCGTGAGGCATGACCGCATATTCGAACCGCAGATCAGCCAGGATGCTGCCCAGACCCGGCTGGACGCATGGCGCCGGCAGGTGCAACTGACCTAAACGGCGGGGCATGCCAGCTGGCTCAGTCTTCCCTTCAGAAAACCCCGCCTGACCATACCCGAAAGGACGGCGCTGCGCATGGCCCGCTCACGGGCCTGGGCTCCACTTACCCGGCGCAGAATACCGCGGAACGGCAACTTCACCACGCCACCGATCAGGTCAGCGACCAGGGAATCCGCCGATAATTCACGCTTGGTCTCCAGTTCGTCGAGATCCGGCCCAAGGGCGGCGTCCAGATCGGAAACTTCCTGGCGCGCCTGTGCACAGTCGACGGCGCTTGAAAAATCATAAGGCCCCTCCGCCGCACGCTTCAGCGCTTCAGGCAACTTGTCCTGGATGAGGCTCAGATCGCGGAAGGGCTGGCCAACGGCACGGCCGACGTCGCCGGGTTCCGCCGCCTGCGCGGGCGAGGCAGCCTGCAATACTGCACAGAGTATCAGGACTTCTCCGTATCGCATCTCGTCCTCCTAGATCAGCCCCTGTGCAACCAGACAGGACCAGATCTGTTCCGGAGATTCCGCGAACCTGAAGAGATCTAGGTCTTCCCGGGCAATCAGGCCGCGGCGTGCCAGGGCCTCAAAACCAATGACGTCCCGCCAGAAAACTTCATCGAACAGGACGACGGGAATGGATCTCATCTTCCCCGTCTGACGAAGGGTCAGGATTTCGAACAGCTCGTCGAAGGTCCCGAAGCCGCCCGGGAACACCACCAGGGCCGCAGCCCGCATGGCAAAGTGCATCTTGCGCATGGCAAAATAGTGAAACTGGAAGGTCAGTGACGGCGTAATATAAGGATTGGGCACCTGCTCATGGGGCAGGGCGATGTTGAAGCCGATGGTTGGTGCGCCGGCCTCCCGTGCGCCCCGATTGGCGGCCTCCATGATCCCGGGCCCACCACCGGTGGCAATGACATTGCGCAGGGGCAAAATCCCCCCACAGGCCCCGCCCCGCTCCGAGGCCAGACGTCCGAACGACCTGGCGGCCTCATAACACCGCGCGCCGTCTCCGGGGTCGTCCTCCCGGGATCTGGCGCTGCCGAACACAACAATCGTCGACTCAATGCCCGCCGCCCTGAGGGTCTGTTCGGGCTTCTCGTATTCCAGATGAAACCGGACGCCGCGCAGGGCGTCACTCAGCAGGAAATCCTGATCCAGAGCCGCCAACCGGTAGGTGGGGGATGCAGCCGGGTCGGAGGTCGGAGGCGTGGAGCTCATACTGGATGTCCCGATGCATCGATTGCGGCCATATCTGATGCCCAAAGCCATGAACTGCAGCAGCTTTCGGACGAACCTCTGCCGGGCCGGTCTGGAACCGACGCACCATTTACTGGCGCGCCGGTCATGGCATCGGTCTCTAGATCAGCTCGGTTGGTGTCAGGCCCAGTTCCTTGAGCATGGGCTCGGCATAGTCGATACGGCCGGTCATGGTTTTCGGATCGGCCTTGGCCAGTTGATAGACCGCCTCGGCGATATATTCGATCGGTTGAACGCGATCCTTCGAGGCCTCGTTGATCAGACCATGCACGGCCACACCGGGGGTGTCCACAAGTCCGGGCGACACCACATTGACCGCAACCCCATCAGCCTGAACCTCGGATGCAAGCCCGGTCGTGAAGCGCTCAAGGGCTGCCTTGCACAGGCCATAGACCGTGCCGCCGCGGAAGGGACCATAGGGCTGTTTGGGGTGAAGACCTGCGGGCGATGAAATATTGACGATGGAGCCGGATTTACGCGCAATCATGCCTGGCAGGACAAGCTGGGCCAGATGGAAGGGGGCATAGACCTGAACCTCCATCATCAGCTTGAAGCGCTTCTCGGTGAACTCGACCACCGGCATGAAATAGGTGATGGCCGCATTGTTGATCAGGATGTCGATCGGGCCAAAAGCCGCTTCGGCTTCTTCCACCAATCTCTCACGCTCGATGGCCTGGGCCAGGTCGGCCTTGATCAGCACGGCTTCGCCGCCGGCGGCCTTGATGCGCTCTACCGTGTCGGCAAGGGTCCCGGGCAAGCGGCTTTCACCGTCAGCGGCCGTGCGGGCAGAAACCACAACCTTGGCACCCTCCATGGCCAGACGGGCCGCAATGGCCTCGCCAATGCCGCGACTGGCGCCGGTGACGAGAGCGACCTTGCCCTTCAGGGTTCCATTGGGATTGATGACCGGCTTTGACATGAAATTCGCGCCCTCCCAGGCAATTTATTTGGTTTGGAGACAATCTGAAGAACCTCGCGCCGATAAGGCTCAGAGGCAAGCCTGACGTGTCAGCCTATTTTGTCACCTGCCCGATCGCAGCCTCGAAAACGGCCCATTGGGCCGCAAATGCCCGCTGATAGGCCGGTCTGGCCTCACATCGGGAAAGATAGTCCATAAGGTCTGGAAACGGCTCAAGCAGGCCTGAAGACTTCAGCCGGATCACGACCGAGGCCATCATCAGATCACCAGCACTGAAGTCGCCATCCAGCCAGTCCTGGCCTTGGAGGGCATTGGAAAGCTGTTGCAGCCGAAGGGTGACCCGCTCTTCCACGAACGGCAGGCGCGCAGCATACCGGGCCGGGCCATTTCGAGGAGGCGGGCATTGGCCAACTCCAGGATCGGCGGTTCCACCGAATTGAGGGCAGCAAACAGCCATGAGACGGCCCGGCCTCGGGCCAGGGTTTCTCTGGGCATCAGCCCTTCAAACCGGTCGGCAATGTGCTGCACGATCGCGCCGCTCTCGAACAGAACGACTTCGCCGTCTTCGTAGGTCGGGATCTGACCGAAGGGTTGAAGGGCCAGATGTGAAGCATATTTCATGGCCTCGAAGGACAGTAAACGAACCTCATAGGGCTGACCGACTTCCTCGAGAGCCCAGCGGACACGCATGTCACGCGCCAATCCGCGCCCCCGGTCAGGAGATTGCTCGAAAGCCGTTATGACAATGGCCATGATCGATCCTGCTCCGCAACCACACGCCTCGGGGATCGAAGATCAGTGCAAAGTGCTCGGGTCGGCTAGCCCTTGATCAGGGCCTTGGCTGCCACCATGCCTTCTGCCGCAGCCGCACCATCTGGTGCCCCGCCCTGGGCAAAGTCGGGCCGACCGCCCGCGCCCTGCCCGCCAAGGGCCAGAACTGCAGACTTGCAGATCTCGACCGCATTGTTTGCCGTAAGGGCCGTGCCGGTCACCGCAACGGTCACGGCAGCCTTGCCGTCAGCCGTTCCGACCAGGATGATCACCCCGTCAGGAAGCTGCTTCTTGAACTCTTCGGCAATCGGGCGAAGATCCTTGCCACCGACCCCGTCCATGATCCGGGCCAGCACCCTGGTTCCAGCGATGTCCTCGACTTCGGACGCACCGCCCCCCGAGCCGCCACTGCCCATGGCCAACTGGCGTTTGGCCTCGCCGAGCTCTTTCTCAAGCTTGCGACGCTGGGCTTCGAGGCCTTCCACACGGGCCAGAACTTCTGAAACCGGGGTCTTGAACTGGTCAGCAAGGGCTTTGGAAACGGACGCCTGATCGTTGAGATACCGGCGGGCGGCCTCACCCGTCAGCGCCTCGATCCGACGAACCCCCGCCGCGACGCCGCCTTCTGAAACGATCTTGAACAGGGCAATATCCCCTGTGCGCGCCACATGGGTGCCACCGCACAGTTCCACGGAATAGGCACCTTCACCCTTCAGGGCCTGCCCCAGAGTCAGCACCCGGACAACATCCCCATATTTTTCGCCGAACAGGGCCATGGCACCGGCGGCGATGGCTTCCTGTGGGGCCATCTCCTCAGTCCTTGCCGCAATGTTCTGACGGACGACGGCGTTGACCTCAGTCTCGATGGCGTCGATTTCAGCCGGAGTCACGGGCCCGCCGTGGCTGAAGTCGAAACGAAGACGCTCGCCATCAACCATCTGACCCTTCTGGGCTACATGCGGGCCAAGCACATGGCTCAGGGCGGCATGCAGCAGATGCGCACCGGAGTGGTTGGCGCGGGTTGTCAGGCGTCGTCCGGCGTCAACAGCCAGTCGGGCCTGCACACCCGGCGCAAGCTCGCCATCGAGGATCTCGACCTCGTGAACGATCAGGTCTCCGGCCTGCTTCTGGGTATCAAGGATCCGACCCCGGCCGCCATCCCATTCAACCTCGCCGGTATCGCCCGCCTGGCCGCCGCTCTCCGCATAGAAGGGCGTGCGATCGAACACGGCAAAGACGGTCTCACCGGCCCTGGCCGAAGTCACCTCGACGCCTTCGAAGACCAGGCTGAGCAGACCGCCGGTGGCTTCCACAAGGTCGTAGCCGAGGAATTCACTGGCTCCGAGGCGCTCGCGAATGGCGAACCATTCTGCGGCCGAGGCGGCCTGGCCTGAGCCTGTCCAGGCTTCGCGGGCCTGGTCCTTCTGGCGCTTCATGGCGACGTCGAAGCCATCAAGGTCGACTGTAATGCCTTTGTTGCGCAGGGCATCCTGGGTCAGGTCCAGGGGAAAGCCGTAGGTGTCATAGAGCTTGAAGGCGGTTTCGCCGGGCAACTGGTCACCATCACCCATACTGGCCGTCGCTTCGTCGAGCAGGATCATTCCCCGCCCGAGCGTACGACGGAACCGCTCTTCTTCATGACGCAGGGTTTCGACAATCATCGGTTCTGCCCGGCGCAGTTCCGGATAGGCCTCACCCATTTCTGCGACCAGAACAGGAGCCAGCCTGTGCATAAGCGGTGCTTCTGCACCCAGAATGTGCGCATGGCGCATGGCCCGACGCATGATCCGCCGGAGCACATAGCCGCGGCCTTCGTTGGAAGGAGAGACGCCGTCAGCGATCAGGAAACTGGTTGAGCGCAGATGGTCTGCAATGACCCGATGGGAGGCGATCTCTCCACTGGGCCCGACCAGATCCCGGGATGCAGCAATCAGGGTGCGGAAAAGGTCTATGTCGTAATTGTTGTGAACGCCCTGCAGGACGGCTGCAATACGCTCCAGCCCCATGCCGGTGTCGATCTGGGGCTTGGGCAGGGGCTTGCGGCTACCATCCGCAAACTGCTCGAACTGCATGAAGACCAGATTCCAGATCTCCACGAACCGGTCGCCATCCTCATCGGGACTGCCGGGGGGGCCGCCGGGGATGTGGGCTCCGTGATCATAGAAGATTTCCGAACACGGACCGCAGGGCCCGGTGTCGCCCATGGACCAGAAATTATCACTGGTCGAAATCCGGATGATCTTCTCGTCCGGCAGGCCGGCAATCTTCTTCCAGAGCTCCGCTGCCTCGTCATCGGTGTGATAGACCGTGACGCAGAGCTTCTCCTTCGGAATCTTGAATTCCGTGGTCAGCAGGCGCCAGGCGTGTTCGATGGCACCCGCCTTGAAGTAGTCGCCAAAGGAGAAATTCCCCAGCATTTCAAAGAAGGTGTGGTGGCGCGCCGTGTAGCCGACGTTATCGAGGTCGTTGTGCTTGCCGCCAGCGCGAACCGATTTCTGCGAAGACGCAGCCCGGGGTGCCGGGGCGGTTTCAGCCCCCGTGAAGTAGTTCTTGAACGGCACCATGCCTGCATTGACGAACAGCAGGGTCGGGTCGTTCTGCGGCACGAGGGGCGCGGACGGAATGATCAGATGATCCTGGGCTTCGAAATAGCCCAGGAAGGACGACCGGATCTCTTTGAGGATGGGCATGGGATCAAGACACTTGCAGGCGGTGTCGCGCCAGGGCGCGGGAGGCGACCGTTTACGAAACTTGCCGCCCGCTCAAAAGGAAAAAACGCCAATTGGACCCGTCGACACCGAATCATTGCGGTGAAGGACCTGAGATCGGGCAGAATCTGCTGTGAAGGGCGGTCACCCCCGCCCTGTGACGGGGGTGCACCATCGAAATCCTAGTCGACGTCGTCCTCAGCCGTTGGGCCGACCAGAAGCTCTTCCTCAATCACGGCCTTGGCACCGCGAACCTGGGCCTCGATCTTGCCGGCGATATCGGGATTTTTCTTGAGGAACTCCCGGACATTGTCACGACCCTGGCCGATCCGCTGACTGTTCCACGAGAACCAGGATCCTGATTTCTCGATCACGCCAGCCTTGACGCCCAGATCGATGATCTCGCCAAGCTTTGAAATACCCTCGCCATACATGATGTCGAATTCGACTTCACGGAAGGGAGGGGCAACCTTGTTCTTGACCACCTTGACCCGGACATTGTTGCCGACGATTTCATCACGCAACTTGACCGAACCCGTGCGCCGGATGTCCAGACGGACTGAAGCATAGAACTTGAGGGCATTGCCCCCTGTCGTGGTTTCCGGGCTGCCATACATCACACCGATCTTCATGCGGATCTGGTTGATGAAGATGATCATGGTCTTGGTCTTGCTGACCGAAGCCGTAAGCTTGCGCAGGGCCTGGCTCATCAGGCGGGCCTGGAGCCCGGGCAGGCTGTCGCCCATTTCGCCTTCTATTTCAGCCCGCGGGGTCAGGGCCGCCACGGAGTCGATGACAATGATGTCAATGGCATTGGAGCGTACCAGGGTATCGGTAATTTCCAGGG
>Ga0007795_10000459_pt1 | contig 12977 bp, 10 predicted proteins | sample CryBogmetaGMA1M_FD_60369 | JGI IMG/M metagenome (GOLD analysis project Ga0007795, IMG submission 60369) | Freshwater microbial communities from Crystal Bog, Wisconsin, USA - MA1M | ecosystem: Environmental > Aquatic > Freshwater > Lake | place: Crystal Bog, Wisconsin, USA | collected 2009-07-06
GGGCGGGCACCGGCAGTTCGTTCAGATCCCAGGCGTCGGGACGCTCAGTGGCTTGGCCGGGGGCTGCGCAGAGCAGGCCGAGACCGGCGGCGGCGAGTGCCAGATGGGGGCGCTGAAAAAACGGCAAAACAGTTGATGCGGAGGACAGAAGGCCGTTGTCGGCTCAAATCGACTGGAACTGTTGGCGTATCGGCTGAGACCAATTCGCTGGACAGTCAAGAATCGATTGCGAGGTTGAAAGGAAACTTCGCGCCAATTTGCCTATCAACCAGCGTTGGCGCGATCCTATTTGTGCCGATCGCATAAGTGTCTACCGTTATCACGAATCGCTTGCGCGGTTCCAATCACTGACTCTCACTGCATTTTCTTCCACTTGTTGAACAGAACTTCAAACCCTCCCATCGGTTAATGATCGGAACTGCTGATCACCCCTCCGCCAGCTCCACCAGGCTCCGGGCGGCCGTGGCGGCGCCATCGCCGGCCAGCGGTCCCGCCTCCGGCTCCAGCAGTGGTTGATCCAGTTCCCAGTCGCCCTGGTGCAGCTGGGCGGCGCTGATCAGCCGGTGCCGGCCATGGAGCTGCAGCTCCCGCTCCAGCACCGGCGCCTCGGCAAAGCCCTGCCGGCGCACCAGGTGGATGCCCACATCCTGGCTGAAGGCCTCGCAGAAGCTGCTGTAGCCCGGTTTGGTGATCAGGCGGCCCACCAGAGGCATCCCATCCAGGGGCCGCACCCCCTCGGGCAGCACCCGGCCGTTGGCCGCCGCCGCCAGGGCCGGATCGCTGCCGATGAACACCAGATCGCCCCAGCGGGCCAGCAGGGCCGGATCCAGCTCCATCCCCAACCCACCGAAGCTGATCAGCACGCAGCGCTGCCGCTGCTCCGGCAGCCGCAGCCGCTCGCGCAGCACGCTGATGTCGAGCCGCGGCCGCGAGCAGGTGAGGCCGACCTCCTGCTCCGGCACACCCCAGGGCATCGGCAGCGCCAGGGGGCAGCGCAGCAGCAGCCGGCCCCGGCCGTAGAGCTCCCGGGCCCGGGAGGCCCAGGCTGCGAACGCTGGCCCCATCGGACCGTAGATCGCATCCCAGCCGAAGCTGGCCAGCCATACCGGCGCCTGGCCGATCCTTTCCCCCAGCAGGGCCGCCGCCGGCGGCACATCGGCCAGCAGCAGGATCGGTTCCGGCTGCTCCCGCAGCCAGGCGGCCTCCTGATCGATCAGGCCGGGCAGGCCGGCCTCCAGCCGCTCCAGGGCCGCCAGGGTGGCGTCGGCGTCGGCGCCGAGGGCATCGGCCTGGATCACCCCCACATCCCACTGGCAAGGGCGCCGCTCGAACGGCACCGCTCCGAAGGCCAGCCGCAGGAATGACTCCGGCAGAGCGGTGGACAGCACCAGCCGCCAGTGGGGCCTCAGGGCCGCCACTTCCGCCAGCACGGCGGCGCTGCGGGAGCCATGGCCGAAGCCGTGGCTGCTGATGCACGCGTAGATCAACACGGGACGGAGGCGCTCCAGAGCAACTGTTCATAGTGCAGTTCGCCGCCGGAGCCATACCAGCGGTGGCTGACCCGCCGCAGCCCGTCGGGCGCAAGCACCACCCAGCTGAAATGGCGCAGCATCCGGCCGTCCTGGTCGCGGCCGTGGCGGGGGACACAGGCGCTGTTGAGGTAGGCGGTGCCGTGGCGGTCGCGCAGGAAGCTGCGCCGCTCGCCCCGCTGCCGCCGCAGCGTGTGGTGCATGTGGCCGAAGACCACCAGCGGCAACGGCCGCTGCTTGCGGATCTGCTCGATCGCCAGGGCCAGATCCTGGTCGCCCCAGTCGCAGGCGGGGTTGCGCCAGTCGCGGCCGCAGGGGTCGCCGGCCTCACTGCCCAGGCCGCTAGGGCCGCAGTGGGCCAGCAGCAGCAACGGCAGTTCCGGGTCGGCGGCCAGGGCCGCCTGGGTGATCCGTGCCGCCGATTCGCGCATCTCCACCGGCCCGAACACCGCCTGCACCGCCTTGGAGAGGTGAAAGCCGCCGCCGGCACTGCCGGGCCGGGCCCCCACCACGGCCAGCCCCGGGGGGCAGAGCTGGCGCAGCTGCCAGCCGCAGTGCCGCTCGGCCAGCAGCTCGAGCTGCCGGTCCAGGGTCCTGCCGCTGGCGTCCTTGCCCGTGTCGTGGTTGCCGAGCACGCAGGCCATCGGCAGCATCAGCTTCGAGAGCAACCGGGGGATGCGTGGCCCGCCGTCGCTGAAGTCCCCCACCAGCAGCAGCGCATCGGGGTTGAGCCGCTCCACCAGCTCCTGATCCGTTTCATCCCACTGGTCGTGAAGATCGCCGGCGATGGCGATCTGCAGCTCGGGCATCGCAGACAGGGGCACGGGGTGGGGTCACGGGGCGGAACACGGGGCGTCAACGGCGACGTTCTGCCCATCGGTCCCCTTTCTAGGCTTGGACCTCCCCGGCCCCCGATCAGGCGATTGGTCTTCACCCAGCCCCCAACTGCTCACCCTGCACCCTCCACCGCTGTGGCCCCGGCGGCAGCCGGCCCCGAAACTCCGCCAGCGGCGGACCTGCCGGCGGCCATCCGCCGCCTGGCCGAGGAACGTCGGGCGGTGATCCTGGCCCACTACTACCAGGAGGATGCGATCCAGGATGTGGCCGACTTCATCGGCGATTCGCTCGAACTGGCCCGCCGGGCGGCCAGCACCGATGCGGAGGTGATCGTCTTCTGCGGGGTGCATTTCATGGCTGAGACCGCCAAGATCCTCAATCCGGGCAAGACCGTGCTGCTTCCCGACACCGAGGCCGGCTGCAGCCTGGCGGATGCCTGTCCCGCCGACGCCTTCGCCGCCTTCCGGGCCCGCCATCCCGATCACTACGTGGTGAGCTACATCAACTGTTCGGCGGCGGTGAAGGCCCAGAGCGACCTGATCTGCACCAGCAGCAATGCCGTCGCCCTGGTGCAGCAGCTGCCCGCCGACCGGCCGATCCTGTTCGCCCCCGACCAGAATCTGGGCCGCTGGGTGGCCGCCCGCAGCGGCCGCGAGCTCACCCTCTGGCCCGGCAGCTGCATCGTTCACGAAACCTTCAGTGAACAGGCCCTGCTGCGGCTCCGGCAGGAGCACCCCGAGGCGGAGGTGATCGCCCACCCGGAATGCCAGCCCCATCTGCTGGAGCTGGCCGATTTCATCGGCTCCACCAGCAAGCTGTTGCAACGGGTGGAGCAGAGCCCGGCCGAGGCCTTCATCGTGCTCACCGAACCGGGCATCCTCCATCAGATGCACCGGCGGGCCCCCACCAAGCGGCTCCATCCGGTGCCGGGCAGCGATGGCTGCAGCTGCAACGCCTGTCCCTACATGCGGCTCAATACCATGGCCAAGCTCTGGCGGTGTCTGCAGACGATGGAACCCAGCCTGGAGATGGATGAGCAGCTCCGCCGCAGGGCCCTGGTGCCGATCGAGCGGATGCTGGCGATGAGTCCCTGATTCCGGCGGCTACCCCGCGGTCGCTGCCTTTGCCGGGTTTGTCCGTAACGGTGATGATCGAAACAGCCCGGGATCCGCGCGCCATCGACACTTCTGCTTACCGGAACGACTGCATGGCCAGGGGTACCGACCAGCTCGATCTGCCCGGGGACTTCGAGCAGGCCCTGTTCTTCCAGAAGGACGTGCTGGCCACCTACCTGCTCCGGCCCGACCAGTTCGCGGCGGTGGCCCCCCAGGTGGGGGCGCTGCGGGCCGAGGCGTTCCTGGAGGTATCGGACCACGGACCCCGGGAGCAGGACCTCGATGGCCGCGATTCCCACTATTGGCATCTGCTGATCTGGGACACGGCCAGCGCCCGTCTGGCCGGGGCCCAGCGCATCAGCTTCTCGTCCTGGCAGGCCAACGACTGGTCGGGGCGGCATTCCTACCTGGAGCACTGCTATCCCGGCCTGGCCCGGGCTTTCGCCGCCAGCGACCTGCCCTATCTGGAGGTGGGACGGGTGTTCGTGGCCCAGTCCCACCGCGATGACCTGCGCATCCTGCCCAACCTGCTGCGCGCGGCCGGCATGCTCGCCCAGCAGACCGGCCACCGCTACACCTTCGGGCTGTTGTCCTACGGGCACCACCGGCACCGCCCCGAGGTGGTCGAGGCGTTCGTGCGCCGGCTGCGCCTGCCGCCCTTCCGCCTGGAGTCCCCGCTGCCGATCCCCCCACCCCGCCATCCGCTCCAGTTGGCGGCCGCTTCGGCCCGCACGGAAGCCGTTGATGGGGCCCTGATCTGCAGCAGTTACCGCCAGCTCGAGCAGCATCTGCAGGGCCTCGATCCCGCCTTCCGGATCCCTGGTCTGGTGCGGCTGAATGCGAGCCTCTGCCATGGGCGGGTGGCGGATCTCTCCTTTGCCCAGGATTTCAATCAGATTTTCGAAATCCTTATGGTGGCGGACACGATGGCGGCCGCGCCCGGCCTTTCCCACCCGGGATTGCAGCTTCCCCATCGTCGCCCCTGGCTGGAGCCGCTGACCGCAGGTGCATCCCGCCCCACCGCCAGCCCGGCCCTGCGGCAAACACCATCAACCCATGTATTGTCAGGACCGCGATGAGTTGTGTGGCCGCCGTAATGGATCCAGCGATGCCCGAGGCAGAAGCACTGGAAGTGTTACGAGGTCTTCTGCAAACCATCGCCGGCGCCGATCCGAACAAAGTTCAACACGAATCCCGATTTGTTGAGGATCTGCAAGTTGATTCCCTCGGGATGATGGAAATGCTTGTGGAGGTGGAGGAAGCCTTCAAAGTCCGTATCGATGCCGGGGAATTGCCCCGGATTCTTACTGTCGCCGACCTGCTGAAATTGCTTCGGAACGAACAGATCATTGCCTGACTTCCCCAGCGTTTCCTCGCCGCCCCGCCTTGCCATCACCGGCATGGGCATGGTCTCCCCCCTTGGTGAGGATTGTCCCTCCAGCTGGGCGGCCTTCCGGGCCGGCCGGGTGGGGGTGAGGCGGCTGCAGGAGCCCTGGGCGGAGGATCTGCCGGTGGCGGTGGCAGCACCGAGCCGGGTGCCGATCGGGCGGGTGATGGCCCCCAACGTGGCCCGTCGCCTCGACCGCTCCGCCCAGCTGGCCGTGCTCGCCGCCCTGGAAGCCTGGACCGCCGCCGGGCCCGGCGGCTGGGCCGCCGAACGCCGGGGCGTGGTGATCGGCACCGGCAACGGCGGCATCGGCAGCATGGCCGGCCAGATGGATCAGCTGCGCCGGCGGGGGCCGGCGGGGGTCAATCCGCTGGCGGTTTCACTCACCATGCCCAACGCGGTGGCGGCCCAGGTGAGCATTGCCCTGGGGGCCAGGGGGCCGCTGGAGTCGCCGGTGTCGGCCTGCGCCAGCGGCGCCGATGCCATCCTCTGGGCGGCCCGGTTGCTGCGTTCCGGCGAGGCGGACGTGGTGGTGGCCGGTGGCACCGATGCCCTGGTCAACCGCTTCGGCCTGGCCGCCTTTGCCGCCCTGCGCGCCCTCTCCCGCCGCGGCGATGATCCGGAGACCGCCTCGCGGCCCTTCGCCGATGACCGGGATGGTTTCGTGATGGGGGAAGGGGCCGGCGCCCTTGTGCTGGAGCGGGAGGAGGATGCCCGCGCCCGCGGCGCGACGGTGCAGGGCTGGCTGCTGGCGGGGGCCGTGAGCTCTGACGCCCACAGCATCACCACGCCGTTGCCCCAGGGCCTGGAGGCGGAGCGGGCGATGCGGCAGGCCTTGCGGAATGCCGGCCTTTCAACGGCCGATCTGGCGCTGGTCAAGGGCCACGGCACCGGCACCCTGTTGGGGGACCAGGCCGAGGCCGAAGCCCTGGCCCGCCTGTTCGCCTCGTTGCCGCCGGGGGAGCGGCCCTGGCTGCTGGCCCCCAAGGCCCAGATCGGTCACCTGATCGGCGCTTCCGGTGCCGTTGAGGCCATCTTCACCCTGCTCTGTCTCGGCGAGGCGTTGTTGCCGGCCCAGCGCAACTGCCCCCGGCCCCTGGAGGCCCTGCCGCTGGCGATGCCCCGCGCCGAGGCGGGGGTGCCCCTGGCGGATCGCGCCCAGGTGGCCCTGGCCAATTCCTTCGGCTTCGGCGGTAAGAACGTGGCGCTGGTGCTGCAGGGACCGGGCTGAACGGTCCCACCACTCAGGACGGATTCCTGGCTGCCCCAGGCCCGCTCCATGGATACCTCAGGGCTGCCTCAGGGCCGCCGCCCCAGCCCGCTGCGCAGCCGCTCCTCCAGGGGCCGCAGCCGCCGCAGCAGCCGTTGCCGCAGCCCCAGCGGCGCCTCGCCCCGCCCTTTCCAGGCTTCCAGCTCCGCCAGGGCCCGTTCGGGCGTGGTGCGCTCGCCGCTGTGGCGGCTCAGGTAGGCCGGGTAGTGGATGAGGGCGCCGTAGACGAGTTCATCCAGGGTGAGCTTCCGGCCCCGCCGGGGACAGCGCAGCCGGTCATCGGTGAGGCCCCAGCCGGCATAGAAGGGCAGCCCGTGGGTGTACACGGGCACGCCGCGCAGCAGGGCCTCGAAGCCGCTCAGGGAGGTGAGCACGTGCACGCCGTCCACCGCTTCCAGCAGCTGGTCCATGGCCCCGTGCTGCAGCACCGCATCGGCGATGGCGGCGCAGGCGGCTTCATCGTCGCCGCCGGGTCGCAGCCGGGCCACCACGTCGGGGTGGGGTTTGTAGAGCAGGTAGGCATCGGGATGGGCGGCCCGCACCGCCGCCAGCAGCTGCCGGTTGCCCGCCGGCGCCTGTCCGGCCGGGACGCCGTAGCGGATCGAGGCATCACTCTCCACCTGGCCCGGCACCAGCAGCACCGGCCGATCCTCCAGCCCGCTCGGCCGCTGCCACGGTGGCGCCGAGAGGTTGTATTTGGTGAGCCGGGCCGCCACCAGGTGCCGGCGCAGGGCCGCCGCCCGCTGCCGTTCCGCGTCGCTGAAGCCATGGCAGCGCAGAAAGGTCTCCAGGTCACTGGGGGCCGTGGCGTCGTAGTAGATGCCGGTGCGGTCGATCACCCAGGACACCGGCGCGATCAGATTGGCGCCGAGGCCGACCGAGCGCAGGAAGCCGTCTTCCACCTGGATCGAGCCCGGCCCCAGCAGCCGGCGCCGGCCCCACACCACCGGCACCGCTGCCCCGCCGCTCGGGCGGGCGCCGAGGCGGCGGAAGCGCAGCTGCGACCCCCGCGGGCCCCGCAGGAAGCGCCGCAGGATCGGCTGTTTCCAGGGCCGGAAGCCATAGGCCACCAGCGCCGGCGGCACCTGCTCCAGGCAGCGGCGTTGCAGCCCTAGGTGCTCCATCAGCCGCTCCGGCTCGCAGCGCTGGCCGGTCTCGGGATCGAGGTAGCGCGGGTAGGCCACCAGGGCCCCATGGATCAGCTGGGCCAGGTCGGCGCCCTGGCCCGCCCGGCGCTCCGGTGGCGGCAGCAGGTCGTGGGTGAGGCCCCAGCCGGCGTAGAATGGCATGCCGAAGCAGTGCACTGGCCGTCCCCAGAGCAGGGCCTCGAAGCCCAGCTGGGAGGTGACCACGTACACCGCCTTCGCCTGCTCCAGCAGTGCCGTGGGATGGCCGCCATCGGCGCAGAGCCGGACGCGGGGATGGGCCAGATCCGCGGCGCTGTAGTGGCCCTGTTTGCGGCCGCTGCTCACATCCGGGTGGATCCTGAGCAGGAGGGTGGCATCGGGATGGTTGCGCTCGGCGCTCGCCAGCATCCGCCGGAAGCTGGCGGCCTCCGCCTGGCCGTGGCGCAGGGAGAGATCGCCGGCGGTCTGGTCGACCACCAGCACGAACGGTTCCTGCGGCGGCGTCGATTCCAGGGCCCCGTTGTATTTGGAGAGGCGCTGCCGGCGCCAGGCCCCGGCCAGGGCCCCGGCGCGCTGCCGCTCGGCGGCGCTGAGCGGCGTGCCGATCAGACGCTCCAGCCGGCTGGGGGCGGAGGCGTCGTAGTAGACGCCCAGGTCATCGACCACCACCGACAGCGGCGGCTCCTCCGGCCCGAGGCCCACCGAGCGCAGGAAGCCATCCTCCAGGCGCCAGAGCGGCAACTGCCGCCGCGCCGCCTCCTGCTCCGCCCAGCGGCCACTCGGTTTGCGCCCCCAGGCCAGCAGGGCCCCCAGCCGGGGCTCCCGGCGACAGGCCCGGCGGCCCACCACCAGCCCATCGGGCGCCAGCAGGGCCCCCAGGCCACGGATCCGTCCCAGCGCCGGATGCGGCGCCCCCAGCAGGCCGGTGGGAGAGGAAGGATGAACCAAGGCGAACTCTGGTGGCAGCGCCAGAGCCCTACGTTCGCACCGATCGCCCTTAATACGATCGCCCCTATACGATCGCATCGATCGCCGCCTGCAGTGGTCGCCCCTGCCTTCACTCGATGCTGCCGCGGCGTGTGTATCTGGTCAGCGGTTTTGATCCCCGCGGCCCCGGCCAGCTGCAGCGGCTGCTGAGCCGCCAGCTGGTCGAGCATTGCCGCTCCCGCCAGCTCCACCATCGCTCCGGCCGCCGCCTGCGCGGCAACGGTTGGAGTGGATTCGAGGTGCTGGAGGCGGCGGGCGGCCCCCCGGTTCTGGAGGTGCTGCTGCTGCACTGGCATTCGGTGGTGCGGCGGGAATGGCCCCGCTCTCCGCTGCTGCTGCTCGGCGGTGGCTTCAGGCGCTACGCCAGCTACCTGCTGCGGGGCCTGCTGCTCAAGGCCCAACGCCAGAGCGGTAGCGGCGCCTTCACCCTGTTCTGGCCGTGGGTGTACGGGTTGGCGGCGGCCCTGGTGATCCTGCTGCTGCTCGCGCTGGTCGCCGCCCTGCTCGCCCCCCTGCCCCTGGCCGCGCCCCTGAAAGCGCCGCTGCTGCTGGCCGCCGCCGCGCTGCTGGCCTGGCTCAGCTGGCGGGAGGCCAGCCGTCGCCGCATCGGCTGGCTCTACCGCTCGATCCGCTACACCGACCGGCTGGCCCGCGGCCTCGACGGCGGCCTGGAGGCGGTGCTGAGCGACCACCTCGAGCAGATCCGCCAGCTGGAGGCCCAGGCGCCGGCGGCGGAACTGCTGCTGATCGGCCACAGCTGCGGCAGCTATGTGGCGGCGATGCTGGCGGCAAGGCTGCGGCGCCAGCCGGCCATGGCGCCCCTGCTGCCCCGGCTGCGGCTGCTGACCCTCGGCCAGAACCTGGTGCACCTGGCCGGCCTCCCGGAAGCCGACTCCTTCCGGCGTGATCTGGCCTGCCTGGCCCTCGCTCCCGCCGTCCCCTGGCTGGATGTGCGCTCCCCCGACGACTGGATCAGCTGCGCCGGCTCCCACCCCTACCGGGCCGCCGGCTTGCCGGCCCGGGCCGATTACCCGCAGGTGCGGCTGCTGCCCCTGTTGGAGCGCCTCGGGCTGCAGGGGGCCTGGGCCCGGCTGAACCACCAGTTCGTGATGCATTTCCTTTACTTCCACACCACCGCCCCTGGCGCTAACACCCCCGGCGCTAACACCCCCGGCGGCGAGGCCCCCGCCGAGGCCTTCAACCTCTTCGATCTGCTGCTGGCCGATCCCGACCCGGCGGCCCTCCCCCGGCGGCGGGCGATTTGATGGGCTGATGATGATCCCCCCCCACCCGGAACCGGCCCCCTTCCGCGAACCGTTCGTTCTGCGGTTGCGCCGCGGCTTGCGCTCCTGGCTGGCCCTGCTCACTCCCTTCAGCTACCGGCTGCCGGTGGGGATGGAGACGATCCTCGGCCAGCGGCTGCTGCTGGTGAACGAGCCGCAGGCGGTGCGGCGGGTGCTGGTGGAGGAGGTGGAGCAGTTTCCCAAGCATCCCTTCACCTTCTGGGTGCTGGAGCCCCTGATCGGCCGGGGGGTGTTTTCGGTGAACGGCGAGGAATGGCGAGGCCAGCGCCGGCTGATCGACCAGGCCCTGCAGCAGGCCCGGCTCACCCGCGTGTTCCCCCAGATGCAGGCGGCCTGTAGCGATCTGATCGAGCGCCTCGGCCCGCAGGCCGATGGCAGGGATGTGGACATGCAGACCACCATGACCCTGGTGACGGCCGATGTGATCGTGCGCACGATCACATCGGTGCCGCTCGCCGCCGCGGAGGCGGAGCAGGTGTTCCTCGCCTTCAGCCGCTATCAGCACCGGGCTGCGATCACCCTGATCCTGCGGCTGCTGCGGATTCCCCGGGCGCTGCTGCAGGGCTATCTGGCCCGCCATGCCCGGCCCATCCGCGATTGGCTGGATGGGCGGATCGCCCCCAGGCTGGCGAGCGCTGAGCCCCACCAGGATCTGCTGCAGACCCTGGTGGACAGCGGTGCCTTCAGCCGCGCCCAGCTCGTTGATCAGGTCTGCACCCTCTTTCTGGCGGGCCATGAAACCTCAGCGGCGGCCCTGGCGATGGCCGCCTGGTTGCTCAGCCGCAGCCCGGAGGCCCAGGGGCGGCTACACCGGGAGCTGCAGGCGCTGCTGGCGGGATCCGAGCGGCCCCTGGAGCCGGAGGATCTGCGCCAGCTTCCCTATGGGCTGGCGGTGTTCCAGGAAACCCTCCGGCTTTATCCGCCGCTGATCTTCTTCACCCGGGAGGCCAGCCGCGACACCGAACTGGCCGGTGCGCGCTGCCCGCTGCGCAGCCTCGTGTCGATCTCGCCCTGGGTGATCCATCGCCACCACAGCCTCTGGCCCGATCCGGACGGTTTTGATCCGGACCGGTTCCTGCAGGAGCCGGCCCCGGCGCCGGAGCGCCCCCGGGAGGCCTACCTCCCCTTCGGTCTGGGGCCGCGCCAGTGCCCCGGTGCCGCCTTCGCCCAGCAGGAGGCCCTGCTGGTGCTGGCGGAGCTGGTGCGGAACTTCGAGTTGCTGCCCGCCAGCGGCCCGCTGCCGGATCTGGTGGGCCGCCTCACCCTGCGTTCCCGCAATGGCATCCCCGTGAAACTGCGCCGCCGGCCATGCTCCCCAGCGACGGGCTGATCCGCTGGACCCCTGAGGGTCTCCACTGCCCGGCGGCGGAGGCCTGGATCGATCCCTGGCGGCCGGTTCCGCGCGCCCTGATCACCCATGCCCATGCCGATCACGCCCGGCCCGGCTGCGGCGAGTACTGGGCGATCGGCGCCTCGGAGGCGATCCTGCGCCAGCGCCTGGGCCAGGCGATCCGCCTCCACAGCGTCGACTACGGCCAGGAGCTGCGGCTGGCGAACGCCCGGCTGTCGTTCCACAGCGCCGGCCATGTGCTGGGGTCGGCCCAGATCCTGCTGGAGGCCGCCGGCGAGCGCTGGCTGGTGAGCGGCGACTACAAACGCGACCGGGATCCCAGCTGCCAACCCTTCACGCCCGTCAGCAGCGACGTGCTGATCAGTGAGGCCACCTTCGGCCTGCCGATCTACCGCTGGCGGCCCGGTTCGGAGGTGGCCCGCGAGATCCTGGCCTGGTGGCGACAGGCTCCGGAGCGTCCCTCGTTGCTGTTCTGTTACGCCTTCGGCAAGGCCCAGCGCCTGCTGGCCGAACTGCAGGCCCTGGGGGTGGAGGAGGAGGTGCTGCTGCACGGGGCGGTGCAGGCCCTGACCGGCGCCTACCGCGACCAGGGGGTGGCCCTGGCCCCCAGCCGGCCCCTCAGCGCCCTGGCCCGGGGCGAGTCCCTGGCGGGCCGGCTGGTGCTGGCGCCGCCGTCGGCCCGGCGCAGCCCCTGGATGAAGCGGTTCCGCCAGCCCCAGACCGCTTTCGCCAGCGGCTGGATGGCGGTGCGGGGGGCCCGGCGGCGCCGCGGCGACCAGCGGGGTTTCGTGCTCAGCGATCACGCCGACTGGCAGGGCCTGATCGACACGGTGCGCCAGAGCGGCGCCCGGCAGGTTTACCTCACCCATGGCCAGGGCGACCTGCTCGCCCGCTACCTGCAAGAGCAGGAGGGCATTGCCGCCGAAGCCATCGGGGCCGAAGCCCTTCCTGCCGATGCCACGCCTGCCGAAGATCGGGCTGACTCCATCAACGGAGAGGAGCTGGAGCGTTGAGACGGTTCAGCCGCCTGTTCGAGGATCTCGACCGCAGCCTCGGCAGCCGCGAGCGGGTGGACCACCTGGTGGCCTACTTCGCCGAGGCGGACGCCGCCGATGCCGCCTGGGCCCTGCAGGCCCTGCTGGGCCGCCAGCGCCGCCGCCTGATCACCGGCCGGCGCCTGCGGGAGATCGCCCAGGCGGCCCTGCCCTGGCCCGACTGGCTGTTCGCGGCCTGTCATGCCCAGGTGGGCGACAGCGCCGAAACGATCGCCCTGCTCTGGCAGGGGCGTCCGACCCCGCCCCAGGAGCCGCCGCCGCTGCATCACTGGATGGAGACGCTGCTGCCGGAGCTGGCGGCCCTTGAGGGCGAGGCCCAGGTCGCCGGCCTGCAGGCGCTCTGGGACAGCCTCGGACCCGGCGAGCTGCTGGTGGTCAACAAGCTGCTCACCGGCGGCTTCCGGGTCGGGGTGGGACCGGGCCTGGTGCTGCGCGCCCTGGCCCGCCTCAGTGGCCTGGAGCCCCTGGACCTGCAGCAGCGGTTGATGGGCGGCTTCACCCCTTCCGCTGCCGCCTTCACCAGCCTGTTGGCGGCCGACCCCGCCGGCGAGCGGCCGATCAGTACCCCCTATCCATTTTTCCTGGCCTCGCCCCTGGAGCTTGGCCAGCTGGAAGGCACAGCCACCGCCGACTGGTGTGTGGAGTGGAAATGGGACGGGATCCGCGGCCAGCTGATTCGGCGGCGGGGCCAGTCGTTCCTCTGGAGTCGGGGTGAGGAGCTGCTCAACGACAGCTTCCCTGAGTTGATCAGCGCCGCCGGGGCCCTGGCCGACGGCACCGTGCTCGACGGCGAGATCCTGGTGTGGCTGCCGGGCGACGCCTGTCCCCGCCCCTTTTCGGAGCTGCAGCGGCGCCTGGGGCGGGCCCGGCCCGGCCGGGAGCTGTTGCGCCAGGCCCCGGCGCTGTTCATGGCCTACGACCTGCTGGAGGCCGCTGGCGAGGACCTGCGGGCCTGGCCCCTGCGCCAGCGCCGTCAGCGGCTGGAGCAGCTGCAGGGCCTGGGGCTGGAGGGGGC
>Ga0007795_10000461_pt1 | contig 12976 bp, 14 predicted proteins | sample CryBogmetaGMA1M_FD_60369 | JGI IMG/M metagenome (GOLD analysis project Ga0007795, IMG submission 60369) | Freshwater microbial communities from Crystal Bog, Wisconsin, USA - MA1M | ecosystem: Environmental > Aquatic > Freshwater > Lake | place: Crystal Bog, Wisconsin, USA | collected 2009-07-06
GCATGGTGAACGTGCAGCTCGCCGACAACGTCACGGTCTGCAAGCTCGCGGACGAGAGAGACAGCGTGGTGGCCGTGCCGCTGTTGCCGACGGCCGACGACTTCTCAACGGTCACTGGCATGCGGTCCAGGGCCAGCGTTCCTGACGAGATGTTGCTGGCGTTCGTCGTGTCGGTGGTCGCCGAGACAGCGAGGCCAGACACCGCTGCTGCGGCGATCGCGATGGTGGTCGATCCGGCCGCCGTCAGCCGGCCATCGGCCCCGACCGTGAACGTGGCGACCGACGACGCGGACCCGTAGGCAGCGGCCGTGACGGTCGTCGCCGATAGGCGAGCCGCCGGGAGCGTGCCGCTCGTGATGTTCGTCGCGCTGGTCGTGTCTGTCGTGGCGGAAGCGGCGAGGCCCGACACCTGGCCCGACGAGATCGTCGCCGCCGTTGTCAACACGCCGCTCGTCGTCGTCACGACGATCTGCCCGCTCGTCGAGCCGATCGCCCCGGCGTTCGTGATATTGCCGTGGGTGTGGGCCGTCGGCGTTCGCGCGTCCGATAGCCGCGAGTCGTTGCCTTGGCACGCGGTTGCGCTGGTCGTGCCGTAGCTGACCGATACGGTGCCGCTGGTGACGCCCAGGCCCGTTCCGACGATCACGCCTCCGAGCGTGGAACCGGTAGCCGCCGGAAGCGTGTAGGTCAAGACCGAGATCGTGCCGTCGGCGGCGATCGTCACGCCCGATCCGGCCTTCACGCCGCCCAAGACCGCCGCGGTCGCGATTGGAGGCGTAAACGTGCTGGGCTTACCCGTGATGGTCGTCCAGGTGACGGCTGACACGGCAGCCGTCGAGAAATCCGAGATCGTCGCGGCGAGCTGCGTGCCGGTGTGGTTCGCCCGCGACAGCAGGTAGGCATCGGTGTTGTTGGCCGTGGCGCCGGTGGCGATGCCGTTGAGTTTCGTCTTCAGCGTCGCCGTGAACGCGCTCGACTGCGATGTCAGGTCGGGAAATACGATGTTGCTCGGGCCGAAAGTTCCGCCGTTGATTGAGCCGGTGGTCCCGTTGTCGCCGACGAACGACACCTGGCCGTTCAACGTTGGCGCGTTCGTGCTGGCGCATCCGCCAAGCGCAGCCTCAACAGATTGGAACGCATTCGTGACCGTGTCGTTCTGGTTGAACAGGCCCGTCACGCCGACGTCGATCGTGACCTCGGTGCCGTGGTGCGTGTGGGCCGACGGCGGGAACGTGCTGGGCTTGCCCGTGATGTCGGCCCAGGCCGGTGATCCGCCTCCACCCGTCCCCAGCGTGACGATCACGTCCGCATCCGGTCCGGCGTCCTCGACGCTGACGGTGATCGTCTCGCCCTGGTCGATTACGAGGTGGATGTCTTCGGCCATCGGATCACCTCGCGACCGGCCGCACGCGGCCGATGAGGATGGTGCGGGTCGTCGTGTCGGAGGCCGCGCACCGGAACGACCAGCGAAGCCGGGCCACCGCGGCCATCGCGGCCGTCTGGGTTTTCGTGAGCGTGAGCGTGACGCGGCTGGCCGTCTGGCCGGCGATGGTCACCGTCTGCATGGACGTCCCAAACGTCGCGACCGTCGCGCCGGTGTCGGCGTTGAGCACGACAGCGGTGAGCGTGTAGGCCGTGAGGTTGCGGTTGATCGTCAGCCGAAACGCGAAGTCGTCGCCAGCCACGAACCCCAGCCGCAGCGTCGCGGGAAACCGCTCGACAGCGGCGACTCCGTCGGTGCAGGTGGTTGAGGACACGGGCGAGCTCCGGCGGAAGAATCGAACCGATTGACCGGGCGCCGCGCCTCATGGGCTCAGCGCGGCGCCCGGTCTCACGTCATGCGTCCGTCAGGAATCGCGGTCAGGCGTCGGTCAGGCGAACCACGGCCTTCAGCTGGCCCGAGGTCTTGGCTACGGCGGCTCGGCCCGCGAAGGTGTCCGTATTGGTCGTGGTGATCTTGGCGGTGCCGGCGTTCCAGTAGAGGAGCGCACCGGCCGAGAAGGTCGTGCCCGACGCACAGTCGATCTCGAACACGCCTTCGACGTAAAGCACGCCCTGCGTGTTTGCAGGGATCGCCACCTTCGTGACTCCCACCCTGGTTCCATGCACGACGACCGCGCCGGCCGCCGTGTCGGAGCTGGGCGTGTAGTCGACCAGGCTTCCGCTGCTGATGTAGTTCGCAATCGCCATCTGGATCTCGCTTTCTCTGAGGTGTTGGTGTTGAGGTCGTCTGGATCACGCGAGCGAAGGGGCGGCTCAGGCCGCGCCCTTGCTCTTCACTCCGGCCCGGTACTCGCCGAGGGCGGTGCCGAAGTCCCAGAACACGCGCCACGACACGCCCAGCACGTCGGGGGTGGTGTCCATCCCGAAGAACTCGACCGTCGGGGTCTGGAGGCCGTTGAGGTAGGCGATCTCCAGGGCCGGCAGGTCGTTCGGGTCGCCGAGCAGGTACCACGCGGTGCTGGAGTAGCCCGTGAGGCTGCTGTTGGAGAGCCACGGGGCCACGACCGGCGTGAACGATCCGTTCCAGACGTTCACGTTCGGCGTCTTGGCCGACGTCGGGCCGACGACAAACTGGGAGTTCATCAGCTCCTTTGCCGTCTGCTCGAGGGCAGTGGGCACGACGAGGATCTTCGGGTCGACCATCACCGGCAGGCCGTCCGGACCAACCTGATCGCGGAACAGTTGCACGGCCTGGGTGAGACTGGTGCTCGACAGAGCCGAGCTCGATCCCTCGAAGTAGTTCCCGCGGGCCGTGGTGAAGAAGCTCGACCCGGCGCCCGTGGCGTTGAGCAGGGCGAAGAGCGCCTTTTCCCGGGCATGGATGGCCTTGCGACCGAGCGCCTTCGCGTTGTCGGCGAACGCGTTGAGGTCGTCGTTGACCAGCTGGGTGCGCGTGATGCAGAGGTTGGCACCGCGGGTGACAACCTGACGCGTCCGCGACTCCTCCGACAGCCGGAGGTGCTTGAGCTCGCCGTCCTGGCCGACGACCTGGAGCTCACCGTTGATCGCCAGCGAGAACACGGTGTTCGGCTGGAAGTTGGTGTGGCTCTTCGTGGCGGTGATCTTGTCGGCCGCCGTCGGAACCTGCTGGAACGCGTTCTGCAGCGCCTTGTTGGCGATGTTGCCGACGATGCCCGAGAGCTCGCTCGTCGAGAACGCGGCCTGGATCCACTCCTGGGTGCCCGGGTCGGCGTCGATCGTCTTTCCGGCGGCCGCGGCGATCTGCTCCGCGTGCCAGCGGAACCCACGCCGGCGGTACTTGCTGGCCCGGTCGAGCGTCTCCTCGTTGTACGACTTCTCGACGTCGAGGCCGGCGGCCATGCACATGCTGGCTTCGATGACCTTGAGATTCACGTTGCCGCTCTCCTTGGAGTGGATGGCCGGCAGGCGGGGCCGCGAAGAGCGGAGCACCTCGAGCTCGGCACGGGTGGTGTCCCAGCCGTCGGCGATCGCCTTCGCGGCGATGTCGCCGTGGCGTTCACCGCAGATGGTGCGGATCGCGCTGACGCGGGCGGTCTCGGCGGCGAGCTCGGCCCGGATCTGGGCGACGGCCGACGAACCGATGGTGGCGCCGGCGGAGGCGGTCACCTGCGGGGTCGTCCCGGCCGGAGCCGCCATCGAGCTACCGCTCGCCGGCTGCGTGCCCGGCTCGTTCGGCTCGCTGGCCTCCTGCTCGTAGACCACCTGGAGCACGGTGATCTGCTCCGCGGTGAGATCGGCGTACTTCATCCCGAGAGACTCGACCCACGACTGGAAATCCACGGCGTAACCCTCCTGGTTTGGTGCGGCTGCCGCCGCGATCTGAACACTGGTCCGTGCGTCCGCCCCGTTGGGCAGAATCGCGATGTGTCGAAGCCGCGTCCGCGGGTAGAGCAGGAAGCCCCCCGGGCCGGCGGTGATGCTGCGGCCGTTCACGTCCACCGTCTGGCCGGCCCGGATCCGCACGGGCGGCTCCAGCGGCTCGGCGCCAATCGACGCCTGGAGCGGAACGGAATCGCGCGTGAGTTCGATCGCGGTTGCCGCGGCCGGGTTGGCGCGGCTGATCGTGCCGATCGCCATGAGCCTCTGGCCGTCGACGACCTGGACCGTGGCCGACCCCAGAGCACCGGCGAGCGTGTTGTCGTGGCCGGCGAGCAGCACGACGGGCCCGTCCGACTCGATGCCGTTGACGTCGCAGACCATCGGCCCGATGCCGGTCACCTTCATCACGCCACCGGAATACGCCTCGATGGTGATCGGGGCCGGGGAGGTCGCGTCGGCGGGACCGGCTTCGATCTTCACCGGGACGGCGGCGCAGATCTCAAACGCGCGGTTCGCCGCGGCGAGGATCATGCGGTCGTGGCGGCGACGTCGGCGGCGATCCATCAGCGGACCCCCTTGTGGTTGGCGATCGTGGCGCCCGCGGCGACGCCAACGGCGGCCGCGTCCTCGAGGTCGGCGACGTCCGTCAGGGCGTTCGCCACCTGGGCGGTGTTCGTGACCTGCGTCGCGTCGGGCAGCGACAAACCGAGCTCGCCGAGCAGCTGCCGCTCGCGGGCGATCTGCCGCATCGCCTTCTCCCAGTCGCCGCCCCCGCGGGCCCATTCGGCCGAGAGCGTGGTCGTGAGGTTCGCCAGCCGCGTGGCCTGGGCGTTCGCTTCCTTCGCCGGGTCGACGTGCTCGCGGCCCTCCCAGAGCCATTCGTGCGAGCACTCGCTCATCGGCGGAAAGCCGTCGGGGATCACGCCCGGCTCGCGAGCCGCTTCGTCGATCCACGCGGCCCAGATCCGGTCGATGACCTCTTCCTCGACCTCCGAATGATCGACGTGCTGGCTCCGGCCGAACATCTGGTTGTCGAGCCGACCGCTGGCGTAGTTGTAGGCCGAGGAGTTTCCCCGCGCGATGTTGCTGGGCACGTTTTCGCAGCGGGCCGCCTCGTCGATGAGCTCAGCCTTGAACTCGCTGTAGGTGGTCGTCGGCTGTTCGGCCTTCAGCTGCTCCAGGCGGTAACCGCCGGGGAGCGTCGTGAACATGTTTCGCTCAAACTCGACGGCCTCAAAGGCTTCGCCCTCGACGTCGTCTTCGTTGGGCGAGCCGTCGGTGTAGAGCACGCCGGCTTGCATCGCGGCCGCCTCTGCGGCGCCGAGCACTGCGAGCGTGAACCGCCTGAGCTTGGAGAACAGCGGCAGGGCAGGGGTGAGGATCGGGATCCCGCGCTTTTGGCCGGGTCGTTCCAGGCGGAACCAGTGGATCACGAACTCCGCCGGCACCTCGTCGTACTGCATCGTGTGCAGCACGTCGCCGGGATGTGTCCGGAGGACGTGGTACATCGCGGGATTGCCGAACTCGTCGAAGACGATTCCGTCGACCGCGTTGTAGGTCACGAGCCCCGGGGTCATGACCTGTTCGGCCTCGACCAGCCGGAGATCGAGCTTGATCGGGTGGTCGATCTTTGGGTTCGTCACCAGGATGGCGAACGCCTCGCCGTCGCGGCTCAGGCACTGCCGCATGCAGCGGAGCTTCCGAGCGAGCTTCACCGCTTTTGCCCACTGGCTCCACGACCGTTCGATCGGGTTGGCGTCGAAACCGTCCGGCGCCGTGATCTGGAGCGTCGGCCCGGTGCCGATCAAGTCGTTCGCGACGGTGCGGACCAGGCCCGCGGCGTAGCAGTTGTTGGCGACCTCATAGCGGGCCCGCTGCCGCAGCGTCTGGCGGATCGACGGCGACATCGCCGCGTTCGCGCTCAGGTTGTCGACGTTGGCCCAGTGCCGGCGGTTGTCGTCGGTCGTCTTTGCGGCATCGTAGCCCGCGCGGATCACCCGCACGGCACGCTGCACGGCCTGCTTCGGCGACGAGAACAGCCCCGAGAACCAGCCCATCAGACGGCCCCCGGGGGAACGATGCGCGTAAACCGCATGCCGCGGTGGGACTGCTTCGCAGCCGACTTGCTCGCGAGGTAGCGGTCGGCGGCGATCTGGTCGGCGATCGAGTGCTGCTCGACAGAGATCGAGTCGCCGCTGGCCTTCAACGGGCCTGCCGCGTTCTCGCGAATCGCGTCGCTGATCGTCTCGTCTGCCACCAGGAGCATCTCCGGAAGGCGAACCCTCTAGAGATACAAACGCCGTTTGCCGACAAAGTGGCGGCGCGGAATCGATGAATCCGGAAGTGTTGCTACGTATAGCAATCGGCAGGCGGCCGCCGGCCGTCGACGGTCAAGCGCCGCCGCGGCGCCGCTCAGCTTCGCGACGCGTGGTCACTTCGTGCGTTGTCATCGTGCGGCCGCAGTACCGGCACTCTCGATACCGGCGGATCATGCCCTCGCGCACCCGCATGGTGCGGTACGTCCGCAAGTCGCAGCATCCGCACCGCGGACACGAGATCCCGACGCGCTCCGTCTTGTCGGTCGTCATGCTTCCGCCCTCCGCTTGCGCTGCATCTCGGAAAACGACACCCGTTGTTTCTTCGCTGGCCGAAACGTGCTGACGCCGGCCAGCGTCGCACCCTGCATCGACGCACCCACCGCGCACCCGACGAGGCAGTCGAGCCAGTGATTGTCGGGCCGCCCCGGTCGCGCGCTCCACTCCTCGACCGTTCGACCCTTTGCGGTGTTGGCGACTCGGAACTCCGCGACCAGGTGGTCAGCGAGCATGCGATGGAGCTCGGCGTGCTCACCGAACAGCGTCAGGCTCCCGGGGTCACCTCGGGGAGTGGCGAGCCGCGCGTGGATGAACGACTTCCAATAGTTTGTGTCGATCATGACGTGCCGGATCACTCGCCGCTTTGCCACGTTCGGGATCCGCCAGTAGTGGCCCACGCGGTCACCCGGCTTTCGCGCGTACATCGCGAACGGCAGGCTTGATGCCTTCACGCCCTGGCCGTGGCTCGGCATGACAACGCCGGCCCGCGACGACTCGCGGCAGAACTGGTAGACGGTGTCGCTCAGGTAGTTCGCGTCCACCAGACACCGCTCGATCCGCATCGTCGCTCCGTCCTCGCGCTTCCAATCCCTCCCGAGATAGGCACCGGTCAGCGCGTGCAGCCCTTCGAGCAACGCGCCTTCGGTGCTCTTCGCTTTCGACACGTCGCTCAATCGTCGCGTGAGATCGCGGACGGTGAAGTAGGCGCGTTTCTGGTCTGGGTAGGAACCGTAGTCGATGACGTACCCGGTGAACGAGTCCTCCCACGCGCAGATCATCCAGTAGAGGACGTCCTTCTGGCAGTCGACGAACATCGACAGATACTGACACGCCAGCGGGACGAAGTGGCGCGGGTAGCGGTTGAGCTTGTCGGCGATCTCTGGAGCGGTGAGCTCCTCGACCGTCTTGTCGACCAGCGGGATCGGTTCGTTTTGGAACTCAGCCGCGAACGTCGCCTCGCCCTTGTCGATGCGAAGGTTGTAGGCCGACTGGATCGCGTGCAGCTCGCCCATTTTCTTGCGAGCCGGCCACCCGACGCGACACCCCGCGGTCATCTGCTCGAGGTGGTCCGCGAAGAGCTTGTCGGCCTCGCCGGTCCCCGCGCCGCTACGCTGCCCGGCACGCCGGAGCGTTGCGTACTGCTCCCACAGCTCGGTCTCGGTCGGCCACTCGTAGACGAGTTTCATCCGCCGGCCGTGGCAGGCTGGGTTCCGCTCGCGGTCGAGAAGCCGCTCCGCCAGATCGTCGGGGGCCACGACCGTCACGGTGACCAGCCCCGCGATCTGCACGTCCGGGCCGGCGAGCCCGAGGATGGCCCCCTTGAACACCTTGTCCAGCTGGGCGACCTGCGACGGGCTTCTCGCGCTCTTGTCTGTCTGCGGATCGTCCACCAGCACCAGCGACGGTCGCACCCGCCTTCCGTCCGACGCGCGGGTCACGGCCATGCCGCGGATCGAGCCGGTGATTCCGCGGACCCGGATGATGCCCCCCGACGCCGGCGATCCAGGGATGCTCGGGAACTGGATGTCCTCGTCGCGCCACTTGATGTGGGTTGGCTTGCCGCGGTACAGCTGCCCCCGCGCTCGGTTGTTGATTCGGTCGAGCTTCTTGATCGGGTAGATCACCTCCGGGAAGTCGTCCGCGAGCAGGTCGCGCGTCTCGCACGATACCTTGACGTTCTCCAGCATCTCCGCCGCGTGGCTTTCGGTCGCGCCGATGATGACGACGAACTGCTGGTGACCGTAGAGCAGTGCCCACAACGCGGCCGCCTCAATGATGGCGGTCTTGCCCGAGCCACGGGGCATGGCGAACGCGAGCAGCTCGCCATTGAGCACCGCGGCCTCCACGGCGGCGATGATCTCCAGGTGGTCGGCCGACCACTCCAAATAGAACTGGTCCGCGAAGTAGGTCTCGCAGAAAAGCCGGAAGTTGAGCCGGCACGATTCCTTTCGCGCCGGATCGACAACGGCCGGGAGCTCGCCGATGTCGCGGCCGGAAAGCGATCGCTCGCTCGCCTTGCGGCGCTGCGCTTCGCGATATGAATCGTAGGCGCTGCCTCGCGCCGCAGCTGATCCGCGAGCGACGGGCGAAGGCGGCGCGGCGGATGGAGCACGCGCGCGGCGAACCGCATTCGGTCGGTCGTCGCGTTTCGACGTTTTTTTGGTCATCAACGCGCGAAAACTAAGTTTGTGTGAACAGGGCGGCGATCCGTAGGCCGTGGGGATTTTTTTCCCCGGGCCGGGAGTACCTTTTCGCCCTAGCCCTGCCAGTAGCCCTTCGCCTCCATCCGCTCCCGCAGCGACGCGAGCCATCCACGGGCCGTGGATCGAGCGACTCCCATCTCGCGCGCCGCCTGCGTCAGCGTCATCCGCTCCAGCAGCTTGCACAGCAGCCGCACGGATTCCCCTTCGCGTGCGAGTACCGCGTCGAGATCCATCCGGAGCTCGAGCCGCTCCTGGTCAGTGATCCGCTCCGCCTTGACGATTCCGGAGTGAGCCACCATCACCGGCAAATCGCAGCAGCGTCGAGCCCGTCGATCAAATCTGGCGATCGATGCTATGGCATTCCGCACAGCGATCACCACCAGCGGCCAATCCGCCAGGCCATCACGCACATCGACGGACACGGTCGCGAGGATCCGCTGGGCGATCTCTTCGGCATCGTCCCCAGACCGCCGGCAGTAACGCCGGGCCGCGGCGGCCGCGTGCTTCACCACGTCCTCGCGAGTGGTGCCGCGCGTCATCATGCCGCGGGCTCCGGCTCGGGCAGGTGGAATGCAGCCTCATGGTCGGTGGTCGGCACGTCGAACGCGGTGACCGCCACAGCCAGGGCGGCCCATCGGTGCTGACTGATGCCGAACAGCGGGCCGGGGTTCTTCTTCGTGCCGACGTCCCCGAACCTGTCGATCAGCGCCTGCCGGATGTTCCCGTCCTTCGCGCGGGGCGACTGGCACAAGTGCAGCTTCACATCGCGACGCGGGACCAGCCGCAGCCGATCAACGTGCTGCGAGAAGATACCGACCGCGAACACCGTCTCAAACACCTCGCGGCCGACGGACATGCCGAAAGACTCGATCCATTCGCACGCGACCGGCGAGCATGCGGAATCAAGGAAGGTGGCGAGCTCCTGGTTTGGCAGATCGCCAGACGAGACCACCCGCTCGCCGTCCCAGACGACGAACGCTGATTCCCGCGGTCCCGGGTCGATTCCGATTACCATGCGCGCCTCCATGCGTGCGTTCCTTCCATCGTCCCGGGCGAGCCGCGGTTCGTCCAGCCGACCGCGCTACGTGTTCGCCCCGAACACTCGCAGCGCCGCCTGACGCCGGGCTTCGACATCCGCAGCCGACTCCGCCGGCTGGCGATCCTCGACGATCTCCCGAACCGTCCGCAGCACTGCCGGCGCGGCCGCCTGCTCACCGTCTCGCCGCTGACGCACCCGCGCCATCAACGCGATTGCCGATCGGGCCTCCAGGTTGTCGATCTCGCCGTTGATCCGATCCACGACCGCGTCAAGCTCGTCGCCGCCGGCCAGTTCGATGGCGTGCTCGAGCTCCCGCCGCAGCTGCCGCTCCCGCACGGGGTCGATGGTCAGCCGATCGCCCGCGAAAGCCGGGGGGCCGGGGACCGGGGGCCGAGCCGCGCGAGCCTTCGCCCGAATCTCGCGGTATGCCTCATGCACCCACGCCAGCTGGGGATACACCGAATCCCGCGACCGCTTGACCTGCCGGATCGCCTCAAACAGCGCCGCCTGGTCGAGCCCGTGCAGATCGGCACGCCACAGGTCCGCCTCTTCCGCCGTGAACTGGGCCATCGGCCACAGCCCGTTGATGAGCTCGCGGTTTTCGTCCCATGTCCGCGTCACAGGTTCCCCCGTTTCTGCTGGCGGCCCCCGGCCGCGGCCAGCTGCCGCGGCGCCTCGCGCGGCTCTCGAAACTCCCCGGCGAGGATTCGGTCTAAATCCCGAACGAACTGCGTCCACGGCACCGGGCGGTCGAACCGCCGGCACTCCGGGAGCATCGCCATCGCGGCGATCGCCTGCTGCACCCAGCCGGGCGAAGCCGCCAGATCGGCGAACCCGTTCGGTGGGGTGACGAGCGTCCACGGCACGGCACGCTCCGTGGAGTTCCAGACCGCGGCGACGCGAGCCCACTCGTCGTGAACCCACCCGGGCCGCTGGGCGGTCCTGGGCGGTTTGGTGCTAGCCGCCGGGTCTCCGTCTGCGGCCGTCTCGGGCTCCTCGCTCCCGGACCCCGGCCGCGGCGTTTCGCCGTCGGCGCGCGCGTATTGTCTTTTCTCTTCCTTGGGTAGGAGTAGGGAAGGAGTAGGGGCGATACCTTTGCGATCGATTTGCGACCCCGTTTGCGATCCGTTTGCGATCGCTTTGCGATCCGTTTGCGATCCGTTTGCGATCGCTTTGCGATCCGTTTGCGATCCCCAACGGGTGTCGTTTCCCTTCCTGCCGGATTCAGATCGCTTTTCGGCCATGTCGGCAACCGCCGCCCGCTCGCGTTCGAGTCGGTCGTGGCTCAGGCGGCCGTCGTCGAGCTCAATCAGTCGCGACCGGATGGTCTCCCAGTCACCCGACTCCATGCCGCCGGCGATCCTGTCACATGCCCGCTCGTCGTTTGGAAGTCCGCCGCGGGTCCACGCGTAGCAGATGAGCCGCATGTACGCCCCGAAACACGCTGGCGTCATGTCGACGGTGGATGCGATCAGATCGTCGCAGAACAGTGGAAGAACGTGTCGCGTGTCAGGCTTGCGTGCCATCCTTGCACCCCTTCAACAAAAGCTTGGCGATTTCGCGAGGACTCAAACCAGAATCAAGTGCATTTTGAACGCACCGCAGAACTCTTTGCTCCGCTTCGTTCTCGACGATCATCCCGTCGTCTGATCGCTTGAAACCAAAAGGCAGTTCGCCAAACAGTCGCTCAAAATCGTTTGTCATCGGATACCGCCTCCAAACGTTGGGCGAGCCTGCGAATCTCAACCATGCGATCCAGCATGTCGCACTCCAGCTGTTTTGGAGCCCAACGATGTGGCTGCTTTAGCCACTGAGCATGTAAGTGGACAAGCATCCAAAGCATTTCTACTGTGTCGTGAGTCGATATCACTTAAACCTCAAATCCGCCCCGCCGCGTCGAAGCGGCACCGTGCCTATCACGGGGGCGGCTCCGATCACCCGACCTGCTCGGCGAACTTGTCGTAGTCCAGGCCGACGATCGACGGAAACTCCTCGTTTTCGTTGAACCGCAGGAGCTTCGGCCTCTCCCCGGTCATCTCCGCGTTCCATGCCTTCACGAACTTCCCCGCGTAATACCTCCGCAGGTCAGGTCGGTGAGGAGTACGGACCAGAGACTCTCGGAAGATCACAAATGGCCGGCCAGTGTCAGAGTGCCCGTTGGCAAGAACGTCCGCGAACTCGCCAGCAAGTGAGACGCGTACTCGCGAGAACGCGTAATGAAGAGCCATGGAAAACTGGTTTCGATACAGCGTCGCCCGGCTCATTTGCCGAACGCTGTCCCTGATCGCAGGATTCCGCGACAGCACACTCTCGCACATTGATGGAGTGACCTTCCTGCCTCCGCTTCCCGCCGCAGGAACGGACATCCCGGCATCGACGAACGTCACGAGCCCCTGTACGCACGATGCAACCTGGTTGAAGCGAACCTCTCCGAGCACGGAAAGCACATCACCGCTCGTTCGTGAGCGGACGCCGTCGATCGTCTTGAAAGCATCCTCGTCGATGCCTCTCACGACCATGACGTCTACTGAAGACAATCCATTCGCTATCGCCGTGAGCCTGTGCTGTCCATTCAGCAGAACACCCGACGACGAAAAGATGATCGTCTCGCCATTCATCCACCACTCGTTTCGAGCGATCGCGTCACGGAATCGCCTCCAATGATCCTTGTTGAGCGACCTGTTCCTCGTGTTGTGCTCAAGCCACTTCCTTGCAATCTCCGGAGTGATCTTGCAGATCGAAACACCAACTCCGGCGTACTTTTCGCGGAGCGATTCCGCCTCAAAGTCGATGTCAATCTCAATACACGACGAGTTCATTTCAGGATTCCTCTCATATCGATCCATCGAACAGACAGGCGTCACCGCGACGCCGACGTGATCCGCCACAACCGCCCTCCGGCCGTGCCGTGGCCCTTGGCCCGCGTCACGAACCCCACGGCCTCGATCAGCCCGCCCCCGGCCAGCGACTTCAACACCGGGCCGAACGCGCGGCCATCGTGCGGAACGATCCCGCGCCGGATGCAGTGATCCACCAGCTGCTCGCCGCTACGAGCGACGCCGTCGGCCAGGAGCTCGAGGATCGCGCCCCGGGCCGCGGCCGCGTCGAACGCGGTTACACGCTCGGCCTTCGCCAGACACGCTTCGCCGGCAGCGGCGCCGGTGGCCGCTGGCTTGAGCTGGGAAAACAGGGGGCCGAAGTCGACTGTCTGCGGATAGTAGTCGCTCACCGCTTCCCCTCCGTGAGAAACCGCATCCTCTCGGCGATCAGCCGCATGAGCACCCGGTCGTGCGCTCGCGACAGCGGCCACTCCTTGCGGACGGCGTCCCAGTGCT
>Ga0007795_10000462_pt1 | contig 12964 bp, 9 predicted proteins | sample CryBogmetaGMA1M_FD_60369 | JGI IMG/M metagenome (GOLD analysis project Ga0007795, IMG submission 60369) | Freshwater microbial communities from Crystal Bog, Wisconsin, USA - MA1M | ecosystem: Environmental > Aquatic > Freshwater > Lake | place: Crystal Bog, Wisconsin, USA | collected 2009-07-06
GGTCATGGTTCTGGAGGCGGACATTGTCCATGTCCTACACCATCCCAGAGAGGGTTCAGCCCTTTCAAACACCTGGGCTATCGCCCCTGGCGCTGAGGACGTTCTCGACCAAGGCCGGGATCGAAAATGCCTGGAGGGCTTTGTTTGCCCTGACTTCCAACTCGAGGACGCAAATCCCGCCCATGTGGTGATCACCACGAAATGTCTTCGTCTTACCGTTCAACTGAAAGGCCTCTTCTTTAGCTGGGAGATGGCCGACGGCGCAGGCGGATGGACCAGGATTGCCCAGGACCGACCCACACAGGCTTATAACCTAGGTTGGTGGGGAGACGAGGTGCGTCACTATCTGACCCGTGACCCAGACGAACGCTATTTCGGCCTGGGCGAGAAGGCTGGCCCAATGGATCGGACCAATCGCCGCTTTCGCATGGGAAATGTGGACGCCTTGGGTTACGACGCCCGCGCCTCAGACCCGCTCTACAAACACATTCCGTTCTACATCACCCATAATCAAACAAGCGGACTGGCCTTTGGCTTGTTCTATGACACCTATGCCGATTGCAGCTTCGATTTTGGGGCGGAGCGCAGCAATTATCACGGTCTGTTTCGTAGCTTTTCGGCAGAAACTGGGGCGCTCGATTACTATGTCATCGCAGGCCCGAAAGTGGCCGATGTCACCCGCCGCTTCACCTGGCTGACGGGCCGACCTGCGTTTTTACCCCGCTGGGCCCTCGGATATTCGGGCTCGACCATGAGCTATACCGACGCCCCGGACGCTCAAGCGCAGATGGCGAAGTTCATAGACAACTGCCGCAAGCACGACATGCTCTGTGACAGCTTCCACCTCTCCAGTGGCTACACCTCGATTGGACCACGACGATATGTCTTCCATTGGAATCTGGAAAAATTTCCTGATCCGCCCGGCTTCGCCCGCAGCTTCCGCGAGGCGGGGATACGCCTGTGTGCGAATATCAAACCCTGCCTGCTGCACGATCACCCCCTGTTTGACGAGGCTCTAGCCGAAGGTTTGCTGATCCTCGACCCCGACGGCGAGCCAGCCTGGTCTCAGTTCTGGGATGGAGTCGGGGCCTATCTGGACTTCACCAATCCCGCGACCCAGACATGGTGGCGCACCCACGTAACTGCTGACCTTTTAGCCGTCGGCATTGAAGCCACGTGGAACGACAATAACGAGTTCGAAGTGACCTCGCCCTTGGCGCTCGCCCAGATGTTTGGTGCGCCTGAACCTGCCGTGGCGACCAAACCTCTGCAGACGATGTTGATGTTGCGCGCCTCTCGTCAGGCTCAGCTGGCCTATGCGCCCGAGCAGCGCCCATTCCTTGTCTCTCGGGCTGGGGCCGCAGGAATGCAGCGCTATGTGCAAACCTGGTCAGGGGATAACGCCACAGGGTGGGAGACGCTAAAGTACAATATCCGCATGGGGCTGGGCCTGGCCCTTAGCGGCGTGTCGAATTCAGGACACGATATCGGCGGGTTCTCAGGTCCGAAGCCTGATCCGGAGCTTTTCGTTCGATGGGTGGAGGCAGGGGTCTTCATGCCCCGGTTCAGCATCCACTCCTGGAATGACGATGGTAGCGCTAACGAGCCGTGGATGTACCCTGAGGTTACGGAGACGGTGCGAGACCTGATCCGGCTTCGCTATCAATTATTGCCCTACCTCTACGACTTGACCTGGCACTATCACCAAGACTTCACGCCGATCCTTCGACCGACCTTCTACGCGTTTCCCGATGACCAAGCGTGCCTGATCGACGGAGACGATTTGATGCTGGGGCCAAACCTGTTGGTCGCCTCTGTGGTCGAACCCGGGCAAACTGAGCGCATGGTCCGAACCCCGGCGGGCGAGGGCTGGCAGGATTTCTGGACAGGTCAGTCTTATGAGGGTGGCAAAACTCTTTCGCTCCCCGCGCCCTTGGGCCAGCCGCCATTACTCGTGCGGGAAGGCTCGGCGCTTCCACTGAATATTGCAGCCCAGAGCTTTGACCGCCGCGCTGATATCCGGGCTTTTGCGATCTTTGCGCCAGCGACAGGGACCTTCACCGCCAGCTCTTTCGAAGACGATGGTGAGACCGAGGCTTGGCGCTCGGGCAGCCATGGACATTGGACCCTAGCCGTCGAAGCCACCCCTGAGGCCCTGATTGTTGACGCAAAGGCCACGGGAACCCGTCCACCCGAGGGGCCGCTGGCCCTGGTGATGCGTCCAGGCGATCAAAGACAAGTCAAACTCACGCGGGGCCAGATGATTAGCGATCAAGTGGTGGACGGCTGGCGTCGCATTGATTTAGCCCTTTGAGACATGCGGCCCTCAGAGCCAGCAGGCTTGTTTGGCCAGATTGTACGCCAAGTCCCTAGCAACCTTTGCGGCTTCATCTTCGATCAGACGGCGCTCGACCACCAACTTGGCCAGAAAACCGCAAGCGACCCGCCTTGCCACATCATGGCGCACCGTGATCGAAAGGAAGGCGCGGGTGTCATCATTGAAACCCGCGGTTTCGGCGGTTTGCTCTCGGAACCTAAGCATGCCTTCCGGGCTACAATGGAGCCCCATGAGCGCGTGATCGCGCATAGGAGCCCAAAGCACAGGCTGCGATAGATCAGTCCTTTTCAGCCTCTGCCATGTCGGCGGCAGCCTTGGCCATCATTTTGGCGAAGGTACCATTACGGATCAATTCTCGGCGTTCTTCTAGGCCACGGTGCAGTTCCACCAGGGTGCGTGCAGCGTGTTCGGTCTTCTGAATTGCCCCCCAGTAGGCAGCAACATTCGAAGCCTTCTTGATGGGATCTTCAAGGCCAGTGGCGGGAAGGACATTCTCGACCATGAAGAGGGCGGGTACCAAGGCACAGTCAGCCATGGTGAGCCGGCCATAACAGGCAAAGCCATCCCTACCAATCATTCGATCTAGGGCCTTGATATTTCGCACCACTTGGCCCCCCAGAAGGTCGATGATCCCCTGGTTGCGGGTCTCAGCCCGGGACTGGGCCGAGAGCATGAACATATTATTCAGGATATATATGTCTCCCACCCGCGCGATGGTCCGGATATGGGCTGTCTCCCGCGGTGTCGTGCCCAGCATGGAGGGTGTGGGGAATATCTCCTCCAGATACTCAGCAATCACTTCGGACTCCGGCATCATGTCCCCGTCGATATCCAGCACGGGGATGCGGCCGATGGGAAAGTCTTGGCGGAACTTCGGCGTGCCGAAATGGGCGGGTCGTTCAATGGCGATCTCTGACAGGCCCTTCGCATAGATCTGCATGCGCACCCGGGCAGAATAGGGGCTGAGATCCCCGGAATAGAGCTTCATCATGATATCGTCCTCCTCACCTGCCTTCTTATCGACAATTGGAGCGGCGGCGTCACGATGTTTGAATTGGCGTGGCGCGTCTAAGCTCCTGCAACCTTCTCTGTGGAAATCATCTTGGGACGCTCCTGCATCGTCAGACTGGACAGGTTGAAGTCAGCATGTTGCAGCTGCCGTTCTGGCCCCAGCAACAGAACAGCATTGCGCGCCGGGGCGCGGGCATGACAAACAGACCAAAGCAACGGCGTTCATAGTCGAAACAGAACCGTCGCAATGGAGGACCGCATGCGGAGCTTTGAGTCTGACCCATCTGTGGTCGTTACCGGCCCAAGCGGTCAACGTGTCCATCAGCGCAGCCTGGAGCATTCCGAACGGCTGGCGCGAAAGTTTTACCATGTCGCTCCGGGCGTTTGGACCCTGGTCGGCAACGGCCTGTCGAACCAGACCTTCATCCAAGGTCCTGACGGGATCATCGCCATCGATACTGGAGAGTGCGTCGAGGAAATGGCCGCGGCTCTGCACGAACTGCGCACCCAGACTGACAGCCCTATCTCTGCGGTGGTCTATTCACATTTCCACTATGTCGGAGGGACCCGGGCGGTCTTTGACGAAACTGGCAAGGCCCTGCCGATCTATGGCCACGAACGCATCGCCCTCAACCTTGCGCGGGTATCGAGCGAAATTGCGCCGGCCTATTCCCGCGGCCTTGTAAACCAGTTTGGACTCCGGCTTCCATCTGAGGGGCCAGATGCGGTGGTCAATGTCGGCCTGGGCCTGTCCTTCCGCCATCCAGACCACGCGCCCTACACGCCAGGCCATAAGCCTGTCACCATCCCCTGGCGGGGCGGCGAAACCGAGACAATTGCGGGTCTGACGGTCGAGGTGGCCCATGCGCCATCAGACGCCGACGACTCGCTTACCCTTTGGTTTCCTGAGTCTGGGGTCTGTGTGCAGAACCTGGTCTGGCCAGCGCTGTTCAACATCTTCGCCATCCGTGGCGAGGAATACCGGGACCCTCAGGTCCTGCTGAGCGGCATTGATCATATTATCGACCTGGCACCTCAGCATCTGGTGGGAGCCCATGGTCCGCCCATTTCGGGTGTCGAGGAAATCCGCACCCGCCTGATTGGCTATCGTGATGCGATCCAGCTGCTGTGGGACCAGACCGTTCGCGGTATGAACCAGGGCCTCACTGCCGACCAAATCGCCCACAAGGTCACCTTGCCACCTAGCTGCGACGACGATTATCTGACCAGTGAGTTCTACGGCGTGGCGGAGCACCATGTCCGCCAGATTGCGGCAGGGGTACGTGGCTGGTTCGACGATGACACGGCCAGGCTTTTCCCCCTGGAGCCCGTGGAACGGGCCGATCGCATGGTGGCCGGTTTCGGTGGGCCTATGACAGTCCGCGCTCAGGCCCAAGCTGCTCAAAACAAGGGCGATCTGCGCTGGGCTCTGGAACTTGCCACATGGCTTACCAATGGGACGGCTGCTGCAGCCGAGGATCGCCAGCTGTTGGCAAGCGTGCTGCGTGATATCGGTTACGGCAGTACGGCGGCCAATATCCGTAACTGGTGCCTGACCCGCGCCCGTGACATCGAAGGCTCAACCTCGCTTTCGCGCCTAAGGGAGCATCGCCTGCGTGCGGCGGTCCTGGCCGCCTTGCCCCCCCGCCAATGTCTGCAACAACTGCGGGTCCTATTGGATCCAGAGCGAGCGCGCGGCATTGACCATCACCTGGCCTTCGCCTTCACCGACGCGCCGCAGGCGGGCCTACACGTCCGAAATTGGGTCTCTGTGGCCACTGACGGGGTCGGGGCCACAGCAACCCTCCGCATCGCCTATGGCGAGCTGACCCGGATACTGGGTGGCGAGGGAAGCCTCGACGCAGCTATCGGCGAAGGGGTGGCGACCCTGGAAGGTGACACTCAGGCGGCATTGGCCGCCCTGGCCGCCTTCGACATCCCTGGCCTTACGGCGGGATCGTGACCAGCGACGAACTTCCCCGCGCGCCGGGCCCCTTCCAGGGTCATATTGAGCGGTTGATCGCAGACTCTAAGGCCTCGCCACTTCAGGCCGATGGTGCGCCGAAAAACGCGCCGAACATTGTCCTGATCATGCTTGACGATGTCGGCTTCGGGTCCTTCGGGACATTTGGTGGGCCTGTGCCGACGCCCGGGCTCGACGCGGTCGCGGCTGCCGGTCTGCGCTATAACCAGTTCCACACGACGGCTTTGTGCTCGCCAACCCGCGCAGCCCTCCTGACCGGGCGTAATCACCACGCCGTGCACATGGGCGGTATACCAGAGGGTGCCAACAGTTTTCCCGGCTATGACAGCGTCATCCCCAAGTCCTCTGCCACTGTGGCCGAGATCCTGCGCCAGAACGGCTATGCCACGGGGTGTTTCGGCAAGTGGCACCTGACACCGACCTGGGAGCAGGGACCCGCTGGCCCATTCGATCGGTGGCCGACCGGCATGGGGTTTGAGACGTTTTATGGCATTATCAACGCCGAAGCGTCCCAGTGGGAACCGCCAGTCTATGATCAGACGAGACCAATCTTCCCCTATCGCGACAAGCCCGACTATCACCTGACCGAGGATCTGGTCGATCAATCCATCGCCTGGGTGGAGCGCGTTCGCGCCACCGCCCCCGACCGGCCCTTCTTTCTCTATCTGCCAACACCGGCGGTTCATACGCCCCACCATGCACCCAAGGCCTGGATCGACCGCTTCGCCGGTCAGTTTGATGGGGGCTGGGATGTCCTGCGCCAGGAGATTTTCGAGCGGCAGCTGGCCATGGGGGTCATTCCCCCGGGAACGAAGCTGACCCCGCGCCCGGCGGAAATTCCGGCCTGGGAGGACTATCCTGATCGTTACAAGCCAGTGGCGCGCCGGCTCATGGAAACCTTTGCCGGTTTCCTGGCCCATACAGATCATCACATCGCCCGCCTGCTACAGTTCCTCGAGACCAACGGACAGGCAGATAATACCCTAGTGATCTATATCACCGGCGATAACGGTGCTTCGGCTGAAGGCACGCTGAACGGTGCCTGGGCTGCGCCCTCTTTCCAGAACGGCCTGCCGGAGGACCCAGAATGGCTCCTCGCCCATATGGACGACTTCGGCACAGCCCGCTGCGAGAACCATTTCAATGTGGGATGGGCCTGGTCCTTGGACGCTCCGTTCCAATGGATGAAACAGGTCGCCTCGCACTTCGGCGGCACGCGTAATGCTATGGCCCTGAGTTGGCCCGCGGCAATTTCGCACCAGGGCGAATTGCGGTCACAGTTTCATCATGTGATCGACATTGCCCCGACCCTCCTTGCGGCGGCTGGCATAGCGCCACCTGCTCGGGTGAACGGGGTTGACCAGCAGCCAATGGATGGCGTGCCCCTGACCTACAGCTTCGACGACGGCTCCGCCGCCAGCGCGCGTAAAACGCAGTATTTCGAAATTCTGGGCAACCGGGCCATCTACCACGATGGCTGGATGGCCTCCTGCTTTCATGGTCGGGTGCCGTGGCTCCGCTTCGCCGCCATGGCGTTCGATGGTCCACAGGAGCGTTGGGAACTCTACAACATCGCTGAGGACTTCTCTCAGGGCCATGACCTGTCGGCGCAGTTCCCGGAGAAGCTGGCGGAACTGCAAGCCCTGTTCGACGTGGAAGCCCGCCGAAATGGCGTCTATCCCATGCGCGATCCCTCCCGCCGCCGCGATCCGGGTCTCGCCGTCCCCTCAGCACTCGGACAGGTGAGCTCTGTTACCTATACCAAGGCCCATGTGCGAATTCCCGAACCCGTGGTGGTGAACCTAAAGAACTGTTCTTACCGCATTATTGCCCGCATCGAGGTTGGCCTGCAGGGACCGGCCCACGGGGTCATCGCCTGCCAGGGCGGCAATATGGCGGGATGGAGCCTCTATCTCGACGACCTTGGGGTGCCGCATTTCCTCTACAACTATCTTGGCCGCGATCTGACCTTCGCCTCCTCAAGCACCCCGCTGGAGCCAGGTGAACATGTGCTGGAGGTTGGCTTTGCCTATGACGGGGGTCTGGGCGCAGGCGGCGATCTAACGCTGACCATCGATGGGGCAAGGATGGGTTCGGCACGCTTGGAGCGGACCATACCCGTGGTCTTTTCCATGAGTGGGGAGACCTTCGACGTCGGGCTGGATACAGGTGCCCCGGTCGGTCCCTATCCGCACATCTATGAGTGCACCGCGAAGATCCACTCAGTGACCCTTGAAAGGCTGAGCGACCCCTCCCCCGCTGAACGCGAAGAATTGGCCCGCCGTGAATTCAGAGCCAGTATTTCATCGCAATAGGGCTGGACCACAAAGATGGACAGCGGCTTTGAGAGATTTGAGCTGACATGATAGTCAGGAGTCATGGGTCCTACCCGCGCTTGGGTAAGACGTGCTCGAGACCTTGCCTTCAATCATGAAAACCCTATCTGAAATTCTCGCACTGGCACCTGTCGTCCCTGTGCTGATCATTGAGGATGTCACCCAGGCCGTTCCCCTGGCAAGGTCGCTGGTGGCCGGCGGCCTCTATGCCCTGGAAGTCACCCTGCGCACCCCTGCCGCCCTAGCCTGTATCGAACGCATTGCCGGCGAGGTCGAGGGCTGTGAGGTGGGGGCTGGAACGGTGCTCAACCGCCATATGCTCGACGCCGTCGAAAAGGCCGGTGCCCGGTTTGCCGTCAGCCCGGGCCTGATCGAGAGTCACAGGTTCACCGATAGCGCAGTTCCCCTCCTGCCAGGCATTGCGACGGCTACGGAGCTCATGGCGGGCCTTGCCCTGGGCTATGATCATTTCAAACTTTTCCCGGCCAATATTGTCGGCGGAACAGGGGCCCTGAAGGCCTTTGCCAGCCCCTTTGCCCCAGCGAAATTCTGTCCAACTGGCGGGATCACCCTGGCCAATGCGCCGGATTATCTAGCCCAGCCCAATGTGGTCTGTGTCGGCGGCAGCTGGGTCGCGCCAAGCGATGCAGTCAAGGATGGGGACTGGAGACGTATCGAGGACCTGGCCCGAGAAGCGTCACGATTGGCCTGAATCGGATTTGGCCCCCCGCCAAGGATCGGACTAAGGCCGGGGCATGTCTGCGACAGAAATGATCGCGCCTAAGTGCTGAACCACGGCCGCGGAGATCCGTCGGCCGGTCGCCACCGAGGCGTCGAAGCCCCGGCCGCTCAAGCGCGCCGAAATGTATCCAGCATTAAAACTGTCGCCAGCGCCCGTGGTGTCTGTCGCGCGCACGCCCTCTGGGGCCGGTAGAAGATATACTTGTCCGTCCACGAAAATCTCGACCGTGCGGTCCTCATGGCGGTTCACGACCTCTACGCCACAGTTCGCCCAGTCGCCGAGCGCCTTGGTGGCATCGGTTCCATAAATGGCGTCAAGGTCAGGTTGGCTGACCGAAATCAGACTGCAGTAGGGCGCAATCTCTTCCAGGGCCTCGCGGGCCGATTTCGGAGAAGGCCACAGCCGCGGACGGTAATTGGGATCAAAGGCGATCTGAACGCCCATCGACTTCGCGTCCGCCAGCAAACCATGCAGATTGCGCCGCCCCGCTTCGCCAATCACCGCCTGGGTAATGCCTGAAAGAAAGATCAGGTCGGAGGCGACCAGCGCCGACCTGATGCGATCAAAATCCCCCCGGTCGAACATCTGCCGAAAGGGTGACTGCTCCCGCCAGTAGAAGAACTGCCGCTCGCCATCGGCGGCGCGCGCAATGGCATAGAGGCCGGGGAGCTTTCCCCGCACTTCCGCGACCAAGGACGCAGAGACGCCCTCTTGCTCAAGTCTATTCAGAATGTCCTGACTAAAGGGATCGCCGCTCCCGACGGCAGAGACAAAGTCAACATGGTCACCAAACCGACTGAGATAGACCGCTGTGTTGAAGACATCTCCAGCATAGCCAAGACCTGCTGCGCCATCTCCAAGAAGGCTCAATTCCACCATGCACTCGCCGATTGCGACAATATTGGCCATGTGCGGCATGTCCCCGAAGCCAAATGCTGACCCCGGGAAAACTATCAGGCGGGATACGGCCTGTCTCTGTCTTGGCAGCTTAGGGACTGAGGTCCCACCTTTCTGGATAGATGGGGTGCCGCAGACAGCTGTACCGGTCCCCACGGGTCGAAGTGTCCCAGCTGTCGTCGAAAAATTACCGTTGTTAGACGGATGAGTATGTTCTTTTTTTGTTCTTTTTTATTCTATTTTTGCGTGAGCTATGCAAAATGCTCGGCATTCGGGATGCATTGGCTTCGCGTCGGCGTTTCGGAAATGATCATGACGAAGAGGTGCTAAGTGGCGCAGATGCCAAAGGGTAGACCCCGGTCAGTACCAGACCTGGCCGACGAACAATATGTCACAACGTTGGGACGGGAGCGGCTGAAGCAGCTTCACACCGATGATGTTGCCGCCAAAAATCCGCCTTCCATATTTGCGGGGCCAGTTCCGCGTCTTTCCAAATTCGATACCCTCCGCAATGCTCCGCGGCCCATATCACAGGTTTCAATCGGCGGTAGAACATATCGAGGAGTGGATGATGGTCACGCAAATATTCTGGTTCCTGTGGATTTTCCAGAGCTATCACCCCAACAGCGCGCACAACTTAGACGAAGCATTGAACGCGTAAGTTTCATGGCCGACCATCCTCTGGGCAGTCTGGCCTACGATATCGCTACTCTTGCAAATGCTTCATCCGACGTCCGCGACGGTGCTTTGGTTGCGGGCGGCACCTTTGACACGGCGATAATGGTCCGTGGACCCAAAGTTGCAAATGTTAGAAGTCAGCCTTCCTTCCAGCGTCCTAAGTACGAACCACCTTCAGTTAGGCGGCAACAAATCAGGTACGGGCGGACGAACGAAATTGGGCAGGCGACAGGGGTTACTGCAACCCTCACTAAGCCAATGCTTGGCACTGGGTCGAAAGCGTACTGGCGACGCACGCCGCCGAGCTATCAGGGCAATAGGGCCGAAGATAAACAGGCCAGGGGACATCTTCTTGCCAAGCAACTTGGAGGGTCTGGAAAGGACTCTCGCAATCTTGTCACCTTGACGCATAAAGGGGCCAATCACCCGCAGATGTCGGGTTTTGAAAATGAGGTCGCGCGTCGAGTACGATCTGGCGAAGTCATCGAATATTCTGCCACACCAATCTATCACAAGGGCGTTCTACCACCCGCTTACATCCTGTTAGCGGCGCCCGGGTCTCGTCGCATGCCTGCGCCTCGCATTATTCAAAACCCTGCAGGGCGTCGCCGATGACTATTGAGGCGCTTGTACTGGCTGTTCCGCCGCCCGCCTCACCCTTTGAAGCCTTCACTGGCCCCTGGGAACGGATCGAAGCCGAACTCGGCACGCCACTACCTGAAGACTACAAGGATTTCATTCGCCTATATGGCAGCGGCTACTTCATGGAATTTCTAAGTATTACAGTCCCAAGTTCCTGGAATCCGAATGTTCGGCTCGTCACCAACATTCAACTGATACCTAAATTTTTTCAGAATTATGAAGAAAATCCCTTTCCATATTGGCCAAGCCCCGGTGGACTTATCTCTTTTGGCAGCACCGACAATGGAGACATCCTTTTCTGGCTTGCCCGGGGCATGCCTGCCGATTGGCGCATCGTGGTCTGGGATCGGGACATGGGAGACTTCGAGGTTCTTGACTGCGACCTCACAGGCTTTCTCGCGGGACTCGCCACCGGTGAAACCCTGCCCAAGGCGTTTCCCGAAGACCTGCTGCCCAGTGATTGCCTCTTCGAACCGCGGTCGGCTAAAATTGCCCGTTGGAGACTGGGCTTTGAGGCGGCGAAGCCGGAGGATGCCCTTTGCAGTCTCAGGTGGCGTTGGGGTGCCCTCGGCGTGGGGCGAAGCGGCATATCCTGGGAGGATTGAGCTTTTGAAAACACCCTGCGCGCGCACGTCCAGAGTGTTCCACGGCCCGTGGATTGTCATAAGAACTTCAAACCGCCAGCGGTGCGGGCAGTCCAAGGCCAAAGTGTCTCTGGTCGGGCGCAATTGGCACAACCCCGGCCTAGCCCTAGCCCATGACGGCTTGCCACTCTTCCAGGGCGGCTGAGCGTCTTTTTCGATAGAGAGCTCGGCTGATGAGGCGGCGTTCCTGATTGAAGTTGTTGTGGACTGTGCCGTGGACGGTCGCGAATTTCTGAAGGGTCTTCATTCTGCGGAACCGCCCCATCGCCCGTTCTCGTCGCCGGAAGGGGAGATGGCGGCCCGGGCAGTCAGGGGACGAGTTTTCTCCTGACTAATGGCCAAAAATTCTCAGGCGCTCGCCTGAGCGCCAAGTGCGCCACCCGATCGGTGCAAGGATCAGCCCTGTGACTTTGGACGAGTCGGACGCAATCACTTGCATGCCGCCATAAACTGACTACAGTCATATATGATCGCTATCAGATAAGGCCATATGTATGCCCTATTTCCTGGCAGCGCGGCACGACAGATCCTGTGAAGAGCAGAGCTAGGGAGGAAGACAATGACGGCGCGTACTGGCCAGCAATATCTGGACGGATTGAAAGACAACCGCACGGTTTGGCTTGGCGGCGAGAAGGTGGATGTACTTTCGAGCCCTGCCTTTGCGGGGTCGCTTGGCGGGATGGCCGCCTATTTTGATTGGCAGCACACCCACGCCGAAGACTGCCTGGCTACAGATCCGGAAACCGGGGCACCGATGAGCGCCAGCCTGATCATTCCCAAGACTGCGGAAGACCTCCAGCGTCGGCACAAGGCCTTTGATCGCTTCGCCCGGTATTCGAACGGCATGCTCGGCAGGACGCCGGACTATGTGAATGTCACCCTGGCAGGGTTTGTCGCGCGAAACGACATCTTCAATGGCAAGGGCGACACCACTCACAGCGATCGACTTAAGCGCTTTTATCGCGAAGTGGTCGAGGGCGACCTGTCCCTGACTCACACCATTATCCACCCGGTTGTCGACAAGGCCCTGCCTGATACCGAAGGCGTCAATGGTCAGCTGGCGCTGAAGGTCGTGCGCCGAACCAAGGACAGCATTGTCGTTCGGGGTGCAAAAATCCTGGCGACCCTGGGCCCGTTCGCCGACGAACTCTTCGTCTACCCCGGGCAGCCCCAACCTCCAAACGTCGATCCGGCGACCCTGCTGGCCTTCTCGATCCCCATGGGAACGAAGGGTCTGATCACCCTGTGTCGGGACCATTACGGCGTTCCGGGCAATCCCGGCGATCGGCCATTCTCCAGCCGCTTCGACGAACAAGACGCCTTCATGATCTTCGACGACGTCGAAATCCCCATGGAACGGGTCTTCATCGACGGCGATATCGATGTCTATAACGGGCTCATGCGCCACGGCTGGGCCGCTAACATCATGCAACAGACCTGTATTCGCGCCGCTGTGAAGCTCGAATTCGCCTACGAGCTTTGCGCACGGATGGCCAAGGCCACAAACTCCGACAAGCGGCCTGATACGGCGGCCATGCTGGGCGAGCTGTGGGGTTATGGCTGCCTCACGCGGTCTTCAATCAAGGCCGCCGAGTCAGACGCCCGGGACTGGGGCAATGGCGCCTTCTTCTGTGACGACGCACCCTTGAGGGCGCTGCGGGCGCAGATGCCGGGCTGGATGGTGCGCGCCAA
>Ga0007795_10000464_pt1 | contig 12962 bp, 10 predicted proteins | sample CryBogmetaGMA1M_FD_60369 | JGI IMG/M metagenome (GOLD analysis project Ga0007795, IMG submission 60369) | Freshwater microbial communities from Crystal Bog, Wisconsin, USA - MA1M | ecosystem: Environmental > Aquatic > Freshwater > Lake | place: Crystal Bog, Wisconsin, USA | collected 2009-07-06
GAACTGCCGCTTGTTGACTTGGTCATCACCCATTGACCCACCTTCGGGGCGCCTTCAAACACAATGGCCACGCCCGATATCGCATCGAGGATGAGCTCGCGAAGCGCCAGGCCGACAACCGTCAGCACCACCGACGATGTGGCCAGCAAGGGCAGCACGTCGCGGCCCAGCACATTGGTGTAGTAGGTCGCCAGAACCGCCATCAAAACGATAAACGTGATCAGGACCTTGATCGTGCCTTGAAACGGGTTTCGGGCCTCACGGGACCCACTGCGCAGCAGCCCCCAGATGATCGCGTTGAGGGCATAAGCCGCGGCGAGGTAATACGCCAGCGTGAAGCTGTTGCGAACAACCAGCAGCCATCCGCTTGGCAGCTTCTCGAGCAAGGGACTGCCGAAGGATGCGACTTCGATCAGCAGCAGTGTGCCTGCGAGCAAGCCCACTCGAAGCAGATCGAAAGTGAGTGAGAAGCGGCGCAAAAAGCGCTGGATCCCTTCCAGAAAAGAGGAGGGCCCGGTCCGCGGCGAAGCGTCTCCCAGAACGGCAGCTTGCCGCTTTGCCGAGTACCGGCGCGTAAAGCGCTGGGCGATTCCGACGAGGGCAAACAGCGTCACCAAGAGGCCAGCCGTTGCCATGGCGCCTTGCCAGTGAATGCTGCGCGCCAGCGTGGGTCCGAGGTTGCTCGATTTGGACTCGAGCGTCATTCGTTCGCCGATGGTCGAGAAGCGCAATGAACCGGTGGTGGAGCGGGGATCGCCAAGCGCACGCGCGGCACGATTTTCGACAGCAATGACCGAACCTGTGGCCTTGAAGCCAAGCGCTGGCGCGATGGATGCCTCACGGTTGACCTGCTCGAAGAGGGGGTATTTGACCGAGTTGTCGTTGTAGCCGCTCGAATCGACCACGAATCGAAGCTGGGAACTGTCGAGGTTGCGGTGTCGCCAAGACAGCGGCAGCACGACGCGTTCGAGCAGTACCTGACGCGGGCTTGATTCGAACTTGAATTTGCCTTCAAAGCGCATGCGCCGGTATTTCTGGTCGGTGTTGTCGACCGATTCGACGATCTCGCCCTTGACGCTGTCTTCCACCGCATTGGGAAAGTAGATGTCCTCGGGCTTGAGCGGAATGGTGGACTTGAACCACAGGTCGAATTCAGCGGTGTAGGCGAGGTTGGTGAAGTCGACTTCGCTGATCGATTGAAACCGCAGACCTGAATACACCACCGGCACGAGATCGTAGTAGCGGCCGTCGACTTCAACCTGCTTCTCACCGCTGTTGGTCTGGACTTTCTCGATATGCGGGGCGCCATCGCTGTACTGCTCGAGATAGGGCATCTGTCGCCCATCGCGGTAAACGACCAGCGTCGGCGGCACTTCACGCTGGTGGGTCGTGTCAAAGCGAAGTACGCCGGTGAAGCCGGAGTTTGGGTTCGGATTGAGTCTTGCCCGCTCGAGATAGTCGCGCAACCCGGCGCGCCATTCCTCGGGTGGGGTCGAGGTGAGGCTATGCCCGCTTGCGATGAACTGGGCGGCGAAATCGGCAAGCATCAGGCCGGCATCGTAGCCATAGGCATAGGCCCATGAGGGCTCAGCGCGATACTTGTCGGCATATTCGTCTGCCAGCGCCCGGCTGCGCTCGCCGCTGACATCCGGCGTAAAGGGCGTCCAGGCGAACAGGCCATTCGTGTAGAAGCCGGGTGATGCCTGCTCAAAGGGCAGGCCGTTGAAGCGTTTTGGAAAGTCGGGCAACGCGAGCTCGTTCAGACCAACGATCGTTCCCTTGTAGCCGTCTTCCTTCAGCGTTTTGACCAGGGTGACCGCCATGTCGCTCGGCAGGTCGACAAAAAGGACATCAAAGCTCTCGAGGGCGGTTGTCTCGCCTTCCAGAAACACCGAACCGGCTTTGCCTTGCAGACGTTTGATCGCAAGGCCCACACCGTCGCGCTCGCTGAAGCTCTGCGCAACACCCCACCAGTAGCCGCTCTCGACCATGCCCTCCGAAATCACAAAGCAGATCTGCTTTGCCGCGCGAATCCTTTGCACAATCTGCCCGGCAAATTCGCCCTGGCGGGGCTGGCTGGGCTGCAGCGAAAAGAGCCAATTGGGTTTGAAAAGCCGATTGGGTGGCGCCACCGGAATCAGAGCGGGGACCTGACCCTGCTCCGCAGCGCTGGCAAACGATTGAAAGCCGGTTGCCTGGGTCGGACCCACAAGCGCCAGCGTCGAGTAGCCGGACGCCGCGCCTTCAGCCAGTGCCTCAACCGCTTCGGCGCGGCCCTGATCGTCCCGAACCAGAATGCGCATGACCCCGGTATCAGGCCGAGATGCGATCGCGTCCTTGAAACCTTTTGCGAGGTTCTCCCCGACTTCCTTTCCTGGCCCCGAGAAATCGGCGACAAAGACGACATCAAGGGGCTCGACGGTTTTTGTATCGGTCTGATCGGCGGAGGGGCGTCCAAGCAGGCCAAGGACGGTCGCCCACTTTTGTTGTGCGCCCGCAAGCGCGCCCGGATTGAAGAACAAAGCCGACCCAACCGCGATCGCCGTCAGCGCAATGCCAGCAAGCCATATTCGCCACGACTTCAGCAGAGTCGATGTTCGAGTTGGAGAACTCATAGACGGCGAGCAACTGTGATAGCAAAACCGTAGATTGTACCCGGTTTCGACTGCGTCCTGACGACACAAAGGTGATTTTTCTGCCGAGATTTCAGGGTCTTAGCCCTGTCGGCAGGGTCGGTCGAGCGCCGAAGAGACGGGGCCGTCCTGTGTTGCGCAAGGCGATCCGTCGGCGCGATATCAGCACGGACATCAGCACGGACATCAGCACTACATAAGCGCGTCCAGCGAACTTGCAAAGGCTCGTGCGACCGGCTCCAGAATCGCCGGGCTGGTGGTTTGCGGGCCGTCGGTCGGTGTGTGAAAAAAGCGATGCGATCCGGCCATACCGAAAAAATCGCGATAGCCGGCGGCCTTGACGTCCCGCAGTTCGCCGATGGCTTCTTTGTCGGCGATGAAAGGCACGGCTTCAAGATGCCGGAATTGATGGCTGACCATCGCCTGCATCGACGGGCTCATCACCAGTCGTCTGCTCGAGCCATCAACCAGACCGTCGGTTCGCCAGCCTTCACCATCCTGAGTCCACAAATGGCAGGCGTTGGAGGCACCGAGGTGGATCCAGGCCTTGACCTCGGACGGCGGCGGTGCGGCCTGGTGCAGGAAGCGCTCCATGCCGCCGTGTCCGATTTCATGACCTGCGGTCGCAACGAAAACGAGTGTCTTGCCGAGCGGTCGATCTGCTGCCTGGCGCGCGGCATGTCGCGCGAGGGCCAGAAAGTTTGCGATGCCGGGACCGCGCTCGCCGCTGCTGGTAAACCAGCTGGTGACCGGTGTCGAGATGACGATCGCTTGCGATTCGCTGCCATCGAGGCGGCCGATCAGGTTGCGCCCGGGAACGTCCCGCAGATAGCGCCCTGCGACATCGATCGATATCACGGTGCCGTCCTTGAGCGCTCTCGCAAGCAGCGCCTTGTGGCGCGCGGCGACCACGATCACCGGTACCGGCCAGGGAGCATCTTCCTGGTTGGCGTTGTAAGTGAAAATGTCGTTGGCCGGATTGTCGATGGTGAGCACGATGGCCACAGGATTGCGGGCTGCGGCCTGATTAATCGCCGACCGGTGCAAATCATTGAGGTAGGCGCTTCGATCGTGCGGCAGATGGACCCAGGCCAGCTTTCCTGTCGCATCGACTTCGTCGCTCAGCCTTGCCGACAAGGCGAATGTCGCGCGATTTTCCGGCAGCCACCAATGGGGAAAGGCCTCGAGCACGGCCTCGCCGATGTGCAAGTGCGCATGGTCAAGCTCATATTGCCGGGGTATGGTCAGCGCCTGGGAGTCGACCTGATATCCGGCAGCGCCGAGCTCCAATTCAATCCATGACATCGCTGCCTCGGCGCCGCGGCTGCCGTATCGATGAACACCGAAACCGGCGTAGCGTTCGATGTCGCGATAAAGCGCTGTGCCCGACAGGGGGTCTGACATGACGGTATTCCTCGAGATCGATGGTGTTGCATTGTCGGGTTTCGACGACTTGGTGAGAAGATCGCACTCTTTCAAGCAACACAACTACCCTTGAGGAGACTGTCATGAATACCTACGAAGCGGTTGCCAGCCGACGCTCGATCCGCGCCTTTCTCGACAAGCCTGTGGAGCCGGATGTGATTCGCCGCGTGTTGACCGCGGCGTCGCGGTCGGCCAGCGGCGGCAATCTCCAGCCCTGGCATATCGATATCGTGGCGGGCGAACCGCTCGCGAGCCTCAAGGACATCATGCGGACGCGGGTTGTCGAGGCACCTGCCGGTGATGCGGTCAAGGACTACAGCATCTATCCGCCCGAACTGGTCGCGCCGTATCGGGACTATCGGTTCCAGGTCGGTGAAGACATGTATGCCTTGCTAGGCATTCCGCGCGAAGACAAGGCTGCGAGGCTGCAGTGGTTCGCGCGGAATTATCAGTTTTTCGGTGCACCCCTTGCCTTGTTCTGCACTGTCGATCGGCGAATGGGTATGCCGCAGTGGTCAGACCTGGGCATGTATCTGCAAACCGTGATGGTCTTGCTTCGTGAAGAGGGGCTCGACAGTTGCGCGCAGGAATGCTGGGCGGTGTATCCGCAGACCATCACGAATTTTCTCGGCACCCCCGCAGAGCGCATGCTCTTTACCGGCATGGCCATCGGTTACCGGGACGACAGCCATCCGATCAATCAGCTGGTGACGCGGCGCGCACCGCTCGAGACCTTCGCCAAGTTTCACGGCATCTGAACCACCGGCGGCTTGCGACGCACGCAAGACCATTTCAATACCGATCTGAAGGAGACGACTCATGGATGTGAAGGGAAAAGTTGCCGTCATCACCGGTGCGGCGAGCGGCATTGGTCGCGCCACCGCACTCAAGTTTCACGCGGAAGGCGCGGCAGGCATCGTGGTGGCCGACATGAACGAAGCCGGGCTGCAGCCGGTGGCGCAGGCGGTCAATGGCCTGGCGGTGCGTTGCGATGTCAGTCGTGAAGCCGATATCCAGGCACTGGTGGCCGCCGCTGAAGCCCGTTACGGGCGGGTCGACATCTTCTTTTCGAATGCCGGTATCGGCAACAGCAAGGGCGCCGAGCCCGATGACGAGATGTGGGACAAGATGTGGAAGATTCACCTGATGGCGCATGTCTGGGCGGCGCGAGCGCTGGTCGACAAGATGGTCGCCCGAGGGGAAGGCTACTTCCTGATCACCGCGTCGGCGGCCGGTCTGCTCAATATTGTCGAATCGGCCGCCTATGCGGTCACCAAGCATGCAGCGGTTGCGTTTGCCGAGTGGCTCTCGATCGCCTACGGCCGGAGCGGCCTGCATGTATCCTGCCTTTGCCCGCAGGCCGTGCGAACCGGGATGGTTCCCGGCGATGGCGGATCGGCCGGTGGCGACGGCATCCTGAGCGCAGAGGTCGTGGCCGACGAGATCGTGAAGGTCATGGCTGCCGAGACCTTTCTGGTTCTGCCCCATCCCGAAGTGCTGCAGTACATGCGCAAGAAGACCGATGACTACGATCGATGGCTGGGCGGCATGCAAAAGCTCTTCATGAAATCGCAGTCAAACACGGTCTGGAAGTAGACGTCGGCCCGAGTTCAGCGATGTCGATCGATGAGAGCTCGGTCATCGACACACCATCGGCGCCTGCGCCGGTGAGTTTTCGCGAGGCGCTGGTCTTCTGGCTCAAGCTGGGCTTCATCAGTTTCGGCGGACCGGCGGGGCAAATCGCGATCATGCACAGCGAGCTGGTCGAGCGTCGCCGCTGGATCAGCGAGCGGCGATTCCTGCATGCGCTCAACTACTGCATGGTCCTGCCGGGCCCCGAGGCCCAGCAGCTGGCAACTTACATCGGCTGGCTGATGCATCGCACCGCTGGCGGCCTGGTGGCGGGGGGGCTCTTCGTGTTGCCCTCGCTGTTCATTCTGATCGGCCTGTCGTGGATCTATCTGCGCTTCGGTGACCTGCCAGTCGTGGCCGGCATCTTTTATGGTTTGAAGCCGGCGGTCGTCGCGCTGGTTGTGCATGCGGCATACCGGATCGGATCGCGGGCACTTCGCAATCGGGTGATGTGGGGCATTGCGATTGCCGCCTTCCTTGCGATTTTTGTTGTCGATACGCCGTTTCCGCTGGTGGTGATCGTTGCCGCAATGATTGGCGTGATTGGCGCGCGCCTGGCTCCCGGGTTCTTTACGCTCGGTGGTGGTCACACTGCATCAGACAAGGACTTCGGCCCGGCGCTGATCGACGACGATACCCCGGTCGCCCCGCATGCCCGCTTTTCGCCTGTACGTCTCATCACGGTGATCGCAGTCGGCTTGCTGCTCTGGGGGCTTGCAATGGGGGCGCTGCTTGCCACAAGCGGCCTGCAGGGGACGCTGACGCAGATGGGATGGTTCTTCACCAAGGCTGCCCTGCTGACTTTCGGCGGGGCCTATGCCGTCCTGCCTTATGTCTACCAGGGCGCGGTCGATGGCTATCAGTGGTTGAGCGGATCCCAAATGATCGATGGTCTGGCGCTTGGCGAGACCACGCCCGGGCCGCTGATCATCGTGGTGGCCTTCGTCGGATTCATCGGTGGCTGGAGCCGGCAGGTTCTGGGGCCGGAGATGCTGTTCCTGGGCGGTGCGATGGCCGCCTGCATCGTCACCTTCTTCACTTTCCTGCCGTCGTTCTTGTTCATCTTCGCCGGAGGACCGCTGATTGAAGCGACCCATGGCAAGATCGGCTTTACTGCGCCGCTGTCGGCGATTACCGCGGCGGTTGTCGGTGTCATCCTCAACCTTGCGTTGTACTTCGCAATCCATGTGATCTGGCCGCAGGGCAGGGCGGGGCCGCCTGACCTGATCGCGGCGGCAATCGCGATCGCCGCCTGTGCGGCATTGTTTCGATTCAAGATTGGCGTGATACCGCTGCTGGCAAGCTGCGGCGGCATCGGACTGCTGCTCAGGCTCCTCTGAGTTGCAGACCCTCGTGCTCATGCCAGGCCATCGGTCCCGCGCCCCTCTGATGCAGGAGACAGTCGATGCGTCCCAGCAATGAGTCTTCCTCAGATCAACAGGCTTGCCGGCAGTCGGCCGCCTCCCGCGCAGTTGTGCCGTTTGACGCGATTCTGATGGCAGCCGGTGCCGGGTCGCGGCTGGGGCATCGCCCGAAATGCCTGCTTCAGCTCGATGGCCAGCCGCTGATCCTGCGACAGATCAGTGCCCTGAAAGCAGCGGGCGCAGATGAACTGGTGGTCGTGCTGGGTTTTTATGCTGATGAGATCGCGCCATGGCTGACCCGCTGTGGTGTGCGAATCGTTCAGAATCCTGATCCGGCGCAGGGGCAGGTTTCATCGCAGCGTATCGGGCTGCAGCAGTTGGGCCGCAGAAGCAATTCGGTTCTGATGGCCCTGGCAGATCAACCGATGATCGATTCGCGCGATGTGATTGATCTGGTTGCACGCTTTGCCGTGCGTCCTGCTGAATGCCTGCTGATGTTTCCGCGCGTGCAAGGCCAGCCAGGCAATCCGGTGATCTTTGCCCCTGAAGTCCGCGATGCAGTGCTGTCGTCCGATCAGAGCATCGGATGCCGGCAATGGCGTCAGGCCAATCGTTTGTCAGTGCTGCCCTTCGACACTGACAATTCGCATTATGTGATCGACATTGATACGCCCGACGATATCGAGTCGTTCAGTCGAACGACCGGTCGGAGCCTGTCGTGGCCGACCGACCGGACAGAGCGCTGACAGGCGCTCACGTTGCGCCTAAGTCGCTGCGCGGGCAAGCGCGGTACGGGCCTCGGCCTCTGCGGCCAGCGACGCACTCAGCGGTGAAAGGCAAAGCCCTGCCTTGTCGTAATTCATGTTTTCGTGAATCTCCGACATGTCCGGAAAAGCACTCAGCAGTTGGCGAAAGGTATCGTCGTGTTCGACCGATCCCAGTTCTTTCACCAGATGCTGAACCACCGAGCGGTATTGCTCGGCATGAATTGGTTTGCTGCTGCGTTCCAGTCGCTCGAGCAATTGCGCCAGCGTCAACAGCACGGTGAGCCGCGCTGGTACATCGATGCGAGTTGTGGTGGCCATGTCATTCCTTGGAGCCGCCAACAAGACTGGCGGTCAGGTGAGACTTTGGGCTGAAGCCGGCAGCTTCAAGCGAGGCGGTTCAAATTCGCAATGCGCCGCTCGATGGCCGTGATCGATGTCGCGAGCTCTGTCCAGATCGAGGCATCTGCCGTGAAGGTCGCCGCCGTGACGTCAACATGCGCCAGGCTCGACAGCCATGCCTCCAATTCATGAAGGATGACTCGCGCGTCTTGAACGTTGATCCTGATCGACTCTTTTTGCAAAAGGCCGGCAGGCTCGACCGACGCCGCAGCCAGGGTGGCGCTTGCCACCGTACGGGCCTGCAGCAGGTTCATGCGGATCGGCCTCAGTTCATCGCCGTGCATCCCGCGCTTGAGGGCATCGGCATAGCCTCGAAGTTCGGCGCAGAGGCGATTCAGATGGCCTGCGGCCGCAGGCCCATTTCGAACAGGTCGAATGACCGACGTCGCGACCACCAGAAGACCGCCGACCAGCGTGGCCCACAGTCGTACCCAGGCTTCATCTCCAACCGGTGATCCAGTGAGTGCGCCAAGGCACAGCACGACCATCGTGATGCCGATGACGGTCAATGTGTAGTTGGCCCACAAGAAGGCGACCGTCAGCAGCGCGCCCAGGGCAGTCATCATGATGATGCCGTCGTCAGTGCCGATCACTTTCAGGGCCAGCACTGCCAGCACCACGCCAAGCGCTGAACCGACCATTCGCATGCCGACCTTGCTGATCGTGCCACCGAGATCGGGCTTGCAGATCCAGGCTACGGTCAAGGGTATCCAGTAGGCATGAAGGGATTTCGCATGGTCCCAGTGCAGCAGCGACAGGCCGCTGGCCAGCGTAAACGTGATGGCGAGCTTGATGGCATGGGTGACAAAGAGATCGTTCGGCTTGAAATGCTGGCGCAGCCTGTCGCCCACCGTGGGCAGGGTGTCCTTGATCGGTGCGCAGATGGCGGCCGATCCGATCGGCCAGGGATCGAGTATTCGATGCACGGCTTCCTGCATGTCGGCACGCAGGCGGTGGATGAGTTCCCCGCCCGGCGCGGTGCCGAAGGCGTCGCAGGCGCTCTGTAGTCTGACCAGCTGTTCGGCAAGCGGGCGTTTACGGCTCTGGCGCATCAGCGTGATTGCAATGCCGCCCGCGACCTCGCCAACAGCGCTCAGTACCCGGTCCAGTACTGCGGTGTCAGGATGATTGGCACGCTCAGACTCGATCGCGAACATGACGACGCGACTGCGATCAAGACAGGCCAGCAGACTGCGCAGCCAGACCTCGGTCGGGCCGGCGGCGCCCGATTGATCGACTGAGCGTGTGGCATCGAGGATGGCCGAGGCGACACCCGTCGTGGCCCAACTGGTTTTGGCATCGCGGCACAGGTCGTGAAATTGATCGTAGGCAATCGCAAGCTTGCGACGGGTTGCACCGAAGCGGTGAAAGGGCCATCCGATCACGGCACGCAAACTGGCGATCAGACTGCCGAGCATCACGAGCAGTCCATCGATCAGCGCATGCTCACTGCCGATCTTTACGCCCGAGTAGATGGCAAACATGGCAAGGCAGATGCTGCCGATCAGGCTGCTCTTGGGCCCCAGCAGACTGGCGTATCCCACGACGCCGGCAAGACAGAAGGCAAGGGCGAGATGCGCGCTCCAGCTCGATTCGACCGTGCCGGCGAGGGCGGTCGCGATACCTGACCAGACGCCGGCCCACAGCATGCTCTGCAGGCGCAGTCGATGCGGCTCATTGATATCACACAGGTTTGCGAACAGAACGCCGAGCGCAATCGGCACCCCGATTCTGGGTTGGCCCCAGTAATCGGCAACCAGAAGTATGACTGCCATGGTCAGCGCGCATCGAAGGCCGCGTGACCAGGCGATCTGCGAGCGTTCGACTGTCAGGCAAAAGCGCAGCAACTCCCGGGCGATCCCGGGGCGGCTGTCAAGCGAAGAGACCATCCGCATTCCAGCCAAGCAGTTCGGCGAGTCGCTGCGCGACCCATTGGGACTCGGCCAGCGAAAGGTTCACCTCGCCTCCCACCAGTCCTTGCTGCATGCGATGGAGCACATCCCACTCTGTGATGCTCAGTTTCCAGAGTGTTTCGCGCGCCGGGTCGATGAGCATCTGTGCCATATCTTCGCAAAGATCGTAGCGTTGCGCGATGAACGCGCGCGATTCCCGGGGCTTGATGCGCCCGGGGTCGAGATACAGACGAATGAAGGATTCCGGAATCTCGATCTGACTGTCGCTCATGCGGTGTCCTGATGGTGCTGAGCGACGGCAGATGCCTCGAGAACTCAGGTTGAAGAAATCGTGCCGGATTGGGTCAATGCGTCGATTTCAGCTTGATCCATGCCAAGTTCGCGCAGCACCTCCTGCGTGTGCTGGCCGAGCATCGGGGGAGGGCGGCGATACGACACCGGTGTCTTCGACATGCGGATCGGGCTGCCGATGCCAGGCGCCTCGCCACCCAGCGGATGGGGGATGCCGATGCGCGTGCCCAAGTGCTTCACCTGAGGATGATCCAGCGCTTGGGCATAGTTGTTGATCGGACCCGCCGGCACGCCGACCTTTGTAAACAGCGCCTCCCAGTGCTCGCGGGTTTGGGTACGGGTGACCGAGCCAAAGAGTTCCCCCAATTCGTTGCGATGAGCGATGCGCGAGGCGTTGTCCTTGAAGCGAGGATCGTCGCCCCACTCGGGATGCTCGAGCGCCTTGCACAGGGTCACGAACTGCTTCTGGTTGGCGCTGGCAATAATCAGCAGACCGTCGGAGCACGGGTAGACGCCATAGGGCGTGATGTTGGGAGCATGGTTGCCGGTGCGTCCCGGAATCGCACCGCCGACCATATGGTTCGACAGCTGCCCCGAACTGATCGCCATCACAGTCGACATCAGCGAGATGTCGAGATGCTGGCCTTCGCCGGTGACCGTGCGGTGATGCAGCGCGGCCAGAATGGCGACCGTGGCATACATGCCGGTGGACAGATCAACCAGCGGCACGCCCAGGCGCTGCGGCCCGCCACCCGGCAGATCGTCGCGCTCGCCGGTCACGCTCATCAGGCCGCCCATGCCCTGGAAGAGATAGTCGTAGCCGGGGCGTTCGGCCCACGGGCCGGTCTGGCCGAAGCCGGTTACCGAGCAATAAATCAGGCGCGGGTTGAGTTTGCGCAGCGATGCGGCATCAAGCCCATAGCGCGCCAGGTCGCCGACCTTGAAGTTTTCAATGCAGATGTCGGCGCTCATCGCGAGCTTGCGGATCACTTCCTGCCCGTCGGGGCTGGCCAGATCGACCGCCACGGACCGCTTGTTGCGGTTGGCCGACATGAAATAGGCCGACTCCTTGGTCTGCTCGCCCTTGTCGTTCTTGAACCAGGGAGGTCCCCACTGGCGCGATTCGTCACCGATGTTGGGGCGCTCGATCTTGATGACGTCCGCACCGAGATCGCCGAGGGTTTGCACGCAAAAGGGTGCTGCCAGCACCCGCGAGAGGTCGAGAACTCGAATCCCGTTCAACGGGCCGGTATTTTCGGGAAGAGTGGCGGTATTCAAGGGGTCTCCTGTTTCGATGTTTATTCGTTAATGTCGATCGATCGATGATGACTGATCTGATGCGCGGTGTCGGTATCTTATTCCACAGGATGACCGGGAAGCCCTTGATGCCTGCGCGCCAGCCGATCTGTCCGGTGACGCTAGACTGAGGCGGTGGACCGAAGCGACATCGTCATCGTCACCCCTGCTCTGGCCAATGCCAACAACGGCAATTGGCAGACCGCGCATCGTTGGGAGCGATTTCTGTCGCGCGCTTACCGTGTGAGGCTTTGCACTGCCTGGGAAGGCGGGCCCGAATCGCTGCTGATCGCCATGCATGCGCGCCGGTCGGCGGCATCGGTGGCTGCCTGGCGGTCGACGCATGCAGATCGGCCGATCCTGCTGGTTCTGACCGGGACCGATCTCTATCGGGATATCGCCAGAGATGACTCTGCGATGCAGTCAATCCGGCTTGCCGATTCGCTGGTGGTCCTTAATGAACTCGGCGCGCAGCGCCTGGCGCACGAGGACCAACGAAAAACAAGCGTGATCCTGCAATCCTGTTCACAGCGCAAGCCGCTGCAACACACCGACCGGCATCTGCGTGCGCTCATGGTCGGTCATCTGCGCGCCGAAAAATCGCCGCAGACTTTTTTCAATGCGGCACGCCGCCTGATCGATCGCGATGACATCCTGCTCGACCATATTGGGGCGGCGCTCGATCCTGCCTTGGGTGAGCAGGCGCAGGCGCTGATGCAGCAATGCCCGCAATATCGCTGGCTCGGCCCTTTGCCGCATCAGGCGGTGCGACGGCGCATTCAGGCCGCTCACCTGCTGGTGCATCCGAGCCGCATGGAAGGCGGTGCCCATGTGGTGGTCGAGGCGGTGCGAAGCGGTACGCCAGTGCTGGCCTCGGGCATCGACGGCAATATCGGGCTGCTCGGCCCTGACTACACAGGCTATTTCCCGGTCGGCAACGACCTTGCGCTGGCCAGCCTGCTCGAGTCCGCGCGCGATGTTCCCGGTATGCTCGCTGGCTTGAAAGCCGAGTGCGATGCGCGTGCGCCCTTGTTCGAGCCGGCGCGTGAGCGGGTCGCACTGCAGAGCCTTGTCGCGTCCCTCATCAGGCGTCACTCGTAAAGCATCACCCGTTCGTCGATCTGTGAAGGAGTCAACATGAATTGGCCCGAAACGCTAGCCGAGCCACGCCTGACCTCGTTGTCGCATGGCGGCGGCTGCGGCTGCAAGATTGCCCCAGGTGTGCTGTCCGAGATCCTCAAG
>Ga0007795_10000470_pt1 | contig 12831 bp, 10 predicted proteins | sample CryBogmetaGMA1M_FD_60369 | JGI IMG/M metagenome (GOLD analysis project Ga0007795, IMG submission 60369) | Freshwater microbial communities from Crystal Bog, Wisconsin, USA - MA1M | ecosystem: Environmental > Aquatic > Freshwater > Lake | place: Crystal Bog, Wisconsin, USA | collected 2009-07-06
GAGCGACAGTTCCAGCATATTATTTTCAATTGAAGCGTTCGGACTACAAAAACAAGGGGTTTGTTAAAGAGCGGTATTTGGATATCGAGGCTACAAAGCAGGCTTTGGCTAATGCTTCGAGAGAAAGGGTTTCTTTATCAACCCCGGATGGAGTGGTTGCGTAAGTTGGTTGCGTGGGATGTCGTGTTCGGGCGAACTATTTGGTGGGTATTCTAGATTTTTGGCTCGCGAGCAGAGTCTTGGTGAGTCATTCAAGAGGCCGAGGCCTATTAAGTCTGCTTAATTTCCTAATGCTGATGCGTTTTGCTCTGATGGTCAGAGATCGGTAATGCCTTTCGGTTTCAGCGTGAGACAGTTTCTTGCGATCTTTGCAGCGCTGCTCATGAGAGTTCAAGTCTGTACGCACGTTTTATCTGGCTTTTTAGCCTCTTGCGTGCTCCTCGTCGGTCAACTTTTGCAGCGTGCTTCGTTACGCATTTACATTGTTGGGAATTCTTTTGAGGCAATCGTCCGCGTTTGGTGGCGAAGCACTAGACCGTTCATTAACTGAGTCGGGCTCGACTGAATTTGGCGTTTGGGATTCGCGCCTTGAGCAAGATTTTGCGACGGAGTCGATCCCAAGGAATAGGTTGTGGATTCCGGCGGGTTTGGCGGTTATGGCATTCTTGTGGTTTGTATTACTAAGCTTTTCTTGGATTGCTGGTTTTCCGAGCGACTTTGTGGGCGTTGGCGCTCGGTTGGCTTTGATTGTTTTCATATCGTCTTGCGCGTTTTCCATATTTTCACTGAGTACCAGTCCGCGCGTGACCGTATTCTTGGTATCGATTTGCGTTGTTCTCTCCGATCTATTGTTTGTCTTTCTGGTTTTCAGAGACCTGCATGGTTTGAATCTTGAGAATAAGGCAAAGGCGGTTATCAGTGTCGCGCCTGGTACGGTTTTTGGGATCTTCTGGGTATATATGATGTTAAGGCTGCCTACAAAATTGGCGGCTATTTTTGCATTATTATTTGTTGGCTTTGTTCTCGGGTTTTCATTCTATTCCGCCCCATTTCCCGTTGTTTTTCGCCAGGCCATGTACTACTTTGTGGCCCTAGTTTCCGGTCACGCAATGTCGACGCTAACCGAAAGACGGGAGCGCAGCCTTTTCTTGCAACGAAAGCTGATGCTTAGCGCAAAGAAGTCAGCCGAGGAAGCGCTGGCAAAAGTTGAGGAGGCTCGGCGCGAAAAAGAACGCCTCATCGCCGCGATCAATCACGACCTTCGGCAACCGATGACTGCGGCGGTCATGCATCTGGATGTGCTTCAGCGCAACGTGGAGCGAAGTGATTTCGTCGGGGTGGCCGACCAGTCTCGGAAGGCTCGGGCGGCGATCGATCTGCTTGGTGGTTCTCTCGATCATGTCCTGAACGCGGCCGATGACGAGCGTGCCATTGGCAATTTCCATCTGGAGCACGTCGATGTTTCTTTGGTGCTCCGAACGCTCCTCGATACTTATTCGCCTCAGGCAGAGCGGCTCGGACTGAAGTGCCGCATTCGACTTCCTGCCGAGCCGCTTTTCGTACTGAGTAACCGCCAGTCACTTTTTCGGGTGCTCGGCAATCTGGTCACCAACGCGCTCAAGTTCACGCCTGCCTCGTCGGACGGCACCAACGGCGTTCTGATCACTGCATCGGTGCGTCGCGGCGAATGTCGGATAGAGGTGATCGATACCGGCATCGGTATCAGTCCTGAGAAGATCGATGAAATCTGGTTGCCGTATCACCAGTTGAACTCCAACCAGCAGGACCGCATGAGCGGGCTTGGTTTGGGGCTCTTTCTGGTTCGAGGCATCGTTGACAAGTTGCCGGGCCACCAGATCGCGATTCGCTCGCGTCTTGGGCGTGGCACGCGTTTCACGGTCACGATGCCATGTGTCGCGGACGCCAACGATGCTCAAGATGCCATGACGACCGCGCTGGAGCCGCAATTCGATGAGGCCGCCCTTGCGTCGCTCAGCGGCGCCTATGTGCTGCTGCTCGAAGACGATCGCGAAGCGCGAGTGGCGATTTCTGATCTGCTTGAGGAGTGGGATGTCATCGTCGCAAGCGGATCGAGCATCGAAGCGCTTAAAGCATCCCATGACGATGCGGAGCGAATGGTCGACGCCGTCGTCAGTGATTTCTCGCTGCAGTCAGGCCTGAACGGGCTGGACGCGTTTGAGACGATCGACGCATGGCTCGGGTATTCTCCAAGGCGTGTGCTGATTACCGGCGAAGACCTGACCGATACACCGCGGATACATGCAGCGCAGTCCGTCGTCGTGTTGCGCAAACCATTTTCGCCCTCGGCGCTCGCAGGCCACTTGCTTGCCGCAGTCGATTCGAGCAGAAGGCTCGAGGCAAGCTGACCTTATTACTCAGGAGACAAGATGATCGAACGTACCGTTTTCGGTGAGCAACACGAGCAGTTTCGCGACACTGTGCGCAGGTTTCTCGATAAGGAAGTGGCTCCCCACCATGCCGAATGGGAGGAGCAGGGCTATGTCGACCGCAGCGTCTGGGCCAAGGCCGGTGCCAACGGACTGCTTTGCCTGTCAATGCCCGAGCAATATGGGGGCGCGGACGCTGACCGCCTCTATTCGGTGGTGATGTTTGAAGAAATTGCGCGCGCTGGTTTCACCGGGCTGGGCTTCGGTCTGCACAACGAAATCGTGGCGCCCTACATTCTTCGCTATGGCAGCGAGGCGCAGAAAGAACGCTATCTGCCGGCAATGGCGCGGGGCGAAATTGTCGGCGCGATTGCGATGAGTGAGCCGGCTGCCGGATCTGACCTCCAGGGAATTCGCAGCACTGCCCAGGACGCCGGTGACCACTTTGTGCTCAACGGCTCAAAAACCTTTATCACCAATGGCTGGCACGCCGATCTGGTCATTGTCGTTGCCAAGACCGACCCGTCTGCCGGCGCAAAAGGCACCAGCCTGCTGCTGGTCGAACGCGGTATGCCAGGCTTTGAGAAGGGCAAGCGTCTGAAGAAGGTCGGCATGAAAGCTCAAGACACCTCGGAGCTTTTTTTCGACAATGTCAAAGTGCCCAAAGCCAACCTGCTTGGCGATATGAATCGCGGCTTTATCTATCTGATGCAGGAGTTGCCCTGGGAGCGGCTGCAGATCGCCATCTCCGGGATCGCCGCTGCTCAGGCAGCGATCGACTGGACCATGGACTACACCAAGGAGCGCAAGGCGTTTGGTACCACCGTGGCCAGTTTCCAGACCACCCGCTTCAAGCTTGCGGAGCTTCAGACAGAGGTCCAGGTCGCGCGAGTGTTTGTGGATCGCTGCACCGAACTGCTGCTCGAAGGAAAGCTCGACACCGCAACCGCCTCGATGGCCAAGTACTGGTGCAGCGATCTGCAGTGCAAAGTGATCGACGAATGCGTGCAACTGCATGGCGGCTACGGGTATATGTGGGAGTACCCGATCGCCCGCGCCTGGGCTGACGCCCGTGTGCAGCGCATCTATGGCGGCACCAACGAGATCATGAAAGAAGTGGTCGCCCGGTCGATTGGGCTTGGTGGCCGGTGAGTCCGCTTCGCTGACCACAGCAGGGGCAGACATTGTGTCTGCCCGTGTGAAAACGAAAATGGCCAGCATTGCTGGCCATTTTCTTTTGGGCTCAGGTCGGGCACCGGTTCGGGCACCCGATGACTGGCCTTACTTCGCTGCTTTGGGCACCGGCAGGTAGTCAGTGACCTTCACCCAGCGACCATTCTGGATCTGCGACAGGCGGCTCTGGTCATTACCCAGTCGGTAGGTCGACGAGAAACTCTGCGGCGCGCTTCCGAACATGTCGGGCGGGAACTTGGTGGTTTCCATGGCCTTGATGAAGGAGTCGGTCGTCAGATTGGGCCCGGCGTTGCGAGCACCGACGATGAAGCTGTCGATGATCGAATAGCCGTAGATCGAATAGATCGTCGGGTCTTCGTTGAACTTGGTCTTGTACTTGGTAGCCCAGAAACGGACCTTGTCGTCCGGGTCGTCCATGTAGGGCTGGAACTGGGAATGCATGCCGTAGAGGCCATTGACCGCGGCGCCGCCGAGCTTGTGGACGAGATCGTTATAGACCGCGCTGGACCCGAAGAAGTCAGGGTTAAAGCCGATCTTCTTGGACTCAGCCATCGTGCCGATGGTCTCGCGCAGGATGGTCCCGAGCACCACCAGATCGCAGTTGGCTGCCTTCATGCGAGCGACCTGCGACGAGAAGTCGGTGGCCCCGCGCTTGTAGGTGGTCTTTTCGGTGAAGGTCTTGCCCATCGACTTGAGGGACTCTTCGGCGCCGCGCACCACTTCAAGGCCGAACTCATCGTCCTGATAAATGATGCAGGGCGTGGCGTAGTTCTTACGCTTGTAAAGCTCGGGCAAACCCGCGCGCATCTGGTCGTAATACGTCGCTGCGAACGAGAACTTCAGCCGGTGAAAGGGCTCATACATTTCGCGAGCCGCGGTGATCGGCAGGAAGTTGATCACGTTCTTTTCGAACTGGATCGGCATCGCCGCGTTGTTCATTGCCGTACCGACGTGGCCGACCATGGCAAAAATCTTGTCCTGGTTGACCAGCTTTTGCGCAGCCAGAACCGCTTTGCGCGGGTCGTAGCCACCATCCTCGATCAGGAGCTTGATTTTGCGGCCGTTGACACCGCCCTGCTCGTTGATTTCTTCGACGCGCAGGTTCATGCCATTGCGAGTCTGTTTGCCAAGGCCTGCGATCGGCCCCGACAAATCCTGGATCGAGCCGATCAGGATCTCTGTTTTGGTAATGCCCTGTGTTTCAGCGGCAGATGCGATACCGGCAGAGGCTGCCAGCATCGCGATCGTCAGGACTGTCTTGCGGGTGAGGTTCATCGTGGTCTCCTGTGGGTCAGTCGCGGTACATGCTTTCGATCATCTCGGCATATTTTTTCTGGACGAAATTACGCTTGAGCTTCATGGTGGGTGTGAGCTCTTCGTCTTCAGCGGTCAGTTGAGTCTCAAGCAGTCTGAACTTCTTGACCTGCTCGACGCGTGCAAATTTCTTGTTGACGGTTTCAATCTCCGACCAGATGAGGTCCTGGACCTCTTTCGCACGGGTCAGACTCGCGTAATTTGTAAACGGTACATCCCGGTCCTGGGCGAACTTCTCGACATTTTCCTGATCGATCATGACCAGCGCCGTGAGATAGGAACGCTTGTCGCCGATCACGACCGCGTCGGTCACGAAGGGCGAAAACTTCAACTCGTTCTCCCATTCGCTTGGCGTGACGTTCTTGCCCCCGGCAGTGATGATGATGTCCTTCATCCGGTCGGTAATGTAGAAGTAGCCCTCATCATCGACCCGACCGACGTCCCCGGTGTGCAGCCAACCGTCGGAATCGATGGTTTCAGCGGTTTTTTCGGGTTGATTGAGATATCCGAGAATCACATTCGGTCCGCGCAGCATGATCTCGTTGGTATCGGGGGCAATGCGCATCTCGATACCGGGGCCCGGGACGCCGACACTACCCGGATGTGACTTCAAACGCGGATTGACCGTGCCGCCACCGCAGGTCTCGGTCATCCCCCAGCCTTCACGAAGCGGAATGCCAAGCGCCTGATACCAGCGGATCAGCTCGGGTGAAATCGGTGCAGCGCCGGTGAGTGCGAGTTCAACGCGGTCAAGGCCAACCATGCGACGCACGTTGTTCATCACCGCAAAACGGGCGAGCTTGTTCTGCAAGGCGAGCCATCCCGAGGGTTGGCGACCTTGAGACTGAGCCGTCGCGACATCCTGTCCGACCGACAACGCCCAGCCGTAGGCGACCTGCTGGAGTTTGCCGGCTTCGCTCAGCGAAATGCGCACCTGTGAATAGATTTTTTCCCAGACCCGAGGCACAGCGAAAAACACATGGGGCTGAACTTCGCGCAGGTTTTCGAAAACCGTCTCGGGGTTCTCGACAAAATTGACCACTGAACTGCGCATGATCGGGACGTACTCGCCAATCATGCGCTCGGCAATGTGGCACAAAGGCAGGAAGGCGACTCGCTCGCCGCCCTGAGGCAAGCCTTCGAAGAGGCTGCCCGACTGGCCGGCCAGGACTGAGCACAGGTTGGCGTGAGTGATCATCGCGCCTTTGGGTCTGCCGGTCGTGCCCGAGGTATAGACAAGAATGGCGACATCCCCCGATTTGCGGGATTGGCGACGTGTTTCGATCAGGCCTGGGTGCGCTTTCAGATAGTCGCGGCCGATGTCGCGCAACTGCTCGAGCGAGATGATCTGCGGGTCATCGAGATTGCCCAGGCCCTCCATGTTGAAGACCACCACCTTGCGAATGCGTGGCAGCTCATGGCGCACATCGAGAAACTTGTCGAGTTGCTCATCGCTTTCGACGAACAGATAGACCGAGGCTGAGTCATCGCACAGGTAGCTGACCTGCGGTGCGGCGTCGGTCGGATAGATGCCGTTGCAGATACCGCCTGCGGTCTGAATGGCGAGGTCAGCCCAGACCCATTCGCGCGAGGTGTTGGCCAGTACCGAGGCGACTTCGCCTGGCTCGAAACCAAGGCTGACCATGCCCGCGGCGATCTCGCTCACGATCACACCAACCTGATTCCAGCTGTAGGCACGCCAGATGCCGAGGTCTTTCTGGCGCATCATCGGCTTGTCGCCGAGCTCGCTCACGCGCTGCCAGAAGAGCTCGGGAATGGTGTCGAAGCTGAGCGCTTCCACGCTCCAGCCAAAATCGTCGCCGCGGACGACGCGATGGGGGTCGATTGTTGTGCTCATCGCCAGGTCTTCTTCTTTTTCCAGCGGCGCTCGCCGCGCACACCTTCTTCTTTCATGCCGAGATAGAACTCCTTGATGTCGTCCTTCTCGCGCAATGCGGCGCAGGTATCTTCCATCACGATGCGGCCGTTCTCAAGGACATAGCCGTAATCGGAGGCATTGAGCGCCATGTTGGCGTTTTGCTCGACCAGCAGCATCGAGGTGCCTCGCTCGCGATTGATGCGCACGATGATTTCGAAGATTTCTTTGGTGAGTCGAGGCGACAGACCAAGGCTCGGCTCATCGAGCAGGATCAGCTCGGGTGCAGCCATGATCGCTCGCGAGATGGCCAGCATCTGCTGCTGACCGCCTGAGAGCAGGCCAGCGTCTTGCGCTGCCCGCTCTTTGAGGATCGGGAAATAGCCATAAACCGTTTCGATGTCGCGCCCAACTGCATCGCGGTCTTTTCGGGTGTACGCGCCCATCAGAAGGTTGTCGCGCACCGAGAGCAGCGGAAAGACTTCGCGCCCTTCAGGCACATGCGACAGGCCGCGCTGAACGATGACCGCCGGGTCTTTTGCGGTGATCGACTCGCCCTTGAACTCGACCACCCCGCGGCGTGGATCGATGATCCCGGAGATGGTCTTGAGGATCGTGGTTTTGCCAGCGCCGTTGGAACCCAGCACCGTGGCGATTTCGCCTTGAGCCACCTTGAGACTGACACCGCGAATCGCGCGGATCGGGCCATAGGCGCTTTCGACATTGGCCAGGTTGAGGATCGTGCCGTTGTCCATCATGAGCCCTTTCGAACGAAAGGTTCCGGCCGGCGCAGGAAGGACATGTCTTCGGCCGAACCGAGGTAGGCCTCGATGACGCGCGGATCGGACTGCACCTCGCGCGGTGAGCCGAGTGCCAGGGTTTCGCCCTGGTTCATCGCGAGCACACGGTCGGAAACTTTGGAGACCAGCGACATGTCATGCTCGACCATCAGCACCGTGATGCCGAGCTCGTTCTTGATGTCCTGAATCCAGAAGGCCATGCCATCGGTTTCTTCGACGTTCAGCCCCGACGAGGGCTCATCGAGCAGCAGCAGCTTGGGGCGGGTGCACAAGGCACGCGCCAGTTCGACCACCTTCCTGATGCCATAGGGCAGGCCGGCCACCAGCGTGTCGCGATAAGGTTGCAGGTCGAGAAACTCGATCACCTTTTCGGCCTCTTCGCGCGCATCGACTTCGGCCTGGCGAACCTTAGGCGTGTGGAAAAGGTCAGCAAAAAAGCCGGTCTTGCGGTGCACATGCCCGCCGATCAGCAGGTTTTGAAGCACTGTGGCGTATTCGAAGAGTTCGATGTTCTGGAAGGTTCGTGCGATGCCGAGTTCGGCGACCCGGTAGGGCGGCACCTTGTTGAGCGCCACGCCATCGAATTCGAGGGTGCCGGCAGTCGGTACGTAGAAACGGCTGATCAGATTGAAGACGGTGGTCTTGCCGGCGCCATTGGGGCCGATCAGCGTGAAGATCTCGCCGCGCTTGACATCGAAGCTGACCTGATTGACCGCCAGCACGCCGCCGAATCGAACCTGCAGATCGCGGGCCGAGAGCAGCGGTGAGCTGTTGTTGAGTGTCGCGTCGCTCATTTGAGGCGATCCGATTTGGTGAAGCTCTTTTGCCGCTTGAACATGCCTTTGCGGTAGAACGGGAACATCTGGAACCAGGTGCGGATCTTCAGCCAGCGCCCGTAGAGTCCGAGCGGCTCAAACAGAACGAAGGTCACCAGCACGATGCCGTAGATGACCGCCTGCAGCCCGGCCGCACCGCCGATGGCGTCGGGCAGATAGTCTTTGCCGAGTGCGATCAGCTGGGGCAGGGTAATGAGGAAGATCGCGCCGAGAAAGGCGCCATGCACGAAGCCAAGCCCGCCGACCACGACCAGCAGCAGCAGGTCGATCGACTGCACCAGACTGAACTGGTCGGGTGAAATGAATCGCATCTTGTGCGCATAGAGCGCACCGGCAATGCCAGCCATCGCTGCCGAGATCGCAAAGGCCAGGCCTTTGTATCGTGCCAGGTTGATGCCCATGCTTTGCGCCGAAATCTCGGAGTCGCGGATTGCGACGAAAGCTCGGCCGGTCGGTGCACGAAGCAGGTTGAGCACGGCCAGCGTGACGATCACACACAGCCCAAGGCACAGGTAGTAGAAGGACGTATCGGTGTCGAGTTTGAAGCCGAACATTTCGGGCGGCTTGATGCTCAGACCGGCATTGCCGCCGGTGACGTCCTCCCAGCGGGCGAAGACCTCTTCCACAATGAAACCGAAGGACAGCGTCGCAATGCCGAGGTAGATACCTTTGACTCGCAGTGCGGGCGCGCCAACGATGACACCGACGGCCGCCGACAGCGTCATGCCGATGGCGAGTGCAAGGAAGAACGGAATACCGTGGTTGGTGAGATAGGCCTGCGCATAAGCACCCACACCCATAAAGGCAGCATGACCGATCGAGACCTGACCGGTAAAGCCGGCCAGCAGCATCAGGCCGAGGCCGACGATCGAGTAGATCAGCACGAAACTGAGCTGGGCCAGCCAATACTCAGGGAGCAGGAATGGCGCGATCAGGAGTACAGCGATCAGCAGGCCATACCAGAGGCGATGCCCGCCGTGCTTGGCCAGCGCAATGTCCTGCTCATAGGAGGTCTTGAAGGTAAAGCGCATCGGTCAGACCTTCTTGCGGAGTTTTTCGCCGAACAGGCCGTTTGGCTTGAACCACAGCATCAGCAGCACAACGATGTAGGGGGCGATGTCCTTGAAGCCTGTCGGCAGATAGAAGCCCGACAGCGATTCGACAATGCCGATGATGAGCCCGCCGACGATCGCACCGGGCAGGCTGCCGAAACCCCCGACGACGGCCGCCGGGAAGGCTTTCAGGCCGATGAAGCCCATGTTGACGTGAACGAAGGTGATCGGCGCAAGCAGCAGCCCGGCCACCGCGGCCACCGCGGCCGACAGTGCCCAGACCAGTCCGTTGAGCTTCTGGACCGGTATGCCCATGTAGTAGGCCGCCAGCTGGTTTTGAGACGAGGCCTGCATGGCGATACCGACGGTTGTGAACCGGAATACCGCGTAAAGCACCGCGCAAAGCACCGCCGTCGCAGCAATGATGACCAGATGCTCCAGCGAGAGCAGCAGGCCGCCGGCCGCAATCACCTGGTCCTTGTAGGGCACCGGCAGGTTGTTGGTTTCGGAGCCGATCACCGGGATCATGGTGATCAGCCCGCGAATGATGTAGGCAACACCGATGGTCAGCATGACCACAGTGAACTGCGGCTGACCGAGGATGGGTCGAATGACCAGGCGCTCAATGAACAGCCCGAAAAAACCCATCGCAATCATCGAACTGACGATGGCGAGCCAGAACGGAAATCCGAGCATCGTCATGACGACCAGGCCGATGAAGGCGCCCAGCATCATCAGGTCACCCTGCACGAAGCTGACGGTTTCGGTGGCCTTGTAGATGAGCACGAAGCCCAGTGCAATCAGGCCGTAAATACAGCCTTGCGCAATGCCGCTGACCAGAAGCTGAAGAAGCTGCAAGACTGTCTCTTTGTGTGTCGTTATACGAAGCGGCTGGAATTTAGCACGCGTTATGCAGTTTGCCGAATGCTTTTCAGAATTTTGAATTGTCGACAGGAAAAAATCGTTCGGGGGTACGTTTGATGCGGCGGTGCAGCAGCTTGTAGAGATCGGGGTCGAAGGCGCTTTCACCGGTCGATTCGATCGCACGCCAGCGATCGAAGATCCACTGGTCGACAAGGCCGGACTCCGGATCACGCTCAGTCAGCATCACCGGACCGTTGAAGGGCCAGCTTGCGAAACGCATTGGCGCGAGCCCGGCGAGCAATCGTGCATGGTGGGCTTGGGCGGTTTCGTCGCCGGTGCAAAGGCCTGCACAGCGATTGACCTGCCGGGAAAAGCAGGCGCCGTCGCGTGCCCACAGACCCGATGCCCGATCGCACAGGCGTTGAGATTTGCCGACGGCGGCCAATGCGGCACGCGCGCTTGCGCGGCTGCCAAATGGCCCGTAAAGATCGGGCTCCTTGAGCGGATCGCCGTCCGGCAGGTCGTTCAGCTTGAGAATCCTGGGTGTCTGGCCTGGCTCGACAGGCTTGATGAAACAGACGGATTCGCGCTTTCGCAGGGCGATGTTGTGAAGCGGCCCGATGCGCTTGATCGCCTGCATCTCGCGCACGAGGGCGCCGAATTCGCCTGCAGTGATGTCGATGTCGAGGGCGTGAACTTCGGCCACCAGCCGCGCATCGTTGGCATTTCGGCTGTCGGCGTAAAAGTGCGATCGGATCCGCTCGCGAAGATTGAGCGCTTTGCCAACATAGAGCGGCTGCCCGGTTGCGCCCACGAATGTGTAGACCCCGGGCGATTCGGGAAGTTTGTCGAGCGCGCCAGCCGCAAGGTGCGGTGGCGTGGCGGGCTGCTTGAGCAGTTGGGAAATCGTCTGATCGACATGCTCGATGGCTTCCTGCTGCCAGAGCCTGTCGAAAAATCGGACCAGCACTCGCGCATCGCCCAGTGCACGATGGCGATCGCTTGCCTGCAACTGATGCCGGCTGATCAGGGCGTCGAGCCGATGCGAATCGTATTGGGGAAACAGCGCGCGAGAAAGTCGAACCGTACACAGCACATCGGCGCTGAAACGGTCGTGGCAGCGCCTGAACTCGGCCTTGATGAAGCCGTAGTCGAAGCGGGCATTGTGGGCCACGAAGATGCGTCCCTCGAGCAGCCCGGCGATGGTCGGCAGGAGCTGCGAAAAGCGCGGGGCGTTTCGCACCATCTCATTGGTGATGCCGGTGAGCGCCTGAATATCGGATGGAATGGGAATGCCTGGGTCGACCAGGGATGACCACTCTTGAATCGTGCTGTCGGCATCGACCAGGACGATACCGATTTCGGTAATGCGATCGACCGAGGGTGAGACACCGGTGGTTTCGAGGTCGACGAAGGCGAAGCGGCGCGGCGGGACGCGCGACAGCAGAGGTTCTCGAGGGGGGGCATTCATCTGCCGATCATGCCCTGATACTGGCTCCTGCCGTGAGCCTGGCTCAGGAGTAGGTGACCTTTGAGCGGCGCGGTTCGGCGTCCATGTGAGGAATGTTGTTGAAGCTGACGCATCGAACCACTTTTTCGGTCGCATGAAACTCGCTGAAACTGGCATTGCGCATCTGCAGGTTCAGATTGACCATCGCGCGCAGCTCGGTGCCGAGCACGTCGCTGATCAGGGTTGAAATCGGGCCGCCAGAACTCACCACCAGGATCCTGCGCGCCGTCGCATCGGCCCGCGCAAGCTCGAGGCCCGACCGCACCCCGGCCAGAAAATCCTGAAAGCTGATGTGCGGCGCAAAGTCGACCGAGCCATCGACCCAGGCAGACAGGGCGTCTCGCATCACCCGAAAATGGTCACGACGATCTGCACCATGCGACGGGGCGGGCTGGCCTGTGTGCCTTAGCCAGCCCTTGATCAGGTGATCGGATTCGTATTCGTTGAGCCCTTGATGCTCGATCGACTGGGCAAGGGTGGCGCCGCCTGCGGCCAGGCCGCTGAGGGTCTCGCGATGACGCCGCAGCGTGCCGGTCACCACGCGGTCGAAGACCAGCCCACGCTGAGCAAAGTAGTCGCCCAGCCATCGTGATTGCTGGTGACCGAGGTCAGAGAGTCGGTCGTAATCGTCGGTGCCGAAAGACGCCTGCGCATGTCGCACGAGAAAGAGTTCCGCCACGTGGAAGTGCCCGATTCGCTTAAAGACAGCGATCTTAACTGCGAGGTGTCGCTCGGGCCATAATTGATGCCATGAACCCCTCTGACAAGCCTCACGCCTCACGCCGCCGTCTGGTATTCGTCGGTCGTGCCTTCCGGTTGATCGCCGCAGTGCTGGTCGGTGTGATGCTGACGATTGCCATCGGCAACGTCCTCTATGCCCTGACGCTGCCCGAACTCAGGCCCTGGCACACCACCCGTCTCAAGCAGGAGTTCACCGCCGACCGGGCGAAAGACGGGTTCAGCTTTGCCGACTATCG
>Ga0007795_10000471_pt1 | contig 12831 bp, 13 predicted proteins | sample CryBogmetaGMA1M_FD_60369 | JGI IMG/M metagenome (GOLD analysis project Ga0007795, IMG submission 60369) | Freshwater microbial communities from Crystal Bog, Wisconsin, USA - MA1M | ecosystem: Environmental > Aquatic > Freshwater > Lake | place: Crystal Bog, Wisconsin, USA | collected 2009-07-06
CGCCGCAGCGACCGGGCCCCTCTCTCCACCAAGCACAACGAAATCCTCAGCTACGGCTGCCTCACCCTGGTGCCCGAGCGCTTTGAGGCGATCTGGTTCGATGCCGCCGTGCGGCTCACCCACCTGGAATTCGAGCTATTGCACTGCCTGCTCCAGCGCCACGGCCAAACCGTGGCTCCCTCGCTCATCCTCAAAGAGGTGTGGGGCTATGAACCCGACGACGACATCGAAACGATCCGGGTCCATGTGCGGCACTTGCGCACCAAACTCGAGCCCGATCCGCGCAAACCGCGCTTCATCAAAACGGTCTACGGGGCCGGCTACTGCCTCGAGCTTCCTAACGGCTCGAACGTGCCAGCTCCAGCAACGCCACTTCCCACGCCAGTCGAGGCTGAACGTAGGCCTTGAGGTGGCTGCGCAGCGTTTCGAGGCGGCGCAGCACGGATACTTGAACGGGGCAGGGAGCTTGGCGCCACAGCACCAGTTGCCACCAATCCAGTAGCCAAAGCTGCTGCTCACTATCCAGCGCTTCGCAGAGATCCCGGGCCAATTCCAAGGCCACTAGGGGTTCCGGGGGCCCCTGGGCCAAGCTCCTCAGTCGATCGGCCATCCCTTCGGGCAAGGTCTGCCACTGCTGGCGATGGGCAAGCAAGGCACCCGGTGAACCCGCCGCAAGCTCCACCAGCTCGAGCGGATCGCCATCGCCCTCCCCGGGCGCGGCCCCAGGGGCCCCACAGCCCGCCAGTACCTCCAGCATCAAGGCCGGGGCCAGGCGGGCAAAGGGAATCTGCTGGCAGCGGGAGCGAATCGTGCTGAGCAGCTGCTCTGGGGCCGCCGTGAGCAAGATCAGCAGGCCATCGCCGGGTTCCTCCAGGGTTTTCAGCAGGGCATTAGCCGCCCCTTCCGCCATGGCCTCAGCCCCCTCCAGCACCACCAAACAGCCCGGGGCCTCCACCGCCCGACGGGCCAGGAAGCGCGACACATCGCGAATCTGCTCCAACCGCAGTTGGGGGGCGGCCCGGCGGCTCACCCCCAGCTCGGCAGCCTTGGAAGCCGGCACCAGCTGGCCCTTTTCCGAATAGGTGGGCTCCACCCAGAGCAGATCGGGATGGTTGCCCTCCTCCAGCCGGCGGCGAATGGCTGGCGAACCGGTTGGGCCCGCCAGCACCCCCTCCAAAAAGCGCAGGGCCGCCCGGCGCCGGCCCACCCCATTGGGGCCGGCAAACAAATAGGCCGGGGCCAGGCGCTGGTGCTGGAGCGCCGCATCCAGCAGGGCCACCGCCTGGTTTTGGCCGACCAGATCGGCAAACAAACCACTCATCGGCCGGGGCCTGACAAGCCGCCCACACCCAGCTGCTGCTCCACCAAAGCCCGACAGGCCGCACTCACCTGGTCTGGGGCTTGGCTGGCATCCACCCGGTGCCAGGCGCGCTGGGCAGCCAGGGCCCCAAAGCCATCGGCTACCCGCTGCAGAAAGGCCTGGCCACTGGCTTCAATCCGGTCGGCGGGTCGATCACCGCGGCGGCGCATCGATTCCTCCAGGGGCACATCCAGCCAGAGGGTGAGATCGGCCACCAACCCACCGGTGGCGATGGCTTCCAGCTGGCCGATTAGCGCCATCGAGAGGCCCCGGCCATGGCCCTGATAGGCAGCCGTAGAGCCGGCAAAACGATCACTGAGCACCCAGTCGCCCCGCTCCAGGGCAGGACGAATGGTCTGCTCCACGTGCTGGGCCCGGTCCGCCGCGTAAAGCAACAATTCAGCCGTGGGCTCCGGGGCCGCCTCGCCCGGGGGATGGAGCAGCAGTTGCCGCAGGGCCTGCCCCAGGGCGGTGCCCCCCGGTTCGCGGGTCACCAGCAGGGCGGCGCCGGGGGCCATCAGACCACTGCTGGGCAGCCAATCACGCAACGCCTGCAGCTGGGTGGTTTTGCCGCAGCCATCAATGCCCTCGAGCACCACAAACCGGCCGCTTGGCACCTGGCTTTATCCCTGCTGATGGGGCCCATCCTGCAGCAACAAGGCATTCAGGACCACCGTGATCGAACTCAACGCCATCAACAGGGCCGCGTAGGGCGGCGTGAGCAGCACCCCAAAGCCCGGCAACAACACCCCCGCCGCGATCGGCAACACAATCAGGTTGTAGCCAAAGGCCCAGGCCAGGTTTTGGCGCACCTTGGCCATGGTGCGCCGGGCCAAGCGCAGCGCCACCAGCACCCCATCCAAACGGTCCCCCAGCACCACCAGATCGGCTGTGTCCTGGGCGATCTGGGTGCCCGTACCCACGGCAATGCCGAGATCGGCCGCGGCCAGGGCAGGGGCATCGTTGATGCCATCACCCACCATCGCCAAGCTGCCGCGATGGGGAAAGGCCCCAATGCGCTCCAACTTTTGCTCGGGGCGCAATTCCCAGGCCAATTCCTCGTTGCGCAGGCCCAGCAAGGCACCCAGCCGTTCCACTGGCTGGCGGCGATCCCCACTCAGCAATCCCAGCTGCAGGCCCATGGCCCGCAGCTCGCCCAGCACCCGCTGGGCATCGGGTCGCGGCGAATCTTGAACCGCCACCAAGCCCATCAATCCAGCCGAGCCGCCAATTGCCAGCACCGTGGCGCCCTGGAGCTCAAGCCGGGTTTGAGACGCCATGGCATCGGGGTCGTCCTCGGCCTGGACCCAGGCCAAGCGACCCACCCGAAAACGCTCCCCGGCCACCAGCCCTTCCACCCCTTCGCCCGCCACGGTGCGGGATTCACTGGCCGCCAGGATCGGCAACTCCAAGCGATGGGCCTCCTGCTGGATCGCATAGGCCAAGGGATGGCGGGTACTGGCCTCCAGGCAGGCGGCCAGCTGCACCACCCGCTCGGCGGCCGTGGCCCCAAACGGCTGGACCTCAGTCACCAGGGGCCGGCCGACGGTGAGGGTGCCAGTTTTATCGAACAGCACCGCGCCCAACCTGGAGGCCGCCTCCATCGCATCGCCGCCCCGGAACAGCAGGCCCGAACGGGCCGCCAGCCCCGAACCCACCGTCATGGCCGTGGGCGTGGCCAAACCCAAGGCGCAGGGGCAGGCCACCACCAACACCGAAATGGCCAATTGCAGGGCCAAAGCGAGGGGGGTATCGGCGCTCGATCCGAGCACCCCATGGGCCATGGGTCCCATCTCATGGGCAACCTGACGCACCAGCACCTGGGGCCAAAGGCGGGCTCCCCATTGCCACCAGAAGACAAACGTGGCGATGGCCAAAGCCAAAACAAACACGGTGAAGCGCCCCGCCACCTGATCCACCAACCGCTGAATCGGGGCCTTCCGCGCCTGGGCCTGCTCCACCAGATGGATGATCCGGGCAATGGCGCTGTCGCCGCCAGAGCGCCGCACCTCGAGCTCAAGCGGGGCTTCCAAATTGAGGCTGCCCGCCGCCAGTTCCATACCCACTGCGGCCTGCAAGGGCAGGGGTTCGCCGGTGAGGCCCGACACATCCACCGCCGAGGCCCCAGCCAGCACCACCCCATCCACCGGCACCCGATCCCCTGGAAGCAACTGCACCCGGTCCCCGGGCCGCAGGCCCCCCACCCGCACCTGGCGCGGCGGGCCCCCATCCATCAGCAACAGGGCCGTATCCGGTTGCAGGGCAGCCAGCTGCTCCAAGGCACGGCCGGTGCGAAACCGGGCCCGATCTTCTAAAAACCGGCCCAACAGCACGAAGCCGAGCAGCAGCACCGGCTCATTGAAAAAGCAGGGCCAGCCGGTTTGGGGCCAGAGGAAGGCCACCAGGCTGGCCAGGTAGGCACTGATCACCCCCAGGCCTACCAGGGTGTCCATGGTGGGCACCCCAGCCCAGGCCGACTGCACCCCCCGCACCAGGATGGGGCGCCCCGGGCCCAGCAAAACCACCGTGGCCACCAGGGCGTGGAAGCGCACATCCGCCAGCAGGGTCGCTGCCGGGGGGGGAATCGCCCCTTCCAGGGCCAAATGGCCAAGCACCGAAACCAACAGCAAGGCCAAGGCCACCACCAGTTGGCGCCATTGCTGCCACCAATGCCGCTGCTGGAGCAACTCCCTACGGGAGGCCACCTCCTGGCCCGCCTCGCGCAGGGTGGCCTGATAGCCCAAGCCGGCCAGGGCCTGCTTGAGCCGCGGCAAGACATCGCCCTGGCCTGCAAGCACCAGCTCCGGGTCGAGCTCCACCCAGGCGGTTCGAGTGAGCAAATTCACGCTGGCTTGGTGAACCCCGGGCTGCTCCAGCAAGCGCTTTTCAACAGCCCGCACGCAGCTGCCGCACTTCATCCCCTCGATTTCCAGCAAAAGGGGCTCAAGCACGGACAAGCCAACGGTCAAAAACTGAGCGAAGGCTAGGCAGATCAGCGAGGATGGGCCCCATCGCTCTGCCTACCGCCCGTGCCCCGCTCCCAACGCAACGACAACTTCATCGACAAGAGCTTCACGGTGATGGCCGACCTGATCCTCAAGGTGCTGCCCACCAACCGGCGCGCCAAGGAAGCCTTTGCCTATTACCGCGACGGCATGAGCGCCCAGGCCGATGGCGAGTACGCCGAAGCCCTTGAGAACTACGAGGAAGCCCTAACGCTTGAGGACGACCCCAACGACCGCGCCTTCATCCTCTACAACATGGCCCTTGTGTACGCCAGCAATGGGGAACACCAGAAGGCCCTCGACCAATACACCCAAGCCCTGGAGCTCAACAGCAAGATGCCCCAGGCCCTCAACAACATCGCCGTGATTCACCATCACCTCGGCTCGATTGCTGAAGAGAAAGGTGAGGCCGATGAAGCCGACCGCTGCTTCGACCAGGCTGCCGATTTTTGGGGCAAGGCCATTCGGCTGGCACCGAACAACTACATCGAGGCCCAAAACTGGCTCAAAACCAGTGGCCGCGGCGCGGTCGACGTGTACTTCTAGGGCGCTTACATCCGATCGTCTGCTGGGTTCACCCCAAGGGCGGCCACCAGGGCTGCCGCCACCGTGCTGGCCTCCAGGAGCTGGAGGCCCAAGCCGGCCGCCACCTTGGCCAAGCCCGTGCCCTTGGGCACCACGGCCCGGGTAAAGCCCAGCCTGGCCGCTTCGCCCAGGCGCAATTCCAGCTGGCCCACGGGGCGCAGCTGCCCGCCCAATCCCAATTCCCCCACCAGCACCGTGCCCGGCGGCATGGTGAGGTCGCGATAGCTGGCCACCACCGCCGCGGCCACCCCCAGGTCTGCCGCCGGCTCCTCCACCTCCAGCCCCCCGGCCACCGCCAGGTAGCAATCGAAGCGGGAGAGGGGCAGGCCCAGGTGCTTCTCTAACACCGCCAGGATCTGGTGCAAGCGATTGGTGCCGATGCCCGTGGCCGTGCGGCGCGGACTGGCGTAGCTGGTGGTGCTCACCAGCGATTGCAACTCCACCACCAGGGGCCGGGTGCCCTCGCAGGCCACGATTGTGGCCGTACCGGCGCTGGGTTCATCGCCACCGAGAAACAACTCGCTGGGGTTGGTGACCTCCGCCAGGCCCCGGTCGCGCATTTCGAACACCCCCAACTCGTGGGTGGCTCCAAAACGATTCTTAGCCGCCCGCAGCAAGCGGTGGCTGGCAAAGCGATCCCCTTCAAAGGTGAGCACCGCATCCACCAAGTGCTCCAGCACCTTGGGGCCCGCCAGCATGCCCTCCTTGGTCACATGGCCCACGAGCAAGAGAGCGGTGTTCTGGCGTTTGGCAATCCGGGCCAGGGCAGCCGCACACTCCCGCACTTGGGCCACGGAGCCCGGGGCACTGCCAAGCTCGGCGTCGTGCAGGGCCTGGATGCTGTCGATGATGGCCACCGCTGGCCGTAAGGCCTCGAGTTCCTGCAGCACCAACTCCAGGTCGGTTTCGGCCAAGAGCTGAAAGTCAGCCCCCAGGTTCTGACCTTCTGCCCCAGCCCCATCAGCCCCGGGGACCTCTGCCAGCCGGCGCCAGCGCAACTTCACCTGCTGGGCCGATTCCTCCGCACTCACGTAGAGCACCGAGGTGCGCCCAGCCATGGATCGGCAGCTCTGCAGCAGCAAGGTGGATTTACCAATACCCGGATCCCCGCCCAGCAACACCAGGGAGCCCGGCACCAGCCCCCCTCCCAAGACCCGATCAAATTCGCCGTAACCCGTGGCCAGGCGCTGCAAGGGCCGTTCCCCCACCGATTGGATCGGCTCCGAGCGCTTCGGCTGCCCCTCCCCTCCCTCCGCCGGGTTGGGCACGGGCCGCCGCCGCCGGGTATCGGCAGCTGGTGCGGCCGACTGCAGCTGTTCCACCAGGCTATTCCAGCTGCCACAGCTGGAACATTTGCCAAAAAATTGACGGGTTTGGGCCCCGCAACTGGTGCAAACAAAAACCGAGCTGGATTTAGCCACAGGGGGGGGGTGGGCTTGGTGAAGGGAATCGGGAATACGGCCAGCGTTCTATGAAGAAAGGTGGCGTTCGGTGAACTGTTTGCCCCTCAAGACACTTCAGTGGTCTGATCCGATGTAGCAGCAGGGCTGCGGCGATGACGGCTTCCGCCCCCGCAAAAGAAACCATCCTTGTTGTCGACGACGAGGCCAGCATCCGCAGGATTCTGGAAACCCGGCTCTCCATGATTGGCTACCACGTGGTCACCGCCTGCGACGGCGTCGAGGCCCTGGAGCTGTTTCAGAGCACCAACCCCGACCTGGTGGTGCTCGACGTGATGATGCCCAAGCTCGATGGCTACGGCGTTTGCCAGGAGCTGCGCAAGGAATCGGACGTGCCGATCGTGATGCTCACCGCCCTCGGCGATGTGGCCGACCGCATCACCGGCCTTGAACTGGGAGCCGACGACTATGTCGTCAAACCCTTCAGCCCCAAGGAACTCGAAGCCCGCATCCGCTGCGTCCTGCGCCGGGTGGACAAGGATTCGGTGGCTGGCCTTCCCAACTCCGGCGTGATCCAGGTGGGAGATCTCCGCATCGACACCAACAAGCGCCAGGTGTACAGCGGCGACGAGCGCATCCGGCTTACCGGCATGGAATTCAGCCTGCTGGAACTGCTGGTCAGCCGCTCCGGAGAACCCTTTAGCCGCGGGGAAATCCTTAAGGAGGTGTGGGGCTACACCCCCGAGCGTCATGTCGATACACGGGTGGTGGATGTGCACATCTCACGGCTTCGCTCCAAACTGGAAGACGACCCTGCCAATCCCGAGCTGATCCTTACGGCTCGGGGCACTGGCTACCTGTTCCAACGCATCGTTGACGCCGTTGTCTCCGAAGGAGCCTGATTTCTCCCCTACCGGCCCCAAGCGGGCCAAACCCAGCCGGGCAATCCGACGGTTGGTGATTTGGTACCGGCGCAACGCCGCCGTCACCAGCTTGGTGGATACAGCCACCTCCGCCGCCAACACCGCCGGCAGCATGGCTGGATCCGTCGCTGGGGTTGCCGGGTCGGTGGCAGGGGCTGCCGTCTCAGGGGCGGGATCGGTGGCCGGAGCGGCCGTTTCCGGCGCAGGCTCGATGGCCGGCGCCGTGCTGCAACCCCTGGTCTTTGACCCCCTACGCCGCCTGCAACAGGGCAGCGGGCACGATGGCTCCATCAACGACGCCGACCGCCTCTGGGTGGCCGTTGATGGCATGGGCGGCGATTTCGCCCCGGGCCCGATCCTCGAGGGCTGCCTGCGAGCGGTGGAGCTACTCCCCCTGCGGGTGCGGTTTGTGGCAGAAGAGGCTCCCCTGAACCAGGCCGTCGCCGCCATGGGTCTCCAGCAGGAGCTCGCTGTAGCCCTCGATCGCAACCTGATCCAAATCATCCCGAGCGGCCCTTCGGTGGGGATGGATGAGGAAGCCACGGTGGTGCGCAAAAAGCGCGACGCCAGCATCAACATGGCCATGGACCTGGTCAAAGAGGGCCAGGCCAAGGCCGTCTATTCGGCTGGCAATTCAGGCGCGGTGATGGCCTCCGCCATCTTCCGCCTGGGGCGCCTGAAAGGCATTGATCGTCCGGCCATTGGGGCCCTCTTCCCCACCCGGGATCCTGAGCAGCAGGTGCTCGTGCTGGATGTGGGCGCCAACATGGATTGCAAAGCCACCTATCTGCACCAGTGGGCCCTGCTCGGCAACATCTACAGCCGCGATGTGCTTCAGGTAAAGCAACCCCGCATTGGCCTGGTCAACATTGGCGAAGAGGACTGCAAGGGCAACGAGCTCTGCCTCAAGACCTACCCCCTGCTCGCCGCGGAGCAACGCTTTGTGTTTGCGGGCAACTGCGAAGGTCGCGACGTGTTGTCAGGCGAGTTCGACGTGGTGGTCTGTGACGGCTTCACCGGCAACGTGCTGCTGAAGTTCCTCGAATCGGTGGGCAGCGTCTTGCTGGATGTGATCAAGGAAGAATTGCCCCGGGGCAGGCGCGGCAAGGTGGGCTCGGCCTTCTTGATCAACAACCTGCGCCGGATTAAAAAGCGCCTTGACCATGCCGAACACGGTGGCGCCCTGCTGCTGGGCGTTGATGGGGTCTGCGTGATCGGCCATGGCAGCAGCAAGGCTCTCTCCGTGCTCAGCGCCCTGCGCCTGGCCCACTCCGCCGCCAACCATGGGGTGATGGCCAACCTGCATGCCCTCAGTGCAAGCGCACCTGTGGTTGACTGAGCCCACTTCTGGTCAGCTCCCGTGTCGCTTGGCGGCGTTGCACAACCAGCACCGGGCCCCCTTCCCTGGGGGATGGCCCTGGTGGGCAGCGGCAGTGCCGTTCCCGCCGCCAGCATTAGCAACGCCCAGCTGAGCGGCCGGGTTGAGACCAACGACGAGTGGATCCGCACCCGCACCGGCATTGGTGCCCGCCGGATTGCCGGGCCCGAGGAATCCCTCACCACCCTGGCCACCCGCGCTGGCCAGGCAGCCCTGGATCACGCCGGCTGGCGGGCTGAGGATCTGGATCTGATCCTGCTGGCCACCTCCAGCCCCGACGACCTCTTCGGCACAGCGCCGCGCATTCAAGGGGCGCTTGGGGCTAGCAAAGCCGTGGCCTTCGATCTCACCGCGGCCTGCAGCGGCTTTCTCTTTGCCCTGATTACCGCCAACCAATACCTGGCCACGGGGGCGATGCGCCGGGCCCTGGTGATTGGTGCCGACCAGCTGAGCCGCTGGGTCAACTGGGACGACCGCAGCACCTGCGTGCTGTTTGGCGATGGCGCCGGCGCCGTGGCCGTGGAAGCCTGCCCAGCCCCTGAAACGGGCCTATTGGGCTTTCGGATGCGCTCCGATGGCAGCCGCAACGGCTGCCTCACCCTGGCCCAAACCAACACCCACGAACCGCTCTTGGATGGGCTCTCGGCCCAAAAAGGTGGCTTTGCCCCGATCCAGATGAATGGCCAGGAGGTTTACAAGTTCGCGGTGCGGGAGGTGCCGGCGATCCTGGCCGAGTTGCTGGAGGCCACCGGCACCTCAGCCGACCAACTCGACTGGCTGCTGTTGCACCAGGCCAACCAGCGCATCCTCGATGCGGTCGCCCAGCGCTTTTCCATGCCCCAAGAGCAGGTTCTCAGCAACCTGGCCCACTACGGCAACACCTCGGCCGCCACGATCCCGCTGATGCTGGATGAGGCCGTGAAGGATGGCCGGGTGCAACCTGGGCACCTATTGGCGAGCAGTGGCTTTGGCGCTGGCCTGAGCTGGGGTGGTGCCCTGCTGCGCTGGCGCGGGCCCTAATCTCCTGCCGTCCGTCACAGCAACAGCTCCATGGGGATTGCCTGGGTGTTTCCTGGCCAGGGTTCGCAGAAGGTGGGCATGGCCGATGGCCTCCTCGATCTGCCTGGGGCACTCGCGTGCTTTCGCCAAGCGTCCGATCTGCTGGGGCGCGACCTGGTCGCCATTTGCCAGGGCCAGGCCACTGGTGAGCTCAGCGACCTCAACGACACCCGCAACACCCAGCCAGCCCTCTTTCTGATCGAAAGCCTGCTGGCCAGCCAGCTGCAAGCCCAGGGCCGCAGTCCCTCGCTCGTGGCCGGTCACAGCCTCGGTGAATTGGTGGCGCTCCATGTGGCCGGGGTGTTCGATTTCGCCACGGGCCTGGCCTTGATGGAAAAGCGCAGCAGCTTGATGGCCGCCGCTGGCGGTGGGGCCATGACGGCTGTGATGGGCTTTGATCGCAGCCAACTGGACCAGCTCGTAGCAGCCACCGAAGGAGTGGTGATTGCCAACGACAACAGCAGCGCCCAGGTGGTGCTCTCCGGCAGCCCGGAAGCCGTGGCAGCCGTGGCAAGCCAACTCACCTGCAAACGCGCCATCCCGCTGGCGGTGAGCGGGGCCTTCCACTCCCCCTTCATGGCCGCTGCCGCCCAGGCCTTTGCCCAGGAGCTCGAAGCGGTGCCCTTTGCCGATGCCCAAGTTCCGGTGCTGAGCAACACCGATCCCACCCCCGCCACCAGCGGGGAGATCCTCAAGACCCGCCTGATCCAGCAAATGACCACGGGGGTGCGTTGGCGCGAAACCATGGAGCAGTTCACGGCCCTGGGAATCGACACCGCCGTGGAGATCGGCCCCGGCGCCGTGCTGAGCGGCTTGATCAAGCGCAGTTGCGAGGGCATCACCACGGCCCAGGTAGCCAATGCCGGCGACCTCGGCCAATGAACCGCCCCGTTGCCGCGGTGAAGCGGGCCCTGCGTCGCCGCAAACCGGCTGAGCCCCCCGCCCTGATCAGGAGCCCCAAGCCCAGCCTCACCTACCGCTTGATCAGCTACCTGCTGGTCTTTCCGGTGTACCGGTTGCTGTTTCGGGGCCGCACCTTGGGCAATCACAACGTGCCCATGGATGGCGCTGTCGTGGTGGTGGCAAACCACGGCTCCCACCTCGATCCACCCCTGCTGGGCCATGCCCTGGGGCGCCCGGTGGCCTTCATGGCCAAAGCCGAACTGTTCAAAGTTCCCCTGCTGGGGGCGATTATCCGGGCCTGTGGCGCCTACCCCGTCGCGAGGGGCGCCAGCGATCGGGAGGCCATCCGCACCGCCACCGATCGCCTGCTCGAGGGCTGGGCCATCGGCGTATTCATCGACGGCACCCGCCAAAGCGATGGCCGGGTCAACAATCCCCAAGCCGGCGCAGCCCTCCTGGCAGCCAGATCCGGCGCACCCCTGTTGCCGGTGGCGATCATCAACAGCCACCGGGCCCTAGGGCCTGGCAAGGGCGGCATCCGGCTGGTGCCGATCCAAATCCGCATTGGCACCCCCATCCATCCGCCGGCCTCGCGCAAGCGGCCCGATCTGGACTTGGCCACCGAGGCCTGTCAACAGCAAATCAACGCCCTCTTGGATCAGGGCCTCATCGGACCCCAATCCCCGCAAACCCTCCTCCCATCGGGCCCCGATCAAGACGTGGACGTCTACTAATTGCCCATCCAGCTGCGGATATCGCGGCCGGTGAGCACCCACAGCACGGCCCGGGCGCCATCGCCCCAGACCTTGCCCTGGCTCTCCTGGTGGCATCGCTCGCCACAGGGCACCGGCACCGGGGTGAGCTGGATACCCCGACTGCCGGCAACGATCCGTCCCACCAGCAGGGCCCGCGGCATATGGTCGCTGCTAGTCACGAGTAGGGCATGGCGAATGCGGGCCCGCTGGAGCTCATCCACCAGGGAGGTGAAATTGGTGAGGGTGTCGTGGGCCCGGTAATCGAGCTGCACCTGGTGGGCTGGTAGGCCTTCCCGCTGCTGGAACAGCCAACGGGCGTACTCGGGATTGCTGCCCCCGGTCACCACCACGGGCAAGCCATCCTGCTGGGCCAATTCAGCGCCTCTCTGCTCCCGGGCCACATCCCCCCCCAGCACCAGGATCATCTGGGGAGGGGGGGGAGCCGGCCACCACCAGCCCCGGGACAGCCACAGCAAGCCAGCGGCACCGGCCAAGAGGGCGATCCGCTTCCCAGGGCTTTTGCGCCTTAGCCGGCGTGGGGGGACGCGCGCGCCCGATGGCCGGCGTGGGGAGTTGCGACGGGGAGCACCCACGGTCCTCAGACCTCCCCCACCGGGGAGGTGGGATAGAGGGGCAACACCGACTGCCAGGGTGCCTCAATGCCCGCAGAGGCCGCCAGGCAGGCCAGGTGCGCCAACTGGTCGACATCCGCAGGCAGCTCCGGGATCGCGGCCTGCTGGGGCCCGGCCGGCAACTCCGAAGCGCTCGCATAGAGCTTGGGGGAAGCCAATTCCTCCATGCCACCCCAGGCGTCGGGATTGAAGCCATGGGCGCTCGGGCCATAACAACCGGCCACCACCCCCCGGCGCGGCAAGGCCTGAACCAACCAGGTGGGCTCCTGCAGCTGCAGCCTCCGGGCAATTAGCAGAAAACTACCCACCCCATCGAGGGGCACCCCGAGCTGCTCGGCCAGGGTGCGGGCCATCACCACCGTCAACCGGGTGCCCGTAAATCCCCCTGGACCAAGGGCCACCGCCAAACGGCCAATCTGCGGCCACTGCTCGGCCGGCAACACCGCTTCCACCGCATTGAAGAGCTGGTTGGAGAGGGAACGGCCCAAGGGGAAAGCCTGGCTTCGGCCCGCAGGCTTGCCAGCGGAATCTCGCTGGCCATCAAGGGAGGCAACCCCAACGCCAAGCACCTCGCTGGAACTGTGCAAGGCCAACACCAAGCTCATGGCCGCGCTCTCATGACGGCAGCACCACCCCTGGCCTCAGGCGCTGCCAGCGGCCAGGCTCGACAAGAAAACTGGCGCAAGCGCGCACATCCCATTCCACGCCCACTCCACCTGCCGGTAGATCTTGCACCTGCACGTGAATTCTTGGCTCCGTGGGGCTGAAATCGGGCCCAGCGGTGAGATGGTCCACACCGTGCTGGCGTTCCACCGCGTGGTAGGCCTGACA
>Ga0007795_10000472_pt1 | contig 12810 bp, 18 predicted proteins | sample CryBogmetaGMA1M_FD_60369 | JGI IMG/M metagenome (GOLD analysis project Ga0007795, IMG submission 60369) | Freshwater microbial communities from Crystal Bog, Wisconsin, USA - MA1M | ecosystem: Environmental > Aquatic > Freshwater > Lake | place: Crystal Bog, Wisconsin, USA | collected 2009-07-06
GTCATGCGTGTCCTTCTCTTTGTTGATGCTGGCGAGGAGTTCTGCGTCCTGGGCGGCGAGGTCAGCTTCGGAGTAGGCGAATGTGTATTCGCCGCCGTCGGCGCGTTGCATGGATAGGATTCGGTTGCCTTGGTGTTCGATGTAGAAGAGTTCTCCGACTTCGGGCATGAACCGGAAGTGCGAGGTGGGGCGCCAAAAGCACAGGCCGTCGGTGCCGATGATGACGGTGTTGTTGCCTTCGGTTTCGATGCTGTGGATGGTCAGCGGTTCAACGTATTTGTGCTGGTAGGGGTTGATCACCTTGGCTCCTGGGCATGGAAGGAATTTGGGCTTTGGGCCGGGCTGCGAGCGGAGCCGGGGGGGTGGCTTCTTGACGCTCGCAGCCCGGCTTGTCTATGCGGTGTTGCTGGTTTTGTCGGCGGCGAGCTTGACGGCGAGTGCTTCTACCTCGTCGAGCCGGAAGATGACGGCGCTGTTGATGCGGCTGCCGAGTCGGCCCACTGGGGTGAGCAGGCCCTGTTCTGCGTAGCGGTGAACGCTTTTCACGCTGCGATCCAGGATGCGGCTGGCGGTGCTGGCGCCGATCAAGTCATTCTGTGCGGTGAACATATTGTTACTCTAGCCCACATAAGCGACATGCGTATTACCTGCGGCTCTTGCGGCGTGTCGCCTTGCTTCTGATCGCGGCGCGGATGTAATGCAGTGCCCGTAGCTGGGGTTTTGCACAGGTACAGAATTTGCTGCTTCCTTGCAGATTGCACATAGTCATGTCATACTTGTGTCACGCCACTTGGGTGGCTGTGTGTTCCCGGCAACCTTGCCGAGTACATCCGGGGAGAGGAGCAGGGCATGAACGCCACAGATAACAGACCTGAAGCGCAATGGGACAACAAACCCGACGTGCTACAGGAGTCACTGTCCGACCGCCTGAAGAAGAGCTTGAGGCTGTCAGGGAAAAGCGTCGGCGACATCGCAGAAATGCTGGAAATCCACAGAAACACCGTTTCGGGCTGGCTGGCCGGTCGTGCCCGTCCCGCTCCACTAGTTTTGCGGTTCTGGGCTACGGAGTGCGGAGTTCCGCTCGAATGGCTGCTCACCGGAGAGTGGCCCGAAGCGCCGCCAGCGGCGGCGGTAAAGAAAGCGGTGAAGAAGGTGGTGGAGTACCACGTCGTTCCAGAAGCGGCCGTGGTAAAGAAGGTAGCGAAGAAGGCGCCGGCACGGACGGCGGGGAAGCCGACCCGGGCCGCATCGAAGAAGCGATAGCTTCTTTCTATTTGGTGGGCTCGCTCCACCCGATTTTGAGTTCTTGATCGCCGATCCCGACGATCAGCGTCGGGTCGCCGTCTTGTAGCGCCTCGATGACGGCCAGCACCAGGCGCTCGCGCAAGGTCTTGCGGGTCACCGGTAATTCTCGAACGCCGCGTCAATGTCCGCGATCCGGTAGCGGACGATCTGATCGCCCAGCCGGTACGCCTTAAGGCGTCCGTCGTTCGTCATTTGACGGACGGTGCGGGTGGTCACCCCAATGTATTCGGCTACCTGACCTGCGTTGATGTAACGGGTCGGAGTCTTGTCTTGTGCCATGCACATGACATTAACATACGCGGAATATGTGTGCGGTGATTTAGTGAACCTATGCCGAATCTCCCAGGGCGCTGCGGGACATCTTCTCCGCGAGCGTCTGATCACGGCCCTTAGCAACGTGCTGATAAATCAGCGCGGCGGCTGGTGTTGAATGTCCGAGGCGTCCCATCAACTCCGCAAGGGTTGCGCCTTCCGCGGCAGCCAACACCGCAGCGGAATGCCGCAGGTCGTGGAACCTCAGGTCGGGCCTCCCTGCGGCGGCGCGTGCCTGGTAGTACCAGCGCGACATAGAGGAAGTCGCCAGGTGCCCGCCGTGCTTCGCCGGGAACAACAACGCATCACGCTCCGAGCCGGTGAACCTTTCCAGGTGAGCCACGACGGCCGGGATGATGTGCGGCGGAATCGCCACGTCACGGGTACCGGCATCCGACTTCGGGGTGCCGACAACGTAACCATCATCCGCGGTATAGGTCACGCCCTCCTCGATTCGGACGACGCCCTGCCACTGATCGTTCACTTTGATGAGGATCACGTTTTTGCGCCGCAGCTCCCGCACCTCACCCGAACGCAGGGCGCACCACGCCGCCAACAGCACCATCGCCTGGAACTGTTCGGGTGTGTTCGTGACGATCACGCCGATTTCGTGGAGCGTGGCAGGCCGGATCGCCCTGGCGCGTTTCACGCTGCCGGCGCCCTTGATGACGCACGGGTTGAAGTCAATTTTTCGTTCGTCGACAGCTGTGCCGAGGATCGTCCGCAGCAGCGAGTAGGCGTGCGCCCTTAGCGCCGGAGTTCCTTTGTCCAGCTGGGCGTACCACGTCCTAATGTGGTCGGTGCCGATCGCTGCGAGCAGCAACTTTCCTAGGCCGGGCAGGATCTGGTTGTCTAGGAGCTTCCGGTAGTCGGATCGGGTGCGCGGTTTCAGCTCGCGCAGATCCCACCACGTTTCCGCATATTCGGCGAGGGTGAGCTTGCTGGCGGCTTGCGCCGACGATGGAGGTTTCCACTTGCCGGCGATGATCGCGGCTTCTTGGAGCGCGAGCCAGCCGCGGGCTTCGCCTTTGGTCTTGAAGGTCGTGGGGGCGGTGTGCCGCAGGCCGTCGGGCCCGAGGTAGCGGGCGCGGTATCTGGCACCTCGTTTTTCGACTGTTCCGAAGGATCGGTGGGCCATGAGCGCATCCTCTCAGTGGACTGGGGCAGGTGGGGCAGAAATGGGGCAGAAGGTTTTACAATCTCCTTCCGCGGTCTTCCGCGGTACGACTTTGCAATTCGCTTCTCCACCAGTATGATTCGAGGCCACGGCCTTGAAAATACCTGATCACCGAACGGAAAGGAAGACCCAATTGATACTTTTTCAATCCCAGTATCGCGCACCAGTTAGTTGCCTGGTCAGAGGCAGTTTTACGGCCCAGAATCTGCCCTATGGGGCAGAGATGGGGCAGAAGGTTTCTGCGGGCTATTCGATGACGGCCGGCGCCAGGACGATGGCAACAACGCCAAGCGCGACAGCCAACTTGTGGATGTTGAGCAGGGAAATGTTGCGTTCGCCGCGCTCCACCCCACCAATGTAGGTGCGGTGCATGCCGGTCTTGTTGGCTAGCTGTTGTTGTGACAGCCCTCTGATGAGTCTCAGTGCTGACACTCGCCCCCCGAATTCGGTGAGCTCCACATTTTTCACTTACCTCAACGCTACGCCCCCGCCGAGTAGCGCAACTTCCACAAGCTGACTATAAGTATCGACTTTGTTTCCCAGATTTATTGTCACCCGTCAGCGAATCTTGCACTCTATAAGTTCCCCAAAAACTTTGATCCACCATTCAACCCCTCCCAGACCTTGAGGAATCTGATGACCTTTGAAGATTTGACCTACCTGATTTCTGTGTTCGACCCTGAGGAACGCTGTGCAATGTGGGTGACCATTTCGGCGTTCTGCAATATATGTGGTGTGCGGCGGGGGAAACCTGCTTTGACGCTTGAACAGATTGATGGTGTGAATGTGTGGGTTCATCGCTGGGTGAATCCGTGCGGCCATGACGACACGGATCGGGCTGTTCGCAACGAGGTGGCGACGCAGTGCCGCGCCGAGGGCTGCTGCTTGTTGTCTTCGGATTCGTTTTTCCCGTTCTGCGGGCCGCGCTGCGTCGATCTGGCATCCAGGGCTGCGCTGGCTGATGTTCAACGTATCGCGGCGCAGCTATCGGGGCCTTCGAATGTTTTACTTGCGGTTCGGACAGTGTTGGAGAACTGCCCGTTTGAGGATGAGTCTGCCGCTATGAAATCGGCGCTGGACGCGGTGATGGCCGGGTTCGCCCACATGCAGGAAAGTGTTGCGGAATCGGCGAAAGAACTGATTGAAGCGGCAGCTGCTTTCGGGTTGGGTTTGGATACCGCCATCAAAAACTGTGACCCCGATACGCGTACCCGGTTCCCCGAGTGGGTGGCGGGTGAGTGGCGTAACCACATTTCTGCGCCCCGCCTGTAAAATCGTGCCCCATGAGTGACGGCGATGAGGTTGTGTCGGCGGCGAAGCTGGACAACGGTTTATGGGTGTGGGTTGCCCAACCGGACACTGGTGCGTTCTATCAGGGCGGGAAGCATTTCAAGACGAGGGCTGCGGCGCTGAAGGCCGGCCAAGAGTTCGCCCAGCTGCTGGGCTGAGCGCGTCGATTTGCCGCACGCCCGCCAGTCAGCACAGCTTCAGTCCTATCCGTCCTTTGCCGTCGATGTTGATGACCTCGACGGTGACGGTGTCTCCAACTCTGGCGTAGTCATCGATGTTGGTTACTCGTTTTCCAGGGTCGACTTGGCTGATGTGGACGAGGCCGTCGATTTCGGGCGTGAGTTTCACAAAGATCCCGAATTCGGTGGTGTTGGTGACGACGCCGTTGATGATTTCTCCGACATGCACACCGACGATTTCGGCGGGGTCGGTGTGGACGAGGATGATGTTGGGGACAGCTTCGATGACGCGGGCACACAGGTGGCGGTGCCACCGCGCCGGATACTTTCCGCCGGCATTCTCGTACTCGATGTCGGTTCGATATGTTTTCACTTCGATGGGTTCGTCGCTGGCTTTGGCTTTGCGCCGGTAGATGGCGGTGAGGCGCGCCACTTCGTCTTGGGTTTCCTCGTTCATTTGGTCGAGCAGGGTGATGAGGTTCTGCGGGATGGATCCCTCTTGCCCGGATTCCATGCGTGTGATGCGGCGTTCGTTGAGGACGAGTTTGTCGGCGAGCCATTTCGTGGACAGGCCGAGGTATTCGCGAGTGGTTTGCAGTTCGGCGCCCGTCATCACGGGGAGCTCCAAGCTGTGTTCAGTCACAGGTAACGCCTTTCCTGGGGGGTTCGGCGCTCTGCCAAACCTCGCAAATCATAACGCGACGCAGAGACGGCGCGAAAGGGATACTTACCGGCCTGTAATTAAGCTCAGAGAATGGGCAGCAACGCCAGCCGAACCAACCCGCACCCCAACACCAAAACCGACACCGCAACCAGGGCGAGCTGCAGCTTCGGGCTGGCGAACTTCAACGCCAACCCGCCAAACACCAACACCAGCGCAAACAGGACAGTGAGCACCGTGTATCGGCTGCCTATCGCCCCGTAACCCGAGGACTCTGCGAGTTGGTCTTCGGCTTTCTGCGCCAGGTCTTCAGATTTTTTCTGGCCCGGAGGAACGTAAACATCCAACGTCAGTGGTGTTTGAGCAGGAAGCGCCCCGGTCGGCTCCCCCGCCGCATCCACAGGAACACCTTTCAGCCACGCATCCTGCGCTGCATCCAACGCGGGTGAGAACCTGCCGCGCAGAAACGCCGACAAGTCATCACGGTTAAGCAGGTTTGCTTTCTGCCACTCCAGCCACAGCGACGCATCGATAAGCGTTTGTTCCGCGCCCCGGGATGCTTCCCGGTTGGAGTCGGCCCGCAGGATCGACGACGACGACACCAAGCCGCCGGCTTTGCCGCCCCACCGGGAAGACTCGAAACTCGACCATGTTGCCGACACCGCGGCGACCGCCAGGAGGATCGCCACAACGGTTTCCAGGAAGCGTTGCCGGCGTTCCGGAATCGTCTCGCTGTGATCCTTCGGCGTCACCGAAAACAGAAACTCACGGATCGTGCTCAACGTGTCACCAGCCAAGCGACAGCCTCAACGGACAGCGTTACTGCCGCGCCGACGGCGATCAGTGATGCGATGCTTTTCCAGGACATGATTTCTCCTACTTGTATTTGGCCTTGAGCACGAAACTCATCGCCGTCTGAACCACGGTCTTCATCACCAAGGCGGGCACAACAGTCATCCACAACTCTTTATCGAACGCGGAAAAGCCGGGGCCGTCAGCGAGCGTCGCGAAAGCTGCGACCAGGCCGACACCGATGTCAAGGGCGATACCCCGAACGAAGGTCATAGTTGTGACGGCACCGGACTGGAATGCCTCCTCAACGGTCTCGTCGCCATCCAACTCAAACGCACTCCGCGCCGCTTTCTTCTGCATAGCCTGAGTGGCGTTCGCCGCAGCATGCCGAGAGTTCTCCCGCAACGCATCATTAACGGCCTGCTGAATCACCGAACCCATATCGAGCTTCACTTGCTGCCCGGTCTGAGTGTTCGTCGCAGTCACCGGAATGTCGGGCCGCATCTGCTGGGCGGGACTGTACGGCGCCTGTACGGACGGCTGGTATTGCGGCTGCACAGGTACAGGCGGCAACTGTGCAGGAGGCCGATACTGCTGCGGCTGCACGGCCGGCTGATGCTCCCACGGGAGACTCATCAGAAACTGTTCCTAACCTGCTCGTAGATCGCCCTTGCATCTACACCAACTTTTTCTGCGATGGCGAACACCAACGCTTGGGTGAGTAATGCTTCGGCCCGCATGTCGAGCAGCAGGTCGTGATCGGACTGTTCGATGGAGTGGTGGTAGGGCCGTCCGGTGAGCGGGGTGAACGGCGACAGGCTTGGCGGCAACGCTGCTTCCGGTGCGGGCGGTGGCGGTTCCGGTGCTGGCGGTGGTGGTGGTGGGGTGCCGGGTTCCAGGCAGCCCTCCAACGATGGGATTGGATCTTCTTTGCGGTTCGGGTTGTACTCCCGAGGCATATAAGCCAAATGAAGGTGCGGTGCTACGCCGCCGTTCGTTCCCTGATCAGGGTTGATGGCGGCAATCATGTCGCCGGCATTGACTTTCGAACCCAGGATGACGCCGGGTGCAGCAACGATGTGCCCGTATTCGTAGACACCGCCGCCTTGGTGGTCGTCGGAGTCGATGACCAGCCAGCCGACGCCGGGGGCGCCGCCGCCGTAACCGGCTGCTGCACCGGCTTGGATGACGGTGCCGGATTGGATGGCGTAAACGGGTTTGCCGCCTGAGCCGCCGTTGACACCGAAATCGACACCGGAGTGGTGCCCGCCGTCCCGGGGCCCGAACGGGCTCGTCACAACCCGCTCTGCACCCATCGGGTAGTAGCGCACCGCTGGGGGCGGTGGCGGGGGCGGCTGGTAGTCAGCACCGGGCATGAACGCGTCGGCTACGGGTAGGGCGTTGTGGTATCGCTGGACACGGTCATCGATGCCGTGTAAGCCGCCGTTGATCAGTCGGGTTACTTGGTTGATGTCTTCTGCGTCGGCGGCGTCGTTGATTTGGGTGCCGCGTGCCACTGTCCAATACCAGGCGGCTCCGAGCATGCCGTAGCGGTCGGAACCTAACTCTTGCGGATTGTCAATGAAGTAGGTGGGTGAATCGACTAGGCCGTTGTCGAACGCCCACTGCGATACGAGGCCGTGGTTATGGCGACCGGTGATCTGGATGGGCCCGTGACCCTTGTAGCGCATTCCATCACCAGGCTGGGTGTTGCCGAGGTCGGCGCGGCCTTCGTATGCGGAGCCGTCCGCGATCTCTTCCATGTAACGCAAACCTGCGGACTCATGGCCGATCTGGGCGAACCATTGGGCGATGCGTCGCGGGCTGTTGCAGTGCGATGCACGCAACCCATCTAGTACCGCTGGCACCAGCTGGCGGTAACGGTCGATGGGGAGGCTGCCGCCCATAGCGCGGGACAAAGCTTCCGCGAGGTCGGCGTTGCCGGGGGCATGTGCCGGGGCGGGCGCGGGAGCCGGGGCGTGAGCGGGTGCGACCGGATTGTGTGGGCGGGCATAAATGTAGCCTTTGCCGGCGGCGATCAACACAGTTTGCGCCAACGTCAGCCAGTAGCCGAAAGGTGCGCCACCGGAGTCTGCGATCCACACGGCACGCTGACCATCCTCGTCGGAGTAGCCGTGCGCGGACACATAGTGGTAAGTCGTGCCGAAGTTGTAGAACGACGGGCACGGGCCGCTGCCTTTAATCGGAAACGGTTTGTTGTTCAGTGGTGCAACAAAGTTGATGACCAAACCGAAACCGTTATCGACACTCAGTCGTAGGTGATTCCAAAACTCTTCAATGTCGTGATCTGACGGCGGGTCGTTCGGAAGTTGCACAACAACGTAGTCGGCATCATGAACGTAGTTGTTCAACACCGGCGCGATCAAACCAAGATGGTCGGTGCCACCCTCGTGCGTTCCGCACTCCCGAGCAAGCTGCGCCTCATCGACGTGAATCCCCCTGTCCGACAAACACATTTGAGCACTCGCCGGGCCGCACCACTACCAGAAGCCGGTTTCCTGTGCGACTAGGTCACGGTTGTAGGGCAGGATAATCTCGGTCATCTGTGGCTCACCTCCTTAATATCGCTTACGCGACGCTCTCTTGCGTGTGGGTGAAAATTTCCTGCGCCGCTATGGCCCGAGCCGCCCTGGCTTCTTCGAGCGTGTCAAACCTTCCGACATGAATTTCCTGGTAGTTATGCTTCAGGCGCACGCGGTACTGATCGCGGCTTTTGTCGTAGGTGATTCCCCGCTCACCCGTGAGCGAGTTACTGTTCGCACCGTTCCGGTTTTCCTGGTTCTGCTTGCGTGTGGTTTCGCGTAGGTGCTTCGGGTTAACGCAAAGCTTGTTGTGACAGATGTGGTCTACGTCCATCCCGTAAGCAACCGGGCCGTAGGCCAGCTCGTAGGCCGCGCAGTGTGCGCGCACCGGCTCGTTGCGGTAGGTAAATTTCCCGTATTGATTAGGTTCGTATCCGGTGCGGTTACCGTCCCAGATGATGCATTCGCCTTCCGCGTGGGTAGGCCACGCATCGAAAGCTTCTTGGAGGCTCAAGTATTTGTAGCCGAGGTCGGCGTCGTCAGCGGTAGCACGCCATTCTCTCCAATGCTTGGTGCAGAGTCCGCGTGCAAGGTGCGCGAGTTCGCAGCCGGGAACGCTACAACGCTTGCTTGCCATGTCATCATTTTACCGCTCAGTTGTTGTGCATCGCCTACATGACGCGCACACACTGATGTTACCCGTTTGTTATACTGTTGTTCATGCACAAACTGTCAACTGTGATTCTCGCTGCCCTCATCCCCCTCGCCTTCGCCGCGCCAGCGAGCGCCAGCCCCGATTGGGACGCTATTGCGGCCTGTGAAAGCGGCGGTAACTGGAGTATTTCGACCGGCAATGGTTTCTTCGGAGGTTTGCAATTTTTGCCGTCCACTTGGTGGGCGAATGGCGGTACGGGGATGCCTCAGAACGCGTCGCGTGCGGAGCAGATCCGCGTCGCGGAAAACGTGCTGCGTACTCAAGGCATTGGCGCCTGGCCGGTTTGTGGTGCCCGCGGCTAAGCTATCGGCACTGTCACTGTTTGCGTTGTGGTGCGGACACCGTTGTTAGCGGTGATCACAAATGTGTCGGTTGTTGGTTTCGGGGTTTGTCCCGCCCCGAGCGGGATTGTGCTCGCCTTGTAGCTGTACAGCTGGCTCAACGTCGGGTATATGGCGGTCGGCTGGAATGTGTAGCTGCCTTGTGTTGCAGGGTTGATTCCTTGGCTGTTAGAGATGAAGTATCCGACTCCGCTGTTGCCGTTGCCGTCTTCGGGGTCGCCGATGTAGAGGATTCCGTCACCGATGCTTTGCACATAGCCGCTCGAAGAAATGACTTGTTTTTCGGTGCCGTCGCTGCTGTATTGCCTCAGCGATACGTTTGGTTTTCCGTACAGCGTGATACCCCACCCGTTGGCGGCGGTGCGATAAGGCCAGTGCAGGATTTCGTCTGTGCGAACAAGTTGAACGTAGTCGCCTTCCGACCAGGTGACCTGGGTGCCGTTACCCTGCCAGGGCGCGAGGTACGGGTTTTTGAAGTTGGATACGGTGCAGGTTCCTCCGGTGGCGCAGCCGGGGCTTCTTTGAACGTCGAAGACTTGGCTTTGGCTGTACCGGCCGTCGAAGATTCCTCCAGGCTGGGCGTTTGTCCACGTCCAACCGGAGCCTGCCCCCATGTTTTGTTCGAGGAATTGCCAACGGTAGGTGTTGGCGGGTGGCGCTGCTGTAGGCCGCACCCCAAGATCGGGTGTGTAGACGAACTCCCCCGTTGTCGGGTTGATTGAGACCTGGCCGTTAGATGCTTTACCGACGCTATAGGTGAGGGTGCGGCCCGATGGTTCAACAAACTTAGCGAGGCCGGTGACCGCGCCGGTTGTGCGGTTAGGTGTTCTGATCCACGGGGTGTTGGCGTATGGGGTGCCGGGATCAACTTGGACGGTGATCACCTGGGTGGAGGTGCGTACACCGTTATTGGCGGTGACCGTGAATGTGTCGGTGGTATTTAAGCCTGCGGCTTGGCGTTGCGCCTGGGTCGGGGTGTAAACGAACTCCCCTGTTGTCGGGTTGATCGCGACTGTTGCCCCGCCGGTCGTGGTGGCCGGGGTGCTGTAGGTGAGGGCACGGCCTGACTCGTCACCAAACTTGGAGATCCCTTTGACTGTGCCGGTGTATCTGTCGGGGTTGGGAATCCACGGCGTTTTCGCGACTGGGGTGCCTGGATCGACCGGGACGGTGACGATCTGGCTGGTGGTGACGCCTCGACTGTTTGTCGCGGTGATGGTGAAGGTGTCGGTGGTGGTGAGGCCGGCGGTCTGCCGTTGAGCTTGAGTCGGCGTGTAGGAAAATGCTCCGGTTGTGGCGTTGACGCTGACTGTGGCGCCGCCTGCACTGGTGGCTGGTGTGGTGAAGGTGAGGGCGCCCGCGCCGACGTTTTTGATTCGCGCTCCCCCGTACACAACACCTTTGATGTTGGGTGCGAACACGTCAGGTGTTCCCGGTGTCAGGGTTGGTACGGCAGCAGCTGCACTGGGTGCCGGTGCTGATCGTAGGGCGAAGGTGGCGACTGCGGCTTCCGGCACAACCACGGCTGCGACGGGCTCGGTGGTCGGCCTGTTGTAGCGGCGATGCTCTCGGGTTGCGGCCAGAAGTGTGGGTGTTTCTGCCGAGTTTCCGCCATCAACAGGTGCGACCGGTTTTATCGAGGAGGCCGCGGCGATCCGATTTTCACGGCGCTGCGCTACAGCCCGGGTGTGTGACGGTCGGTCGCTGGAGATTGTTTTGGTGTCTCCAGCGTCGGCTGATGCTTCGGGGCTGAATAGTGCGATGGCGAAGCCGATGCCCAGGGCAGCGGCCAGTCCACCAACGCGCCCGATGTAGCGTCCGTGTCCTGCGGCCTGGGTGTTCTGTGTATCAATCATGCTGAGTACAGCATAAGGTATGCGCGGCAAGAGTTGAACACTAAAGTGGTGAAACCTGTTGAACACCTTGCGTTTTGGGTGTTTCGGTTCGGGCGTGTGGTGTTAACCGGTCAGGGTTTCGAGCCGGGTTTTCCTGGCTGCAACGAATGCGCGGTAGTCGCTGTCCGTGATTTTCACCCATGAGCGTTTCAGTAGTATCTCTGCGAGTGTGTCGGGTAGGTCGATGGCGTTGGTGCGATCCGCGTTGATTACTTTCATGGCGGCTCCTAGTTGATTTTGATGTAATAGTTGACGGCATATGTTTTCGGCCTGGTTTCTGCGTCACCGCCGCCGGTGATGCTGACGGTGGATGTGCCGGGGTGTAGGAATCCTTCAAGCCCGCCCTGAGCGGCACCAGCCATGCCACGGTTGCCGGACGTTTGTGCAGGGTTATGAACTCTCGGGTCGTTGACGGTTCCCGTGAATGCTGTGGTGGGTCGCTTGGTGGAGTCTTCGGCGTAGGTGTTGATGTTGCCGCCGGCCCAACCTGTTTTTGTTGTGTTGGTGCCGGCCATGCGGAGGTAGGCGCCGCGCAGGTCGGGGACGGTGTTACTTCCGGTGATCTTGGCGTATTCCGATCCAGCCACACTACGTCCATCGGCAAACATCCAAGTAGCTTCGGCGGTGAAGGTTCCGTACAGGGCCTGGAACTGGGCGATGGTGACGACACTAGAGATGACGGTGCCGACTGGTGCGGGGCTTGAGGTCACTTTTGAGAGGTCGGTTGTCATTTTTGAGAGGTCGGTTCGCATTTTTGCGAAAGTATCGTTCGAGATCATCGTGATGGCTTCGATCTGGGCCTTCATGTTTTCAACATCACGGGCGGTCGGGCCTGTTTTCTGCATGAGGGCATCGAGTTGGGTTTGCAGCTGCTCGATGACGGCTGCGTCGATGCTGCCGCTGGGTTCTACAGCCCGGTTGATGGCGAATGTTTTTGGCGCTTCGGTGCGTTCCCGGTTTCCGATGATCATTAGTCCTCGATTACTATTTCTGCCGCTTCGGCGTATTGGGTTTCTTCAGCTTCGGAGCACATGCCTATGCTTTCCATTGCGGCAGCAACGTCAATTGGTTTGATCATTATTGATGAGCCCTGCTTGAACGATGGAATCAAGTCGAGTGCAATGAGTTTGTTGAGTTTGGTTGTGGTCAGGCCGATGACCAGGCCCATCAAATAGGATTTGGGTACTGGGGTTTCGGGGTCGATGCCTTGGGCGAACACTTGACGGGGTGCGCCTTCAACAACTGGAACCAGTTCGGGTGTGACATTGCGGGATATTTCGATGTTGGCCTGCTCAATGAGCCTGGACAGCACATCGTTGATGAGCCAGAAAGTTTCCCGCATCTTTTCAGGTGTCGCGTTGGGGCCGTCGATTGCATCCATGAATGCTTGGAGGCGTTCCTCAAGATATTCAATGCTGTCGAGCTCGCCGTCGCCGCCTGCGTCGAGCAGGGACAGGTCTTCTTCGCCCATGCTGCGGCTTGCGATGCCGCCGGCCGGGAAGGAAGTTCCGGTCACATCGAATCCGTCGATAGCGCCGGTCGGGCCGGAAACGGAGATGCCGCCATCGGTTCCGATGCGGATGACGGCGATGCGGTAGGT
>Ga0007795_10000473_pt1 | contig 12805 bp, 11 predicted proteins | sample CryBogmetaGMA1M_FD_60369 | JGI IMG/M metagenome (GOLD analysis project Ga0007795, IMG submission 60369) | Freshwater microbial communities from Crystal Bog, Wisconsin, USA - MA1M | ecosystem: Environmental > Aquatic > Freshwater > Lake | place: Crystal Bog, Wisconsin, USA | collected 2009-07-06
TAATCGTGCAAAAAGGGGACCGATTTTACCGATGAAATAATAATGTATTTTTTAAAAAAACCTCGCGTCAACGGGCAGCTTTTTGAGCCTCGTTGCGAACGGTGCGGGCGGTTGGTCGTTTGATGGGCGGAAGTTAAAAGTAGGCAGTAGGGAGGAGAATTAAGCCGTAGGCAGTAACCCCCATCCGAATACGAAATTGCATTTTCCCGTCGCTTTCTTTATACGTAACACGTATAAAGCAGTTTGGATTTGCGATGCATAAAAAAATGACAATTACGCTCGATGAGGCGGTTTATGATGGACTCTACCGCACGGTAGGCAAGCGGCACATGAGTCAATTTATCGAAAATTTAGTTCGCCCTCACGTTCTTGATACGGCGCTTGATAGCGGATATCGCGCAATGGCTGCTGATACCGTGCGGGAGGCCGATGCCATCGAATGGGCAAACGCGTTAATCAGCGATTCTGATCGTGAAGCGCGGTGAAGTTTGGTGGGTCGAATTCGATCCGTCGATTGGCAGTGAAATCCGCAAAACCAGACCCGCGATCATCGTCAGCAATGACGCGGCCAATCGCCATTTAGCCCGCGTGATTGTTATTCCCCTCACGAGCAACACCGACCACCTCTACCCGGGTGAAGCATTGATCACTCTCTCGGGTCAACGATCGAAGGCAATGGCCGACCAAATCGCAACGGTCGATAAACAACGACTCAAATCGAAACTCACCACAATAACTAAAGCCGACCTTCGCGATGTCGAAACGGCGATTTTGGTTCAACTAGGCTTACCAAAATAGTCAATATCCGGACCGCGAGGCTGAGGAACGAACGCCCCACCTTCTTAAGACGCGAGCCGGGAGGCTCGCGGTCCTACACCCTACACCCTTACCGCGTCAGCTTCTTATACTTAATCCGCTTCGGAATGGTCGAATCAATCCCAAGCCGGCGCTTCTTGTCTTCTTCATAATCTTGGAAATTGCCTTCAAACCATTCCACATGGCTGTCGCCTTCAAAGGCCAGCATATGGGTGGCGATACGATCCAAGAAGAAGCGATCATGCGAGATGATCACGGCGCAACCGGCAAAATCCTCTAATGCCTCTTCGAGTGCGCGCAGCGTCTCGACATCCAGATCATTGGTCGGCTCATCGAGCAGCAGCAGATTCGCGCCGCTTTTGAGCATTTTGGCCAAATGCACGCGGTTACGCTCACCACCCGATAACATGCCAACTTTTTTCTGCTGATCGCCGCCCTTGAAGTTAAACGTCGAGCAATAGCCGCGCGAATTGATTTCGCGTTTTCCCAAATAGATGATTTCGTTGCCGCCGGAGATTTCCTCCCACACGGTTTTATTCGAATCCAACGCATCGCGGGATTGGTCGACATACCCAAGCTGCACCGATTCACCGACCGTAATCGAACCTGAATCCGGATTTTCCTGCCCCGTGATCATCCGGAACAACGTCGTTTTACCCGCGCCATTCGGACCAATCACGCCGACAATGCCGCCCGGTGGCAATTTGAAGTTCAGGTTATCGATCAGCAAACGGTCGCCATAGCCCTTCGACAAGCCATCGAAATCAATGACATTGTTGCCCAGCCGCTCGGCCACCGGAATAATAATTTGCGCGGTAGCAGGGCCCGACGCCCGATCATTCTGCTTTTGCACCAAATCATCATAACGCTGCACACGGGCCTTGGATTTGGCTTGCCTCGCTTTCGGGCTTTGCGAAATCCATTCCTGCTCGCGTTCCAGCGCCTTTTGCTGCGATTCGGACTCGCGACCCTCTTGGATCAACCGCTTCTGCTTCTGCGAGAGCCAGCTCGTATAATTGCCCTCATACGGAATACCGCGACCGCGATCGAGTTCCAAAATCCAGCCGGTGACATTATCGAGGAAGTATCGATCATGGGTGACGATCAAAATGGCACCCGGATAGGTCCGCAAATGGCCTTCCAGCCAAGAAACCGTCTCCGCATCCAAATGGTTGGTCGGCTCATCGAGCAGCAGCAATTCTGGCTGCGACAGCAGAAGCTGGCACAAGGCCACGCGACGCCGCTCGCCGCCCGAAAGCTTCGACACATCCGCGTCATCCGCCGGGCACCGCAGCGCGTCCATGGCCTGATCAACCTTGCTGTCGAGATCCCAAAGCCCCTTGGCCTCAATCTCGTCCTGCAACGCCATCATCTCGTCCGCCGTCTCGTCCGAATAATTCATGGCGAGTTCGTTGTAGCGATCAAGCACGCCCTTTTGCGGCGCGACGCCGAGCATCACATTGCCGCGTACGTCTAGCGTCTCATCCAGCGGTGGCTCTTGAGCGAGATATCCCACCCGCGCACCATCAGCCACCCAACCTTCACCGACAAACTCCTTGTCGATACCGGCCATAATCTTGAGCAAGGTCGATTTACCCGAGCCGTTAACGCCCAAAACACCGATTTTCGCGTCGGGGTAGAAAGAAAGATGCACATTATCCAGCACCTTCTTACCGCCGGGCCATGTCTTGGTCAGACCCTCCATATGATAAACAAACTGACGGGCCATGAGCGGGCAATCTCCAAAAAAGGGTAAAGGCTTGGGTTGCACCGTATGTAACGACCCTGATCCATTGGGGCAAGGGTTCCCTCACCGTTTGACCTGTGTAAGAAGTGCAAACCATGGCGATTGATCCGACAGCCCTTCCCCGCTCCACGTCCCTTCCCCGCGCCATCTGGGCGTTAGGGCTCACGAGCCTGTTTATGGATGTCTCGTCCGAGATGATCCACGGCCTTCTGCCGCTTTACATCACCGGCACCTTGGGCGCGGGCGCCATCGCCGTCGGCTTGATTGAGGGTGTGGCCGAGGCTACCGCCCTCATCGTCAAAGTTTTTTCAGGAGTCGTTTCCGATATCACCGGCAAACGAAAACTCTTGGCGCTGCTTGGTTATGGCCTTGCTGCCATCACCAAACCACTGTTTCCGCTGGCCCAATCGCTTGATCTGATCATCGCCGCCCGTTTCATCGACCGAATCGGCAAAGGCATCCGAGGCGCGCCCCGCGATGCGTTGGTCGCTGATCTCGCGCCAAAAGATCGGATCGGTGAAGCCTATGGGCTGCGCCAATCGCTTGATACGGTAGGTGCCTTTATCGGGCCTCTGATCGCGGTCGGCGTAATGCTGTCGAGTTTTGATAATTTCAAAGTAGTGTTCTGGATTGCCGTGATCCCAGCGTTTCTTGCGGTCGCGACGCTTTTCTTTTTCGTGCCTGAGCGCGAGGCGAAAAGCGGCGAAGCGCGCAAAAACCCGATCACGCGCGCAGCAATCGCAGCCCTGCCTCGCCCCTTCTGGATGGTACTCGGGATCGGTGCACTCCTATCGTTCGCCCGCATCTCCGATGCGTTTTTGGTGCTCCGGATTACAGATCTCGGCGTTCAGATTGCCTATGCGCCGCTCGTGCTGGTGGCCATGAACATCATCTACGCCCTTTTCGCCTTCCCGGCAGGCAAGCTAGCCGACAGGCTGTCACACGCCAAACTTTTGGGCCTAGGCATTCTAATGCTTGTCTTAGCCGATCTCGTCTTAGCGCAGGCCACAAACCTCGTCTGGGGCGGTGCGGGCCTGATGCTCTGGGGGCTGCATATGGCGATGACGCAGGGCCTAATGGCCACTATTATCGCAAGCCACGCTCCGCCCGATCTTCGCGGCACGGCCTTTGGCCTCTTTAACCTCGCAAGCGGCGTGGCCATGCTCATCGGTAATGTCCTAGCAGGGGGGCTTTGGGATATGGTCGGCCCAAGCGCCACCTTCTTGGCCTCGGGCCTAACCGCAGCGATAGGCATCCTCGCCCTCCCGCTTTTGCGCCGCGCGCCTTAAACCCCGCTTTACGGCATTGCAGGAAACCCCGCTTCCGGTTAATCAAGGCTTTATCCGCTCGGACGTGTCGCCTTAAGACGCCAAAGGCGGGCCTGTAGCTCAATGGTTAGAGCCGGCCGCTCATAACGGTCTGGTTGCAGGTTCGAGTCCTGCCGGGCCCACCACCGCTTTTGCCCGCGCCTTTGGCGCGGCCTTGCAAAAGCGAGTGTCCGCCGTAGCCTTGGCGAAGGCGGACTGGTTGCAGGATAAAAAGCTTACCTAGTCAAAATGGGCCATCATGACGAAGTGCTCTCAGGACACGGCTCTTCGTGATATTGACCACCTCATCAACCGCGGTATTCTTGAACGAGATCTGGGCGGTGGTCGAAGTACCGCTTATCGTCTGAAGCGGTAATTCGTCTTGCCGCAACGGGCAGTGCATCGTTACATAACCAAATGGGGGCGGATTTAAAGCACCCCAATCCATCAAAAAGCGGAGGGGCCCAGAATGTTCGATATCAACGCCACCAGAAAGAGTTTCACCACCAGCGACGGCGTTAAACTCCGCTATCTCGAAGCTGGCACAGGCCAGCCTTTTGTCATGATCCCTGGCTGGTCGCAGACCGCCGATCAATGGCACAGCCAGATCAATCATTTCTCAAAAAGCTACCGGGTGCTGGCACTGGATATGCGCGGCCACGGCGAGTCCGATAAGCCCGCGCATGGGTACCGCATTTACCGCCTTTCGAAGGATGTTCGAGAATTTATCGAGGAATTGGACCTGACCAATGCCATCCTGATGGGGCATTCGATGGGATGCTCGGTCCTTTGGGGCCTATACGATCTCTACGGTGCGGACCGCGTATCCAAATTCGTCTTTGTTGACGAGCCGCCCTCGCTCTCCAATAACGCGACGCTCACGCCGGATGGGCTGGTACAGGCAGGTGCGATCTTCACACCCGAGGCCACGTTTGGAACCGTTGTCGCGCTCGCCGGTGACGCCGACGGCTCCGTTACAACCGGCTTTGTCACAGGTATGTTCACGCCCGAATGCCCGAAAGAGATCATCGAAAAATCCATCGCGCTCAATTTCAAATTCCCGCGCGACAAGGCCGCCGAATTGGTTCTGGATCACATTCATAATGACTGGCGCGATGTCATGGCGCGGATCACGGTTCCGGCTCTTTGCATTGGTGGCAAGGGAAGCTTTGTTCCTTGGACGTCGGTCGTCTGGCAGGCCGAACAGATGCCCAAGGGTGAACACGACATCTTTGAAGCGAGCGATGGCGGATCCCATTTTATGTTTATGGAAAACCCAAGCCAGTTTAACGCAAGGGTGGAGCGCTTTCTAAAGTAACAAGAAGCTTCGCAAAAGGAAAACTTGAAAGAAGCGCGATCACTGGGGGAAGCGGTTGAAGCCTTCCCCCGGCGCATTCGGCTAACGGAAGCAAAATTGAACAAACACTGCCGTTTTTATGGTTAATAAAGTGTTAATTCAACGCCTTGGCGAAGTTTATTCGTCTCGTATAATAGGTATGGGCGGAGAATTAAAATGCTTGGCGGCAGTCTTCGCCCGAATAACGTAATATAAACAACTGACTACACCCGTTACTCCAAGCGTTGCAGCCAGTATGAACTCGTTATGTTCATTGGCACCAACAATGGCCGCGGTCGCCGCCATCGTTGCCACCATCAGAACGGCGACACCGAAGACGAGAGCGCCCAACCCTTCCCCACCCGGAGGGTTGATGTTCAAGGGCGGATAGGGACTGACGTAATTCGCCTTCGCCGCCTGTCGCTGCCACATGTCTAGCTCGTTCTTCGTGAACTCCAACACGGTCAGGAGTGAGGACAGCTGGCTTTCATAAGTAGCGCATCGCTCACGCAACTCGATAACCTCCTTAGCCATTGCGTCGTAGGTAGCACCCCGTTCCGTGTAGTGTTGCGGCGCAACGGTATCGCCTTTCTGGGGGTAAAGGCGTTGAAGATCGGATAGATTGATCAACCACTCTTTATTTTCATTGCGCACAGCCTTTAAGCGGCCCGCTTGGATCGCCCGAAGGATGGTGGACTTGTTGGTACCGGAGCGTTCTGCAGCTTCACGGAGGCTCAAGCGTTGCATGGCAATCGTTCCTACAAGCGTTGCGTCGGCCTGTTGCGTTACGGTTGCGAACCGTTGCGCGGAGCCGTTGCGAGTGTAGCAAAAAATCGGAAGGCCGCAACCAAAACACCCCTAGCTTAACCATAAACTTGAAGCAAAAGATGAAGATAAGACCGCGTGAGAACTACAAGTCATTAACCATACTTATTAACCGTATTGACACTTGAAGATACAGATGTAGTTTGAAGAGATGGCTTTTTCTCCACTCGATCTCATGCGCATCCAAGGGTTTCTCGACGTCCCCCAATTTCTCTTGGGCGACGCCGCCTTCACGGCTGGCCTGTCCACGACCGTGTTAAAGGCCTGGCTCAGCAGGCCACCCTTTGTCATCTCGCTGGGTGAGGCAGACACCAAGCCGCTGGGCAAGGGAAGCGCGCGTATTTTTACGCTTCGGCGGATCGTCAATATCGCCGTGACAGCCGAGCTCGTCCGCTTGGGCATAACGCCCAAACAGGCTGGCGCGATTGGCTTTCACCTGACCGATCAGCTCGGCAGCGTCACAGAGCCCTTTCCTACGAACCATAAGGCAAAGCCCGTTGGCGCAAAAAGCATCCCGCAGGATGTGAACATCTGGGTCCGCAACGATGTTCTTATCATTGGCAATCACAGCGCCGATACGTTTCAAGTCTGCATTGGCGATGTGTTGGCCTTCGACATCGCTCAACGGCTTGGACAGTCAACCGAAGGCGAGGAAAGCTTTGCCTGCCTGATGATTGATTTTAGCGGCCTTTATCAAAAGACCTTGGGCAAATTAAAGGACCGCATGCGGCTCGCTTAACCCATAAGCCGAACCTCTTGCGGGGTTGCGTCTGAAAGAAGCAGGCTCAAATGCTATCGCCAAGGCGCAATTGCCTGTAAAAGCGGCGCTTGCGGGTATGTGTTACGTTTCCGCACGCATTCGAGGAGTATTTTATGACAATTTCGATCCCATCGGCCACCGACCATGTCGAATTGCGCGACGCCATGCGCGCGCTTTGCGCCGAGTTTGATGGCGTCTATTGGCAGGGAATCGACGAAGCCCGCGGCTATCCGGAAGACTTCGCCAATGCATTGACCAAAGCAGGCTGGCTTGCAGCCCTCATTCCTGAAGAATATGGCGGCTCCGGTTTAGGCCTCGTTGAAGCCTCCATCATCATGGAAGAAATCAACCGCTCAGGCGGTAATTCCGGCGCCGTCCACGGTCAGATGTACAATATGTCTACCCTGCTCCGCGCGGGCTCAGATGCACAAAAGCAGAAATACCTGCCCCAAATCGCAGCAGGCGAATTGCGCCTACAGAGCATGGCCGTCACCGAGCCAAGCACCGGTTCCGACACCACCAAACTTAAAACCCGCGCGGTTAAAAAGGGCGATACCTACCTTATTAACGGTCAAAAGGTCTGGACCTCGCGTCTACAGCATTCCGATTTGATGCTCGTGCTCGCGCGCACCACGCCGCTCGATGAGGTCAAAAAGAAATCCGACGGGCTGTCTGTTTTCCTCGTCAATGTCGAGCACGCGTTAAAAAACGGGATGCGGGTGCAACCGATCCGCAACATGGTCAATCATGAAACCAATACCGTGTTCTTTGACGATCTCGAGGTCCCTGCCGAAAACCTTGTTGGCATCGAAGGCAAGGGCTTTAAGACCATTCTTGAGGGGCTCAATGCCGAGCGTGTGCTGATTGCCGCCGAATGCATCGGCGATGGTCGCTGGTTCGTCGAAAAGGCCAGTCGCTATGCGGGCGAGCGCGTCGTATTCGATCGCCCCATCGGTCAAAATCAGGGCATTCAATTCCCGATTGCCAAGGCGCATATCGATGTCGAAGCTGCCGACCTCATGCGTTTTAAGGCTGCCGCTCTGCATGACGCGCACGAGCCCTTTGGCGCTGAGGCCAATATGGCGAAACTGCTTGCCGCCGATGCAAGCTTTGCCGCCGCCAACGCCTGTATCCAGACCCATGGCGGCTTCGGATTTGCCGTGGAATATGATGTGGAACGCAAATTCCGCGAAACAAGGCTCTATCAAGTGGCCCCGATTTCCACCAATCTGATCCTTGCGTATATTGGCGAGCATGTGCTCGGCATGCCGCGCAGCTATTGAGGATAAAGCATGTCGCGTGCGCTTGAAGGCCTGCTTGTTGTCTCGCTGGAACAGGCGGTTGCCGCCCCTTTAGCCACCTGTCGCTTGGCCGATGCCGGCGCGCGGGTGATCAAAATCGAACGCCCCGAGGGCGATTTCGGGCGCGGGTATGACGATGTTGCCAAGGGCGAAAGCTCGTATTTCGTCTGGCTTAACCGGGGCAAAGAATCCCTTGTCCTCGATCTGCGCTTAAAAGCGGATGCCAATCTGCTCGAAGCGATCATCGCCAAAGCCGACGTGCTCGTTCAAAATCTGAAACCCGGTGCACTCGAAAAACTCGGCTTTCAGCGCGCAAGGCTCCGGCAAAACTATCCCCGGCTGATTATTGCGTCCATCTCCGGCTTTGGCGAAGACGGCCCGTCCGCCGAGCGGAAAGCCTATGATCTGCTGATCCAGGCCGAAGCAGGCCTTGCCTCGGTTACCGGCGGGCCGGAAGCCCCCGCCCGCGTTGGCGTGTCCATTGTCGACATCGCCACGGGGCTAGCGACCTATGAAGCCGTCCTCGAAGCGCTCATCATCCGGGGCCGCACGGGTGAAGGTGCTGATCTGCGGCTCTCGATGTTTGACGCGACAGCCGAGCTGATGACCGTTCCACTCTTGCAGCACGAAGGTGGCAAATCCCCCAAACGGCTCGGCCTTGCCCATCCCTCCATCGCGCCCTACGGCGTGTTCCGCACGCAAGATGGCGTTGATATTCTGATTTCCATTCAAAGTGACCGCGAATGGGTCATCTTGGCCCGCGATGTTTTGGGAGATGCACCGCTCGCCGAAAACCCGGATTTCGCAACCAATGTGAAACGCGTCGCCCGAAGGGCGGAAACCGATGCAGCGGTCGCCCATGTCTTCGGCCAACTCACGGCCGACTCGTTGATTGACGCCCTGACCCGCTATGACATCGCCTTTGGCCGCGTCAGCGATATGGCAGCACTCTCGGCTCATAAGGAGTTACGCCGGTTAACGGTTGAAACCGCGAAGGGCCCCATCAGCTATCCGGCGCGCTCCGGCCAAGCCTTGCCAGAGGGCGCTTTACCCCGCGTACCCGCACTGGGCGAGGACACCGATGCGCTTCGTCACGAATTTGGTGGGGGCACGGCATGAGCCGTCCTTTCTGTCTGCCCATCGCTCCCCTGTTCGTTCCGGGTGACAAACCCGCTCTCTTCGCCAAAGCCGCTCAATCCGGCGCGGATGCGATCATCATCGATCTCGAAGATGCGGTCGCACCAGACGCCAAAGCAAAAGCAAGAGACGAGGCGATCCGGCATGGCATTACCGACCTTCCCGTGATCCTCCGCATCAACGCCGCTGAAACGATCTGGCATACCGACGATCTTCGAGCCCTCGCCTCAGCCAATATCGCCGCTATCATGCTACCAAAGGCCGAGACGGTGGAAAGCATTGCGGCCATTTTCCGTACGCTAAGCCGACCGCTCCCCGTCATCGCACTGATCGAAAGTGCTAAAGGCCTTGCCCACCTGTCGCAGATTCTCACCGCGCCACACGTGGCGGTAGCTGCCTTCGGTTCGCTCGACTACGCGCTCGACCTTGATTGTAAGCCGGACTGGGAACCCTTGCTTGCAGCCCGCAGCGAAATCGTCCTGCGCTCGCGGCTGGCTGGCCTCCCCGGCCCCATCGATGGCGTTACACCCACGCTAACCGACCTCACCATCACAGAACACGACGCCACCCGCGCCCGCGCCCTTGGCTTTCGTGGGAAACTTGCCATTCACCCGAAGCAGATAGCCGCCATTCTCACGGCGATGCAGCCCACACCGTCGGAAATCGCATGGGCCGAAAAAATCCTCGCCGCGCCGAAAAGTTCAGCGGTCATAGCCGTTGATGGCGCGATGGTGGATGCACCCGTGATTGCTGGGGCCAAGAAAATTCTGGAGCGAAAGGCGACGCTATAAACACGCGACCCCGCTTTCCAATCGAAAGCTGCGATTGAATAAACGGAGCTGCAGGAGCATAAAGGAAAGACCATTCGAAAAAGGAGGCATGGAAGATGATCCTGTTGCATAGCGACTGGCGTAAAACCTGTCTCATTGCCCTTCCGATCCTTCTCTTAAGCGCAGCACACAGCCAATCCGCTTCGCTTCCCGCCGTTGAAGCGAAATCGGTTATGGTCGTCTCCGCCCAGCATCTTGCCGCCGAAGCAGGGCTCGACATCCTCAAAGCGGGTGGCAACGCGGTCGATGCGGCCATTGCGATGGGGTATACTGAGGCGGTCACCAATCCCTGCTGCGGCAATTTAGGCGGTGGCGGGTTTATGACGCTGCATTTGGCCGATGGCAGCGATCATTTCGTGAATTTTCGCGAAAAAGCGCCAGCATCCGCAAGCGCCAACATGTATCTGGAAAAAGACGGTACCCTGAAAAAGGGTGCGAGCCTTAATGGTTATCTCGCGGTCGGCATACCGGGGACGGTTGCGGGACTGGAACTTGCGCGCGAACGCTACGGCACGCTGCCACGCGCGCAACTCATGGCGCCCGCGATCAAGCTCGCCAAAGAAGGCTTTATCCTGACGCGCGGCGACACCGATATTTTGCAAAATGCGACCGCAAAATTCAAAGCCGATCCGCCACTTTCTAGCATTTTCTTGAAGCCAGACGGGACACCCTTTGAGCCCGGCGACCGGCTTATCCAGCCGGATCTGGCGCTCACGCTGGAAGCGATTGCCGAGAAGGGCGCGGACGCCTTTTACAAAGGTCCAATCGCGCGGAAAATCGCAACCGCATCGACTTCCAATGGCGGCATTTTAACTGAGGCGGATCTAGCGGCCTATGAAGCCAAAGATATGGCCCCCATCTCCTGCGCCTATCGCGGCTTCACCGTTGTCTCCGCCCCACCGCCCTCCTCCGGTGGTACGACCATTTGCGAAATCCTGACCATTCTATCCGGCTATGATCTCAAACCCATGGGCTTTCGCTCGGCCCAGAGCGTGCATCTGATGGTAGAGGCCATGCGCCACGCTTATCTGGACCGTAACACGCTATTGGGTGATCCGGATTTTGTTAAAAACCCGCTCGAAAAACTGCTGTCTCCCGATTACGCCGCAGCCATCCGCGCGAAAATCGATCCCGATAAAGCAACCAAATCGGTTGATCTCCAACCCGGTACCGAGCCGCATGAAAAGCCCGAAACCACTCATTTCTCCGTCATCGACAAACAGGGCAACGCGGTTGCCGTCACCTACACCATCAATGGTGCCTTCGGCGCCGGCGTAATTGCGGGCGATACAGGCTTTTTCTTGAACAATGAGATGGATGATTTCACCACCCGCCCTGGCCAACCCAATCTCTTTGGCCTCGTCCAAGGGCCGCAAAACGCCATTGCGCCCGGTAAGCGTCCACTGTCCTCGATGTCGCCCACCATCGTGACCCGAGAGGGCAAACCCGTAATGGTATTAGGCTCGCCTGGCGGAGCGCGCATCATCACGATCACGCTCGAAACCATTCTAAACCTCGTCGATTACGGCATGGAACTGCAAGAAGCTGTCGATGCTCCCCGCTTCCACCACCAATGGCTACCCGACGAAGTCTATGTCGAAACGCGCGGTTTCTCGCCTGACACCAAGACCAAGCTTGAAGCCATGGGCTACAAAGTGACCGAGCAAGGCCAATGGGGCGCGGTTGCAGCGATTGCCATCGGCCAGCCCAAGCCCGAGGCCAATGCGAATGCCGCCGTCGCCGATCTGGCGCTCTCGGGCAAAATGCGGGCGGGCTATGTGTATGGGGCCAATGATTCACGCCGACCTGCCGGACGCGCCGTAGGGGACTAAAAAATGAGGGCTTAAGAAGCGGGAGCGCGTAGCGGCTTCCGCATGTCCTCCATCCCATGGAACTCGACGAATTTAACAATCGAGGACCAGAGATGGTCACCGAAATAAAACGGCTCGAACGGCTCAGCTCCCGCAATCGGCAGTGGCGCGATTTCAGCATCCACCCGCGCCTCATAAAAGAATGGAACCGAATATCGCTCACGACCCGTACCAATCACCCGATGTTCGGTCGCCCTGATCTTGCCACCGGTCCAACGTTCTAAAAGACGCCCGAAATTAATCGCTAGATTGCCTTCTTGCGGGGGCACATCCACCCATACACCATCGTGCGATTTGGCTTGCAAGCCGGATACGCCGTCCTGCGCCAACAGCGTCAGAAAACCTGAGTCGCAATGCGCCCGGCCCGTCACATAAGCCCGTTGTCCGTTATGTTCGACCCATATATCGGGATCTGTTATTTGGGCTAAATCAGCCGCCTCACGCAAAGGATAATGCAACAGCCGCAAGGTCGAGATACCGCCAATGAAGGCCGCATCAAACGTATCTTCCGGAATGTGCAATCCGCGTGCGACCGATTGCATCAAGCGCGCCGCTACCTTCTCAAGGTCGCGGTAATAGGCCGCAGCCGCCTCCCGCCACCCCGGAAGAGCAGCATCGGGCGGCAACGGCGTGGCCTCTCGCAGCGGGTCATCGGTGCTAACCCGATTATCGCCATAGGCAATGTCGGGGCCCATATCGATGCCTTCTTTACACGTCACCGTATTGTTGTTTTTAGGGAACCATCCACGATAAACGTTGGTATTATCGGGCTCAAATTTCTGACGATAGAGTTTCCGGATTTCATCCTCTGGCAGGCTAAACAGCTTCAGTAATTCCCGTCGCCGGGCACTCCCAATATCGGCAAAGCCTGCAAG
>Ga0007795_10000476_pt1 | contig 12766 bp, 14 predicted proteins | sample CryBogmetaGMA1M_FD_60369 | JGI IMG/M metagenome (GOLD analysis project Ga0007795, IMG submission 60369) | Freshwater microbial communities from Crystal Bog, Wisconsin, USA - MA1M | ecosystem: Environmental > Aquatic > Freshwater > Lake | place: Crystal Bog, Wisconsin, USA | collected 2009-07-06
GGACTTTCCCCTCAAACTCCCCTAACCCTTGGCCAGACAAGCTTTTTCATTGGAACGGAGCCCTTTGGGCGTTCTTACCATTTTTCCCAAACTGCCCTGCTCTCCATGTATCTGCTGACCATCCGAGACGGTCTGCAGACCCGCCATGTCGGGCCCTATCCGAGCCCGAAACAGGCTTCCGATGATTTGGATCGCCTGTTGCCGCTCTGCGCTGAGCGAGCCCGCTGGCAGATCCACGCCCTCGAGGCTCCAGACCATGCCCTCGAGGCACCAGACCAAGTGGTGCAAAGCCTGGTGGGCCAGGGCTTCAAAGCCGCTAATTGATTAGTGGTGGCTCGATGGGTCGTTGCTGGGTTGACCCTTGCGCGGATAGCCGCGCAGCAAACCGCTCTCGATCATGAGGCCCACGCCAGCATTGATCAGGATGAGGCCAAGGGTGCCATACCAAAACCAGGGTCCAGGGCTGGTGAGGGTTTCCACCTTGCCGGAGGCGGCGAGGGCTTGAATCCCCTTGCGGATCACCGCTTCACCAAACAGGCATAGGCCAGCAGGTAGGAGCAGAACGCCCAGTTGGGCTTTGACATACCAGCGGATTTTCTGAACAGCCATAAAAGCAATGGTCGTTAAACAACACGGTGCTTGATCAACAACCTAGGTGGCAGTGGCAGCCCCTTGTTCAATCCACTGGACCAGGGTGCGCACCCCAAATCCTGTGGCTCCGGCGGGATCGAGTCCCCGTTCTTTGTCACTCCAGACCGTGCCCGCAATGTCGAGATGGGCCCAGGCCAGGTTGGGGCTGACGAAGTCTTGGAGAAATAGGGCTGCGGTGATGGAGCCACCGGGCCTGGGTCCGGTGTTTTTCATGTCGGCTACGGGGCTTTTGAGACCCTGCTTGTAGGACGGCCGAAGCGGCATGCGCCACAGCGCCTCGCCGCCAGCCTCGCCGGCGTGGACGAGGGCCTCGGCCAGGCCATCACTGCTCGACCAGAGCCCGGCGATTTCCTCTCCCAAGGCAATCAAGCAGGCTCCGGTGAGGGTGGCCAAATCCACCACCACATCGGGTTCGAGTTTGCAGGCGTACACCAGGGCATCCGCCAGGGTGAGGCGTCCTTCGGCATCGGTGTTGTTGATTTCGATGGTTTTGCCATTGGAGGCGGTGACGATGTCGCCGGGGTGCACGGCACTGCCGTTGATCATGTTTTCGCAGGAGGCCACGATGAAGTGCACCTCCACGCCGGCTGGCTGGAGTTGGGCGATGCTGCGGGCCGCTCCTAAGACGGCGGCGCTGCCGCCCATGTCGTACTTCATCATTTCGATCTGGGAGCCAGCCGTTTTGAGGTTGTAGCCACCGGAATCGAAGGTCAAGCCTTTGCCCACCAGGGCCACCTTGCGCTGGGCTGGGCCGCTGGGTCGATAGGTGAGGTGGATGAATTTGGGGGGCAGATCCGAGCCTTGGGCGACGCCCAGGAATGCCCCCATGCCCAGGGCTTCACAATCGCCCCGCTCCAACACCTTGAGCTCCAGTCCATAGGCCTGGGCGATCTGGGCTGCGGTGTCGGCCAGGTGCTGGGGGGTGGCCACATTGGGAGGGGCGGCCACCAGTTGGCGGGCTAGCTCCACCCCGGCGCAGGTGGCATCCACCGCGGCGAAGCAGGCTTGGTGAGCGCTATCCAAGCCCATCAGGCTCACCTGGTTGGGTAGGGCTTTGGGCTCGGCTTTGCTTTTAAAGCGCTGGTCTTGAAACAGGCTTAGGCGCACGGCTTCGGCCATCGCGCGGGCCGCGGCTCCAGCCCCTAGGCCCTCGGTGGGTAGGCAAAGGCCGAGATCCTGGGCGCCTGCAGCGCAGGCCGCGCGGGCACCTACAGCGGAGGCCATCCTGAGCCCGGCCAGATCAAACTCTGCGGCCTCGCCAAGACCCACCAGGATTAGGGTTTGGGGTGACGCCCCAAGGCGCTCGATGCTGACGCTCTCGCCAGGTTTGGCCGTGAACTGACGCTGCTCGAGTCGCCCCAGCAGCTCGCCGCCGAACAGGTTGGTCAAAACCTGGCGCCGAGGGTCTTCCCGATTGGAGTCGCCGCTTGCAAACAGCCCCACCACCAAGGTGTCGCCTGCCCAGGCGCCCAGGGCGCTGGCCAGGTCTTGGGGGATGCAACGAAACTCCATGGACCACGGCTCGCTTAGCCCGCGATCGTAGCCAGGGCCTAATCCAGCTCAGCCGTGAAGGGCGTGGCCCAGCGTGCCCGGGTTTCTTTGTTGAATGGGGGCAGCCAGCGCTGGATCAGGGCCTGCTCGAGGGCGCGCCTGGGTTTGACCTGGGCGGGCACATCGAGCCAAAACCGAATGCTCAGTTGCAGGTTGAGATTGGCCTTGAGCAGGGCTTCGCTGTAGGCAGCGAGGTAGCTCTTGCAATCGTGCTCCCCTTTCCAACGCTGGTCGGCCCGGCCGGTTTCGCCCACGTAAAGCAGTAGGGGGCTGGAGGCGGGGCTGGGTTGATCCACCACGAAATAGAGGGCCGCCCCCTGCTGGGGGGCCTGGGGCCAGCGCCAAAAGGACAGGGCTTGGGGCCTGAGATCCAACGGGTTGACCTGGGCTGCGGCGTCTGCAGGGGCATCCCCGCCAGCATGGGCCTGGGCTTGGGGAAATAAGAGACCTTGCTCTTCAGGGCCCCGTTGGCCCTCGAAGAGGGGGTGTTGGTGCTGGGCCAGTCGCTGTTGCCAGTCTTCGAGCTGGTGCTTGAGCAGCGGTAAGGGATCGGGCCCGGCGGCAGGACCATGGGGCTGGTCGCCCCCACTCCGGTGGTCCCCAATCCGTTGGCCATGAAATAGATCTCCCTGCCGTGCCATCAGGGGCGGAGTTGCTTTTTGGGGGACAGGGGCAGGGCGGGGCCTGCTTGGGCAGCCCCAAAACGCACCTTGCCAATCCAGCGCTCCACCAGATCTGAGGGGAGCTGAAGCCGCTCCTGCAGATCGGCGAGATCCCGAAACGGTTCCCGCGTCCGTTCCCGCACCAGCCTCTGGCAGCGTTCGCTGGAGAGGCCCAGGCCGCCCAGCTCCTGGGCCGTTGCCAGGTTGAGATCAAGGCGGGCGCCCTGGGTCCCGGTGCTTGGGGGTTCGCTGTACCAGCGAAAATCCAGCAGGGGCAGCCAGGCCGCCACCTGGTCGGCCGTCAGGTCGAGGGCTTGGGCCAGGTCTTCCGCTCCACTGAGTTGAACGCCGCCCCGCTGGAGTCGTAGGAGCAGATTCACCTGGTCCGGCGTGATCGCCGGAAGTCTGAGCCAGTCGGCAGCGGTGGCCCGGTTCACATCAAGGCGCCAGCCCAGGGCGGCCGCATGCTGTACCTCCAGCGCTGATTTCAGCCGCAGGGCCGGGTTCTGTTGGAGCTTGAGGGAGAGCAGATCCCGTTCAATCGCGCTCTCGCCATCATCCGTGCGTGGCGGTTGGGGCGGCGCGGCAGGGATCAGGCCAGTCGCCACGAGCAGGTGGCGGGCCAATGGATCCAGCCAGTGGCGTTGGGCCATGGAGGTGGGGCGCCGCCGGACGAGCTGCACAGGTGTTAAGTCTGAAACTAGCGAGGGACCTCGGTGGAAGGCCAGTCGATCAGTCCCCAGCGCAGCCCCAGCACGGCGGCATGGGTGCGGTCGTTGGCTTGCAACTTGCGCATCCCATTGCTGAGGTGGGTTTTCACCGTATCGACAGAAACAAAGAGGGTTTCTCCAATTTGGATGTTGCCCTTGCCCTGGGCGACTAGGCCAAGCACCTCCAGTTCCCTTGGGCTCAAGGGTTCGAGGGGGGCTCCCCCCTCATGGCCGCGGCGGAAGAGTTCCTGCAGGCTTTTGTCGATATAAATCCCGCCACCGCTCACCGCTTGTAGGGCAGCGACACCGGCCCCCAGCCCCATCCGGGATTCCACTAGAAGACCGTCACAGCAGGCGTCGATCGCCGCTTTGATTTGGCGATGGCGCTGTTCTTGGGTGATCAAGAGCAGGGTGTGGATCTGGGGCCAGCGGGCTTTGATCTGCTGGACCAAGGCGACCCCATCGCCCCGTTCCAGTTGGTCGCTCAGCAACACCATCGTGGGCTGGTGCTGCTCCACCAGGGCCAGGCCTTCGTCTTCGGTGGTGGCGGCCCCCAACACGTGCTCGGGGCTCAGGGTCCAACCGAGAAAGGCGGCTAATAAAGCCCTGCTGCCCAAACACACGACGATGCGGGCGTCCTGGAGCATGAGGTTGCTCAGGTCGGTGTTGCGCCGTACTTGATCAAGGAATGGTGTGAAGTCCATTCTCTGGAATGGATGGCGGGAGCGTCCCATCCTGGCGGCATACGTGGATCCGCACTGTTCAGAGCTGGCGCCCCTGCTCACAATTGGGCGATCACGGCGCTGCCTGGGCCATGGCGTTCTTTGAATCCGAAATCGTTCAGGACGAGGCCAAGCGCCTGTTCACGGATTACCAGCAGCTCATGCAGCTGGGGGGCGAATACGGAAAGTTTGATCGGGAGGGCAAAAAGCTTTATATCGAGCGCATGGAGGAAATGATGGGGCGTTACCAGGTGTTCATGAAGCGCTTCGAACTCTCCGAAGACTTCCAGGCCAAGCTCACCGTGGAGCAGCTGCGCACCCAGTTGGGCCAATTCGGGCTTACTCCAGAAACGATGTTCCAGCAGATGCACCAAACCCTCGAGCGCATGAAGGGGCAGTTGGAAGCCGACACCTAGGGATTGCTTCTGGCCGAGAAGGCCGCCTGCCTACGATCCGCCGTGCGGATGGGCATCGGATGGGCATCGGATGGCACAAGCTGATTGGTCACTGCCCCAGGGCCTGGATCGCGGGGTCGCCGATCTGTTCCCCACGGGTGAGCTTTGCGGCGCTGCTTCCGATGGCGACCAACAGCTTGCCGCCCGGATTGGTGAGGCCCAACAAGCTGGTCGCCCCATGCGGGTCAAGCTCGGCATTGACCCCACGGGCACGGATATCCACCTGGGACATTCGATTCTGTTCCGCAAACTCCGGGCATTCCAGGATGCGGGCCATACGGCCGTGCTGATCATTGGTGATTTCACCGCCCGGATTGGCGATCCCACCGGCAAGAGTGCGACCCGGGTGCAGCTCAGCGCCGATGACGTGGAAGCGAATGCCCGCACCTACTTGGCCCAGCTCGGGGAGGGCCTGCCCAAGGACCAGGCCCTCTTGGATTTCGAGACCCCTGGACGGCTTGAAGTGCGCCGCAACAGTGAATGGCTGGCGGGCTTGGCCTTGCCGGAGGTGATTGAACTCCTGGGGGTGTCCACCGTGGGCCAGATGCTGGCCAAGGAGGATTTCGCCAACCGCTACGGATCGGGAACGCCGATTTCCCTGCACGAATTCCTGTACCCCCTGCTGCAGGGTTACGACTCCCATGCCATCCAGGCGGACCTGGAGCTGGGGGGCACCGATCAGAAATTCAACGTGGCCATGGGCCGCGATTTGCAGCGCCACTTCGGCCAACGCCCCCAATTTGGGATGTTGCTGCCCATCTTGCCGGGGCTCGATGGGGTCCAGAAGATGAGCAAGAGCCTGGGCAACACCGTGGGCCTTGCCGAGGATCCCCTCTCGATGTATTCCAAGCTTGAGAAGGTGCCCGATGCCGTTGTCGACGCCTATCTGACCCTGCTCACCGATTTGGATTTGGCAGCCCTACCCGCCAACCCAAGGGAGCGCCAAAAAGCAATGGCACTGGAAGTCACCCGCCAGCGCCATGGGTCAGCGGCGGCCCATCAGGCCCAGCTGGATGCGGCCACGTTGGTGGCAGGGGCTGCCGGCAGTGGGGCCGCTGATGCGGAGGTGCCCGCCGCTTCCCTGGCCCAGGTGAACTTCCCGGCCAAGGCCTTTTATCTGCTGGCTGCCCTGGGCATCTGCGCGAGCAGCAGTGACGCCCGTCGCCAGATCCAAGGGGGTGGGGTGAAACTCGATGGCGCCAAGTTGGCCGATCCCAACCAGGAGTTCGCCGATGCATCGGAGCTGGAAGGCAAGGTGCTCCAGCTGGGTAAAAAGACCTTCAGACGCTTGGTGGCCTGAAGCCTTCCACCTTCCTTCGACATGCCCCCAAACCAAGCCACCAACCAAGAGCACTCCCAACGCCTGATCCTTGCCCTCGATGGCATGGACCCTGGCCAAGCCATGGCATTGGCCCAGTCGATTCCTGGCCTGCGTTGGGTCAAGGTGGGCCTGGAGCTCCACGGAGCGGCCGGTCCAGCGGTGGTTGCCCAACTGCGGGAGCTTGGCCTGCGGGTGTTCCTGGACCTCAAGTTCCACGACATCCCAGCCACCATGGCAGGGGCCTGCCGCAGCGCCGCCCGACTAGGGGCTGAGTTGATCACGGTGCATGCCTGCGCCGGTAGCGAGGCCCTCAAGGCCGCCCAGGACGCCGCCATGGCGGCAGCTGATCAGGCAGGGCTTGCCTCGCCCACCCTGCTGGCTGTGACCGTGCTCACCAGTTGGGAGCAGGCTGCTTTCGCCAGGGAGTTGGCCGTTTCTGAACCCGTACCCACCTATGTGGGCCGGCTGGCGCGCCTGGCCGCCGGGGCAGGCATTGGCGGGTGCGTGTGCTCGCCCCTTGAGGTGGGGGCCCTGCGGGCCGAGCACCCCGAGCCCTTTGCCCTGGTCACACCCGGCATACGCCCCGCCGGCTCGGCCTTGGGGGACCAGCAGCGGGTGCTGACCCCTGCCCAGGCGATTGCGGCGGGATCGAGCCACTTGGTGATTGGCAGGCCAATTACGGCGGCCCTAGATCCGGCCCAGGCTTTTGAGGCCATTTGCCGCAGCCTGGTGGCCTGAAGCCCGATTCAGGCCACCAGGCTGCCCTGGGGCACCAGTTGGCTGTAGAGCTTTTCCAGGGCATCGATATTGCCCTCGAGGGTGTAGCGCTCTAGGGCCCGCTGCCGGGCCAGCCGCCCGAGCTCCGCCGTGAGCACGGGCTGGTCGCGCAGCACCGGCAGCAAGGTACGCAGTTGGGTGGTGACCCCTTGGGTGCTGATCACAATCCCGGCGCCCCCCTCCAACACCTCACCATCGGCACCGGCATCGGTGGCCACGCAGGCCGTGCCGCTGGCCATCGCTTCGAGCAGGGCGAGGGAGAGCCCCTCCACTAGCGAGGGCAGCAGGAACACCTCGGCCAGCTGTTGCAGGGCGACCCGAGTCTCCAGCCGGGGCTCGTAGCCCCACCACACCATATCCGCTTCAGCATCGTTGGCCTGCAGGGAGCTGCGCAGGGGCCCGTCGCCCACGATCAACAGCACGCAGCCCGCCGGCCGCACCAGCCGCCAGGCCTTGAGCAGGGCCTCCACGTTTTTCTCGGTGGCCACCCGGCCCATGTAGAGAAACACCCTTCTGCCGGCAAACCGCCGTTGCAGTTGGCTTAGTTCCGGGCTGGGGCTGGCACTGGCCGGTTTCCAGGTATCGGTGTCGACCCCATTGGGGATGACAGCGAGGCGGTCTGGACGCACCCCCAGGCGCATCAGCACCTCGGCCTGTAAGTCAGAAAACACAATCACCCGGTCAAATTTGGCCAGGGCCGGGGCATAGAGCTGGTAGGTGAGTTGCTGGGTGCCGGCGGTGATATTGCGCAGGCTGGCGTCAAAGGCGGGGTGGAAGGTGGCGACCAGGGGCACCCCCAGTTGCTGGCAAAGGTCGGGAAGCCGGAAGTCGAGGGGGGAGAGGGTGAGGCTGGCGTGCACCAGATCCGGCCGCAGCCGCTCGAGCGATTCGCGAAGCTCCCGTTGGGCACCGGGGGAGGGGATCGTGTAAACCTGCGATTTCACCAGGTAGGGCAGGGCTACCTCGGGCCCACCGCCCAGCCCATCTGGCCCACTGCCAGGACTATCGGAGCTATCGACCCTGAGCTCTTCGGCCAGGGTGGTTGGGGAAGGCCGACCGGCTGGGGTGTCGAAATGGATAAAGCTGATCCCATGGCCCCGGCTTCGCAGGGCATGGGTGGTGCTGAGGCCGTAGGTGACATTGCCGCAAAACGGCGATTTCTTGCCTAGCCAGGCAATGTGGGCCACCAGGGCTGCAGCATCCGGAGGCTCACGCTAACAGCGTCGCCAGGGCCGCTCAAAGAGGGCTGCCACCAGGGCGATCGCCGCCAGGACCCACAGCACCGGCAGTAATCCATACCAACTCACCACCGTGCCAGCCAGCACCAAGGGCAGGCTGAGGGCAATGTTGATCAGATTGTTTTGGAGGCCGAAAACCTTGCCTCGCAGGGATTCTGGTGTGTCTTCCTGGATGGTGGTTTGGGCGGGGATCGCCAAGAGCGCCGCTCCGATCCCCAGGACCGCGCAGAGGCCGAGGGTGATGCCCAGCTGGCCGCGGAATTGGCCCAGTAGCAGCAGGCAAAAGGCAATCGTGCCCAGGCCTGTGGAGGCCAGGGTGCCGCGGCGCAGGCCATGGCCCCATTGGGCAACCCCAAGGGCCCCAACGGCCAGGCCCACCCCACTCATGGCCAGCAGGATCCCGAATTGGGTGGGGCCGAGCACCTTGATTGCCGAAGCCAGGCTGATGGCCAGCACATACAGCGCGGCGAGCAGGCTGTAGAGCAGCACCAGCTGGATCATGGCGCTGCGCACACTGCTGCGCTCTTTCAGCACCTGGAGGCCATCGCCAATTTCTCCCCAGACGCTGGTTCCAGCTGGCTGGCGGAGGGGCTCGTTGACCTGGATTTGGCCAATCGAGAGGGCTGCAATCCCATAGCAAATCGGCAGCAAGACAAATTCGCCGTCGTTGATGCCAATGGGGGCCAGCAGCCCTTGCAGCAGCCGCAGGATCGGATCCCCGAGGGCAAAGCCCACGATCGTGGCCCCCATGCTGGTGGCTTGATAGAGCGAGTTGGCGGCGAGCAACTGGGGTTGGGGCACCAGCATCGGGATCGCGGCCTGCTCCGCGGGAGCAAAAAACTGGGTGAGCACCGATTCGCAGAAGGTGATCAGCAGCAGAGCCCAGTAGCCCCAGCTCAGGCCCAGCCAGTGGGGCCCATCGATCAAACACAGGGGAATCAGCAGGGCCAGGCCGGCCCTTAGGGCGTTGGAGGTCACCATCACCTCCCGCTTGGGCCAGCGGTCGGCCCAAACCCCCGCAACCAGGCCAAGCACCATCGCGGGGATGGTGTTGGCCACATAGATGCCCGTGGCCAGCAGGGTGATCAGCTGGGCGCGGCTAGCCACATTCAGGTTGAAAGCCCCGGCGGCTTCGGCGATGGCCCCCTCACTGGGTGGTGTGGTGGTCACCCAGTACTGGGCGATCAAAAACACCATGAACACGATGTAGAACTTGTCGGCCAGCTGGCTAAAAAGCTGGCCAAGCCACAGCTTCCGGAATTCCGGCAGGGCGAGAACGCCCAGTAATCCGGTGCCGGCTCCTGGGCTGGTTCCTTTGGGGGCTTGATGGCCGCTCAAGCTGGCTTGTCTTCGGTTCTGGTCCGTCATGATGGTCCAAAGCCCATGCGCAGCAGCTTGAAGGCCCTGGGGCGGCGCCCCACATGCTCGCTGCACCAGCTCTCCACCAGATCGAGCAGGTGCAGCCAAACCGCTTCGGGCCCCATCAGTTCCCCGTCCCGTTTGCGCGGCAGGGCGGGCCGCAGTAGCCGTTGCAGCAGGGCCAACTCGGAGGCGTTCAGCACCACCCTGGCCCCGGCGATGGCCCCAATGGCCAGGCCTTCGCTGGGCACCAGGCTGCAGCGCCAATCCCAATCGCCAATGGGGGGATCCAAGGGCTCCCCGGTGCGGCTGCATTGGGCCATGGGCAAGGCATAACCACCCAGGGCCAGGAGGTGGATGGAACCCTGCACGGCGATCGCCAGGGCTTCGATGTTGGGGCCGTGCCCGCGGACCAGTTCCTCCAGCCGGCCGAGCTGCATCAGCCCATCGCTAAGGATTCCAGGCACGGGGGTTCCCGTGGGAACCAGCGCTAGAGAAAGTTCGGCCAGGGCCTGGGCAGCGGAGAGGGTCTCGAGCCGTTGGCCCAGCTGGCTGTAGTTGTGCAGTGTTTTGAGTTGGCGCACCCGCTGCAGGCCGCTGCCCCCGCCCACCTGCAGCCTGAGATGGGCCAGGGGCACGGCTCCAGCCAGGCTGCTTTTGGGCCTGCGAGCTCCAGGTACGGCAAGCCGCAACAGCCCTTCCTGATCCGTCAGCAGGGTGAGGAGGCGGTCGTTTTCCCCCAGGGGCTTGCTGCTGAGGGCCAGCCCCTCCACGCTCTGCTCAGCCACGGTTTGGCTCAGGCACGCAGGGCCTGCATGAGGGCAACTCCCCGGCTTGTGCCCAGTCGGCTGGCGCCCGCTTCCACCAGGTCGAGGGCGTGCTCGAGGCTGGCGATGCCTCCGGAGGCCTTCACGGCTGCCCGGCCCCGGGCCAGGTCCCGCAGGGTTTGCACCTGCGCGACCGTGACCGGTGGGCCAAAGCCGCTGCCGCTTTTGAGATAGCGCACGCCGGCATCAATGCTGATCTCCACCAACAGGGCGAGGGCCTCGGCATCGAGGCGCCCGGCTTCCAGGATCACTTTCACCGGCCGGTCCAATTCGCAGATGGCGGCCAGTTCATCCAACACCGCTGAGGTGTTGCCATCGGCGAGGGCGCCGAAATCGGGCACCACATCGAGTTCGTCGGCACCGGCCTCGAGGGCGGCTTCCGCTTCCGCTTGCTTGATCCGCGGGGGGATCGCGCCAAAGGGAAAGCCCACCACGGCGATCAGTTTTGGGCTTTGGCCTTTGCCGCTGCCGGAAAGGGGCAGTTTCTCGCGGGCCAACTCCACCCAGCGGGAGGCCACGCACACTCCGGCAAAGCCAAAGTGGCGGGCCTCATCGCAGCACCGGGCGATCGCCTCGTGGCCCTGGTGGGGATCGAGCAGGGCATGGTCGATCAAGGGGGCGAGGTCGGGACGGTCCCGTTTCAAGGTTGCTTCGACTGAATCACCCCAAACCCCCCATGGTTGCGGCGATAGGCCACATGGATTTGACCACTGGCCGCATCGCGGAACACATAGAAATCGTGGTCAATCAGCTCGAGCTGGTGCAGGGCTTGATCCAGCTCCATGGCAGGCATATCAAAGTATTTGCGACGGACACCCCGGCTGGGCAGTGCGGGCTCTTTGCCCGCGATGAGGGATGCTCCCACCGGCTGCTCGTCGACCACCGCTTCAGTGGCTGGAGTCAGGGAGGCTCGGTGCCCTGGGCTGTGGTGGTGGTCCGTAAGCCTGTCGTGGTAACGCTGCAGTTGACGGCTGAGTTTGCTGGCGGCCAGATCAATGCTGGCGTAGAGATTGTCGCTATGTTCCTGGGCTCGAATAACGGTGCCATTGGCAAAGACCGTCACCTCCACCGTCTGCTGGGGAACCCGGGGGTTGCGGGCGACCGAGAGGTGCACATCGGCTTCCTTAACCATCCCGTCGAAATGGTTAATGGCGCGGGTCAGTTTGGTTTCCGTGTACTCCCGGATGGCTGGGGTGACGTCAAGATTGCGGCCGTGGATTAACAGTTTCATCAGATGGCAGACGCCTCCTGTTCTCTGGCGGACCAAGGCTAGGAACGTCTTTTGATGCGCCAACGTCTCGACGCAATCCTTTTTGAAACGGCGACGGCCCTGGCCTTTGAACGGGCTTGGCAGGCCCAGCGCCAACTCCAGCAACGCCTGCTCCGGGATCCCAGCGGGCCGGATGCCTTGATGCTGCTGGAACATGAGCCCTGCTTCACCCTGGGCCGCGGCTCAAATCCTGGCTTTCTGCGCTTTGATCCGGCCGATCCGCCTTGGCCCGTGCACCGGATTGATCGCGGCGGCGAGGTGACCCACCATCTGCCGGGCCAATTGGTGCTGTATCCGGTGCTCAACCTGGAGCGCCATGGGGCCGATCTGCACCTTTATCTACGCGCCCTCGAACAGGTGGTGATTGATCTGCTGGCTGGTTTGGGCTTGGCCGCTGGCCGGCTTGAGGGCCTGACTGGCGTCTGGCTCGAGGGCAAGAAAGTGGCAGCGCTTGGCGTAGGCGCCAAGCGCTGGATCAGCCAACACGGCTTGGCGCTGAATGTGTCGTGCGCCCTCGAGGGGTTTTCCCAGGTGGTGCCCTGTGGCATCGCCGATCGCCCGGTGGGGCGCCTGGTCGATTGGCGGCCTGAGCTCAGCTGCGCTCTGGTGCGGCCCCTGTTGATCGAGGCCTTTGCGCGTCAATTTGATCTGGCTTTGCGGCCCCCGCAGCCCCACGAAACCCTCCAGGGGTGGTAAGCCTGCTCAACCACAAGGTTGCCGGTTCCCCTGTGACTGCTCCCCTCCTACCCAAGGCCCCCAGGCGCGCCGAGATCCATTGGCGGGCGAGTCGGCGCGATCGACGGGCCTTGGGGCAGCGCACCGAATGGGGCCACCTCAGCGGTTTGGAGCAGCTTTGGCCTGCCTTGGCCCAGGCCTATGGCGATGCCCCGGCCCTGGAGGCTCCCCACGCCAAGCCTCCCCAAATCTTGAGCTTTCGCCAGCTGCACCAGCAGATCGGCCAGGCGGCCTTGGGCTTTGCCCAGCTTGGGGTGAAGGCCGGCGATGTGGTGGCCCTGTTTGCGGAAAACGGACCCCGCTGGTTGCTGGCCGATCAAGGCCTGATGCGTGCTGGCGCCGCCAATGCGGTGCGGGGCGCCAGTGCCCCCGTAGACGAGCTCCTCTACATCCTGGGCGACTCGGGCGCCGTGGGCCTGGTGGTGGAGTCGGTGGCCCTGCTCGACAAGCTCGCCCTGGCAGGCGGGGGGTTGGGTGGCCCATGGGGA
>Ga0007795_10000477_pt1 | contig 12721 bp, 8 predicted proteins | sample CryBogmetaGMA1M_FD_60369 | JGI IMG/M metagenome (GOLD analysis project Ga0007795, IMG submission 60369) | Freshwater microbial communities from Crystal Bog, Wisconsin, USA - MA1M | ecosystem: Environmental > Aquatic > Freshwater > Lake | place: Crystal Bog, Wisconsin, USA | collected 2009-07-06
ATACACCTTGGCTTGCCGAATACATTAAAGGCGCAATTGCTGCGTATGGTCGCGGAATTAAAATTGATATTAACTCAATACAAGAGCAGGCCGAGCGCGCCGTTGACTCGGGAGATTTGGATATTAATAATCCTGAATCAATCTCGGTTGCGATAAATGCTGGGCTATTTAAACCGGAACAGAGCCCGACTCAAGATGCTGCACTAGCCAAGTTAGAGATGATCATTGCGCTAATTGAAGGTTGGATCGATCACGTAACAACTAAATCGGTTGCAAACAGGTTGCCATCTTTGCCTGCGCTAAGTGAAACGCTTCGCAGGCGCCGTGCGACAAAATCTCCAACCCAACAATTATTCACAACTCTTCTAGGCTTAGAAGTTTCTCCGAGAAAAATGAGAGAGTGTGCGACATTTTGGTTTGAGGTAAGTGAAGAATTAACGGTAAAGGGCCGCGATGAGCGCTGGGATGATCCAGCTTTCCTACCGACTGCACAGGACTTGGCTGATATTAAGAAATTTCTCGCAAGCACAATTGTTCCCGATGATTTATCTGGGCTGATTTAAGTTCGCTAATAAAGCCGGGCCACCCGGTGATAAGAAGCAACAAGAAGCGAGAAAAAGCGAAGCCCCCGGGCGCACGATTCTTTGTTTGCCTTCCCCTTGCAAACAATGAACGGTTATCCGAGGACTTCGTGGTCGAAACTTACGACAGCCGTGGGCGATAATCAAACAACAACCGCGCTTAAAACGATTTGATTTCGTGGGAAAAATGGATATAAGTGGGAACAATCGGTTCATTGATGAGATTTTGAAAAAGATTGCCAAAATATTTATGGAATCTGGTGAGATTGCCATAATTTGGTGAGCTACTTCGAAGGTTTTTCTACTTGTTGTTGATAAACTTGTGCATAAGCGGTTGATAACTCGCCATTTTCATCTATTTTATGTGGATGGAGCTGTGGATGAAAGAAAATCGGCCAGAAAGAATCTACAAAGAGGCTAGAAAGAATCCAGCGCATCAAATCTGGACCTTCGGAGAGGCAGAGAGTGATTAAAGAGCCATCCGATGGGCCAGGAGTGGAAAACTTTATTCAAGGCGAGATATTCGCCGATACCTTCCCCTTCATGCCAATTCCGATAAATAAGAAGAAATCTCTAAAAAGTGAGCGGGATGAGCTCTTGGCCAAGCTGCCAGAATTCCGAGTCATTAGGAGTTCCCGAAGAAAGCGCAGCATCAGCGCCTTTCGCCAAAATGGTGCGATTGAAATTCATATCCCAGATCGTTTAACACGAAAACAGGAATTTGAAGTCATCCCCGAAATGATCGATCTCGTTCTAAAGCGTGAAAATCGACTACGAAAGAGCGACTCGGTTCTTTTCGATTTATGTGATGAAATTTTGCAGCGCCTACTTCCGGATTTTGATGAGCGCCCCGCCTCTGTCACCTGGCGAACTATGCGCGAGCGCTGGGGATCATGCACAACCGTTGATCGAACTATTCGAATCTCTGATCGCTTGATGAGCGCTCCAAGCTACGCGCTCAATTACGTAATCTTTCACGAATTAATTCACCTACGCATAGCTGGCCATGGTGATGATTTCTACGAATTATTAAATCGCTACCCCGATAAGTTAAAGGCGGAGGCCTTCCTTGAAGGTTATGAAAGTGGCGCGGCTGGCCATAGCGCGGATGTCTTGGAATTCGACTGACGCGTAAAGATAGGTAGGCGCGGATATCTTGGAATTCGACTGACGCGTAAAGATAGGAAGGCGCGGATGTCTTGGAATTCGACTGACGCGTAAAGATAGGCGGGCACGCCCCAATTGAGGCTGAATATGCGTTAAATATCTGCCAAATGAGCATAAGTTACGCGTGAAATCCCCGCTTGTGAGCGTGTTCAGGGGTATGGTGCTCTTATACGCACGCGAGCTTTGGGATGCTCCCGAAGTTTTGAGAGTGCGGTGATTGGAGGGTCATAATGGCTGAGGAATATAAGGGTGAGGCCTACTGCGTAAAGTGCAAAGAGAAGCGTGCCTTTGAAGGACACGTAAAAGTCTCTGAGTCTGGTCGTCGTATGGCACAGGGCATCTGCCCAGTGTGTGGCACGAAGGTCAACCGCATCTTGGGTAAGGCTTAATTACCCGATAAGCAGTAGCTAGATTTAAAAGAGCGCCTTAGTGCTCTTCGCAATTGTTAGTCGCCAGTTCTTGGTTGCTGATGATTACGAGGTGCATGGGGCGCTTTTTTAATTGAATTTTCTTTTTCCCACGAGTAGCAATAACCCCGCCACGCTCTGATCATTATCGGGCCCACCTTCCACACAAAGCGGGACTGATTTGGCGTGGGTGCGCGCACTTAGCAAATAATTCGCAGATGCCCGAGTGCGATACTGCCCAAGTAAATTTACAACTCTTTCCAAGCTTTCGCCCTGGGGTAAATTATTTTAGAAATAGTGGAGATGAAATTTACGTCGGTTTTCGCCACCGCGGCCTAGCGATAATTTCGAAGTCTGCAACGTTAGATCGCATCTTTGAACTTTTAACTGGAAGGCTAAGCGTCGCCGAAATTATCACTCAACTACGGTTGGAGCAGTCCGGCACTAGTCAATTGCCCGAAAATCAATTGCCCGAAAATCAATTGCCCGAAAACATTAGCGCTGTAGAAGTCTCTAAAATTTTAATACCCCTAATCGCCCATGAATTTATTGATCTCTTAGCAGATCGAATTCAAGTAGGAAGCTCTAGAGAGCTATTGAGTCAAAGTTTTATTAATAAGGAGGCAAAATTAAAGCCAGAGTTAAATTTGCATTCTTGGTCATCGAAATACGAAGCGGGCAGGTATGGCGTCGGCAAGTATGGTGTTAGTGGCAGTTGTGGCGTTAGTGGAACGTCAGCTCGTGATCAAATTGCAGACCGCGCAGAATTTTCAATATTAATTTTTGGTAAGAATAGATTGGCAACGATGCTGCTTACTTTGTTGCAGGCTAGCGGTTTTAATCGAAGTAAATTGATCTCACGAAGTCAAGGATTGGTACACCGTTCGCAAAACGGCGCCGCAAAATCTCGCAAGGTCACAGCGGAACAGGTCTGTGGTTTAGGCATAAGAAGTAGCGATGTTGGGCTGGATTTTGATGCCGTAATGAGCGATATTTCTAACGGCGCTGGGCTTAATACGTTAGATCGGGCCACATTTCCTGCCATACCTTCATTCATAATTGCAGCGGAGCGAGCACAGCCTGATTATGTGCAGCGTTGGATGAGTGAAGGAATTCCCTACTTATTGATCTCTGACTTAATCGAAAGTCAGATCGAGATCGGCCCGATAGTTATTCCTGGGCAAAGCCCCTGCGCTTTCTGTTTAGATCTATGGCGTTCGGAGAACAATCCACTCGTTCAAAAACTTGAATTACTTAATTCATTAAATGATCCACTTGAGCTACCAGCGAGCGCCGTAGCAACCATCGCTGGCATGGCCGTGCTTGCCACTACCCAATTTGCGGCGACCGGAAAATCAAGACTAATTGGTTCCAGCGTTCGAATTAATCTGCTCGAACCCACTCATCCAGAGCCAGCCCACTTTAGGCCACACTCTGGATGCGGGTGCGTTTTTTAACTTGCTCTTGCTTCGTCTTGTTCGACAGATGAGTTGATAGGAACTAGACGTGGTCGACCTGGTGCGCGCTTTTCTTGAATAACGCGACCATCCTCAAATAATTCACCACCCCAAATTCCACAAGGCTCGCCTCTGGAAAGTGCACCTTCTAAACATCGCGCTTGCATCGGACACTCACCACAGAGCGCCTTGGCGTAGGAGATTTCGGCTTTTGATTCGGCGAAGAATGTCTCTGGATTAACGTAATGGCAAGGAAGCTTAAAATCCGAATTCGATAGCTCGGTAATGCCAATCATCGCGTCTGGGCCTTGGGCCCAGCCTGGTACCAATAGTTCGCTGAAGAGAACGCTCATCGTTCTCACCTCCATCTTTCTCTTTCTTTCTGGTTTTGTGGGTTAGTTGGGTTGTCTGGGTTAGTTGGGTTAGTTGGGTTAGTTGGGTTAGTTGGATTTGATTTATCCCCTGGAAAAGCAAAAGGGCCGCTCATCCGATTATCGGATTTGCGGCCCTGGGGCTAGGTATCGGTTCTTATCCGATATTGCTCCAGGTTCCGCAATCGCCATAGGCTGCAAAATACTTATTTGTATTTGCTGCGGTATGGGCGAAATGCTTATGTGTTGAAGGGGTTGCTGATGCCACCGGGGTACGCCAAGCGACGCCAGAAGCGGCGTTAGTAGCGTTAATGACCGAAAACTCGGCTATTTGTAGTGACATGCGAAAAGGGTAACCCACGACACAGTGTTGATGCAAATCAATTAAATCAATTAAATCCCGATCAGATGCCGGATCAAATCCCAGAAAGAAATGGGCTTGGCGCACCGGAATACGAGAGATGAAGCTCGCTTCGGGCTCGGGTGAGACCCACGTAAAACAAGCGGCGCTCTTCATCAATGTCATCGCCCATTGGAAGAATCCCATCACTGACGCCAGCCAAGAAAACATGCTCCCATTCCAAACCTTTTGCTGAGTGCAGCGTTGCAAGCACAACCCCAGGAAGAGTCGGTGGGTTGTTCTGTTCTGCCCGATCCTCAAGTTCTCGAAGTAAGGCGCGTAGCGAAGTTGCACCATCGTCCGCCATCTCCTTGGCGAGCCGTAAGAAGGCATGCACATAATCAGTTTCACCAAAGGGACGAAGCACTGAAACCAAGTCGGAGTACCAATCAACACCTTCGGCTGGGAGAACTGACGCTTGGCGAATTAGCCGCATGGCATCTCGAACATCTACCCGCTCAAAGAAGCGCTCAGAACTCTTTATCTGCGATTCAATTCTGGCATTTGTTAGTTCGCGCTCAAAAGCATCGAGCTGAGAATTTGTTCTTGTCAATATCGCGACCTCAACATGACCCGGGTTTTTCGCCTTTAAATCTGCAATCTTTGCGACTACAGCCTTTGCTTCACTAACCGCGCTATCGAACTTACTAACAATCGGTTTTGCACCGTGTTCATTCATAGAGGCGAGCTCGTGACCGTGTTCTCCGATCATGCCACCCTGCCGGAGGATTGCATTAGCAGTACCAATAATTTCGGGCGTCGAACGATAGCCGCGGGAAAGTCGGATGACTTGGGCGTTAGGAAAACGCTGGGTAAAGCCCAGTAAAAACGCGGAGGAAGCTCCAGCAAATGAGTAGATGGTCTGGGCGGCATCTCCTACAACGCATAACTCTTCGCGATTACCCAGCCAAAGATTTAAGAGCCGTTGTTGAAGTGGTGAGACATCTTGATATTCATCGACAGTGAAATATCGATATTGATCTCGAACTCGCTCGCGCACTCCGCGATCTTCTTCAAGCATGCCAACTGTTAGAAGTAAGACATCTTCAAAATCTATTGCGCGCTCTTGTTGTTTTAGCGTTTCATAAGATTGATAGACCTTGGAGATCTCCTCCATATTTGATTTATCACTCTTGTTGTTTGGAATTCTAATTTGGCGACCTGCGCCAAGTGCTGCTTCAACATATTCTGCCGGTGAAACTTCTAAAACCTTGGCCCATTCAATCTCACTTGCAATATCTCTAAGAGTGGAAGTTTGTGGTGCGAGTGATGAATCAGTTCGACTAAGCGCTTCGGCAATTGCACCAGATTTCATTGTTAATAACTTAGGAAAGGAACCACCAAATGAGTAAGGCCAGAAATACATCAACTGCTTGAGGGCGGCTGAGTGAAAAGTTCGCGCAGTTGCATTTGGAACGCCCAGGCTGCGCAAGCGGGCTCGCATTTCACCAGCGGCGCGTGCGGTGAAAGTTAGTGCCAGCGTCTTACTTGGATCGGTAACGCCCGCGGCAATTGCATATGCAATGCGGTGAGTAATTACTCGAGTTTTACCGGTTCCGGCTCCGGCGATTACACAGACCGGGCCGCGAATAGCGGTTACAACTTCTCGTTGTTCTGGATCCAAGCCTTCCAAGATTTGTTCCACCCCGGCTGCGGGCGCTGGATTATTTGAATTTACGCGAGCCATCACTTAGCTCCGCCACCGCTCGCCACCCGATAGCTCCTTGGCCGCGTTCTGCCCGTACCACGATTCAATCATCTTTCGCGCAACGCTCATGCCGGGTGGGAGTAGGAGTGATCCATCGGCAACTGCATCTCGCATTTCTATGCGTGATAGCCACCTAATCTCTTCAATTTCAGTGATATCTGGTTTTGCTAATTCTGGATGCAGCGTCGTCGCTTGGAATGCAATCATGATGCTTGCTGGAAACGGCCAAGGCTGTGAACCTAAATATGAAATATCTGAGACCAGAACCCCGGCCTCTTCACCTACTTCGCGAATTACGCACTGCTCAAAAGATTCACCTGGCTCAACAAATCCAGCAAAACATGAGAAGCGGTGTTCGGGCCAAACGCTCTGGCGACCAAGAAGCACACGATCATCTTTATCTTTTACTAAAACAATTACTGCTGGGTCGGTCCTTGGATAATGTTCCGAGCCATCTTTGTCACAAACTCGAAGTGAGCCACCTTGCGCACTGGTCGTCGTGTCACCACATCTAGCGCAGTGTGGATGAGTGTGATGCCAATTTGAAAGTGCTTGAGCATGGATTGCCAGGCCCATCTCTAAATCAATTAAGCCATCACCAATTTCGCGAAGAGTCTTGTATCCGAGTTTTAGCGCAAGTGCTTCGCTATCAATGGCATCGGCGCACCAAGCGAAATAACCAACTTCTTCGCTGATGCCTAGAAATAACTTTTCACCACTTGCAAATTCGCCAGTACTTTGCAATTTAGTAATTTCATCCTTGGTTAAAAACGCTAACGAATTACTCTCGCCATTAGTCAGAAATTTTCCAGATGCCAGATGCAGAATGCGCCCGGTCTCCCAAAGCTCTGATAATTTCGCCGGCGCCAATCGAATCTCTCCAGCGCGGTCAATTGCAGCGCGCGCAAGTGGCAGATCCAGGATATTCACGTGCCGACCCTACTAGGGTCAGGCTGCTGGGCGACTAGCGAGAGGGTTCTATACGATTGGATACTGTTCGATACTGTTCGATACGGCTCGAGACGGTTCGAGACGGTTCCATAGGGCTCAAGAGAACTAAGGTCTGCCTGTGAGGATTACATCTTGGAATTTGCTCCACGGCCAGAAGGTTTCGGGTGGTAGCGAAACTGGCGCGCCGGCAGCGGCTTCTAATAGTGGCGAGTCCGAGAGCCCAAGTGCCAGCCTGCGGACTATCGCGGGACTATTAACAAGTGATGTTGTAGGCCTACAAGAAATTGATGAAAACCAGCCCCGCTCTGGTGAATACTCGCAAATAAAAGAGTTAGCCAAATTATCCCAAGCGGAATATTGGGGCTATGGCCGTTGCGTAATCGGTACCCCTGGTGTTCGGTGGCGCAAACTTAAGAAGAATGAATCTCAATTAATAACTAATGAATCAGAAGTTAAAAGCTATTTTGAAAGTTCATATGGGATCGGATTGATCTCAAAAGTACCAGTTAAGAAATGGCATCTGCTTACTTTGGGTCGCTCGATTATCGGCCTACCGCTTCCGGTGGCATCCCAGCGTGGTCTTCGCTTTATGTATGTCAAAGATGAACCAAGAATCGCCATTGCAGCCGAATTGGAAAATGGTTACACGGTGGCAGTTACCCACCTCTCATTCGTTCCATTTATGAATCTCTACCAACTCTTTCGCGTTAAGCGCTGGCTGGGGAAACTTCCTGGAAAGCAAATTCTTATGGGAGATTTAAATCTGCCCTTCAATATTCCAGTCAAATTTTCGAAGTGGCGATCATTGAGCGAAATGGCAACTTATCCGACTTGGGGTCCTAAAATTCAATTCGACTACATTCTTTGCGAAGTGGAACTAAATGCAACTCGAATTACACATGAGCCAACTGGATTCAGCGATCACTTGCCAGTGACGATTGAAATTAATTGATTCTCTGTCATTAAATCTGTCGGGCGAACACTTTGATTGCTGCCCACGTAATGAAATACCGCACTTATATTTTCTAAGGCAATCCCGTGGAGTTTTGCATATGCCAAGCGATAGGTAGCAAGTTGAATTGCAGCAACTTCTAAGTCATCTCCGTTCTTTTCTCGGCCAGTTTTCCAATCCACAACTTCGTACTTCTCGCCATCTTTATACACGGCATCAATTCGACCTCGGACTAAGACTCCGCCGAGAACTGTCTCGAACGGAACTTCAACGCCACCCGCAACTGGGGATTTTTTCGCCCATGAACTAGCGAGCCAAGCATCTTGTAACTCTTTGAGAGGTAAGTCTTGTGGCGAACGGACTCCGGGTTCGAAGATATCTTCATCAAAGATTTGTGGGTCACTAAATTGTTTCTCAACCCAAAGATGAAACTCGGTGCCGCGCCGGGCAAATCGATCAATGTGGTTTGGTACGGGCCGTCGAATATTTAACGCTAATTCAGCTGGATCCTTCGCTAGATTAATAAGTGTTGAAACTGAAATTCGGGTGGGCAGATAAATATCAGCGGCGATACTGCCTCGGTTCACCTCAGCAATCAGCGCAAGAGCATCGCTAATGAATGGCTGATTGTCGCTATTTGTAGTTGTCAGTTCAATCGGTGCCGCGCTTCGCACTAGCTCCGCGCTCACTTTGATATCCGCACTTCGCTTAGAAGCGTTTGGCCAACTTCCGGAGCGCGGATTGTCAATTGCCGGATTATCACCAGCAGGTTTTTCGATCTCGCTAATAACGTTAGCCTGATCTTGCTGGGTAACTAATTCGTCAACTAATTTATAGAGCTCACTCGGATTTACCGCTTCAATCCCAGAACCAAACCAAGAAGCGGTTGCAATCAAATTAGATTTAGCGCGTGTGAACGCTACGTAAGCCAATCGCCACTCTTCTTGCTCGCGGCCCTTCTTCCAATAATCTTCAAAATCTTCTAGCGCTTTTCTAATATCTACCGGCTTTGGGTCACCACTAGGGAATTGAAAATCTATGAATTGATTACCATCACCCCGAAGGGCAAGTGGAAGTGCGCCAACGTTCTTCGTCCAGATATCGAGTGATTTCCCAGAGCTTGGGAAATTTTTTTCAACTAACCCAGGCACCGCAACAAAATCCCATTCTGAACCCTTTGCTGCGTGGACGGTAAGAATTTGAACCGCTTCTTTATTTACTTCAATTGAAGTTGGTTTCAAGCCGCCTTCTTCTGAATCCGCGATTTTTAACCAATCTAGAAAGGCGGAAAGTGTCCCACCATTGCGCGCAAATTTTGCCGCCTCATCCAAGAATTGATCTAAATACTTCCTACCATTCTGCCAACCATCACGGACCAAAACTTCAGTATCTAAGTGAAGGAATCGCTCAGCCTCAAGAATTGCATCCGTAATTCCACCAGTTAACTGCCGGCGAAGAACTTTTAAATCCTGTGCAAAATTCACCAGGCGCTCATAGCCAGCCGGTGAAAAATTCTCACGTGGAGCTTTTTCAAATACATCTAGCGCTTCAATAACACTTCCAATTGCAAAATCTTCGGCCTCCAACGTCTCATCACTCGGCGCTGACATCAGATTTTCAACCGTCTTGCTCAGTGATTCACTCTGGTTCTTTACGAGCGAGCGTGAAAATTTACCAAGCGCGGTTAAATCCTGTGGACCAAGGGCTAAATGTGGGCCAGTAATTAGGCGCATCAGCGAGCTTCCAAGATCCGGAAAAATTAGCGTTCGAAGTAGGGCGAGAATGTCAGCAACTTCAGGGATATGTATGAGCCCACCTAGACCAACAACTTCTACCGGAATATTTCTAGAACGTAGTGCTTGCTCGATCTCGGGGATATAACGACGATTTCTCACAAGTACGGCAAAAGTTTTGGGCTTTAGTGGATCCTTAGTCCGACTTGGATCAAACCAACTCTTGGCAAAGTATTCGGCAATCCCTTGCGCCTCTTGCGTGAGTGATTCATATTGGCCACAGACAAGTTCACCTTTTTTTGCATCGGGCCGCAGTTTTAGCCGTTCCACTTTATCCGCACGAGGCAATCCCGTTCTAGCCGAGGTTGCTGCTATCAGCTCACCAATACGATCAACAACTTCATTGGCCATCTCCAAAATATTTTCATCGTTACGCCATGTTGTTAAGAGATTGTGTTCGACACATGCAACTTTAGAATCACCAGAAAATGTGCGGCCAAAAGTTGAAAGTGTTTGGGCGCTGGCGCTGCGCCAGCCATAAATCGCTTGATTGGGGTCGCCAACCGCCGTAACAAAATGGCCATTGCCGAATAGCGCAGCAAGAAATTTAACTTGGCTCACTGATGTATCTTGATATTCATCTAGCAAGACAACTTTGTATTTATTGCGCTCTGCTGCGGCTACTTCAACACCTAATTCTTGCGTTACTAACTTTGCTGCTAGTGACATTTGATCGTTAAAAGTGAGAAGCCCGTGCTCAATTCGATGGCGATCATATGACTCTACCATTGGCAAAATTGCCAGGCGTTCACTTAGCGTCGCCCTGGCATCGCGAAATGGTTCATTTGATTTTGTGTCATCAATGGCTTGGTACTTAGCGAGTTCGGCAATACAAAAATCATGAAGCTCGGTAGTGCTCTTACTATGTTCGCCGAGCGCCGCAGATAGATCCATAACTTTATCGACAACAGTCTTTGCAGAATGTTGAATCTCGTATCCAGCAATTGATTCAAAGTTATTTACGATGTTATTTGCAATCTGCCAAGCGGCTGCTTCACCGATTGGTTCAGTACTTACATCAATTCCCATTCGGATGGCATGTTCACTGAGTACGCGCCCAGCGTACGAGTGGTAAGTAGCAACGTTGACTGCTATTTCAACACTTAAGCCAGTTTGTGGATCAACCGGCAAGAGGCCGGCTTTACGGAGTTGGCGCAACCGCCTTCTAATGCGATTTGAGAGTTCACCAGCAGCTTTTCTAGTGAAGGTAAGACCAAGTATTTCTTCTGGCTTAACAAATCCGTTCGCGACTAACCAAAGAACTCTTGCGCTCATGGTTTCAGTTTTTCCAGAACCAGCACCAGCAATAACTACAGTTGGTCCAAAATGCATTGATTCAATAATTGGAATTTGTTCAGCGCTCGGGCCCTTAAAGTTTGGATCTTCAACACGTAGCGCGTCACCAATCTGTTGGGCGGTGTATTTAATATTCTCACTCACGGCTCAATCACCGACCTGCCTTGCGGTTGGATTGGGCAGATTAATGAGACCGCGCAGGTGCGGCAATGCTTGTTAACGGTGGCGCTAAACTCGGCTGCCGACATCGCATCAGCGGCAGCAATAACTTCTTCTTTGATTGTTTGGTGATCGAGTGGGCCCTGCTTCTTAACGGATGCAGATTTCGAGTCATTACCCAGAAAAACTAATTCTGCGCCACCGCTTTGAGAGCCTGGTTGAATTTCGGTAAATGATTCTTCATAGATTGCAAGTTGATAGCCAGCTAATTGTTTATGGTCCTGCGCAGCGATCCGACTTACATCAGAAGCCCCGCTCTTTAAATCGACGATATACACCCGGCCTTGGGCATCTATTTCGACACGATCGACACTTCCATTAAAGATTGCCCGACCAATCTCTTTGTGAAACTTCGCTTCAACCGCAAAGAGTGAATTGGGATTCTTCTTCTGCCATTCATAAAATTTCCGTAATTTTTCAACTGCTTTAGTGAATTTATAATCTCGAACCCAGCCCTTATTTCCATCGATCAACGCCCAATTACTAGCAAGACGATCTTCCATCTCTTTAACTTTCATGTCAGGATTTTCTTTTAACATGGCCGCAAGAGCATGAATTGCAATACCAAGAAGTTGGGCGGTTGAATCCCCATCGCGACCACCACTTTTTTCAATAAACCATTTGAGGCCACATTCGGAGAAACTCTGTAGGTTACTGGGAGAAACTGAAACTTTTTCCGCGATGGGCAGAGATGGTTCAGTACTGCTCAACTCACTAGCTCCGAGCCAATTCGCAGGATCTGCGCTGGTGATTTCCTTAGTTGCTAGCGTCTTTAACAATCCAGCAGCAAATTCTTTCTCATCTGGCGTGCCAGTCATGAGCCGTTGGCGCAGTGTCGCAACTAGCGCTTGCGGTGTTAGCGATCTGGGCAGAGCTTTTACTGCTGCATCTTCTGATGAAATTCCATAAACACTTTCGTAGATTTCTTCAAAATATTGTGATGGCTGCGAGTCATCATCTTTGGCGAATGCAGTGATAATTAGCCCGGAATTTGCTCGAGATAACGCAACGTTAAGCAGGCGTCGTTCATCCTCAATGAGCGCACTTGCGGCACTTGCTTCAATTTCACTTCTTGCAACCAAAGTATCCATTCCGCTTCGTTCGGACTCAACTAGTCGTTCGCTACCAAGTAATGAGCCACGTGCGCGTAAGTTCGGCCATACGCCTTCTTGTAGTCCAGTTAATGCAACTAGCTCCCATTCCAGACCCTTCGTGGAATGCACGGTCATCACGCGAACTACTTCACTTCGTTCTCCTCGCGCTGTTATTGCATCACTGAGAATGGACTCACCGCGAATCTGTTCAATAAATAATTGGGGTCCGGAACCGGGCATCCGTTCGGCATAGCGTCGTGCCGATTCAAAAAGCTGAATCACCGCATCCAAATCACGATCAGCAGCCGCACCACGAACTCCACCA
>Ga0007795_10000479_pt1 | contig 12689 bp, 10 predicted proteins | sample CryBogmetaGMA1M_FD_60369 | JGI IMG/M metagenome (GOLD analysis project Ga0007795, IMG submission 60369) | Freshwater microbial communities from Crystal Bog, Wisconsin, USA - MA1M | ecosystem: Environmental > Aquatic > Freshwater > Lake | place: Crystal Bog, Wisconsin, USA | collected 2009-07-06
CGGTGATGATAATCTTCTGGCCCTTCAAACACGATCGCGCGCCCTTCAAAGGCGTCCGGATCTTTCGGGTTGGACAGATAGCGCGTCCGGAATTCCTCCGAAATCACGCTGGTTTTCATCACCGCGCTGTCGAAGAGATTGCCCTTGAGCACCAAGAACCCCGCATCTTTCCGCATGGGCTTGGCAACTGGGAAGATGACATCTTTATCGATCGTGACCGTCGTTGCGCAATTCTCACCAATGGTTTTGCCATTGGCTGTCAACGCACCCTCGCGGATGTATTTTTTCTTCATCAACTCGTTGATCACAGCGGGAACCCCGCCGGCACGATGAAACTCTTCGCCAAGATATTTACCAGCTGGCTGGAGGTTGACGATCAACGGAACCTTCAGACCGTATTTCTGCCAATCCTCGACCTTCAGTTCCACGCCAATGTGGCGGGCAATGGCATTGATGTGGATCGGTGCGTTTGTTGATCCGCCAATCGCCGAATTAACGATGATGGCATTTTCAAACGCTTCGCGCGTCATGATATCGGAAGGTTTCAAATCTTCCCACACCATCTCCACGGCACGAATGCCGGTTTCATAAGCGATCTGTCCGCGCTCCCGATAAGGCGCAGGAATCGCAGCGCATCCCGGCAAGGTCATGCCAAGCGCTTCGGCCAAAGAGTTCATCGTTGAAGCCGTGCCCATCGTGTTGCAATGGCCGACGGATGGAGCTGAAGATGCCACGATCTGCATGAACTCTTCGTAATTGATTTCGCCAGCCGCCAAACGCTCGCGCTGACGCCACACGACCGTGCCCGAGCCCGTACGCTCGCCGCGGTACCACCCATTCAGCATCGGCCCGCCACACAGAACAATTGAGGGGATATTCACGGTAGCGGCCGCCATAATGCAGGCAGGCGTCGTCTTGTCGCAGCCTGTGGTCAGCACCACACCATCCAAAGGATAGCCATAGAGAACTTCAACCAAGCCCAGATAGGCCAAATTGCGATCCAACGACGCCGTTGGACGCTTGCCCGTTTCCTGAATCGGGTGAACAGGGAATTCGAACGCCACACCACCCGCGGCCGTAATGCCTTCGCGCACGCGCTTAGCGAGTTCGATATGATGGCGGTTGCAAGGCGAAAGATCCGAGCCAGTCTGCGCGATGCCAATAATTGGCTTGCCGGACTGGAGTTCCTCACGCGTTAGGCCGAAATTGAGATAACGCTCCAAATACAGCGCCGTCATGCCAGGATTATCTGGATTATCGAACCATTGCTTAGAGCGAAGCTGGCTTTTCTTGATCCGTTTTGGTGCCGCAAGCTTCACCGCCGCTTTCACGACAGCTTTTTTGGCTTCACTTTTCTTCGGTTCAGCCTTCTTGCTCACGGTTTTTTTGGAACCCGCCATGTCGCTCTCCCTTGTGTGTGGTCCCGCGCACATCTGCTATTTTCGAAGCACGCGTTGATTTCTTTGCTACCATCGCCCTAAATGGAGAAGAAAATCAATAAGCTTAGGTCCATCATAAGGACGGAGGAGCCCTGCCCATGCTGCACATCATCGACGCCTTCTCACGAATTGGTGAGGAAAATGCGTTCTCCGTTCTGGCGCGAGCAACGGAATTGCAACGCCAAGGTAAGGATATTATCAATCTTGGTATCGGCCAACCCGATTTCCGAACCCCTGACAATATCGTCGAAGTCGCCATCAAAGCGCTACGCGATGGCCATCACGGCTATACGCCCGCTACCGGTATTCTGCCCTTACGCGAAGCGGTCGCCGCTGATTTGCACAAGCGCTTCAATGTTGAGGTGTCACCCGAATTCGTCATGATTGTGCCTGGCGGCAAGGTTACCATGTTCATGGCAATCTTGATGTTTGGCGAACCGGGCGCTGAAATTCTTTATCCCGATCCCGGATTTCCGATCTATCGTTCCATGATCGAGTTTACCGGTGCCACGCCCATTCCCGTTCCAATTCGGGAGGAAAATGGTTTTGCCTTCTCGGCAGATGAGACATTGGCGCTGATCACGCCTAAAACGCGGCTTTTGATCATCAATTCTCCCGCTAACCCAACCGGAGGTGTCACGCCAAAGTCGGAAATCGACAAACTTGTCAAAGGTCTCGAAAAATTTCCCGATGTCGCGATCCTATCCGACGAGATCTATGCCCAGATGACCTATGATGGTGAGTCCCATCAAACCCTGCTTGCTTATCCTGAAATTCGTGACCGTTTGATCCTGCTCGATGGATGGTCAAAGACCTATGCCATGACAGGCTGGCGTATGGGCTATTCGGTCTGGCCTAAGCCTCTTTATGATGCCGCGCGCAAGCTCGCAGTTAACTCATTCTCCTGTGTCAATGCCTCGGCGCAATGGGCAGGTCTTGAAGCCCTTACTGGCCCGCAGGATGCCGTGCATGCCATGGTGGCGGAATTCGATCGCCGTCGGAAAGTGGTTGTTGATGGGCTAAATAAATTGCCGGGCGTCTCGGCAGCCACTCCCAAAGGGGCTTTTTATGCCTTCCCGAATATATCGAAAACGGGATGGCGCGCCAAACCTCTGGCGTCCGCTTTGTTGGAAGAAGCTGGCGTGGCCACCATTGGCGGGCCCGATTTCGGCGTCTATGGCGAGGGATACATTCGCCTTTCTTACGCGAATTCGACAGATAACATCCTGCGTGCATTGGAACGCATCGGAGCATTCCTGAGCGAGCATCGGCAAGACTAGCGGATAGAAACGCCCCTCCCTACCCATACTGGGCCTGCCGATCGCCATGGAACGAATTGGCGCCTCTTCGCGTTGATCTATGGATCGTATGTTCCATCGCGATTTCATGGAACGATTGACGGGAAGGCATGGTTTAGCCGTGGTTAGTCGAAATTTCCTCTTTCTCATCATCGGTGCGCTAGCTGTTGTCACCGGACTTCTCGGTTACCGCTATTACGAGGAACACAAAAGAACCTCCGGCATTCAGATCGATATCGGAAAAAGTGGTGTTTCCATTGAGGAAAAATAATCCTCGACCGGCGCGCTTTCTATCTCGTGAACCAAAAAATTGATCCGGTAAAGGCGCTCCAACAAAAAGGAGAATCTGATGAATTGGGATCAAATTGAAGGCAATTGGAAGCAGTTCAAAGGCCAAGCCAAGGAAAAATGGGGCAAATTAACCGATGACGATATTGAGCGGGTCGAAGGCAGGCGCACAGAGCTTTTAGGTCTTCTACAGACACGCTATGGGCACGCAAAAGAAACCGCCGAAAGCGAAGTCGAAAATTGGATTAAAGACCTACCCATTCAAAGATAACCGTGGATTTTATCGTGCGCCCAGCAAACCGATACATTCACGCGCGAGCCGCGTAACCGTCGCATAATCTCCTACTTTCAAAGCAGCCGACGGGGTAACCCAAGATCCACCCACGCAAACCACATTAGGCAGTGCTAGATAATCCTTGGCCTTTTGGGCATCGATTCCGCCTGTCGGGCAAAAGGTTAGATGCGGTAACGGCGCACCGAGCGATTTGAGGTAGGAGACGCCTCCCGCTGCCTCGGCAGGAAAAAACTTTAGTACGTGATGACCCATCTCCGCCATAGCCATAGCCTCACTCGCGGTAGCCACACCGGGCAGCAGCGGAGCACCAGCAACAGCTGCCGCTTCGGCGAGTTTTACGGTCGAGCCGGGGCTAACCAAGAATTTAGCGCCTGCCGCCATCGCTTCGCTGATCTGCGACGACGAAAGTACCGTCCCCGCTCCCAAGATGGCCTCTGGTACATCTCTTGCCATCGCCTCGATCGCCTTCAAGGCGCCCTTCGTTCGAAGGGTCACCTCCAGAACAGGAAGACCGCCTTCAACGAGTGCGCGCGCCAAAGGCACCGCATCCTCAGGGCCTTCGACGGTCAGCACTGGAATAACGGGTACTCGCCGCAAAATCGCGAGCAATTCAGCGTTCATTGCCATAACTCGAGGCTCCTATTCCGCAGGAGTCGGTGAAAGTGCAACACCCGCTTTCGACAACCTCTTGATCTCACGCTTAGCTAGCCGTTGCGCTTTTCGCGCCGCACGCCATTCTCCGATGTTTGCGACCATCATTAACGCCGCAGGTGTCACCACCAACGTCAAAATGGTTGCAAAGCCTAAGCCAAACACGATGGCCGAAGAAAGATGCACCCACCATTGGGTAGAAGGTGCACCGAACGCGATTTCACGGTTAACGAAGTCGAGATTGATACCAAATGCAATCGCAAGCACACCCAGAATCGCGGTTACTGCCGTAAGTACGACCGGCCGCGCACGCTCTCGGCACGTTTCGATGATCGCATCATAGGCACTCATCCCCTCTTCTCGACACCGGTCATAGGTATCGATCAGGACGATATTGTTGTTAACGATCACCCCAGCATTCGCGATAATTCCGATACCGGTCATCACCACGCCAAACGCTTGCCCCATAATCATCAGGCCAAGAAGAACGCCGATTGTGGAGAGCACCACCGCTGTCAAAACGAGAACAACGCTCGTAAACTTATTGAACTGGGCGAGCAGGATGGCAAAGATCAAGAACATCGCTGTTCCGAACGCCTTGCCCAAAAAGGCGCCTGCTTTCGCACGCTCCTCGTCCTCCCCCTTCATCTTAAACGTAATACCGGGCCCAAGATCGACGGATTTAAGCTCGTCCATAATCCTCTGCTGCACGACAGCGGACTGTACGCCTGCCGCCACATTGGCAGAGACCAAGATAATCCGGCTACCAGCAACACGGTTTAACTGACCCACTCGTGGGCTAGGCGTTCTTGTCACAAAATTGCCAATCGGAACCGAGCCCACGGAAGAATTGATCCGCAACTCTTCGATATCATCAAGCGTCCGTTTGTCTTCAGGAAAGCGTAGGATCAGATCCACCGATTTATCCGTATCATTTGGACGATATTCCGAGATTTTGACTCCGTTGGTTACGAGCTGGAGAGCAGAGCCAACGCCAGTTGCGCTGATGCCATATTTTGCAGCCTCGCCCTTATCCACGTTGATCTTCCAATCAATGCCGGGCAGCGCCAAGCCGTTGTCAATATCGCGGACGTCCTGCTCTTTCTCGATAATCGCGGCAACCTTTTTCGCTGCCGGAATAAGGTATTCCGGATCAACCGCTGCAAGTTGTACTTGAATGGCCTTGCCCGTGGGTGGTCCACCCTTTGGCGCAGTCACTTCAATGGACACACCGGCAATATCTGCTGTCTTCGCACGGATTTCATCCATGATCAGATGCGCTTTCCTGCGGTGCTGCCACTCGATAAATTCGAACTGAATTGAACCAATCGTATCTTCCGATACTTCGCTCGAACCTTTTTGGCTTTCGCCGGAGCGGGCATAAACGGTCTTCAACTCCTTCATCGGGAGGATACGTTCTTCCACCCGTTTGACGAATTCGTCTTTCTCAGAAATAGAAAGATTCCCGCGTGCATGGACTTGGACAATGCCATAATCAGGCTCGACATTCGGGAAAAATTCAACGCCGTTGCCGTAAACGCCATAGGCCTTAATCACCGATACAAGCAAAAGAAACGTAGCGGCTAAGGTCAAGCCCGGGTGCTTTACGCAAAACCGAACAATCCGCATATAGGTACCCTTTTCTTTGGCACGGTCATCATGCGGCTTTTCAGCGGCCTTGCCGAGTAAAGCGCCAAGGGTCGGTGTAAAAAACAAAGCGACGACAAGAGATGCAGATAGCGTCGCAATCAGCGTCAGAGGCATATATTTCATAAATTGGCCGACAATACCCGGCCAGAAAAGGAGGGGTGAAAACGCTGCCACACGCGTCAAGGTCGCCGCGATCACGGGGCCCGCCATGCGTTTAGCCGCCATGGAAAAAGCGAGTTTCGGATCCATCCCCTCGGCCATGCGCCGTTCGGCAAATTCGGAAACAATGATGGCGTCATCCACCAACATTCCGACGGCAAGAATGAGCGCAAAGAGCACAACGATGTTGACCGTCAAACCTGCCATTTGAAGGGCGAGGATACCGGCCAGGAACGAGCCTGGTATGGCAATGCCAATGAACAGAGATGGACGACCGCCGAGCACCATCATCATGATCACGAGAACCAGCAACACGGCCGTAATCACGCTATTTTGCAGCTCATGCAACATGTCACGGATGGTTTTGGATTTATCCTGACTGAAAGAGACCGAGACGGTACCCGGCCACGATTTTTGTAATTCACCGATGACGTATTTTACGGAATCAACCGTTTCGATCAAATTGGAACCGGTACGCTTTGATACTTCAATCGCGATAGCTGGCTTACCGTTAACCCGCGTGATCGATGTCGCGTCCTTAAACGTTGGGCGTACTTCCGCGACATCGCCGAGCACAACACTGGCGCCTGCCGACGCGCTCACTGGAAGTTTGAGAATATCTTCTGGCTTTTCCAGCAGTGCCGGAACCTTAACAGCAAACCTTCCAGTTCCGCCTTCCAGCGCTCCCGCGGCAACCAGACTATTGCTTTGGCTAACACCGCCAATCAATCCATCCAGACTAATGCCGTAGCTTTTCAAAAGCATCGGTTCGGCGATGATTTCTACCACCTCGTCGCGCGCGCCCTTTAGGTCCGCCGACAACACACCGGGGATCTGCTCAATATAATTTTTTGCATTTCGCGCGATACGAAGCAGCGTCCGTTCAGGCACTTCGCCCGTTAGAGCAACGACCAAAACGGGAAAGAGAGAGAGATTAACTTCTCGAACCGATGGCTGATCGGCGTCTTTAGGCAAATCCCGTTTGGCATCATCCACTTTCGCGCGGACATCAGCAACGGCCTTAGTCGAATCAAACCCAGCCTCAAATTCAAGCAGAACAAATCCGCCGCCCTCAAAAGCCGTCGAGCGCATTTCTTTAACATTAGCAACGGATTTTAGTTGCGTTTCCATTGGGCGCAACAAAAGCCGCTCTGCGTCTTCCGGACTAATGCCACGCTGCGACATCTGCACATAGACAATCGGAACTTTGACATCGGGCTCAGCTTCTTTAGGAATGGTCTGATAAGCAACAAAGCCCGCCAGAAGCAGAAAAACGAGAACCGCAAGCGTCAACCTCGCGTGGGAAATGGCATAATCGACCGGGTTTTTCATGGCGCTTATCCGTTATATCAAGCTGATTAAGAAGCTTTGGCAGTGACAGGCTCGACAACCTGGCCTTCTTTTACGAAATCCTGGCCCTGAACGATCATCTTCGCGCTAGGCGTTATACCAGAAACGTAGAGATAATCGGTTTGGTCCTCGACTAGACCGACGGGTACGAAGCCGACTTTATTGTCGTCCCCTACGACGCGAACACCAAGCTTACCTTCGGCGGAGAAGGTTAAAGCCGAACGGGCGACTTTGGTGGCGTTAACAGGAGCAAGATAAAGGGTTACTTCTGTTGTCACACCATCGGCAATCTTGCCTTTCGGATTGGCAAGGCTGACGTCAATCCGATAGGTACGAGTCTGCGGGCTAGCTCGGTTTGAGATAAACCGTACCGCTCCGGATATCTCCTCGCCACCAATAAACCGCACATCGGCGCGGTCCCCTACTTTAACACCGCTTAATCGGCGCTCGGAAATTTCAACGACCGCCAACATAGGGTCAAGCGACATCACCTCGGCTACTGGCGCGCCGGGCTGCAAGCTCTGACCAAGATTAGCAGGAACTTCGTTGATGACGCCTGCAACAGGAGCCCGAACCGTACCACGCTCGCGTTCGGCCTCAGCCTGAGCCAACAGCGCTTGCGCACCCTTCAGATCAGCTTCGAATTGAGAAAGATTCAGCTTTGCGAGGTTTCCGCTCTCTACCAATAGGCGCTTAGCCTCATATTCCTTCTGTCGCTGTTCAAGGCGAGCTGCGGCTTGCGCCACGTTGGATTCACGCGCTTCGTCGGACAGAACAGCAATGATATCACCTGCTTGCACAACAGATCCACGGCGAACATTAAGCACTGTCACCGTTCCGCTTGTTCGCGAAACGGCCATGGTCCGAACATCCGCTTCCGTCCGGCCAGACAAGGTAAGCTTGCGCGACCTAGGCTCAACGATCGCCGGCAGAACCGTTACGGCAAATGGTTTTATTTCAGCTTGGGCGACAGGTCCTGCAGCGACGGGTACTGCCTTTTTCCCAATTTGACCCGATGCGATCCAGGCCACGGCGATAATCACGAGGGCGATGGCGGTTAAACGGCTCCAAAGCATAATTAGTTTCCTATAGGATCGATGCGGTTGATTGGGGGCTTCTCAATAGAGGCGGAAAGCTTAACTGTACCGTCTAAAACGGCACCAATTAAACACAAGGTATTCTCAACTTCACAGTCGCAATCAAAATCAGGCTCAATCGCGCGGCGACGAATTAACCCATCAGATAGCGTCAAAATCAAACGAGCCAAAGCATCCAGATCGACATCCTGATGGATTTGCCCTGACTTTTTGGCCATTGAACAAACGTTTATAATGCCGTCCCTGACCTCCGTCTGAATTTCGGCGACCAACGCAGAAATCTGCCGATCAAGAGCGGCTTCGGACCATATATGAAGCGCAATCAGTGCCTTTTCACGTGGCTGATCAGCAAAATGCTTTCGACCGAGAATTTTGAAGGCGTCCATCAACTTGGGGGCGCTCGACAAACATGCAAAATCAGCAGCCAAGTCAGCACGATCACGCTCGATAAGGCCTGCAACGATCGCATTTTTCGACGGAAAATATCGATAGAGGTTGCCCGGAACCATCCCAGCATCACGCGCAACATCTTGCATCGTTGTTCGATGAAACCCAGCTTGCGCAAAACAGCGTTCAGCCGCATCAAGAATTTGCGGCCGTCGGTCGACTTGGCGTGAGATTTTCATATCAAGCATATTGGCTCGCTTACTAGTGAATGAACGTTCATTCGTCAAGCGACTCAAAAAGGCTCGCCATAGGTAATGGTCTGGGTAAGCATCTGTCTATCGAACGGTTAATATCCATTGATCCTTTTATCAGGAGGGCACGGGATGCAATGGTCGATAAATTTAGGAAAGATTGCCGGAACGGCCATCCGAATCCACATCACATTTATCCTTTTTCTGCTTTTGATTGTGATTGTCGCCTATCGAGCAAACGGCTTGCAGTTCGCATTGGACACATTCGCATTTATAAGCTCAATTTTTATTTGTGTTATTTTGCACGAGTTTGGCCATATTCTGGTAGCGCATCGATTTGGAATTGAAACGCAAGACGTCACATTGTTTCCAATTGGCGGTGTGGCCAGCATGAAGCTCACCCCAGAAAAGCCAAGTCAAGAATTGCTTGTGGCGTTGGCGGGCCCCTTTGTTAACGTGATTATTGCGATCAGCCTGTTGCTCATTCTAAGAAGAACCGTAACCATAAACGATCTTTCCCAGCTCGATAATGTCGAAACAAGCTTTGCGTTACGTCTTGCAGTCGCCAATCTCGCCTTGATGGCATTTAACATGCTGCCCGCCTTTCCGATGGATGGGGGACGAATCCTACGTGCCTTATTGGCAATCCGGCTAGGTAAATCACAGGCGACCCGGATCGCGGCAGTAATTGGTCAAGGTTTCGCCTTCTTGCTCGGCTTTCTGGGCTTCTTTGGCAATCCGATGTTGATTTTCATTGCCTTCTTTATCTTCATTGCAGCTGGAGCTGAAGCCGATACTGCCGCCTTACATGACGCAGCCGGCGAGCTTTCGGTGAGCGAAGCGATGATAACGTCGATGACGTTTCTATTACCATCTGACAGCATAGGAACGACCATAGAGAAGCTATTGCATTCAACTAACAGTGATTTTCCTGTAACCGATGAGCATGGAAAAGCACTCGGACTTGTCGCACGAAGCGATATCCTTCAGATAATCGGTTCAAGTACCGATGGGACACCAATCACCTCCATCATGCGTCCCATAAATGTCGTTATCGGCGAAACGGACTCGCTAGAAAAAGCGTTAGCCGCTCTGGAAACGTCGGGCGCTTCCGCCCTCTTGGTGACCGATAAAGGCGGTCAAATAACAGGACTTATCACCCGTGCAGCTATTGCGCAGGTGATTTTAATCCGAACAGCGAAGCCGGGATGGAGTTTCCATCACCGGGACGTCCCCTCAATTACTCTATCGACGGTCAACCACGACCGGCAAGCGGCATCTTCGTCGCCATCACCGTGATTGTTGAGACATTGGCGTCAAGGGAAAGGCTCGACATGTAGACAACCGCATTGGCAACATTTGCGACGTCCATCGTTGGTTCAGCCGCAATCGAAAGGTCGGCTTGTAATACACCGGTACTCATCTTTTGCGTCATATTTGTCGCCGCATTTCCAATGTCGATTTGGCCACAAGCAATATCATATTTACGGCCATCGAGCGAAGTCGACTTGGTTAATCCTGAAATCGCATGCTTAGTCGCTGTATAGGGTGCTGAATTTGGACGTGGCGTCTGCGCGGATACTGATCCATTGTTGATAATGCGTCCACCACGTGGCGACTGATCCTTCATGATACGGAAAGCTTCTTGCGTACAAAGGAATGCAGAGGTCAAATTGGCCCCGAGCACCGTTTGCCATTGTTCGAAACTGAGTTCCTCAAGCGGAATAGGGGGCGCGTTGGTCCCAGCATTATTGAACAGTACGTCAAGACGGCCAAAGCGTTCTTTTGTCTGCGCAAAGAGATTTTTAACGGCGTCTGGATTGGCAAGATCAGTCGAAACGGCAAGCGTCGGAACGCCGTATACCGCGCCGAGTGCCGCCGTCTCGTCTAGCGCGTCCTGCCTGCGACCAGCCAGCACAACGCTATAACCTTCCTTCATCATCGCTAGCGCGACAGACCGGCCAATACCTGACCCCGCGCCCGTAATCATCGCAATTTTTCCGTTACCGCTCATAAGAGTGATCCTGTCCTTTTTTGTTATTGTTTTTAAGCGGTTAGACGCTCAAGTGCGCGACCAAAGCGATCAAAAATATCGTCGATCTGTTGCTCGGAGATAATTAAAGGCGGGCAGAAGGCCAAAATATCGCCGATTGGACGGAAAATGACGCCCTCTTCATGCCCAATTTCGGCCAATTTAAGGCCCGTTGCACCGGGCTTTTCAAAGCCAGCCTTGGTCTTCTTATCGGCAACCAACTCAATAGCACCAATGAGACCTACGCCGCGGGTCTCACCCACCAAAGGATGATCTTTGAACGAATGAAGCCGCTTTAGGAATTGCGGGCTGAGTTCGTTAACCCGTCCCATGAGGTTCCGCTCTTCGATAATATCGAGATTTTCCATTGCCACGGCCATCGCAAGTGGGTGACCAGACGTCGTGAACCCATGCGCAAACGTACCAATCTTGGCTGTATTATCGGCGATCACATTATAGATTTCATTGGTAAATGTGATCGAAGCCAGCGGTACGTACGACGAGGTGATCTGTTTTGAACAAATCATAATATCTGGAGTAAGGCCATAGGTATCGCAGCCCCAAGTATTACCGGTCCGACCAAAGCCGTTGATCACCTCATCGGCGACAATCAAAATATCGTACTTACGGCAAACTTCTTGCATTTTGGGCCAATAGGTCCGTGGTGGAATGAACACGCCACCCGCACCCATCACAGGCTCGCCTATAAAGGCCGCCACCGTTTCTGGTCCTTCAGCGAGGATCCGATCTTCAAACTCTTTGGCAAGACGTGTCGCAAAATCCTCTTCGGTTTCGCCCGCTTCGGCAAAGCGATAGTGGTGAGGGCAAGAGACATGCTTGATCTGTGGGAACGGCAGATCAAAATCGCGGTGGTTGTTGGGCAAACCTGTTAGGCTCGCCGACATCATCGTAATGCCGTGATAGGCCTTAATCCGCGAAATGATCTTCTTCTTTTCCGGTTTGCCGCGCGCGTTGTTGTAAAACCAAATCATTTTTACAACAGTGTCATTGGCTTCAGAGCCCGAATTAACAAAATGGGCTTTACCCATATTACCAGGCGACATCTTGACCATACGCTCAGCGAGGGCAATCGCGGTTGGGTGCGATTTATGCGAGAATGAATGGTAAAAAGGCAATTCACTCATTTGCTTGGTGGCAGCCTTAACCAACCGCTCCTCACCAAAACCAACGGCGACACTCCATAACCCTGCCATGGCTTCGATATATTCCTTGCCCATATCATCATAGACATAGACACCCTTGCCCTTAGCAATAATCATCGGTCCCACTTGCTCATGACGGCGGGCATTCGTAACCGGATGGAAGTAATATTCGATATCGCGAGCGGCGAGTGAGTTGGGCAGCGCAGTCATTATCAAAGACTCCGTAGTTGGATGGCAGGGTGTAATTCATCCGAGCATAGACAATCGAGACAAGAAAGGAAAACCCTCTCTTGCACAATACCTGCTAAGCGACTCTTCCTGCCCGTTGGATAACCATCATCGCACCGCCGGATAGAAGCCCCCAAAAGGCACCACCTATTCCAAAAAGGCTCATCCCGGACGCAGCAACAAGAAAGGTAATGACCGCAGCTTCGCGATCGTTCGAGTCGGATAGGGCAGAATGGATGGATGCTCCGAATGCGCCAATAAGGGCTAAACCCGCCACCGCTTCAATCAATATAGGAGGCGAAAAACTAATCAAAGCCGTTGCGCCGCCGGCAATCAAACCAAAAAGAATATAGATTGCGCCCGACGAAATTCCGGCCCAATAGCGTCTTGAAGGGTCCGCG
>Ga0007795_10000481_pt1 | contig 12685 bp, 10 predicted proteins | sample CryBogmetaGMA1M_FD_60369 | JGI IMG/M metagenome (GOLD analysis project Ga0007795, IMG submission 60369) | Freshwater microbial communities from Crystal Bog, Wisconsin, USA - MA1M | ecosystem: Environmental > Aquatic > Freshwater > Lake | place: Crystal Bog, Wisconsin, USA | collected 2009-07-06
TGTCAAAACGGCCAAGACCAAAGCTTTCTCGGTGCTCGAATCCGCCGTTCGGGACGCCGCCAGTCAAGCCGACCGGGACACCGAAACCGTGCATCGCATTTCGCTGGCGGTCTGGGCCTGCGGCCATGGCGCTGCGTCCATGACCCTTGCCGATCATGCGGAAGAGCAAGGTCGGCTGATGGAGGAAGTCATTCAGGGCCTCGAAGCCCTGTTCCGCAGACGATAACGCCCGCCGGTGCGAAACCGGCGGGCGTTGAAATTTCGTCGGTGTGATCTGCCTATTTGTAGACGAAGGCCGCGTCGTCCAGGTCGATTTTCGGAATCTCGTCCTTCTCGGCCCAGTAATCCTGGGAGTGACGCCATTCCGGCTTATCGCCAGCCTTGGGCAGCAGGTGCATACCGCGCATCAGATAGCCGGGATTGAAGTTCTCCGGATCAATCCACGGGCCTAGCTTCATATTGTGATCCTGCTCCCGAAGGGCCGGGACGACGCTTTTAGACCCCTTGGCCTTCATGTGATTGAGAAGACGGCAGACAAAATCGCCCACCAGGTCGGCCCGCAGGGTCCAGCTGGCGCGGAAGTAACCAAATACCCAGACCATATTGGGCACGCCGGTGAACATCATGCCGCGGTAGCTGACCGTGTCCCCGAAATCCACGGGCTTGCTGTCAACGGTGAAATTGATATCGCCCATAACGCTCAGATTGAAGCCTGTGGCGGTGATGATGATGTCCGCATCTAGGGTTTCGCCAGATTTCAGCTTCAGCCCGGTGGGGGTGAAGGTCTCGATTTCATCGGTGGAAATGGAGGCTTTGCCGCTCAGGACCGACTTGAACAGGTCCCCGTCGGGCACAAAGGCCACCCGCTGGCGCCAGGGGCGGTAGGTGGGGGTGAAGTGCTTTTCCACCAGCTCGTTGCCGATAATGGCGCGAACGCCATTCAGCAGTTCTTCGCGGACGACGTCGGCATGCTCGAAGGAATTCTTCGCAAAGACCGCCCCGTCAAACAGGCGCTTCTTGCGGACGATTTCGTGGGTCCACATGGGGTCGATGTCGAGCTGGCGCAGGGTGTCGGCCAGGTCGTCCACATTGCGGCCAGGGATGAAATAGGTCGGCGACCGCTGGAGCAGGGTCACGTGGTCGACCTCATCGGCGATAGCTGGCAAAACAGTGGCGGCGGTGGCCCCCGACCCGATGATCACAACCTTCTTGCCCTTCAGATTGGCGTCTTCTGGCCAGGTCTGCGGGTGAATGATCTGGCCCTTATAGGTGTCCATGCCCGGCCATTGCGGGGTGTAGCCTTCCGAGTGGCGGTAATAGCCCTGGCACATCCATAGGAAGTTGGCGGTGAACCTGACCTGCTCGCCTGTGGCCTTCTTGATGGCCTCAATGGTCCACTGGCTGTCAGCGCTCGACCATGCGGCGTTTAGGATCTGATGGCCATAACGGATATGTCGGTTGAGGTCGTTTTCGTCGATGACCTCATTCATGTATTTCAGGATTTCTTCCGCCGAAGCGATGGGCGCGCTGGTCCAAGGCTTGAACCGATAGCCGAAGGTGAAGAGATCGCTGTCGGACCGAATGCCAGGATATTTGTGGGTAAGCCAGGTGCCACCAAAACTGTCCTGGGTTTCCAAAACCACGAAGCTCTTATCAGGGCACTGGTCTTTCAGGTGGTAGGCACCGCCAACGCCAGAAATCCCCGCCCCAACGATCAGAACGTCGAAATGTTCCAGCGACGATGATGTCGTCGGGCGTTCAAGTGTAGCGGTCTGCGACATGGCGCTTCCTCGGGCTTTTATTATCGGTGATAACTTAGGACGAGTTTCTACGTTTCCGCTCCTTGATCAAGGTCAAACCGTAGAAATCTTCTGCCCCGAATTCTTGTCGGGGGTGATCTTCGCCCTAGGTGTTTCCGCTTTGGTGGCCCCAGGCTTGTTTCACCGGGGGCTGCGGCGCTATCCCAGAGGCGCGTACCTCGCGGGCTGGATCAGGGTGGCTGTGGTTTTCCGAGTTATTCCAAATGGATAGGAGAAAGACCCGAATCGCGGTGGCGGGGGCAGGTGCCTTCGGGCTGGCTATTGCCTGGAGCCTTGCCAAGGCAGGCTTCGAAGTTTCGGTCTTCGATCCGGCGCAGACCAACGCCTCTCGTGTCGCGGCCGGTATGCTTGCTCCGGTTTTTGAAACCATCCTTGATGCCGAGGATGATGGCCATTTTCCCTTGCTGATGGCGGCCCGGAATCTCTGGCCTGTGCTGGCAGGGCAGGTGGGGATCGACCTGGATCGACGCGGAGCCCTGGTGGTCGGTAACCCCGAATTTTTGGCGCAGGTGTCCCATGGCATTCGTCAGCTGGGCCTCTCCTTCGAGAGTCGACTGAGATCTGACCTCGACACTGAATTTCCGGGCCTTAGTCCGTCTTTTCAAGAAGGGCTACTGACCCGCGAGGATTGGCGACTGGAGCCTATTTCCGCGATGTCTGCCCTGCGCAAGGCCGCGATTGCGGCGGGGGTCGTATTTCATGATCGGGCCGCGATCGGTCTGGAAGGCTGCGACAAGCTGATCATCGCCACCGGGGCTGGGCGGGACTTGATCTCTATGGTGCCCCTTTTGGGAGTTATCACGCCCATTAAGGGGCAGATACTGCGATCAAAAGGACGGGGCTTTGACGGCGTGCTGCGCCTACCCAGTGGTTATTGCGTCGGTGGGGCCGGCGAGCTGGCCGTCGGGGCCACTATGGAGCCTGGGCATAGCGATCTGGAGCCGACAGCTCAGGCCAGAACGCGGCTTGAGGGCCTCGCCCGGGAAGCCTTTCCGGCCCAGGCCTTCGCCTTCGAAGCCCAGGTCGGGGTGCGGGCTGCAACCCCTGACGGCCTGCCCATGGTTGGCGCAACGTCTGACCCGAAGGTCCTCCTGGCCGTCGGTGCCCGTCGCAATGGCTGGCTTCTTGCGCCCCTGGCCGCGCAGATCATCACAGCTTGCCTGACGGAGGGTGAGGTGGGGCCATATGGTGCCCTGTTGGACCCCATGCGTTTCATCTAAGTCTCGGAGCAACCATGTCCGCCTTTGATTTCACCGACGAGCAGGAAGCTATCCGCGAGAGCGTCAGCCGGGTCTGCGCCCGCTTTGACGCGGACTACTGGCGCAGGACCGACGAGACCGGCGAATTTCCAGAGGCCTTTATCGCTGCCATGGCCGAGGGCGGCTGGTTTGGAACCGTCATGCCGCAGGATCTGGGCGGAGCGGGCCTTGGCCTGACCGAGGCCTCGATCATGATGCAGGCCGTGGCCCAGTCCGGCGCGGGTTTCACCGGTGCCAGCGCCATGCACCTGAATATCTTTGGGCCCATGCCCGTGGCCAAATACGGCTCTGAAGCCCTGAAGAAGAAGGCCATTCCGCGGATCATCTCCGGCGAAGACAAGATCTGCATCGGCATTACCGAGCCGGACTCCGGCCTCGACACCACCAGCCTGACCACCAGGGCCGTGCGGACCAATGGCGGCTATGTGATCTCGGGCCGCAAGGTCTGGACCACCATGGCCCAGCGGGCCAACAAGATCCTGATCATTGCCCGCACAACACCGAAAGAGGAATGCGCCAAGCCGGCTCAGGGCCTTAGCCTGTTCTATACCGATTTCGACAGGTCGCGGATCAGCGCTACGGTTATTCCGAAGATGGGGCGCAAGGCCATCGAGTCCAACAGCGTCTTCATCGACAATCTGGAAGTCCCGGCCGAGGACCTGATCGGCGAAGAGGGCAAGGGCTTTTACTATCTGATGGACGGCCTCAATCCTGAGCGTGTGCTGTTTGCCGCAGAGGCGGTGGGTCTGGGCCGCGCCGCCCTGGCTCGGGCTGCCAACTACGCCAAGGAACGGGTGGTCTTTGGCCGCCCCATTGGGCAGAACCAGGGTATAGCCCATCCCCTGGCCAAGGCCTGGATCGAGCTGGAGGCGGCAAACCTGCTGGCCTTCAAGGCTGCTGCCCTGTTCGACGCCGGCAAAGAGTGTGGCGCTGAGGCCAATGGTGCCAAGTATCTGGGGGCGGAGGCGGGCTTCAACGCCTGTGAGACGGCGATCTTGACCCACGGCGGGATGGGCTATGCCAAGGAATATGACGTCGAACGCTATTTCCGCGAGGCCATGATCGCCCGGATCGCCCCCATCAGCCGCGAAATGGTGTTCAATTTCATCGCAGAGCGCGTCCTGGGATTAGCCAAGAGCTACTGACGGGGGGGGGCAAGTCAGCTCCACCGACAAAACCCAGCAGATTTCAGTATGGTTAGCGCGGCGTTAACCATACCTGCGCCACACACAGCCCATGGCTATTCAGGGATTGCGAGGGGTCGTAGAGGCGGCCATTCAGCGGGCGTCGACCGCCACGGGCGTCGACTTCACCTTCCTGATGAAGACTGCCAATCGCGAGAGCAGCTTCAATCCCAAGGCCAAGGCCGCCACATCTTCAGCTGCCGGCCTGTTTCAATTTGTGGATCAGACCTGGCTTTCGACCCTCAAGCAGCATGGAACCAAGTACGGCTATGGCCGCTACGCGGAACTGATCACCAAGGGTTCAGACGGCCGCTATCATGTGGAGGGTGCTGACGCCCGCAAGGCTGTCATGGACCTTAAGCTAGATCCCCATGCGTCGTCGCTGATGGCGGGGGAGCTGGCCTCGGATCATGCGTCTTATCTCCGCGGGCGAACGGGGCGGGCACCGACCGGCGGCGAACTCTATGCCGCCCATTTTCTGGGGCCGCAGGGGTCAGCTCGACTGATCGAAGCCGTGCAAACTCGACCTGGAGCAACAGCAGCCAGTCTGTTTCCGGAAGCTGCCACATCTAATAAGTCGATTTTCTACCACGATGGTCGTCCTGCCACGGTCGGTGAAGTCTACGCAAATCTAACCCGCGCAGCTGGCAGTGGGGACGCGCACATGCCGGTCGCAGCGCCCGACTCTGGGTTTATTCAATATGCCTCAGCCCGCCAGGCCGACCGCAAGCGCGAACAGGATCAACTGGTCGATCTGATCCTTCGGGGCTCGCAGAGCGCTGATACGTTGGACAATGTTGGCGGCGGCGGCGGTTCGAGCACCAGCCGACTGTCTGAGTCTATGTTCTCGACCGAAATGCTGCGGGTCCTGTCAGACGCCACCCGCGATCAGCGGAATTGAGCGCCTAGGCGGCAGCCCCGTCAGCGATCATGGCCTCGATTTCCTGCGCGCTATAGCCCAATTCTCCCAGCACAGTTTTGGTATGCTGACCAATGGCCGGATAGGCCGGGCGTACAGACATTTCGGCACCCGGGAAGAGGGCCGGGGCTGCGGGTGATCGATAGGTGCCCCCCTGACCATCCTCCACCTCAACCCATGCACCAGCTGCTGTCGCCTGGGGATCAGCGGCGACTTCGGCTGGGGTTTGGACAGGTGCCCAGACTTGGTCTGCATCATTAAGGCGCTTAGCGATCTCTTCGAAGTCTAAGGCCCCGAAGGCGGCCTCCAGTTCGGCCACCAGGGCCATGGCGTTGGCCTTACGGGCCTTGCCTGTGGCAAACCGCTCATCATTCACCAGGTCGGGACGCCCCGCGACCGGGGCAAGGAGCTGCCAGTCTGCGTTTCCACTGCGGGGATTGAGGACGAACCACTTCTCGTCGCGGCTTTGATAGAAGTTAGCCAGGGGATCAAATGGGTCCTTACGGGACCGATTTGAGGCCAAGCGTCCCAAGGACAATTGCACAGCCATGTCAGAGCTGACCGTATAGATCCCTGTGGCCAACAAGGACGTTTGGACATAGCGACCTTGTCCCGTCTGTTCCCGCTCATAGAGCGCGGCGAGGATGGCAGAGACGGTGGCCAGTGAGGTGGTGTGATCGCCCACCCCAGTGCGCAGAATGAAGGGTTCCGACCCCTTTGGCGTGTGCATCCGCGCGACGCCGGCCCTGGACCAGAAGGCGGTGACGTCAAAGCCCGGCTTATCGGCGTCTGGGCCTTCCAGCCCATAGCCAGTGACGGCGGCATAAACCAGTCGAGGATTGGCGGCCCGAAGGGTCGCCTCGTCCAGGCCCGAGCGCTTGAGGGCGGCAGGTCTGACATTGGTGATGAAGACATCGGCTGACGCGGCCAGTTTGGCGAGAGCATCACGACCAGCTGGCTTGGAAGTGTCCAGGGCCACAGCGCGCTTGCCGCGATTGTCCACGGCAAAGGTGGGGTTGCCTGCAAAGGCATTCTTGGCGTCTGCAAAGGCATTGCGCATGGGATCCCCCTGAGCGCGTTCAACCTTTGTCACCTCGGCGCCCCAGTCGCCTAAAATTCCAGCCGCACCCGGCGCAGCAATATAGGTGGCAAACTCGACGACTTTCAGACCCTTAAGCAGCACGACATCCCCCCGGCACAGTGTGTTGGCATCATAGTGAAGGCTTCGCCCAAATGTCTCAAGGCGTGATCAACTAGCTAGACGCAGGTTTGGTGATGTCGACGGCCTTGCGGCAAGCGCATCGGCGAGGGCGCGGCTCAGGGCGACAGCGGTGACAGGCTTGCGAAGGATCGCGTCTGCGCCGCAATCTCTGCAAGCTTTGGCCTGCTCGGCGCTACCGTCGATAACCGCGATGATCGGGACCCTAGCGGCGGGACCGTCAATACGACGGATATCGGCGATGGTCTCCGAACCCTCCAAACCGGGCAGATCGCCGTCAATCATGATCAGGTCGAGCTCGCAAAGTCGTGCCAGATCCAAAGCCCTGCGACCGGTGGAGGTTTGAATTACCTGATGGCCACTTTGTTCGAGTGCGGCGCGTAACATCGCCGCCGCAAGGGCGTCATCCTCTGCACAGAGGACCCGCAATGTGTCACGCTCTGGAGCCTGAGACGCTGCGACCTGCGGATAATCGACCAAGGAGAGCGGTTTGGCATGCGGATCAAAGGGAAGCTCCAGCCGAAAGCAGCAGCCGACACCGACCGCGCTTAGACCAGATAAGCTGCCACCCATCAGGTGCGCCAACTCTTTGGATAGAGAAAGGCCAAGGCCGGCCCCAGACGTCCCGGCGTTCGTCCGCCCAATGCGCTGGAAGGGTTCAAAGGCCCTGTTGAGTTCCTCAGCGTCTAGGCCAGGCCCTGTATCAACGACTTCGACAAGGATGCGCGCGGACTCGTTCAACTTAAGTCGGACTTCAACACGGCCACGCACTGTGTATTTCAACCCATTGGCAATCAGGTGTGCCAGGATTTCGCTCACGCGGTTTACGTCGCCGAGGGCTGCGCCGCCAACGGCTTCCAAGTCGGGGTCGACAAAGACCTGCAGTTCCAGACCCTTTGCGGTCGCGACGGATCTCTGCGCCGCCACCATTTTCCGGACCAGGTCTGCAAGGTCGATTGGCGTTCGGTTCACCGTCAATCCGCCTGTCACTGCGGTCTCAGAATCCAAGGTCGTATTCAGGGTTTTGATCAAGTCATTGGCCGCTTTCAGGGCGTCGGCGACCTGTTCTCTTGGCAGCCCACTGCGATGACTGCGGTCGGCGGCTGCGGTTAGCAATTGCGTCACACTGGTCAGGCCATTGCGGATTTCGTGGCTCAGGGTCGCGACGAGGTCAGACTTCGACTGTGCTATGCGGCGGGCGTCGTCGACCGCGCCAGCGCGCTCTGCGATCAGCACGTCCCGATCGGCTGCCAACTCAAACTGGCGGCGCAGGACCCGGTTGAAAATGAAGGCCAGGGCGAGGCAAAGGGCGAATGCACCCTGGGATATCAAAGCCAGATCGTCTGACTCCTTGTTTGTACCGAGCAAGATCAATGGGGTCGCAGCTGCAGCGGGTCCAACGATCAGCAGGCTGGGAAGCCAAGGTGCCGAGAAGAATAGAACGAGGATCGCAGCGGCCAGGGATATGAGCAGCAAAGAGTCTCGCATGGGGCCCGCGCGATCCGCAAACACAGAGATTTCCGCCACAGCGAGGGACCAGACCAGCCCACAGGCCACCTGAATCTGCGCTCTCATGACGATCTTGTCTTTTGAGGACGCCCCTTTGATCCAGGAGATCGCGGCATAGAAAATACCCCAGGCCGCCGCGAATATGGCGAAGCTGATGCTCATCCATGCCGAATTCGGTGCGAGGCTTCCCCCCCAAACAAAGATGGGAAGGCAGATCGCAAAGGTCGCCAAAGCATGGGGTAGTAGGGCCGCTTGAGCTTCAAGGGCCAGTTTGGTCAGCGCCAATTCTTTACGCGTTTCCAAAGTTAATTTTTCTTGCATCAAGTCGGCCGGATCCAAAGGGCGAGCGGGTATTTTCCACACCTAAGACCTCAAAGTTTGCAATAGGTTACGGCCCTACCTTGACGTTTCAGAATTTGTTCGATGGAACCGACTTCCCTGAGGCTTCGAAACCGTTCATTAAGCCTAACGACTGATTATCGTGCGATAGGGGTATTCCCTTCGGGATCAATTGAGGCTGGCATGTCGACCACAAGAGCCGCGCTGACGGATGAAGACGTCCGGATGCTGGTGAAGGGCGTGACGCCAGATGAGCGCGCCATCGCGGCCCACAAGATCTGTCGCTATGTTGATCGTGATGACCTGACTGGCGAGGAACGGGCCCGCGCCGAGGAAATCTTGCGGGTGATGGCGCAAGACGCCACCGAACTGGTTCGCCGTGCCCTGGCTGTTACTCTGAAGGCATCTCCGATGGTTCCTCGGGATGTGGCCCTGCGGCTGTCTCGGGACATTGATAGTATCGCCCTACCCATGCTTTCCATGTCCCCAGTATTCACTGACGAGGACCTGGTTGAAATCGTACGCCTTGGGGATCCCGTCCGGCAGGTGGTGATCGCTAAGCGTCCAAGAGTGTCGAAAATCTTGAGCGCGTCCATTGTCGAGCACGGGGTTGAAAGGGCTGTTGAGGCGGTTTGTGCCAATGACAATGCCGACCTCGCCGAGAGCACTCTGCAAGACGTGTTGGTCCGGTTTGAAGAGTCAGAGCGTGTCTTGGCAGCCGTTGCCTATCGACAAGTCCTGCCCCTAGCGGTCACTGAAAAATTGATCGACATGGTCGGCGACACGGTTCGCGATCATTTGCTGAACCACCATGAAATTTCCGCTGAACTGGCCCTGGACATTGCCTTGGGTGCCAAGGAGCGAGCAACCATCGACTTGGTCGATCAGGCGGGAAAGTCAGGTGATATTCGCAGCTTTGTCGCCCACCTGCACAAGCATGACCGGCTGACGGCTTCCTTGCTTCTGCGTGCCTTGGCACATGGGCACATGTCCTTTTTCGAGTGGGGCCTAGCGGAAATGGCAGCCATTCCCCATCACAGAACTTGGATGATGGTTCACGATGCCGGTGTGCTGGGCCTCCGCGCGATTTATGAGCGTACAGGCCTGCCTGCGCGGTTGTTTCCGGCCTTCCGCGCGGCGGTCGACACGTTTCATTCCATGGAGTTTGACGGCGGCGCTAAGGACCGCGAGAGGTTCCAGGAGGCCATGCTCCAGCGCTTTCTGACCCAACCTGTCCATGTGGCAAAGGAAGATGTCGAGTACCTGCTCGACAAAATGGACCGTCTGACGACGGAAACCCGCTCAGAGAAACGGCCCGCTCTGGCCAGATAGCGAGTCTCTTGCTTTACCCCGCTGAGGTGGCCAATCTGGCGAAATGACCGACACAGCCCCTCGCATTGCACCCGACAGCGAAATTAAGCCTGCCGCCACGATACTGATCTTGCGTGACGACCCGGTGTTTGAGGTGCTGATGGTCAAGCGCCATCATCAGATCGACTTCGCCTCAGGGGCTCTGGTATTTCCCGGTGGTAAGACCCACTCCGGCGACGATGACCCGGCCTGGACCGATCACATCCTAGGCGGCGAAGACCACGATCTCATTCAACGGGGCCTTAGGATCGCTGCGATCCGCGAGGTGTTTGAGGAGGCTGGTATCCTCCTGGCGCGTCGCACGGATGGCTCAGCTATGGGCGATCAGGTTGCGCCCATGGAAGTACGACAGGCTGTAGACGCTGGAAAGACGGCCTTTCTGGACGTGGTGCGGGACCTAGACGCCAAGCTTGATCTCAACAGCCTCACCGTTTTTGCCCGTTGGATCACACCGCCCATGACCCCCAAGCGGTTCGACACCTGGTTCTATGTGGCCCATGCGCCGGCCGACCAGTTAGCTGCCTGTGATGGCCGCGAGACCGTTGACGCTGAATGGATCGCGCCGTCGGAGGTTCTGCGCTTGGCCGAGGCTGGCGAGCGCAAGGTCATCTTCCCAACACGCATGAATGTGAAGCTTTTGGCCGAGGCGGCAAGTGCTGACGACTGTATCGCCCGCGCCCGCGCGCGAACCTTGGTGACGGTCCGTCCTGAGATGAAGGATACGCCCAATGGCAAGGTCTTGGCCCTGCCACCGGATGCTGGTTATGGGATTGTCGAAGAGCCCCTCGCCAACGTCATGTAGGCGGGGAAGCTGGCCCGACCGACGGGACCCAGAGATTAAAATGATCGGCAGGGCTGTCTTGAAAGAGACGAAGGATCTCTTGCCCTTTTAGCCGCCAAACTCCGCGACACTCTTTTCAAGCTCAGCGATCAAGGCACGACCGACATCGTTTTCGTCGGTCTTGATATCGTTGCGCACAGCGGCCTTGATGGCGTTGATATGAGCATCGATCAGCATCATCGGCGCATGGAGGCGCTTTTCTTTGTCGTCGATCAGCTTGCAAAGTGAGGCGCTGAACTGGGTGACAATTGGAAAGCCATAGGTCGTGCCCAATCCTTTGAGATCATGACAACGGAGATACAGGAACTCCATGGCTTCGACGGTCTGACCTTCGTTCTTTACACGTAGGCGCGCACCATCCAGCTTAACGACCTCGTCATTCAGCCATTGGGCAAAATTTCCAGATAGACTCTGCAGCGCCGCCTCAGCTTTAGCGATGGCTGCAGGATCAATGGCATTAAATCGACCGCCGATTTTCTCGCGCAGGGCGTTTGACGCGGGAATCACCTCGACCGGCTTCTCTTGGCTCACAACTTGACCTTTTAGTTTCTGCTCGTTCAGGATGTTAAATTGGACGGGTTAACAACTTATGATACGGTAACCCGAGGTATTTTAGACCGAGAATTGCTCAGCTAAAACGCGTTCTTCTAGGCTTCGCCCTGCGTCAAAGAGCATGCGCATGCTGATCTGACGGTCCTCAGAAATATGAACCTCTATAACGTCGCGGACTTCAAGATTATCGGCCACGGCAGAGACCGGCCGTTTTTCAGACTCAAGAATCTCAAACGAGACTTTGGCTGTATGGGCGAGCAGGGCGCCGCGCCATCGGCGAGGGCGGAAGGCGCTGATCGGTGTTAGGGCCAGGACCTTGGCGTCGAGGGGAATGATCGGCCCGTGCGCAGAAAGATTGTACGCCGTCGATCCTGCGGGGGTCGCAACAAGGGCTCCGTCACAGGAGAGCTCACTTAACCGCACCTTCCCGTCGATCGAGATCCGTAACTTGGCGGTTTGGCGGGTCTGACGCAGCAGGGATACTTCATTTATCGCCATGGCCTTGTGGACGTTGCCGTGCACGTCGGTGGCGACCATTTTCAAGGGGTGGATTATGGCGCGCTCTGCGTCTTGAATCCGCTCTCGCAGATCATCCTCCGCATATTCATTCATCAAGAACCCAACCGAGCCCCGGTTCATGCCATAAATTGGCCGGCGGTGATCGCGTTGGTCATGCAGGACTTCCAGCATGAAGCCGTCACCCCCAAGGGCGACAACAATATCAGCCTCCTCACGGGGATGCTGGCCATAGCGTTCTGAAAGGCGCACCAGGGCGTCCTGTGCCTCTGGGCGATCGCTGGCGAGGAAGGCCAGCTTGGAGGGGGGCGGATCAGAAGTTGTCATGCCTGCGCAGAAAGCCTTTGAACTCTGCCCAAAGTCAAACTTGGTTTTTGTCGAGCATGGTGAAGGCCCGCGCCGCCCAGTGTGCTGAGACGCCACCGAAGGCCTGATCGATGCGGCTCCCATCGTCAGGCGACCCAAAGGGGAGGCCGCCGTTCAGCCGTCTCACCGCCTGAAGGACTTGCGGAAATACCGTCCGATCCATGCCCACAGCCCGGCAGGCCAAGGCCAGGGGTTCAGCGCTGGGGGCGTCAATCGCGGCGCGAACTCCGGACACGGGAAGGTCAGCCAGGCAGGCAAGGCCCATCAGGAAGGCCGAGAGCCGATCATCCAGCAGGGCGCGAACCAGATAGCCGGTGGTGAGTTGCCCAGACATCTGCATTTTGACGATCAGGCTGCTTATGCCCGTCTCGTCCAGATCCTCGCCGTCATGGGCTTTGTTGAGTGCAGCCTCAAGGTTTTGGGTGTTGAGGTCAAACCTCAAGGCCAAGGCGTGTCGTAGCGGCGGATCGCAGTAGGTATAGAGGCTACAGCCCTGGAGTCTGGACAGACTGCGGTGTTGAACCAGAGGTTTCCGCAGGGCGGTGACCCGACGGGCGGCACTCACCAGGGCGTTGAGTTGGCCTTCGGTCAGGGTGAAGCTTTGATTTTCCGCCACCACGGTCAGGACAGCGGCGTCCTGTCCAGCGATCAACAAATCAAGCACCGGAGCTGGCAGATGCTTACGGCGGGCGATTTCAATATGGTGGTCGGGACCCGTCGCCCCGATCAGGGCGACGAGATCGGTCTGATCCAGAACTGGGCTTGCCCGCAGGACGGGAGCTGCGGATTC
>Ga0007795_10000482_pt1 | contig 12685 bp, 13 predicted proteins | sample CryBogmetaGMA1M_FD_60369 | JGI IMG/M metagenome (GOLD analysis project Ga0007795, IMG submission 60369) | Freshwater microbial communities from Crystal Bog, Wisconsin, USA - MA1M | ecosystem: Environmental > Aquatic > Freshwater > Lake | place: Crystal Bog, Wisconsin, USA | collected 2009-07-06
ATCCAAGCTTGAACATGTGGATGCTGAGCAACATCATATTCGCTTTGGCCAGCATAGGCGACAACGCCGTAAATATCGATATCCGCAATCGTTGGCCCTGCAACTGCAAGCCAATCATCCCCCGCTGCGAACCAAGCTTCAAGTGTCTCAAAAGCCGCTTTACGCTCGGCCTCATACATGGCGACTTGGGGAGCTTCTAATTGACGATAGCCGAGCTTCCAACCACGCAAGCGGTAAACCGGCGCATCAAGCTTGTCCCAGCCCCAGAACAGCCATTCCCTCGCGCGAAGCCGGTCATCAAGCGTCGCACCACCAAATTTCCCAGTTTTATCCGCCAGATAATCAAGGATTGCACCTGATTGGCACAAAGCGCGGCCATTGGAATGATCGACCAAAGCGGGCACTTGGCCAAAGCGGTTAATCGCCAAATATTCCGGGGTCTTATGTTCACCGGCGCGCAAATTGACGCTGACATAATCAAACGCCTCACCGCAAAGGGTGAGCATGAGGCCGACTTTGTAGGTTGGGCCAGAGGCAAAGAGGCCGTGAAGGGTGTAACGGGCTGTCATAATTTCTCCTTGATTGCGTTCGACTGAATGACGAAGAAGTCCTACGATACACATGATATTTTGCAAGACCGCGACACGGGGTAAACCCTTCTCTTTCTCCCCTTTTGCTTACACCGCACGGAAATTGAAACTCCCCCATGCTATCCAGCCTTGTCGATACAACCCTAGACTTTGTCCGCACCCATCAGGAATGGGCCATCCCAATCGTCTTCATGCTGGCGTTTTGCGAGTCGATTGCGCTTATCTCGCTTCTCATTCCGGCAACCATCATTTTATGGGGCGTCGGAGCGCTGATTGGAGCCAGCGGTTTGGACTTCTGGCCGCTTTGGCTAGCAGCCGCTTTTGGTGCGGTATTGGGCGATTGGCTGTCCTATTGGTTAGGATACCACTATCACGAACCCATCGCCCGAACTTGGCCGCTTAACCGAAACCCCGAACTGATCCCGCGGGCACACCGTTTGTTCGAGCGCTATGGCATTCTGGCCGTGTTTTTCGGCCGGTTTTTCGGACCCTTACGGGCCGTTGTACCCCTCGTGGCAGGGGCAACGATGATGCCACAAGTGCCCTTCCAACTAGCCAATGTCAGTTCAGCATTGGCTTGGGCAGCCTTGGTGCTGGCACCCGGCGCGCTTGGCGCCGAGCTATTAGAAGGCATGCTTTACTGAACCCGAAGCTCAAATCCCAAGCTTCGACTTCAGCAAGTCGTTGACCGCCTGTGGGTTAGCCTTGCCACCGGTTTCTTTCATCACCTGACCGACAAACCAGCCAATCATAGTTGGTTTGGCCTGTGCTTGTGCCACTTTATCCGGATTGGCCGCGATCACGGCATCAATGGCTTTCTCAATCGCGCCCGTATCGGTGACCTGTTTCATGCCGCGGGCTTCAACCACTTCGCGTGGATCACCGCCCTCGGTCCAGATGATTTCAAAAAGGTCTTTGGCGAGTTTGCCCGAGATGACATTTTCGCCAATCAGATCAACAATCGCGCCCAGTTGAGCGGCAGAAACGGGCGATGTCGAGACCTCTTTGCCCTCTTTGTTCAGCCGTCCAAACAGCTCATTGATTACCCAATTAGCCGCCATCTTGCCATCGCGGCCCTTTGCAACCGCCTCGTAATAATCGGCTTGATCCTGCTCGGCGATCAGTACACCCGCATCGTAAGGCGAGAGGCCATAGGCCGTTATGAAGCGGGCCTTTTTATCGTCTGGCAGTTCGGGCAAATGGCGGGCGAGTTCGGTCACATAATCTTGGGTGAATTCGAGCGGTAAAAGGTCCGGATCCGGGAAATAGCGGTAATCATGCGCTTCTTCCTTCGAGCGCATGGAGCGAGTCTCGCCTTTGGTGGCGTCATAGAGGCGGGTTTCCTGCGTGATGCTGCCGCCATCTTCCAAAACACCGATCTGGCGACGCGCTTCATATTCGATCGCCTGACCCATGAAGCGGATGGAGTTCACATTTTTGATTTCGCAACGGGTACCAAAACCCTCGCCGGGGCGGCGGACGGAGACGTTCACATCGGCGCGCAACGAGCCTTCATCCATATTGCCGTCGCAGGTGCCCAAATACCGCAAAATCGTGCGGAGCTTGGTGACATAAGCGCGGGCTTCCTCTGACGAGCGCATATCGGGCTTGGAGACGATTTCCATCAAAGCCACCCCTGAGCGGTTCAAATCGACAAAGCTCAAAGAGGGCGACTGGTCATGCAGCGATTTACCCGCGTCCTGCTCCAAATGCAGACGTTCAATGCCAACCGTAATCTGGCCGCCGCTTTCAGGCAGATCGACGATCACTTCACCTTCACCCACGATGGGGCTCTTATATTGCGAAATCTGATAGCCCTGCGGCAAATCGGGGTAAAAATAATTTTTACGATCAAACACCGAGCGTAAATTGATCTCTGCCTTCAGCCCCAATCCGGTGCGGATCGCCTGCGCCACGCATTCCTCATTGATCACAGGCAACATGCCGGGCATGGCGGCATCGACGAGTGACACATGGCTGTTCGGCTCACCGCCATATTCAGCCGAAGCGCCAGAGAAGAGCTTGGCTTGCGAGGTGACTTGAGCGTGGATTTCGAGGCCGATAATGACCTCCCAATCGCCCGTTGCGCCCTTGATGAGCTTTTTTGGATCAAGCGTTCTGGTGTCGACGATTGCGTTCATACTATTGACCTCAAAAGTCTATGGATTCGGACTTTGTTTTGCTTGCGCGATAGCTTCGGGTCAAGGGCAAACCATACTTTACAAGCGCCGAGCACCATTCTACCTTTTGTTCGATGTGAACTTGGACGTTTGCTAAAAGGCTCTGCCATGAACCGTCCCCTGTTACCCCGTATGAGTATCCAAGCGTTTGAAGCCTGGGCCGAGCGGCAAGACGGGCGGTATGAACTTGTGCGAGGCCGTCCCGTGATGATGAACCAGACCTCTTGGAACCACTCGAAAATTACAACCAATTTGCTTTCGGTCTTGCTACAATCGGTTGATCGAAACATTTATCATATCGCCTCGGGTGATTTTGCACTTCAAACAGGTGTCGATACGGTTCGACTGGCGAATATTATGATCACGCCCTCCAACCGTTCCGCAAAAGATCGCCGCACAGATGAAGCCGTTGTGCTAGTCGAGATTCTCTCGCCGTCCACCACGTCGGAAGATTTCGGGCCAAAGCAATTCGAGTATCTCGCTTTACCCTCGTTGCAGGCCTATATCCTTGTTTCACAGGATAAAGCATGCGTTTGGGCATGGCTGAAGGGCGATGACGGTTTTCCTGAAAAGCCTGATGTGATTGAAACGCTGGATGCGACGATCTATGTCGATGCGATCCGGTTAAGTCTCCCTATGCGCGAGATTTATTGGAGTGTCGATCTTTGAAGCGCGCCGCTGCGTATCCCAAAACGCTCCACCCATATCCCGCAAAGATGCGAAACAGCGCATGCGCCCCGCCAAAAATATAGCCGCCTTCAAACCAAGAGATATCGAGCATCCGTAGGACGAAGGTGACCGCGGTTCCAGCAAGTCCAGCGGCAAGGCCTGCCAAAATCAGTTTGCCGAACTGGTTGGCCTTCCACCCCATCACAAGGCCGATAACCACCACAAACGGATCGAAAATCGCCTGTAAGATCACCCCGCCAAATGGGATTAGCCCTTCATAGAGCGCTTGATAGAGCGGCATCAGGCCCACCAAGCTTCTGGAAGCTTGGTGCGACCGGCTGCCTGTTCAATCACTTCGCCGAGCGAGAACAACGTCTCTTCATCGAAGGGGCGACCGATCAGTTGCAAGCCCAAGGGCAAGCCATCAGCCGAGAGACCGGCAGGCACGGCCAAGCCCGGGAGGCCCGCCATATTCACCGTTACCGTGAACACGTCGTTCAAATACATCTCAACCGGATCAGCGCCGCTCTTCTCACCAATGCCGAACGCAGGCGATGGCGTTGCAGGCGTTAACACCGCATCCACGCCTGACGCATAGGCCTTTTCAAAGTCCTGCTTGATCAGCGTGCGGATCTGCTGGGCGCGAACATAATAGGCGTCATAATAGCCGGCCGAGAGAACATAGGTGCCAATCATAATCCGGCGACGCACTTCAGGCCCAAAGCCCGCGGCGCGGGTTTTCTCATACATATCGGTGATGTCTTTACCCGGGACACGAAGACCATAACGCACGCCATCATAGCGGGCGAGGTTCGATGAGGCTTCGGCGGGTGCCACGATATAATAGGCGGGCAAAGCGTATTTCGTATGAGGCAACGAGATTTCGACGATCTCGGCTCCGGCAGCGCGGAGCATATCGGCACCCTTTGTCCAAAGAGTATCGATTTCAGCCGACATGCCGTCGACGCGGTATTCTTTTGGAATACCGATTTTCATACCCTTAACCGAGCGGCCAATCGCTGCTTCATAGTCCGGTACCGGCAGATCAACCGAGGTCGTATCTTTCGGGTCATGACCCGACATAGAGCGTAACAAAATGGCCGTATCGCGAACCGTGCGCGCAATGGGTCCTGCCTGATCGAGCGAAGAGGCGAAGGCCACAATGCCCCAACGCGAGCAGCGGCCATAGGTTGGCTTGATGCCGACCGTTCCGGTAAATGCTGCAGGCTGGCGGATCGAACCGCCCGTATCCGTCGCCGTTGCGCCTAGGCAAAGGCCTGCCGCTACTGCTGCGGCCGAACCACCGGAGGAACCGCCAGGGACGAGTAACCCCTTTTTATCGCCTGCAAGCGCCGACTTTGCTTTCTCAACAGACCAGTTGGGTGGCGTCCAGGGAGAAGCAACGGGTCCGAAGGCGGACGATTCGTTCGATGAACCCATCGCAAATTCATCATTCGATAATTTGCCGAGCATCACAGCGCCGTCGCGCCATAATTGGCTCGAAACGGTTGATTCATATTCGGGAACGAAATTGGCCAGAATGTTGGAGCACGCCGTCGTGCGGACACCCTTGGTGGCATAAAGGTCCTTAATACCGAGCGGCAAGCCTTCCAGAGCACCCGCTATACCCTGGGCGATCTTTTCGTCGGAGGCTTTCGCCATAGCTCGCGCATGATCGGGCGTTTCGAGTACATAAGCACCAAGCGGGCGTGCAGCCTCCAAAGCGGAAATATGCGCCTCGGTAAGCTCGGCCGCGGAAATCTTTTTGGCTTTCAGCGCATCGCGTGCGTCAGCAAGCGTTAGGTGGGTTAGATCGGTCATGAGCGCACTTGCCTATTCGACGACTTTGGGAACGAGGAAATAATGGTCTTCGGTCATTGGCGCATTGCCTGTAACCGTTTCCGGATATCCGCCATCGGTGACCTGATCGACCCGCTTTTTCATCGCCATCGGCGTTACCGATGTCATGGGCTCAACGCCGGTTATATCGACCTCGCCGAGTTGCTCGACGAAAGATAGCATGGCGTTCAACTCGCCCTCCAAATGAGGGACTTCCTCGTCGGTAACGGCGATGCGCGCGAGACGCGCGATCCGCCGGACGGTGGCCTGATCAACAGACATGGACACTCCGGATCGTGTATCGGGATTCGTTACGTGGGCTATAGCACCCGCGCGGGAAGGGCCGCAATGGAGGAACCGTTTCCTTTCGCCATGGCCTGCATCCTGTGAACGTGCTAATTCGGCCGCATGGATGACAAAAACCGTACCGATGCCGAATTCGCTGCCGCCCTGCCCCGCAGTGCACGGCTCATGGGACTTGATCTCGGCACTAAAACCATCGGGCTTGCTTTGTCTGATGTCGAGCGCCGAATTGCGACGCCGCTTGAAACCATCCGCCGGGTTAAATTCCGCGCGGATGCCACTGCTTTACTCGCCCTTGCCGAAAAATTTAGTGTGGCCGCACTGGTAATCGGCCTGCCTCTCAATATGGATGGCAGTGAGGGGCCACGCGCGCAAGCAACCCGCGCCTTTGTACGCAATTTGGCGGCACTCTCACCGCTGCCGGTTTTATATCAAGACGAGCGTCTTTCAACAGCGGCCGTAACCCGAACCTTGATTGACGCTGACACCTCACGCGCCAGACGGGCGGAACTCGTCGACAAAATGGCCGCTGCCTATATCTTGCAGGCCTTTATTGACCGGATCAATACGCCACGTTTGGGTTGATTCGCCGGCTCTTATCCTCTCTATAGTCAGCCCATGTCCGCGTTGCCCAATCTTTCTGCTGTGTTTCTCGTCATTGCTGTCGGCGCCCTCTTACGCGCGACGGGTGTCATTGTGCGCGAAGATTGGCGCGGTTTTGAACGGATCACCTATTTCGTTCTCTTCCCCACAATGTTGATGGTGACTATGGCAACCGCTGACCTCGCCTCGACGCCGTTTATGGCGGTGGGGGCCACATTGGTCCTATCTCTGCTCACGGTTGCAGTCGTCTTGCTTGTGCTGCGTCCCTTTTTAGAGCGCTGGATCAACTTGGACGGCCCATCCTTCAGTTCCGTCTTCCAAGGCTCGATTCGCTGGAATTCATTTGTTGCGTTTGCCATGGCCTCAAGCCTGTATGGCAAGGAAGGCGCCGCCCTTTGCGCCGTGGCGATCGCTGCCATGATACCGCTGCTCAACGTGCTCGCCGTGGGCGAAATCGCGCGTTATGCAGCAGCCACGCGGCCAAGTAATGGCGCGTTTTTTATCAGTTTACTAAAAAATCCCTTTATTTGGTCCTGCTTGCTTGGCTTAGCGCTTAGACCGGTGATTGCCTTTATCCCCAATTTGATCGTCACACCGGCGGGCATGATCGGGCAAATTTCGCTTGTTGCTGGGTTACTGGCGGCGGGCGGCGGGTTGGAACTTCAAGGCATTAAGCGGCCGGGTTTCGCGCATCTCTTGCCAAGTGTAGCTAAGCTCGTTGCGATGCCGCTCATCGCAAGCGTTTTTGCATCCTTTTTTGGAATTTCAGGGACACCTTTGGCCGTCACACTTTTGTGCATGGCGGTTCCGACCGCGAGCGCCTCGTATATTTTGGCGCGCCAGCTTGGCGGCAATGCCGTGCTGATGGCCGAAATACTGACCCTTCAGACGCTCGCTGGAATGGCAACCATACCTGTCATTTTAGCCAGTATCGGATAAAAACGACGGAGCGCTTTGGTTGTATGGGCAAATCAATTAATCCATAAATTGTATATTTAACGCCATTTAACATGTAAATTGCCGTGTTTTTCGTGCCTTTTTTTGAATTTTAATCAATTTCGTTACGTCAGGTCGGCGATAGTTCCGCTGCGTACGCCGACTTGATCAACTCTCAATAATTATGTAACACAACCTTAAAGAGTCCTGTTGTCTATTATTCAGGCATAGATTGCAAAGACAGTACTTCGGAAGCGTATGTGTTTTTGTGCTGCGTACCCCGCATTCACCCTGCAAGAAAGGTAAACACATATGGTCGCCCTAGCTTTTAAAAACAATCGGGAACTGCCAGCGAATGACGTTCATGCTTGCGACATTGTTGCAATAAATGGCGCACCAAAGGCGGAAATTCATACCGAACGTGAAGAGATTGCTGCTTATCTCACCCAAATTACCGGTGAGCTCGCCGTTCTGGCCCGCAGCGCACAGTATGATCTGCTTGCCTATTTCCTCGAAATGGCGCGCATTGAAGCCAAGGGGCACACCGGGGCTCTTAAAGCTCCGAACTGATTGGCGGTATTAAATCGAGCGGGGCGGCGGATACCAATCCTCCGCCATGCCGCTCAATGAGACCATCCAATTCAAGTTCGAGTAAAATGGTCAACACGGCGGATGCGGATTGTCCGGTCATGCGAATAAGAGCGTCGATTGAAATTGGCGCAGGACTCAAAAGATGAGCTAGATGCTCTCTGAGTGTTAGTGCGTTGTCGGTTGGCTCAGACCCATCGTCATCTTCTCCCGTGGCGGTGGGTCTTTGTTGCCGACCTACTGGACTCCGTCGCGTAGGCTCTTCGAATCCAGCACCATCGAAGTCGAGCTCGTCCCATAATGGTTCGTCGTCCGGGTTAGTCGGCGATTCTTGAGCCATTGGCGGCCAGTCGTCGCGGCCTAAAAGGGGCAGGAGAGCTGCCATAACATGCTCCACCGAACCAATCAGCGTTGCTCCTTCCCGGATGAGATCATTTGTTCCTTCCGCGCGTGGATCCAGCGGAGAACCTGGTACGGCAAAAACGTCCCGGCCCTGTTCGCCTGCAAATCGGGCGGTGATCAGTGAACCCGAACGCGCCGCAGCCTCGACAATGATTACACCCAAGGAAAGACCGGAGATGATCCGGTTTCGTCGCGGAAAATCACGCCCCCGAGGTTCCCACCCCATCGGCATTTCGGATACGGCGGCTCCCTTTTCAAGAATAGCATCCAGCAATTCGGCATTCTCGGCGGGGTAGATCTTATCATGACCGCCGGCCAATACGGCGACCGTACCCGTTGTGAGCGAAGCACGATGGGCAAAGGAATCGATGCCACGGGCTAGACCTGAAATAACCACGCAGTGTTCGCGACCCAGCCCTTCCGCCAAGGTCTCGGCCATCTTTAAGCCCGAGGCGGACGCATTCCGCGATCCTACAATAGCGACGCCTGGCCGCAGAAACACCGATCCTACCCCCCTAATGCCCAAGAGAGGCGGAGCCGATTCGATGCCGCGGAGCAGTCTTGGATAATCAGCCTCGCCCATCGCAACAAAACGCACGCCATAGCGGGCACCAAGAGCTATTTCATCTTCGGCCTCGGAAAGCGAAACGACGCGACCAATTCGGCCATTGCTCGATAGCAACGAAGGCAAGGCGGCCAGCGCTTCTGCCGCACCGCCAAAGCGATTGATCAAAGTACGAAAAGTGCGAGGACCGATCCCTTCGGTTCGCGAAAGTCTTAGCCAATCAAGCCGTTGGCGGTCCGTCAATGTGTAGCCCAGCGGCTGGTCGCTCATTTTTCGATCCGATCCGGCCTTCGGTTCCGGCTATTAATCGGGTGATATTGGCGCGATGCATCCACCAAAGAGCAACTGTCATAAAGAACAGGGTAGGACCAACGGGACCGGCATCAAGATAAAACGCAAGAGCAGGCGTAACAATGCTAGCCAGAAGCGCCGAGAGCGATGAATAGCGGGTAAGCCAAGCCGAAACCAACCAGACGACAGCAAAGCCAAGCGCCGCCGGCCAGACCAGCGCTAAGGTGACACCCAGATAGGTGGCTACCCCTTTGCCCCCCTTAAACCTGAGCCAAACCGGAAAGAGATGCCCGATAAAGGCCGCTAACCCGGCTGGCACACTAAACTCTGCTCCAATTGTAGCGTTAACAAGCAAGACAGCAACTGTGCCCTTCAGCATGTCACCCAAAAGGGTCGCCGCCGCCAGCCCCTTTCGCCCCGTCCGAAGCACATTGGTCGCGCCAATATTGCCTGAACCGATCTTGCGCAAATCACCAGCCCCAAACAGCCGGGTAAGAAGCACACCAAAGGGGATCGATCCGCAAAGATAGCCGATGCCGACGCCCAAAATCGCGGCAATGTCAATTTGCATCTAAGTCTCCTCCTGATCGCGCTCCAGCCGACCTTATCGATGGAACATGACGACCTTCATGGGGTATATTTTACCATCTGCGATTTACGATTCCTGAACAATCCCACCGCCAACCATCGTCATATGCACGCGGCCCTGCAGACGCGACCCGTCAAAGGGCGTATTTTTGCAACGCGAATGGAGCTTTTCCGGATCGAGTACAAAAGGCTCGTCCGGATCAAACAAGATAAGGTCAGCCGGTGCACCCTTTAGTAGCCTGCCCTGCGGCAGCCCGATGATGTCGGATGGCCTGAGGGCCAAGGCCTGCATCAATCGCGGTAACGACATATCCCCGTTATGGACAAGACGTAACGCAGCAGACAGCATCGTTTCTAGGCCTACAGCACCATCCGCGCATTCCGCGAAGGGTTGGCGCTTGGTCTCGACATCTTGCGGATTGTGATCGGATACGATCACGTCAATCAGACCCGAGGCAACGCCCTCAATCATTGCCCTTCGGTCATCCTCGTGGCGCAAAGGTGGAGAGAGCTTCAGGAAGGTTCTGTAGGACCCAATATCATTCTCGTTCAAGGTCAAATTATTGATCGAAACACCACAGGTAACCGGTAGCCCCTCATCCTTGGCGCGGGCTATGATCGCGAGCGATGCGGCGCACGAAATCATCGCCGCGTGGTATCGCCCGCCCGTCAACCGCACGAGACTGATGTCACGTTCAAGAACAATGGTTTCCGCTTCGCGCGGGATGCCCGGAAGGCCAAGACGGCTCGATAGCTCGCTTTCGTTCATTACACCGCCATCGGCCAAGGTAGCGTCCTCGACATGATGGACGATCAACGCGCCAAAATCACGCGCATAGGTCAATGCGCGTCGCATCACTTGCGCGTTAGCCACAGAGCGTGTGCCATCGGTGAAGAAAACCGCACCCGCTTCGCTGAGCAGGCCAATCTCAGTCATCTCCGCGCCCTTGAGCCCTTTGGTCAGAGCGGCGGCGGGCAGCATGCGAACGCCTGCCTTCTCACGCGCGCGGCGAACGAGATAATCAACGACCGCCGGATCATCGACGGGTGGGTTTGTTTCCGGCATGCAAACGACGGTAGTTACCCCGCCAGCCGCAGCAGCGCGGCTTGCCGAAGAAAGTGATTCGCGGTGCTCAGCACCGGGCTCGCCAACGAAGGCCCGCAAATCAACGAGGCCCGGTGCAAGCGTGCGCCCGCGCCCATCAATCACCATTGCGCCTTCCGGTGGCGCTGAGGCGTCAATGGCGCGGCCAAAGGCATGGATGATGCCGTGCTCCACCGCCAATGAGCCTTGCATCTCAGTGCCCGTCAAAGGGTCCACCAAATGGGCGTTGATGATCAGAACAGGCCGATGCGCGGTCATGCACGTGCCTCGCTGTTCGGCAGATGTTTTGACAATGCCTCAAGCACCGCCATTCGAACGGCAACCCCCATCTCAACCTGCTCGCGAATAAGCGACTGTGCGCCATCCGCAATCTCCGAAGCGATCTCAACACCGCGATTCATGGGCCCCGGATGCATAACAAGTGCATCAGGCTTTGCGAGGGCGAGTTTTTCGGCATCCAACCCGAAATAGCGGAAATACTCTTTCACGGATGGCACAAAAGAACCGTTCATGCGCTCGCGCTGAAGCCGGAGCATCATAACAATGTCAGCGTCTTTTAGGCCTTCACGCATATTGGTAAAGACTTTCGCGCCCATATTCTCAATGCCGAGGGGAAGGAGGGTTGTCGGGCCAACGACCCGAACATCAGCACCCAGCGCATTCAACAAAATGAGATTGGACCGCGCTACACGCGAATGCAAAATATCGCCGCAAATGGCAACGACCAACCCGCGGATCCGACCTTTATTGCGCCGGATCGTTAACGCGTCCAGCAAGGCTTGTGTCGGGTGCTCATGCTGCCCATCACCCGCATTGATCACTGAACAATCGACCTTACGGGCCAAAAGCTGAACGGCACCGGCCGAATGGTGGCGTACGACAATCAAATCGGGCCGCATCGCGTTAAGCGTCATGGCGGTGTCGATCAGCGTCTCACCCTTTTTGATCGATGACGAGCCCACCGACATGTTCATCACATCCGCGCCAAGCCGTTTGCCCGCGAGTTCAAACGAGGCCTGCGTGCGAGTCGAGGCTTCAAAAAAAAGGTTGATCTGGGTGCGTCCCCGCAAGGTCGCCTTTTTCTTCTCAACCTGACGGGATACCTCAACCGCCTCATCGGCGAGATCGAGTAGCTGGACAATATCCTCCGGGGCCAATCCCTCGATGCCGAGAAGATGGCGATGTGGAAACAACCTGCTGGATGCGATTAAATCTGTCATTAAAGCTCGGCTATAGAGGGCTAAAGCCATCCTAGCAAGGCGTCGCAGCCCCTATAGTGAAGACCGATGTGGATGGCTCAATGCGTCACCGCCCTTGACCCGAGCCCTCGGATTGGCCATGTGAGACAGCCAGAGGTGCGATTGGGTCACCGCTATCGGATCAGCAAGGATGTTGCAATGAAGGTCGTCGTCGTCGAATCGCCTGCCAAGGCCAAGACGATCAACAAATATCTCGGCAAAGACTACGAGGTCATCGCCTCGTTCGGTCATATCCGCGATTTGCCTGCAAAAGACGGCTCGGTTGACCCTGACAAGGACTTCGACATGACCTGGGAGGTCGATGCGAAGGCCTCCAAACGCGTGTCAGACATTGTCAACTTGGTGAAGGGCTCCGACGGCTTGATCCTCGCAACCGATCCGGATCGTGAAGGCGAGGCGATTTCCTGGCATATTGTCGAGGCGCTGAACAACCGCCGCGCCTTAAAAGGCGTGCCCGTCGAGCGCGTGACGTTTAACGCCATCACAAAAGACGCCGTGCTTGATGCAATGGCGCATCCACGTGAAGTGGATCAGGCACTGGTTGACGCTTATTTGGCGCGCCGTGCGCTTGATTATCTCGTCGGATTCCGGCTTTCGCCCGTTTTATGGCGGAAACTGCCTGGCGCGCGTTCGGCAGGTCGCGTGCAATCGGTCGCTTTGCGGCTCGTCTGCGAACGGGAGCGCGAAATTGATACCTTTATCACCCGCGAATATTGGTCGCTGACGGCAAAACTCGCGACCCTCGCAGGACAGGACTTTGAAGCCCG